>Ga0123336_10001678_pt1 | contig 20065 bp, 23 predicted proteins | sample SSSSmetaG_FD_96466 | JGI IMG/M metagenome (GOLD analysis project Ga0123336, IMG submission 96466) | Glacier valley bacterial and archeal communities from Borup Fiord, Nunavut, Canada, to study Microbial Dark Matter (Phase II) - ​SSSS metaG | ecosystem: Environmental > Aquatic > Freshwater > Ice... | reverse complement strand
TGTCGGGCGGGTGCGACTACATCAACGGCGCGGTGATCCCCATCGACGGCGGGCAGTGGCTGGTGTCGGGCGGCAACTTCGCCAACCTGACCGCGCTCGACGCCGACGACTGGGCCGGGATCAAGGCGGCGATCGGCGCGACCAACGCCGCCGACCGCGCCGCGCGGACGGCGTAAGACAACGTCCCGCGGCCCGGCTAAAGCCCGGCAATGTCCGCCACCCGCCACCGCCACGCGCTCGCGTTCATCTTCGTCACGGTGCTGATCGACGTCATCGGGCTGGGTATCGTCATTCCGGTGCTGCCCAAGCTGATCATGACGCTCGCGCACGTCGACCTGCCGAACGCGGCGCGCCTCGGCGGATACCTCGCGGTGGCGTACTCGGTCATGCAGTTCGCCTTCGGGCCGGTGCTCGGCGGGCTGTCGGACCGATTCGGGCGGCGGCCGGTCCTGCTCGGCAGCCTCGCGGCGTTTGGGATCGACTATGCGCTGATGGGCTTTGCGCCAACGCTGGCGTGGCTGTTCGTCGGACGGGTCGTCGCGGGGATCGCGGGCGCGTCGTTCAACAGCGCCTACGCCTATATCGCCGACATTACGCCGCCCGAACGCCGGACGCAGAACTTCGGGCTGCTCGGCTTCGCCTTCGGCATCGGCTTCATCGTCGGCCCGGCACTCGGCGGGTTGATCGCGGCCTACGGCACGCGCGCGCCGTTCTTCGCCGCGGCGGGCCTTGCGCTCGTCAACGTCGTCTACGGCTGGTTCGTTGTTCCCGAAAGCCTCAGCCCGGCCGACCGGCGGCCGTTCGACTGGCGGCGCGCGAACGTCTGGGGGGCGCTCGTCCGCCTGCGCCGCCTGCGCCCGGTGGTGCTGACGCTGGCGTCCGCGACGTTCCTGTGGAGCTTCGCACAGATGTCGCTCCAGTCGACCTGGAACTACTACACGCTGTCGCGGTTCGGCTGGACCGTGCGGCAGGTCGGCTGGTCGCTCGCCGCGGTCGGCGTGTCGGCGATCTTTGCGCAGCTCGTCCTAACGCGGGTGCTCGTGCCGCGCTTCGGCGAGCGGCGGCTGGTCGGCTGGGGGGCGGCGAGCGCGATCGTCGGCTACGTCGTCTACGCGGCCGCGACCGCAGGGTGGATGATGTACGCGGGAATCGCGGTCGCGACGCTCGGCGGGCTGGTCTACCCCGCGCTCCAGTCGCTGATGAGTGCCGAGGTCGGACGCGACGAGCAGGGCGAGCTGCAGGGGTCGGTGTCGAGCCTCGTCAGCCTCGCTGCGATCGTCGGCCCGCTGGTGATGACGCAGGCATTCGCGCTGTTCTCGGGGCCCGGCGCGCCGGTCGATCTGCCCGGGGCACCGTTCGTCCTTGCCGCCCTGCTCGCCACCGGCACGCTGCTGCTGTTCCGGCACGCGACGGCCGCCGCCCGGACGTGAAGGTCGACGGCGCGGACGATGGTCCGCGCCGTCGAGCGGGTCAGGCCGCGACCGTCCGCACGCGGCGACGCAGCGACCCGCCGACGAGCCCGAAGCCCGCCAGCATCATCGCCCACGTGCCGGGCTCTGGGGTCCCGCCGACCGGCTTGTCGTTGACGGCGAACGCGAGGACGGCGGGACCGCCCGCGGTTTCGCCGTAGGCGAGGGTGAAGGCATACGATCCGCTCTTGGGCGCGGTGACGCTGAACGGCGTGTTGACCGGCGACGTCGGGCCGGGCTGATCGACGATGAACCCGGGGATGCCGGCGATGCTCAGCTGCAGGCCGTCGTCGTGCGGGATAACGAAGCTGTTTGCGCCGGCCTTGAGGAAGGTCGTGCCGGTGAACAGGAAATAGGTGTTGTTGAGGGTGTGATTTGCGACCGACGCGGTCAGCCCGGCCGGGTTGTTGAGGAACGCGCCGATCGTGGACATCGTGCTGTCGTTGCCGGGCGCGTCGGTGAAGTTGATCGCGCCGACGGTCACCGTCGCATTCGGCACGAGGCCGGCGGCGCGGGCGATGGTCGCATTGGCGGCGGCCTCATTCTGATCGGTGTAGATCTTGACAGTGGTGACCGCATGGGCAGCCGTGACCGGCACGACCGCGGCGACGAGCACCGCAACGAGCTTCCTGATCATGTCATACTCCTAACGTGGGATGAGTCCCGCAGCCGGCGGAGCAAGTGACATGCCAGTTCGCGGCATCGTCGGGAAATCAATCGGCTGCCGCTTCGGGTCCGTAACCAGTTGTCGTGAAGTGTAAATTAGGCCGACACTTTGCAACGGACAGGATCGATCTGCTCACGATCGAGACCTGACCGTCATATGCGGCCCATCACCACAAGAATGATGACGATTATCACGATCAAGCCGAGGCCGCCGCTCGGGCCATAGCCCCAGCCGCTCGAGTAGCCCCAGCTCGGCAACGCGCCGATCAGCAGGAGGATCAGGACGATCAGCAGGATGGTTCCAAGACCCATGGCGGCGCTCCCAACACAGTGTGTCGCATCAACGCGCTGCTGCCGTAACGGTTGCGCCCGCCTCCGCCCGCCCCTAAGTCGCGGCCATGCTGACCGTTGACGCCGCGCTGAACCGCCTGACCGACGCGCTGGCCGCGGCGAGGCAGGGGGGGGCCGATGCCGCCGATGCGGTCTACAGCGGCGATGCGTCGACCTCGGTCAGCGTCCGTCTCGGTGCGCTCGAGGACATCGGCCGGTCGGAAGGCGAGGAGATCGGCCTGCGCGTCTTCGTCGGCGCGCGGTCGGCAAGCGTTTCGACGTCGGACCTCTCGGCGGCCGCGCTCGCCGCGGTCGTCGAGCGCGCAGTGGCGATGGCGCGCGAGGCCCCCGAGGACCCGTTCGCCGGACTGGCACCGGCCGACCGGCTGATGACGGGCGACGCGCCCCACCTCGACCTCGACGACGGCGGTGACCCGGCCGCCGAGCGCCTGAAGGATCTGGCACTTGCCGCCGAGGACGCCGCGCGCGCGGTCCCGGGCGTCACCAATTCCGAAGGAGGCGGGGCGAGCGCCGGGCGCGCGGTGATGGCGCTGGCGACGAGCGGCGGCTTCGCGCGCGGCTACCGCGGCACGAACTACGGCGTTTCGGCGAGCGTCATCGCGGGCAGCGGCACCGCGATGCAGCGCGACTATGCCTATCACAGCGTCCGCCACTTCGCCGACCTCGACGCCGCCGAGACGATCGGGCGCGAGGCGGGGACGCGCGCCACCGCGCGCGTCGATCCTGCCAAGCTCGGCACGCAGGCGCTGCCGATCGTGTTCGACCCGCGCGTCGGCGGGTCGCTGCTCGGGCACCTCGTCGGGGCGATCACCGGCAGTGCGATCGCGCGCGGCACGAGCTTCCTGCGCGATCGCCTCGACGCCATGGTGTTCGCCACCGGCGTGACGATCCGCGACGAGCCGCACCGAGCGCGCGGGCCGCGCTCGCGCCCGTTCGACGGTGAGGGCCTGCCGACCGCGGCGCGGTCGATCATCGATGCCGGGCGGCTGACAGGGTGGCTGATGGACTCCGCCAGCGCGCGCCAGCTCGGGCTCGAACCGACCGGCCACGCCAGCCGCGGCATCGGCGGGCCGCCGGGGGCGGGGCCGTCTAACCTCCACATGGTCGCCGGGTCCGTGTCGCGCGCCGACCTGCTCGCCGGCATCGGCCACGGCTTCTACGTCACAGAGCTGATCGGCATGGGTGTCAACGGGCTGACCGGTGACTACAGCCGCGGCGCGAGCGGCTTCCTGATCGTGAACGGCGAGCTCGCCGGGCCGGTCGCCGAGGTGACGATCGCGGGCAACCTGAAGGAGATGTTCCGTCAGCTGACGCCCGCCGACGACCTCGTCTTCCGTCAGGCGACGAACGTTCCGACCTACCGTATCGACGGCATGACGCTTGCCGGCGCCTGACGCCGGGAGCACCCGTGCCTGAGGCGCTCGACGACCTCGCCCTGCTGCTGCGGGCGACGGAGTCGGCGGCGGCGCTGGCACTCGACTTCTTCGACAAGGGCGGCGTCGCCCGCTGGGACAAGTCGCAGGGCAACCCGGTCAGTGTAGCCGACCTCGCCGTCGACGCGCACCTGAAGGCAGAGCTGCTCGCCGCCCGACCCGGCTACGGCTGGCTGTCGGAGGAGACCGCCGAGATCGTCGGGTCCGGCGCGAGCGCCGGCCGGGCCGCCCGGCTCGACTGCCGCCGCGTCTGGGTGGTCGACCCGATCGACGGAACGCGCGACTTCATCCGCGGTCGGACCGGCTGGGGGGTGTCGGTGGCGCTGGTCGAGGACGGGGTGCCGGTGCTCGGGTGTCTCGCCGCCCCGGCGCGGGGACAGCTGTTCGTCGCCGCAGCCGGCAGCGGCGCGACGCTGAACGGGGCACCCCTCGCGGTATCCGGCCGGGTGATCCTCGCCGGGGCGCGGCTTCCCGTCGACGCGATCAACCTGACGGCGAGCTTCTGGCCCGAGCCGTGGGATGCCGTCGCGGTCGAGCGTCCGAACAGCCTCGCGCTGCGCATGGCGCACGTCGCCAGCGGCTTCGCCGACGGCTGGATCGAGGGGCGGACGGTCGCGGAATGGGACGTCGTGGCGGCCGCCCTGATCCTGACCGAGGCGGGCGGCACCGTGACCGACCGCCACGGCGCACCCCTCGCGTTCAATCAGCCCGACCCGGTGGTTCACGGCGTCGTCGCCGCGACGCCGGCGCTCCACAGCGACCTGCGCTGCCGGCTCGACGGCGGAATCAGGGCGTGGGCGGCGCGGCGGCGCTGACGGGGACGATGGCGAGGCGGGCGAGTTCGATCTTCATGCAGCGGTCCATGACGACCTTCAGCCCCGCCGCCTCGGCCCGCGCCGCCGCGGCGGCGTCGATCACGCCGAGCTGGAGCCATACCGCCTTCGCTCTGACCGCAATCGCCGCGTCGACGACCGCGCCGGCCTCGCTCGACTTGCGGAACACGTCGACGATGTCGAGCGGCATGCCCAGCTGCGACAGCTCGCGCCACACGTATTCGCCGTGGATGTGCTCGCCGGTGATCGCGGGGTTGAGCGGCAGGACGCGGTAGCCGTGCACCTGCAGCGCGGCCATCACATGGTTCGACGCGCGGTCGGGCCGGTCGGAGATGCCGACGAGCGCGACGGTGCGCGCGTCCGTCAGCAGGTCGCGGAGCTCGGCGTCGGTCGTCAGCGGCATGGCGGTTCTCCTGCCGGACCAAGCGCGGTGACGGCAGGCGGGTTCCACCCGGCTCCGGCACACCGAAGCGCCCGCCGGTGCGGGTGCACCACGGGGCGGGATGACTTCCTGGCCCTGCGAGCGGTTCCGGGATCCTTCGGGTCATGCGAAGGGGAACCGACGAGCATCGGCGAAAACGTGCGGGTCCCGGCAGTCCGTGGCGGTGTCTTACGCCGCCGTGACGCTGCTGGACGCGAAGTACGCTTGGTGACGCACGGAGTCGCTTGCACGCTCCGGCACCCGCACGTCGTCGACAGATCGCCCCGGGGATCGACCATGCCCCGGAACTCACCGCCCGCCCGCCGTTCATCACTCCGCCGGGCCCGACCGAGCTAGGCGACGCAACCCTACATTGGAAGCGTGCCCCGCCGCTGTTGGACGTTGGGCGCGTCCGGTGTGGCCGATCGGCACCCTACACGATTACGGCAGCCCCTGCGCGTCGGCTTCCTTCTGCGCCTGTGCGTCGCGCATGAACTTCTGGAAGCACCCCGTCTGGCCGCCGCTGCCGACCGCCGAGCAGCTGTTGGGTCGCTGGTCGCGGCCGGTCTCCTCGATGTCGCGGACGCGCGCGACCCACGACTGGTCGCGCCGCGCGACCTTCGAGTCGCGCAGCCCCTTGGGGATGCGGTAGCGTTCGGACTCGGGCAGGCGCGCGCAGACGACGATCTCGTCCCCGACGCCCTTCGGGCAGGGATCGCTGCCGAACACCGCGATATGGATCTCGGTTCGTGCGGCCGGCGGCGGCGGACGCCGCGCCGCCGTCGCGGGGACGGCGAGCGCAACGACGAGCAGGGCGGCGCTCAGGGCAACGGGCAGGCGGATCATCGGTCTCAGCAGGGCCTCCAGAGGCTGAACGCACGATGACTGCGAAGGGAGCGTCACCGCCCGGCCAGCGCGTGCGCGAACTCGGCCGCATCGAACGGGCGGAGATCGCCCATGCCCTCGCCGACGCCGACGGCGTGGATCGGCAGGCCGAACCTCTCCGCCGCCGCGACGAGGACGCCGCCGCGCGCGGTACCGTCGAGCTTGGTCATGACCAGCCCGGTGACCCCGGCGACCTCGCGGAACACCTCGATCTGGTTGAGTGCATTCTGCCCGGTCGTGGCGTCGAGCACGAGGACGACGTCGTGGGGTGCGGCGGGCATGGTTTTCTGCAGGACACGCCTGATCTTGGCGAGTTCGTCCATAAGCCCGGACTTGTTCTGCAGGCGTCCGGCGGTGTCGATGATGAGGACGTCGGTCCCGGCCGCGCGCGCCGCGTCGAGCGCGGTGAACGCGAGCCCCGCCGCGTCCGCCCCCTGATCCCCCGAAATGACGGGAACGCCGGCGCGCGCCCCCCAGATCTTGAGCTGCTCGATCGCGGCGGCGCGGAAGGTGTCGCCCGCGGCGAGCATGACCGTATAATCCTGCTCGGCGAACAGGTGGGCGAGCTTGGCGATGGTCGTCGTCTTGCCGCTGCCGTTGACGCCGACCACGAGGATTACCTGCGGCCGCGGGAACGCGGCGACCTCGAGCGGCCGCGCGACCGGCGCGAGGACCTTCGCCACCTCGGCGGCGACGACCGCACGTACGCCCGCCTCGTCGATGCCGCGCGGGTATTTCTCCGGCGCGAGCTGCGCGACGATCCGCGCAGCGAGCGCCGGGCCGAGGTCGGACGCGATCAGCGCCTCCTCGATCGCGTCCAAGCGGTCCTGGTCGAGCGTCGCGGTGCCGAACAGGCCGGTCAGGTTGCTCCCGAGCTTGTCCGACGACCGGGCGAGGCCGGCGCGCAGCTTGCCGAGCCACGACGTTGCTTCGCTCATGCGGTCTCCAGTCGGGTGTCGGTCGCCGCGGTCGCGACGCGCTCGACGATGCTGCCGCGCGGCGCGGCCGTGGCGAGCCGGGCAGTAAGGAACGCCTCGGTGTGGCCGGTCGTGCCACCCGCCTCGACGAGGATGCGCTGCGGCCGTCCGACCTCGCGCGCCAGCGCGGCGGCGCGGCGGGCATCGCCCACGGCGCGAAGCCGCGCGGCGCGGTCGCGGGCGACGGCCGGCGGGACCTGCGGCATCCGCGCGGCGGGGGTGCCGGGACGCGGCGAGAACGGGAAGACGTGCACGCCCGTGAGCCCCGCGTCGTCGACCAGCGCGAGGGTGCCCGCGAACGCCGCGTCGCTTTCGGTCGGGAAGCCGGCGATGAAGTCGGCGGTCAGTGCGATGCCCGGCCGGGCGCGGCGTACCCGCTCGCTCACGGCGATCGCCTGCGCGCGGCTGTGGCGGCGGCGCATGCGCTTGAGGATCAGGTCGTCGCCCGACTGCAGGCTGAGGTGGAGGTGCGGCATCAGGCGGGCGTCGCCGAGCGCGTCGACCAGCGCGTCGTCGATCTCGACCGAGTCGAGCGACGACAGCCGCAGCCGGGGCAGGGCGGGGACGTCGCGCAGGATGCGCTGGACGAGCGTGCCCAGCGGCGCGGGACCGAACGAGGTCAGGTCGACGCCGGTCAGCACGACCTCGTTGGTGCCGCTGTCGACCAGTGCGGCGACCTGGTCGATGATTCTCGCGGGGCTGAGCGAGCGCGCAGGGCCGCGGGCAAGGGGGATGATGCAGAAGGTGCAGCGGTGGTCGCACCCGGTCTGCACCGCGACGAAGCCGCGGGTGTGGCGGCCCGTCGCCCGCCGCGGCCGTGCCCCCGGGTAGCTCGCCGGATCGAGCTTGGCGTCGTTGGCCACCGCCCGCACGACGCCCGGAAGCGCGGTAAAGCCGGCCGGATCGAGCGTGGCGGCACACCCCGTGGCGATCACCGGCGCGCCGCTTGCCGCCGCGCGCCGCACCGCCTGCCGCCCCTGTCGCACCGCCTCGGCGGTCACCGCGCAGGTGTTGATCACCGTCGCTTTGACCCCGAACGCGGCGATCGCGTCGCCCTCGGCGAGGTTGAGGCGGCAGCCGAACGACTGCACGGTCACAGGGCGACCGTGCCGGTGAAGCTGGTCACGGCGGGTCCGCGCAGGACGATCTCCGCCCCGTGCCACTCGACGTCGAGGTCGCCGCCCGGCAGCGTCACCGTTACGCGGGCATCGACCATCCGCCGCCGCACGCCTGCGACCGCCGCCGCCATCGCGCCGGTACCGCACGCGCGGGTCAGCCCGGCCCCGCGCTCCCACACGCGAAGGATCAGGTGCGAACGGTCGACGACCTGCGCGACGCCGACGTTGACTCGGTCGGGGAACAGCGCGTCGCCCTCGATCCGTGGGCCGAGCTCCCCGAGCGGCATGCCCGCCGCGTCGGCGACGAAGAACACGATGTGCGGGTTGCCGACGGAGAGCGCGACGCCGTGGCTCAGCTCGTCCCAAGCGACGGGCACGTCGGCGGTGTCGACCGGGTAGGCGAGGGGGACCGCGTCCCAGTCGAACCGCGGCGGGGGGTAGGTGACACTCGCCGCGCCTGCGGCCGTGCTCGCCGCGAGCATGCCGCCCGCGCTTTCGATGGTCGCGTGGCTCCCGAGCAGCGTCGCGACGCACCGCGCGGCGTTGCCGCACGCCTCCGCCGGCGACCCGTCGGCATTCCAGATCCGCATGGAAGCGTCGGCGCGGTCGCTCGGGCCGACGACGATCAGCTGGTCGCAGCCGATGCCGGTGTGCCGGTCGGCGAGGTCGCGGACCTGCGCGCTCGCCAGCGCCAGCGGCTCCCGTCGCGCGTCGAACACGACGAAGTCGTTGCCGAGCCCGTGCATCTTGATGAAGTCGCGCATCATCGGCTGGCCTATAGGCGGCGGCGGCGCGGACGGCTATATCGCCCCCATGTCACCGGAGCACCCCGCATGAGCGTTCGCCCCTGGCGCGACATCGTCCGCCGCCAATCGCGCCAGATCATGGTCGGCCGCGTGCCCGTCGGCGGCGGCGCGCCGATCACCGTCCAGACGATGACCAACACCCCGACCGAGGACGCCGCGGCGACGATCGAGCAGATCCGGCGCTGCGTCGAAGTCGGGGCCGACATCGTCCGCGTCAGCTGCCCCGACGTCGAATCGACCGCGGCCATGCCCGCGATCGTCAAGGCGAGCGCGGTGCCGATCGTCGCCGACATTCACTTTCACTACAAGCGCGCGCTCGAAGCCGCCGACGCGGGCGCTGCCTGCCTGCGGATCAACCCCGGCAACATCGGCTCGGCCGAGCGGGTCAAGGAAGTGGTCCGCGCCGCCAAGGCCAACGGCTGCTCGATGCGGATCGGCGTCAACGCCGGCAGCCTAGACCGCCACCTGCTCGAGAAATACGGTGAGCCGTGTCCCGAGGCGCTGGTCGAATCCGCGCTCGAACACGCCAAGCTGCTCGAAGACGCCGACTTCCGCGAATTCAAGATCAGCGTTAAGGCGTCCGACGTCTTCCTCGCCGTCGCCGCCTATAACGGTCTGGCGGAGGCGTGCGACTACCCGCTCCACTTGGGCATCACCGAGGCGGGCGGGCTGCAGGGCGGGACCGTCAAGTCGTCGATCGGCCTCGGCATGCTGCTGTGGAGCGGCATCGGCGACACCATTCGCGTCTCGCTGTCCGCCGACCCGGTCGAGGAGGTCAAGGTCGGCTATCACATGCTCAAGTCGCTCGGCATCCGTGCCCGCGGCGTCCGCGTCGTCAGCTGCCCGAGCTGCGCGCGACAGGGCTTCGACGTCGTCAAGACCGTCGAGCGCCTCGAAACCGCGCTCGCCCACGTCACCACCGAGCTGTCGCTGAGCGTGCTGGGCTGCGTCGTCAATGGCCCCGGCGAGGCGCGCGAGACCGACATCGGCATCACCGGCGGCGGCAACGGCAAGCACATGGTGTTCCTGTCGGGCGTCACCAGCCACCACATCGACGAACCGGCGATGGTCGATCACATCGTCGGGCTGGTCGAGGCCAAGGCGGCGGAGATCGAGGCGGCGAAGGCGGCGAAGCTGGCGGCGGAAGGCGGACTGCTGGCCGCGGCGGAGTGAGTCGTTGAGCGAGTTCGAGCTTGATAAAGTCAAGGACAAGGAGAACCGCTTGAAGCACGGCACGCCGCTCGCCGTCGGCAGATTTGTCTTTGACGGACTTTATTTCGAGGTGGTCGACCAACGGCGCGACTATGGCGAGACCCGTCTGGTCGCCGTTGGCCCGGCGGTCGGGCCGGCGGGCGACAAACTGCTTTCGGTAACCTATACATGGCGAGCCGACAGGCGGCGGCTAATTAGCGTGAGGCAGGCCAGTGGCGACGAACGACGAAGATATCATCATCGTGACGCCCGCCATGGCGGCAGCGGCGCTCGCCGAAGTGAATGAGCTGATTCGCGCTGGCAAGTGGCCCGAGCCTTACGAGGGCGATGATCAGGTGTTCGACGACGACGATCTGCCGCCGGCGCCGGCCGGGGCGCTGAAGGCGGCGGAGTGACCGACCCCATCCGTGCGGCCACCCCCGCCGACCTCGGCGACATCCTCCAGCTGATCCGCGACCTCGCCGCCTACGAGCGCGAGCCCGATGCGGTGAAGGCGACGGTCGAGTCGCTCCACGGCACGCTGTTCGGCCCGACCCCGACCGCCGAGGCGATCGTTGCCGAAGGTGGCGACGAGTTTGGGGGCGAGGTCGTCGGCATGGCGCTGTACTTCACCAACTTCTCGACGTGGTCGGGGCGCGACGGGATTTATCTCGAGGACCTGTACGTCAAGCCCGGGGCGCGCGGCACCGGGCTCGGCAAGGCGCTGCTTCGGCATCTGGCGCAGACCGCCGTTGCGCGGGGGTGCGCGCGGCTGGAATGGTCGGTGCTCGACTGGAACGAGCCCGCGCTCGCCTTCTACCGCTCGCTCGGCGCGAAGGCGATGAGCGACTGGACCGTCCACCGGCTCGACGGCGACGCGCTGGCGACGTTCGCAGGTTCCGGCTCAGGCGGATGAACGCGTGGCTCGCCCTGCTGATCGGTGGCCTCGGCGAGCTCGGCTTCACCACCTCGCTGCGCTACGTCGACAACTTCCGCAACCTGCCCGCGGTGGCGGCGTTCCTGATCGCGATCAGCGTCAGCATGGGGGCGCTGGCGTACGCCGCGCGGACGATCCCGCTCGGCACGGCGTATGCGGTGTGGGCGGGGATCGGTGCGGCGGGGACGGCGGTGCTCGGCATCGCGGTGTACCACGAGCCCGCCGACTGGCCGCGGCTCGCGCTGCTGACCGGGCTGATCGGCTGCATCGTCGGCCTGAAGGCGCTGGGGTAGGCGCTCGGCTAGACCCTGCGGCGCAACTCCCCTATCTCGCGGCGCATGGCAGACAAGGTGCAGCGGGTCCGGGGAACGCAGGACCTATTCGGCGACGACATCGCGCGGTTCGACACCGTCGTCGACGCGTTCAACCGCGTACGCAAGCTGTACGGCTTCCGCCGGGTCGACGTGCCGGTGTTCGAGTTCACGAGCGTTTTCGCCCGCTCGCTCGGCGAGACAACCAATGTCGTATCGAAGGAGATGTATTCGTTCGACGACCGCGGCGGCGAATCGCTGACGCTGCGGCCCGAGTTCACCGCCGGCATTTGCCGCGCCTACATCTCGAACGGCTGGCAGCAGTTCGCGCCAATGAAGCTCGCCGCCTACGGCCCGCTGTTCCGCTACGAGCGCCCGCAGAAGGGCCGCTACCGCCAGTTCCACCAGCTCGATGCCGAGATCGTCGGCGCGGCCGAACCGGCCGCCGACGTCGAGCTGATCGCGATGGGGGCGCAGCTGCTGTCCGAACTCGGCATTGCCGACAAGGTGACGCTCCAGCTCAACACGCTCGGCGACGCCGAGACGCGGCACGCGTGGCGGGCAGCGCTCGTCGCGCACTTCGGCGCGCACGCCGATGCGCTGTCGCCCGAAAGCCGCGAACGGCTGGCGAAGAACCCGCTGCGCATCCTCGACAGCAAGGACGCGGGCGACCGCGAACTGGTCGCCGCCGCGCCCGGGATCGACGCGCACATGACGAGCGAAGCGGGGGCGTTCTTCGAGGCGGTGCAGAAGGGGCTGCAGGCGGCGGGCGTCGAGTTCGTCCGCGCGCCGGCTCTGGTCCGGGGGTTCGACTATTACCGGCACACGGCGTTCGAGTTCGTCACCGATCATCTGGGGGCGCAGGGCACGGTGATCGGCGGCGGCCGCTACGACGGGCTGATCGAGGCGATGGGCGGCCCGCATACGCCCGCAGTCGGCTGGGCGGCGGGGATCGAGCGGCTGGCGATGCTTGTGCCGGAGCCGGTGGAAGCCGAGGATGTCGTCGCGGTCATCGCCGACACGGCAACGGTATCCGACGCAGCTGTCCGATTGTCGAATGCTCTCAGAGCGCGAGGCTTCATCGTCGATAACGCTTTTGCCGCAAGTACAAAGCGTCAATATGAAATAGCAAAGAAAAAGATGGTCGATGTGCTGATCCGTGTTGGAGAAACTGATCGCGATGATCTGGATGCAATGTCTTACCTGACCAGCGTCGGCTCCGCTCGTTTTCGCCAAGTAGCGGATCGCGTTATGAATTCTGGTCAGCCCGAACTCGTGTTCAGCGAACGCGCTCCCCGGATCGATCGTGGAGTATGAACAACAAAGCTACAAGCACATCGAGACTGTGCCTCCCCTCCCCTTCAGGGGAGGGGCCGGGGGTGGGGAACGAGGGCGCAGCCGAGTTCTCTTCTTTCCGGCGGCGAGGCCCCACCCCCGGGCCGGCTTCGCCGTCTCTCGCCCCTCCCCTGAAGGGGAGGGGAAGCAGCAGTGAGCCGGCTTGATCCGCGGTTGCGTGAGTTCGCGACCGATATGCGCAGCGCGCCGACAATGCCGGAGACAGTGCTGTGGAAGCGGCTGCGCGGGTCGCAGCTCGGCTTCAAGTTCCGCCGGCAGACGGTGATCGGGCCGTACATCGTCGATTTCTTTTGTCCGGCGGTGGGGCTGGTGGTCGAGCTCGACGGGCGGACACACGACGGCGAGGCGGATGTGCGGCGCGACGCGGTGCTCCTTGCCAAGGACTTGACCGTGCTGCGCTTCGCGAATGCCGAGATCAGCGCAAACATCGAGCAGGTACTGCGAACGATCTACGTTACTGCCAGTAAGCTGCCGCCGAGGTTCGTTCCCGACCCCCCGCCCCCCTCCCCTCGAGGGGAGGGAGGGCAGAGGCAATCCGCTTCAGAAGAGGAGCCCGGGCATGGGACTCGGGCGGAGAGCGTGCTGTGATCTCCATCCCCCCCGAACGGATCGCCCAGATCGAGCGGCGGCACGCCGACCTCGCCGCGCAGATGGGCAATCCCGACCTGGCGTCGGACAAGTTCGTCGCGCTGTCGAAGGACTATGCCGAGCTGACCCCCGTGGTCGCCGCGGCGCAGGAGGTGCGGCGGTTGCGCGACGAGGCGGCGGGGCTGGAGGCGATGCTCGCCGATCCCGAGATGCGCGAGATGGCCGAGGTCGAGGTCGCCACCATCGCCGAGGCGCTGCCGGCGGCCGAACGCGCGCTGGCGCTCAAGCTGCTGCCGCGCGACACCGCCGACGACAAGCCGGCGATGCTCGAAATCCGCGCCGGGACGGGTGGCGACGAGGCGGCGCTGTTCGCCGGCGACCTGTTCCGCATGTACGAACGCTATGCCACCACGCGCGGCTGGCGGGTCGAGCTGATCTCCGCCAGCCAGGGCGAGATCGGTGGCTTCCGTGAAGTCGTCGCGTCGGTCACCGGGCCGCAGGTGTTCGCCCGGCTGAAGTTCGAAAGCGGCGTCCACCGCGTCCAGCGGGTGCCGGCGACCGAGACGCAGGGGCGCATCCACACGAGCGCCGCGACGGTCGCGGTGCTGCCCGAGGCGGAGGAGGTCGACGTCCAGATCGCCGACCGCGACCTGCGGATCGACGTCTACCGCTCGTCGGGGCCGGGCGGGCAGTCGGTCAACACGACCGACTCGGCGGTGCGGATCACGCATATCCCGTCGGGGCTGGTCGTGATCCAGCAGGACGAGAAGTCGCAGCACAAGAACAAGGCGAAGGCGCTGCGCGTGCTGCGAACGCGGCTATACGAGCAGGAGCGCGCCAAGATCCACGACGCGCGCGCCGCCGACAGGAAGTCGATGGTCGGCTCGGGCGACTGCTCGGAGCGCATCCGCACCTACAACTTCCCGCAGGGGCGGGTGACCGACCACCGCATCAACCTGACTCTCCACCGCTTGCCCGAGATCATGGAGGGGGCGATGGACGAATTGGTGGGCGCACTCGTCGCCGAGGACGAGGCGAGCCGGCTGGCGGCGCTGGGTGAAGACTGAGGACATCGTCTGGCGAGTGTTGCTGGAGATGGCGCAAGCCATCGACCGGCTCGACGCCGAAGTGCTGCTCGCCCATCACCTCGGGATTCAACGCCTCGAGATGCTGCGGGATGTCGGTCGCATCGTGACCGTCGATGGCGGCCAGCTGTCGCTCCTGATCGCGCGGCGACTGCGCGGCGAGCCGATCGCCTACATCACCGGTCACAAGGAGTTCTGGTCGCTCGACCTCGTCGTCACGCCGGACGTGCTGATCCCGCGCCCCGACAGCGAGACGCTGATCGAGGCCGCGATCGCGCACTTCGGCGACGGGCCTGGGCCGCGCACGATAATGGACCTTGGCACGGGGTCGGGAGCACTCCTCCTCGCCGCGCTCGACCAATGGCCGCTCGCGTTCGGCATCGGCGTCGATGCGAATCACACCATCCTCGACGTCGCGCGCGCCAACGCGGCGCGGCTCGGCTTCGAGCCACGATCCGTGTTCAGCGCGACCGGCTGGGGGGGCAGCGGCTCGGCCCACGACCTGGTCCTGTGCAACCCGCCCTATGTCGCGACGACCGAGCAGCTGCCGCGCGACGTGCTGAACTACGAACCGCACACCGCGCTGTTCGCGGGACCGGACGGGCTCGCCGATTACCGTCAGCTCGCGCTCGTCGTGGGGCCGCAGATCGCTCCCGGCGGCGTCGCCTGTATCGAGATCGGGGCGACGCAGGCGGATGCGGCCGGGGCGCTGTTCGTCGCGCAGGGTCTGGCGGTCGACCTGCGACGCGATCTCGCCGGCCGCGCTCGATGTCTCGTCATAACCAAATAGTGGTTTGACCGCGCGGCGATAATCGCTAGAACGACATTCAAGCGAGGTGGACCGGCCAAGTCCCTCGTCTCTGCTTTCCGGAAATGCCGCGCAGCCCAGTCGCCGCTGCCTGCCACCCACGGATAACAGACCTTCCGTTGATGCGCGAACGCACGGGGACACGAAGCCTTGATCAGAAACAACCAGAATGGTCGCCGCCGCGGACGCGGAGGCGGTCGCCCGCCGCAGCAGGGCGGTGGACCCTCCGGCAACTACGGCAACGTCAACGGCGGCGGCAGCCGGATCGATACCCGCCAGCGCGGCAACGCCACCCAGCTGCTCGAGAAGTACAAGGCGATGGCGCGCGACGCGACGCAGAACGGCGACCGCGTCCAGGCCGAGTTCTACATGCAATATGCCGATCATTACTTCCGGGTGCTGAGCGAATTTCGCGCGCGCGATCCGCAGCCGGCCCCGCGGTCGACCTATGACGACGATGACGACGGCTATGGCGCGCCGGGCCAGAATTATGCGCCGTCGCCGGCACCGGGCTATGGGGCCGACCGCGATGACGGCGACGACGATGCAGCCGACCGCGGCGGGGCGTATCGCGGCAACGGCGAGCGCATGGGCTCCCCCGAGGGCGAGCGCGGCCGGGGGTTCGAGCCGCGCGACGGACGCGGAACCCGCGACCGCGGCGAGCAGCGTTCCGATGAGCGCGACATGGCCCCCGACGGCCGTGCCGCGCCCGCTGACCGGCCCCGCGACGGCGCATACGACGACCGGAGCCGCCCCACCGTCGCTCGCGACGAGGGCGGGAACGAGCGCCGCCCGCGGTTTCGCGGCAACGATGACGCGCCGCGCGGCGCCGGCGCCCGCGACGGACGCGCCCGCGACGATTCCGAGCCGCGGACCGGCGAGCGCGGAGCCGACGCGCTGATCGGGCTGCCGGGGCCCGCGACGATCGCCCCCGCCCTGACCACGCCGCCGTCCGCAGTCGAGCCCGTGGCTGCCGACGTGCCGGACGCAGTGCCCGAAGCGGCGTTGGCACCGCCGCGGCGGCGTGGACGGCCGCGCAAGATTGTCGCCGACGCCGTCGACGGCTGACGGCGTGTCCGACGCCGCGCTCGCCGACCTGCTCGCGCGGGCGTGGACCAGCCTCGCCGCCGCGATCGACGACCGGACGTCGCCGCTGCGGACTCCCGTGCTCGTCACCGCCGGGACCGACGGTCGCGTGGTCGTGCTGCGCGCGGTCGACCGCGATGCGTGCCGGCTGACGTTCTTCACCGATGCGCGCGCCGCCAAGGTGGGCCAGATCGCTGCGGACCCGACGGTCGTGGTGGTCGCCTACGACGCGAACACCCTGCTGCAGCTCCGCCTCCACGGCAGCGCGACCGTGGTCGACGCTGCCGCCGCCGCGGCGCTGTGGGCGAAAGTGCCGGCGCGGGCGCGGGACAGCTACCGCACCGCCGCGGCGCCGGGAACGCCAATCGCCGATCCAATTGCCGTGCTCGACGGCGACGGCAGGGACAATTTCGTGGCGCTTTCGGTGACCGTGGCAGCTGTCGACCTGCTCGATCTCGGCGGGGCCGCGCACCGCCGTGCCCGCTACCGCGCCAGCGATCGGTGGCGCGGGACCTGGCTGGTGCCGTAGTAAGGTTGCATTTTTGTCACGCGTTACAGGCTTCGTCGAAGTGACAGCGTGACGATGGAACTGACCCAGAACTGTTGCATTTGGCGGGTAAGCGTACGTGGCGCACAGACAAGGGATTACGGCATGACCATCAGGACTTTGGGATCGGTGCTGCTGGCCGCGACCGCGTCGGCCGCGCTGCTTGCCACTCCGCTTCGGGCGCAGGACACCGAAACTGTGATGTCGCCCGAGGAGTCGGCGGCGCAGCTCGAGTTCCTGAAGGCGCAGGTCGATGCCCTTCAGGCGCAGCTCGACTCGGTCAAGAAGACCGCCGGGATCATCACGCCGGCGTGGAAGGGCACACCCGAGTTTTCGGGTCCCGACGGCTACAAGTTCAAGCTGTCGGGCGAAATCCAGTACGACATCGGCCAGGTCAACAATCCGGGCAACAGGCTGGGGAGCGCCAATCTCGGCTTCAACGGTCGCTCGCGGCGTCTCCTGATCGGCGCGTCGGGGTCGCTGCCGGGTGACTTCAGCTACAACTTCCAGTTCAACCTCGCCGAGGGCGTGGTCGACTATGAGGATGTTGTAATCGAATACGCCCCGAAGAAGCTGCCGCTGACGTTCACCGCCGGTTACTTCTACCCGTTCAGCTCCATGGAAAACATGATGAGTAATCGGTTCACGTCGTTTACCGAGCGGGCGCAGCTGAACGACGCCACGGGCAATGGCCGCCGTCTCGGTCTCGCGGTGACCTATGTCAACAAGACCAACGACTTCCGCATTCAGGCAGGTGCGTTCAACCAGGGCATCAACGGCAACACCGCACTGGGATACAATGGCACGTCGACGTCGGTGTCAACGTTCACTCCCGGCGCGGTCGTCGGAACGGGTACGGTCGCGACGACGACGACGACTGCGGTCGCGACCAACAACAACGGCCTGTTCGACCGCACCGGTTATCAGTTCTCGGTCCGCACCGTATGGTCGCCGCAATTCTACGGCGGGCAAGCGCACCTCGGCGCGAGCTTCCAGTATCGCGAGTTCCAGACCGACGCGCGCGGCGTCCGCTACCGCGCCCGCCCGTTCACGCAGACCACCGACCAGCGCTTCATCGACTCGGGCAACATCGCCGCCAAGAACGACGACATCTACGGCGTGGAGGCGATGTACATCCACGGCCCGATCCACGTCGCGGGCGAGGCGCAGTACGTCCACGTCAACGGCTACCGCCCGGGCCAGACCGTCGACGTCCCGCAGAAGCTGCTCGGCACCGCTTACCCCGGCAACTATCATTTCGCGACGGGGTACGTCGAAGCCGGCTACTGGCTGACGGGCGAGACGCGCGGCTACAAGAACGGCAAGGTCGACCGCACGAAGATCCTTCGTCCCGTCAACGAGGGTGGATCGGGCGGCGTGCAGCTGGTGGGCCGCGTCGACTATCTCAACCTGACGACCAACGTTCTCAACCCGGATCCGGCCAGCGGCAACCAGCTCAATGGCGGCCGGCAGATCGGGTATCTCGGAGCGATCAATTACTGGCCGATCGACTATGTCCGCTTCACGGCCGAGTATGCGCGGTCCGAAGTCCGCGGCGGTGGCAGCGCCGCGGTCGTCCAGCCGGGCAGCCTCGCCCCGGCAGGGTCGCGCGAGTATGGGACCAACGTCTTCGCCCTTCGCGCACAGATCGACTTCTAGCCGAAGTTTACCGCCAGGGCGACGTCAGGGCCGCCCCCACGGGTTGCCCTTTTCGTTCGGACGCCGCGGCGGGACGATCGTGGCATCGTGCCCGCTGCGCGCGCTGACGAACACCAGCCCCATCAGCGCGCCCGCCAGCAGCAGCGATACCCCGATTCCGAGCGTCAGCGCGACGACGAAGTGCGGGCGCAGGACGGCGCCCTCGGCGCGGAGCACGGCGAGCGCGACGCCGATGGTGGTCACTGCGATGATCGCCATGAGTGCCATGAGCCGCCGGAAGCCGCGCCAGTGGTTACGCTCCGGGGGGGTGCGTTGCTCGTGCTCGGTTTCCCGCATGCTCTTCCCTTCGATCGCGAATCGGCAGACACTTGCCGGGTCGGCGGCGATATGGGGACGAACACCCGACGCCGCAGCTTGGGACCGGGAGGATGTATGTCGATCGGGTCGATCCTCGACGGACGCCGGACCGTGGTCAGCGTCGCGCCGGAAGCAACCGTTCGCGAGATCGTCGGGCTGCTCGACCGCCACCGCATCGGCGCGGTGCTCGTGATCGACGCCGACCACATCGAGGGCATCGTCTCGGAACGTGACATCGTCGGGCAGCTGCACCAGCTCGGCGCGGCGGTGCTCGACGCGACTGCGCGCATGGTCATGACCGCGCCGGTCGTCACCGCGGCCCCCGACTCGTCGATTGCGGCGGCGATGGCGACCATGACCAACCGGCGGATCCGGCACCTGCCGGTGATGGCCGGCACCACGTTGTGCGGGCTCGTGTCGATCGGCGATCTCGTCAAACGCCGAATCGAGGAGGCTGAACAGGAAGCGAGCGTCCTCAAGGACTACATCGCGTCCTGAGCGCCAGCCGGCGAGGCGCGTGAAATTAGGGGCTTGCCAGCATCGGCGACCCCGCCTAGATGAGCGCTCCCGGTTGGCGGGCGCTTCGGAGCTTCTCCGGGTGCCGGTCGGTCCCAGTCAGCGGCGGCGGCTCGAACGGCCTTTTTCAGGTCGATTTAGGCGTTGTGGTCCTGGGGCGCGGGTATCGAGACGGGGTTCGCCCTGCCTTCGAAAAAAGCAGTTGACGGGGTCTGAGATACGGCTCATAAGCCGCCCCCGACGCCGGACACGAGCCACTGGGTTCGCGACCGGGTCTCGGAAAAATCAGCCTCCCGGCTCCCCGATTGTTCGGGACAAGGGAGGTGTCGCTCTTTCTCATCGTAGGTTGAATGAAGGGACATGTGGGCGGCGGTCCATGGTCTCGAGCGTACAAGGGCTCGGGCATCATGGTTAAAACACGCCTCCTATATGTCTACTACCACAATGCACTGCCGACTTTCGGGTCGGAATTGTCAGACTGGTTTTGCAGATAGGACGCTCCTTGAACGGGGCTTCGTTGGTCTTGCGGTCCTCGGACAGCGAGAGTGGTGGGGTTTCGGACATGAACTTGAGAGTTTGATCCTGGCTCAGAACGAACGCTGGCGGCATGCCTAACACATGCAAGTCGAACGAGACCTTCGGGTCTAGTGGCGCACGGGTGCGTA
>Ga0123336_10001675_pt1 | contig 20120 bp, 14 predicted proteins | sample SSSSmetaG_FD_96466 | JGI IMG/M metagenome (GOLD analysis project Ga0123336, IMG submission 96466) | Glacier valley bacterial and archeal communities from Borup Fiord, Nunavut, Canada, to study Microbial Dark Matter (Phase II) - ​SSSS metaG | ecosystem: Environmental > Aquatic > Freshwater > Ice... | reverse complement strand
TGCGTTCTGGATCGCGATCACGGTCGCGTGCGCAATCGCCGTGCCGGTGGAGTCGGTGACCGTACCCTGGATGCCGGCCTCGCCGCCCGTTTACGCGATCGCCACGGAAGCCCCACCCAGAAGCATCACCGCCGCCAAACTCGGAAACAATTTCATGGCTCCACGCACACCAAGCAAAGCAAATGCTTTAACTCACATAATTCCTCCGACCTGAGGTAACGCAATCCTAGATTTTTGGGACTCTCCGAAAACCTGTGTGGTCGGACCCGCTGGTGTCAATAGAAAATTTGTTTCAATTTGGGTGCATAAAAAATCTCACGTCCGAAACGGCGCATCTCCCCACTTCTGCTCCACCCCCTGTAAGCCCCAAAAAGTACAGGCACCCGCATCAACCCAGCGGGTGCCTCTGCTCCAAAGTGCAGGACGCGAATCGAGCCGCTAAGCGCCTAAGCCCGCATCCGAATAAATACTCCGCACCAGCAGATTTTCAATCTGCTCCTGCCGTCCAGATCGTGGCTCCGGCCGTATCTCCTCCGCTTCAGCCTTCGCGGCAATCGCCTCCAGCGACATCGATCCACTCAGCATCGCCTGCGCCTCCGGAATTTTCCAGCCTGCATACCGCTCCGTCAGTAAGGCATCGTAGCGGCCATCCTCGATCAGCTTCGCAGCCGTCAGAAATGCCCGCGCGCAAAGGTCGAGTCCACCCACATGCGCGTGGACCAGATCCTCCGGCGTAAGGCTCTGCCGCCGCACCTTCGCATCGAAGTTGCACCCGCCAGCCCCCAGCCCACCAGCCTTGATCACCTGGTACATCGAGAGCGTCATCGACCACAGATCGTTCGGAAACTGGTCCGTATCCCAGCCCAGCAAAGCATCGCCACGATTGATATCCAGCGAGCCCAGGATCCCGAACGCACTCGCCGTCGCAATCTCATGCTCGAAGGTATGGCCCGCAAGCGTCGCGTGGTTCGCCTCCAGGTTCACCTTCACTTCCTTCTCCAGACCAAACCGCTTCAGGAAGCCATACACCGTTGCCGTATCAAAATCGTATTGATGCGTCGTCGGCTCTTTCGGCTTGGGCTCAACCAGAATCTGTCCCGTAAATCCAATCTTGTACTTATGCTCCACCACAAGCGAAAGGAAGCGCCCCATCTGCTCCAGCTCCTGCTTCATGTTGGTGTTCAGTAGCGTCTCATACCCCTCACGCCCGCCCCATAAAACGTAGTTCGCCCCACCCAGTTGTTTCGTCACCTCCATGCAGTGCTTCACCGTCGCCGCGGACCATGCAAAAACATCAGGGTCAGGATTCGTCGACGCACCCGCCATAAAACGCGAATGCGAGAACAGGTTCGCAGTCCCCCACAGCAGCTTCGTCGTAGACCCGCTCATCTTCTCTTCAACATAGTCAGCCACCGCATGCAGGTTATGCAGCGACTGCGTCAGGCTCTCATCCGCCGGCGCAATATCCGCATCGTGGAAGCAGAAGAACGGCACATCCAGCACCCGGAAGAAATCAAAAGCCGCGTCCGCCTTCAGCTTTGCCTGCACCATGGGGTCGCCCGCGCACATCCACGGCCGATGAATCGTGCCCCCCCCAAACGGATCACTCCCATTCATCGCAAAGGAGTGCCAGTACGCCACCGCAAACCGTAGATGTTCTTTCAGAGGCTTCCCGAAAACGACGCGCTCGGCATCATAATACTGATACGCAAGAGGAGCTGTACTCTGTGGGCCTTCATACTTCACCTTGGCAAAATTGCTGAAAATAGTGTCCGGCAAGTAAATCTCCAATCCGCAAACTTCAATACAAAACTTCACTACAAGAGCGACGTAGCTCAACGAACCTGCAAAAGTTCGATCCGCATAAATAAGTACGAGCATGAACGATATGGCCTACCGAGCCGATAGCACCATTTAGTTTCTGACCAAAAATATATCAACGGGTAAGAAGAAATGTCAACGAAGTGGAACGCCTAAATTCCGTGGAAGGAAGTGTCGTGCGTGGAGCGGTGATAGCTTGCATGACGCTGCATCAACATGGCCGCACTCCCGCTCAGGCGGGCCAGTTCCGCATCCCCCGCCGCACGCAGCAAAGGCGGAGGTCCAGCAAGCATCGACGCCGCCAGCTCTTGCGCCACAATCGGTCCGCACCGATCCCATGCCGCGGTAATATCTCCAACGATAAGAATTAATTCCGGTGAGAGAGCCGCCGTGATCAGCCGCAACCCCCTGCCCAGCGCACGCGCCTGGTCCGAAAGCGCACGTACCGCATTCTCATCCCCATCCTGCCCTAGCTGCAGCAGTTCGTAGATGTCCTTCACCTTGCGCCGGCCCAACCCGTTGAAGATGTGGATCGCCGCCCGCGACGACGCCACCATCTCCCAGCAGCCTCGCTGCCCGCACTGGCACAGCAGCCCATTCGGATCGACCGACACATGCCCAAACTCACCCGCCAGACCATTGGCACCCGAGTACATATGTCCACTCGCCAGAATCGCCGTCCCCACGCCTTCGGCAACGGCCACCAGCACCACGTTCTTCGCCCCTTGAATCCGCCCGAACCACAGCTCTGAAATCAGGCAGACGTTGGCATCGTTATCAATCTCCACCTTCAGCCCGGACACGTCCTCCAGCGCACTCTTCAGGTCGAACTCGTGCCAGTTCATATTCGGCGCCAGCAGTACCCGTTGCGTCGCCGAGTGGACCCGCCCCGGCAAACTCACTCCAATCCCTTCAAACGACTTCGTCGCGTGCTCATCACGCAGCATACGCATCCGCTTGCCAATCTGCGAAACCGTTTTTGTCAGGTCGGAGTAAGCCGTGATCGTCTCCCGCGAAAGAAAGCGCCCGGTCAGGTCGACCAGCGCAAGAATCGCCCGGTTCGGCCGCAGGTCCAGCGCAAACGTCACCATCGCACTGTTCAGCGATAGCATCGTCGACGGACGACCCCGCGCTGGCTTAATCACCGCGCCCTCAGTCACCCACTTCTCTTCGATCAGTTGTTCCACAATCGCGGAGACAGTACTCGGACGGAGCCCCGAAAGACGTGACAGGTCAGCCCGTGCCAGCGGCTGCTTAAACCGAATCAGTTCAAGAATGATGTCGCGATTAATCTCGCGCGCAATCTCGCTCGATGCCGTCTGCACCGAAGCCAGGTCAATCTGCCGAACCCCATGGGTCTGCCGATTTGCAACACTCTTTTGCTTTTGTGGGCTCATCGTTCGTCTCTGCCGTTAACCATGCTACGCCAGCTTCCGTTCGACTAGGGCAACAGCGTTTGCCACGCAGCATCGTTCTTTGAGGATTGCAGCGCAGCCTCCACAAAACGCATCCCCTTCACCCCATCCACACAGGTGGGCAGCAGGCTCGCCGTCTCGTTGGGTTCACGGCCTTCCAGTCGCGCCACAATCAGTTCGGCAAGGTCGCTGTACAGCGTCGCAAACGCTTCAAAGTATCCCTCCGGATGGCCCGCCGGCAGGCGCGTTGCAGCCGGATTCAGCGAGCCTCCGCCCCTGCTCAAGGTCTCTGGAAGCTTATTCAGCGCCGTGTAGCGCGCATAGTTCGGATTTTCCTGCTTCCATTCCAACCCACCAGTCTCACCATAGATCCGCAGGTTCAGATTATTTTCATTGCCAATCGCAATCTGCGAAGACCACAGGCTCGCCTTCGCTCCACCTTCAAACCGAATCAGCGCCTGAACGTTATCGTCCAGAAGCCGCCCCGGCACAAACGTCGTCAGGTCCGCGGAGATTGCCTCCGGCTTCAACCCGCTCACAAAATAAGCCAGGTGGTACGCATGCGTTGCAATATCGCCGAGGCAGCCCGCCGGCCCACTGCGCGCAGGGTCTGTCCGCCACTCCGCCTGCTTGGAGCCCGCATGCTCCAGCGCCGTCGCCAGCCAGCCCTGCACATACTCCACATTCACCATCCGGACTTTACCAATCCCACCGCTCTCCACAATGCTGCGCATCTGCCGCACCACGGGGTAACCGGAGTACGTATGAGTCAGCCCGAAGATCAACCCCGAGCGCTCCACCTCGGCCTCTAGCTTCACCGCGTCATCCAGGCTCGTCGTCATCGGCTTGTCGCACATCACATGGATCCCGACCGCCAAAAACGCCTTCGCAATCGCAAAGTGAGTATTGTTCGGCGTGACGATGGCCACCACGTCAATACGCTCAGGATGCTTCGCCTCCGCAGTCGCCATTTCTTCAAAGCTGCCGTAAGCCCGTCGAATCCCCAGCTCGGCAGCGTACGAACGCGCCTTCTCCGGGTCAGACGAAAGCGCGCCCGCCACCAGTTCGAATCGGTCATCGATACGCGAGGCAATCCGGTGAACCTCGCCAATAAATGCACCGGGCCCACCACCCACCATTCCAAGACGCAGTTTGCGCCCAAGCTTCGCAGCCATTGCTTATCCTTTTTCCGTCCTGGGTTTTCGGTCCTGAGTCTTCAGTCCCAGTAGACTGTCAATCATCGTCTGGTCCGTGGAAGCTCCCGCAAAATCATCAAACGCTTTCCCGTCCGTCTCGATAATATGACGTTGAATAAACGGTGCGCCTTCGCGTGCTCCCTGCTCTGAGCTCTTGATGCAGCACTCCCACTCCATCACCGCCCAGCCATCGAAGCCATATTGCGTCAGCTTGGAGAAGATCGCGCCAAAATCCACCTGCCCATCGCCCAGCGAACGGAACCGCCCAGCGCGGTTTACCCACGATTGGAAGCCGCCATAAACCCCCTGCCGGCCGGAAGGACGGAACTCCGCATCCTTCACATGGAACATCTTGATCCGGTCGTGATACAGGTCGATGTACTCCAGGTAGTCCAGTTGCTGCAATACAAAGTGACTTGGATCATAAAGCAGGTTGCAGCGCTTGTGTCCCTTCACGCCATCCAGGAACATCTCGAACGAAGCGCCGTCGTGCAGGTCTTCGCCGGGATGAATCTCATAGCAGACATCGACACCCTGTTCGTCAAAAGCATCCAGAATCGGCAACCAGCGCTTCGACAACTCCTGAAACGCAGTCTCCACCAAACCCGCCGGCCGCTGCGGCCATGGGTACAGATATGGCCACGCGAGCGCTCCCGAAAATGTCGCGTGACGATCCAGCCCTAGGTTCCTCGTAGCCTTCGCCGCAAAGTGTAGCTGCTCCACCGCCCAAGCCGTACGCGCTGCCGGCTTGCCATGCACCTCAGCCGGCGCAAAGCCATCGAACAGCGCGTCATACGCCGGATGCACCGCCACCAACTGCCCCTGTAGATGCGTCGAAAGCTCCGTCACGGCAAGCCCATGCTTCGCCACCGTGCCCACCAACTCGTCGCAATACGTCGAGCTCTCGGCAGCCAGTTTCAAATCGATAAAGCGGCTGTCCCACGAGGGAATCTGAACGCCCTTAAACCCAAGACTCGCGGCCCATCCGCAGATCCCATCCAGTGTGTTGTAGGGCGCCTCGTCCCCGGCGAACTGTGCAAGAAAGATGCCAGGGCCCTTGATAGTTTTCATGCGTCAATTCACTCCGGATATCTTATTTCAGCGGTGCGGCCGGCTGCATCATTCCACCACCTGCAGGCATGCCAGGACGTGGAGCAGGCGGCGGATCATAGACATTCAAACCCTTGCCGTAGTTCACATCCTTCACAGCCAGGTCCGCGCGATAACTTACAGAAGTTGCCGTCGGAAAGGAAGCGGGAACCGCCTGCGTCACCTTTCCGGTCGCAGCCCACTCTACACCACGCTGGAACGTCACGACTCCATCCACCGAACTCAACGCAATTACGTCATGGCCAAACGTCGTATGGAAGACGCGCCCTTTGCCAAACTGGGACACCATCAGCTGCGGCTCATCGAAGCCCGTCCCGCGGTTCGCAGGGTCCGAGTACGCCGTCGCCAGAACCGTCATTCCCCCCGGCCCGCGCAGCTTGGAGTAGAGCTCATCGCCCTGGTGCATCCACATCTTGGGCAACCCCTTCATAATCGGGTGCGTCGCATCGCGAACCACCACCTGGTACGGAAGTCGCAGACCGTGGTTCCCAGCCCGGCCCGCCGTCTCGTCCGATACCAGCTTGCCATCTTTGAAGTGCCAGTACGGCCCAGCCGCCTCGTTCCGCCCACGCCAGCCGCCGATGCCGGTCATTTGGTTATAGGCCAGCCACTTCGGAAAAGCATTGTCAGCAGCATGCACCGTCACCAACCCGCCGCCCGCCTTCATGTACTTCTCAAACGAATCCTTGATCTCGTTCGACCACCGATCGTCCGGCGCGTCATAGTTGAACACAACCACCTGGTACTTGCTCCACTCCGGATGAAACTGCGAGAAATCGCCACCCGCGGCAGGAGCCGTCAGCACCTCGGTATCGAACAGCCCCGTCTCATCCAGCTCCGCCTTCAGTATCGGCGTCTCGGCCTTCCAGTTGTGATACGGCGCGGCACTCTCGCCATCCAGAATCAACACATGGATACGCGGAGCAGCCAGGGAAGCAGCCGCCTGCAGCATCAGCAGACCAACAGCCAGAATAGAAATCCACTTCTTCATACCCGCCTGCTTTCTTTACTTGCTCGCTGCCATCTTTTTGGTGGCCGCCTGCGGAAGCACCCACGTGTAAATCACGCTGCCTCCGCTGGTCAGCAGAACCTGGTGCCCATCCAGCTCATAGGTAATCGGCGTCGAGGAGATCGGCCCGCCCGCCCCCGCGTGCCAGAGCGTATTGCCTGTCGCCGTATCCAGCCCCAGAAAATTGCCCGCCGAGTCACCCGAAAACGTAAGCCCGGACGCCGTCGTCAGCACACCCGAACCAGCGCGTTGCCCGAGCTCATGCGACCAGCGAATCTTACCCGTCTTGTAGTCAATCGCTTCGAGCACGCCTTTGCTCCACAAGCTGTAGTCCGCGCCCGCCCAGCCATACGTCCCATCCGCAGCCTTGGAGAAATAGAGGCTGTAGCTCGGCGAAGCGCTCACAATAAACAACCCCGTCTTCGGATCGAAACTCGGCGACCGGTAGTTCGTCAGCCCACTCTCATCCGGAGCGATCAACCGGCCATCCGGCGTAGGCTCCTTCGCGGGATTCGGAATCGGACGCCCTTCCTTATCCACGCCAAGCGTCCAGTTTGTCGGACCAAAGGTTGTCGTCAACAGGTTCTTCCCCGTCGTCCGGTCCAGCACAAAAAAGTAGCCATTCCGCGATGCCTGCATCAGCAACTTCCGCGGCGCACCCGCAAAAGGCGCGTCCACAATCACCGGAATCTCGACCGCATCCCAGTCATGCGTATCGTGTGGCGAAGGCTGAAACGCCCACGAAAGCTTACCCGTATCTGGGTTGATCGCAACGATGCTGCACGTGTACAGGTTGTCGCCAGGACGCACCTTACCCGTCAGCACGGGTGTCGGATTGCCCGTACCGAAATACACCAGGTTCAACTCCGGATCATAGGTCCCCGTCATCCAGATATTGCCGCCGCTCGTCGTCTTCGCTGTACCTACTGGAGGAGTCGCGTACCAGTTCCACTGCGTCTCACCGGTGTCGGCGTCAATAGACCGCAGAAACCCCTGCAGATTATCGAAGTCGCCCGAAGCCCCCACCAGAACATGGTTCCCGACAATCAGCGGAGACATCGTTGCCCATTGCCCCTTATTGGAGTCCGCCACCACCACGTCCCAAAGAATCTTGCCGCTCTTCGCCTCCATCGCCAACAGGTGCGCGTCCGACGACATGTAATAAATCCTGTCCTTGCGTATGCTCACGCCGCGCTGCCCAATGTGGAAAGCCTTATTCGGCGGCGCCGTGTAATGCCAGATCTGGTGCCCCGTCCGCGCGTCCACCGCCCAGATATTGTCCGGCGTCGTGAAGTAGAGCACGCCATCCACCAGGATCGGCGTCGACTTCACGCTGCCATTCTGCTGCGTCTGAAACGTCCACGCCAGCGTCATATTCGCCACGTTGCCCGGCGTAATCTCCGTCAGCGCGCTGTGGCGTCGCCCCGTGTAATCGCCATGGAAGCCCGGCCAGCTATCCCGCGGCGGATGCTTCAACATCTCGTCGGTAACATTCTGGGCAGCCAAAGGTGCAGCACAGCAGGCAACGCCTGCAAGCAACGTAACGATCCGAACACTTTTATTCCAACTCATGCAGCCCCACTCCCGCGCGGTATGTTTCATCACTTTAAGGTTTGAATATAGGCAAGAACATCGTGAATGTCGTTGTCGGTATATTTGCTGAACGCCGTCACATGCGCTTCAAGGGGCTGGTCTACCTTGTAAGAAATCATCGCCACCGGCCACGAGTGATACATCCCCGCGGCATCCTTCAGGCCGATCGTAAACTCATCCTGGTACTCCAGCGTTCCCGTCATCGACTGACCGCCGCGCGGAGTCACCGTGACCTTCGACTTCACGTTCCGCGGATACAGCATCTGCATCTCAAGCTGCAGGCTCTTGAACCGCGTCGCAACTCCGGCCAGGCTCGTCTCGCTATGGCACTTCGAGCATCCGCCCGCGCCTTCAAAATACTGCTTGCCCGCAGCCGCATTCCCGGTCTGTAGGTCAGACTCGTCCACGCCTTTGCGCGTCCCCGTCTGCGACATCGCCTTATCCTGCTGCGCGTGGATAAATGCAGTCAGGCTCAGGATCTCGCCATCCGCCAGGTTGAACTTCGGCATCCCCTTCTCGATCCGTCCATTGCGAACGATCGCACCGATGCCTTCCCCCTCTTTGTCGGCCGTCACCAGCGCAGACCGCGTCAGATCCGGACCGGATTCACCGCCGCCCGCATCCTTGCCATGGCAGAAGGCGCAGTTTTGCAGGAACAACGTCCCGCCGTTTTCAATCTGCGTCCCGGTAAACGTCGCATGGACCGGCATTGGCCCTTGCGAACCCACCGTCACCGGAGGCCGAGCGCCACCAGGTCGGGCACCTGGGTTTTGCGCATCAATGCTCGGAATCAAAAGCACTGTAAATCCGCCGGACACACACGCCAACAGCAAAGCTTTCTTCGAAAATAAAGTCATCGTCAATTCGAGTTCCTTCGGCCCTGAGGACTATACGAGTTACAGAATACCTTCGCCAAACTGCACCTCAAATATAAGTTCGGGTGTCGAAATATGTCAACAAAAGAATGGGCGAGGTCAACAATCTGACCCCGCCCGTTTACTGCCGTTAGAAGTGCAGCCGCAACACGAACTCCATCGTCCGAGGATCCGTCGCACCGGTCACCTGACCGAAGGCGTTTTTGAAAGCACCAGTCGAATCGTAGTTGGGCTGGTACGTGCTGCCTGTCACGGCACCTAGCGTACCGCCGATCGTGAACGGCGACAGATGGTTAGGCACATTGAACATCTCAGCACGGAACTCCATGCCGAACTGCTCGTGGAACGTGATGTTCTTCTGGATCGCAGCGTCCCAATTATTGAACAGCGGTCCCTTGATCGCGTCGTAGCCAAGATTCCCGTACGTTCCCGGGGCTGGCATAGCGAACGCGGCCAGATTCAGGTACTGCTTTCCGTTGTGCGCATACGGATCGCCCACCAGGTTCGGACGCTGCGCCACGCTGCTCGTCGTCACAAGGTTACCGGCCACAGACTGACCAGTAGGCTGGATCACGTTAATCGGGAGACCATTCGCAATGCGTGTGATACCCGAGACCTGCCAACCGCCCGCAGCCTGCTTATACCACGTGTGCTCATGCTGCCAGAACGGCAGCGGGTACACGTAGCTGAGCACGAAAATCTTGGGTTGGTTGTAGTTGGCCGGACCGTAATCCGCGTAGAGGTTCGTGCTGTCCTGCGGAGCATAGTTAAAGGAGGAACCGTTCGTCAGCGACTTCGACCACGTATAAGACATCGACACCAGACCGCCCTTTCTGAAGCGAGTCTGCAGGCGTGCCTGGAACGAGTTGTAGTTCGAGTGAGCACCGTTCGTGTATTGGTTGATTTCGCCATAGCCCTTGTAAAGACGGAGCGCATTTCTTGCCACGCCCGGATTCGCGGCTTCGATACCAGCAGCTCCCTGGTTCAAATCCTTCAGCCAGGTCAGGTTTGTGGAACGCGATCCAACGTAGTTCACTTCGAGCGAGCTGTTGCTGAGTAACTTCTGCTGCACCCCGATGCTGTAGTTGTGAATCCGCGGCGGTGCAAGGTCGCGAGCCGCGGTGTTGGAGATATTGGTCGGCGCCGTCGACGTACCGGAGCCACCCAGGCTATCCGCATTGCCAGCACTGGCAAGCGAAGCGACTGCGGTGAACGGCAGCTGCGAAACCGCACCGTAGATGTAGTTACCCTCCACGCGCTCATACGACATGCCATAGCCGGCATGAAGTACCGTCGTCTGTCTTCCGGTCAGGTCATAAGCAAATCCAACGCGCGGAGCGAAAGTGTTGTAGACGTTGTTGATCAGCCCGGGAGGCAGGTTATGGAACAGTGCCTGCACGGCAGGGTTGTTATAAACAGTCGGCGAAACGACCTTCTTCGCCTTGTCGGAAAAACCAGTTCCAGGCAGGACCAACCCGTTGTAAGGGGCGGGAGCCGCTGTGATCAAACCATTGGAGGGATTGATGGTTGCAGCCTTGGTCGCATCGTAATAGTTCGGATCGAAGAAAGCGGTATTGTTCGGCCAGCTGGTGATCGGCGGCATAAACTGCCAGCGAAGTCCCAGGTTCAGCGTGAGCCGACGGCTGACCGTCCAATCATCCTGCACATACGTTTCAAACTGCGAGAAGCGAGCCTGCACCTGCGGAATGTTGCTACCTTCCGTGTAGCTGGCAAAATTACCCGATACCAGGTTGGATAGCGTGATTGCTGGCGTAGCGCCGGCGAACGTAAAGGCACCGTTCAACTGGGGCGGCGCGGTCTGATTCTTACGGGCACGCCAGAAATACGCGCCGGCCTTGACCGAGTGATTGCCCAGGACGCGGGACAGGTCATCCTTCACGGCATAAATCCGCTGAGAATTATCGAACTGCCTCGGAGTTACGCCTGGATTGCCAAAGCCTGAAATCGTGATCTGGGGAATATAGCTCGAAGCGTTGTAAAGCGTTGCGTAGGTCAATCCGTAGTCGGACCGGTTGACCGCCTTGTTATTGAACTGCGAGTTCGTCCGAATGTTCCCACCTTCATTGATCACGTTGCCAGAGAACGAACCCGTCATCGTGTTCACGGTCTTGGCATTGAAGGTATGCGTCCAGGACATGGAAGCGGTGAGGCCCGGAATCGTTCGATCGTAGATGATGAAGTTCGTCGGATTGCCGACGTTCAAGACACTGTCGTGGACGTAGCGGCCGCTGATTTGGTTCTTGTCGTTGATGTTGTAGTCAAACTTGACTAGGTACTCTGACTGGTTGTTATTTCCCAGGCTCAAGTAACGGAAATTGCCACTGGGGTCCGTCAGTACGGTGGCGGCCAGCGCACGTCCCGTAGCGGTGGACGGCCCGGCGGTGATGGCAGCGGCAATCGCCGCCGGTGTTGGAACCGTGACGTTTGTGGTGGTGGAGGTACGCAGACGCTTGAACTCCTGCGCTGCAAAGAAGAACAACTTCTCGCGGCTCTGGTTGAAGTGCCCCGGAATCCAGATCGGCCCCCCGATCGTGTAGCCAAAGTCGTTGTACCGCAGCGGAGGCTTCACCGGGACGTTATACAAAGGGGGATTGCCATAGGAGCTCAGCGCCCGGAAAGGATAGCCCTGTACGGCATCGTTACGAATGTACTCGTACGCACTGCCATGGAAGTCGCGTCCACCGCTCTTGATCGCGACCGCAACCGTCACACCCGAAGTTCCACCGTAGCTCGCGTCATAGCTGGAAGCAACGTTGCGGAACTGCTGCAGCGAGTCAGGCGAGATGTTCACAAAGTTGTTGCCACCACCGCCGTTGTCCTTGTTGTCCACGCCGTCAATAAAGTAGTTGGCCGAGTCCGTACGAACACCGTTCACCGACTGACCGTTTCCGGCGACGCCGAACGTGCCGAACAGCGCAAAGCCGCTGGCCACCGTCTGCGAGACGCCAGGCTGCAACGTCATCAGCTGGACGTAATTACGTCCATTCAACTGGATCTGCGTCGCTTCTGTGCTCGTGATGAGTCCGCCAATCTCAGCAGTGGTCGTCTGAATCAGGACAGCGCCCGATTGCACTTCCACCGACTCACCCACCTCACCGATGGCCAGGGTGATCGGCACGGCCGGCTTGGCTCCCACATCAACATGTACGCCCTTCAAGATTGACTTCTTGAAACCCGGAACCGTCGTGGTGATCGTATAGACGCCGATCGGCACACTCAGAACCGTGTAGTTGCCTTCGTCATTGGACTTCACGGTGCGGCTAACGCCTGTCGCCTCGTTCGTCACCATAACCACCGCATTCGGTACCGCAGCACCGGTCGGGTCGGTCACAACACCAGTGATCTGCTGGTTATCTACCGACTGCCCAAGGACAGCTCCGGTGGATAAAAGAAAGAGAAAGAGAAAAGCGACGACTCCACTTTTCATGATGTTTCCTGAAAATATCGTGCGATGACTAAGTTTCACTGAAATCCTCCACTACAAATTAGAACTGCGGCATGGTTCATGGCGACAAAATTCCTGTTTAGTACGCGGGCAGAAATATATAGGATTGGGGCAATCCATTGTCAAGAAAAAAACTCGCCCGCCCATGATTGCCGCGATACCCACCCCGGGGCCAACCGCCGCAAACGATCCTCCCCCCGCAGAATGAATGCAAATCCAGGCCCGGATTGCCGAAAACGCATACCCTCCCAAGTCAAAACCTCAGGAAAACAGGCTCGTCTCGGAATTTCACAGGGCCACGCCCGAAATAAGTTCGGGAGAGAAAATATCTATTCCCGGGGACTGAACCAGACAGGTAAACAGCACACGCCTTCGAAGATCGACGTGGCCGCACCCCATCCGGAACCTGACCGTAGAGCCATCACCGCTTGGAACATATCCGGCACGGTCGATACGCAGCTCTTCGCCGAGCGCTATTTCTGCTCAAACTTCAATTTGGGAGAGGAAGAATCTCGCGACAGAGCGCGATAGAAACCGCAAATCAGGCTCACAGAAAAAATGGCGGAGAATGGGGGATTCGAACCCCCGATAGAGCTTTCGCCCTATAACGGTTTAGCAAACCGCCGCCTTCAGCCACTCGGCCAACTCTCCGTCTTTGTTATTCGGCTGACCGAATTATAACGTGACCCCACCCATCGAAGTCTACCCACCTCGCAACTCAAGTAGATTTGTCTCATCACGCACCGCGACAGGAGGGCTTCACCCCATTGGCAACGTTTGGCCGCAGTGTCAAAAAAATGCGCCTCCTCCCGCTCATCGCGGCCACCTACTTCATGGTCTCCGGCGGCCCCTATGGCCTCGAAGACATCATCGGCAAAGCTGGCTACAGCCGCGCCCTCCTCCTGCTCCTCGTCATCCCCTTTTTCTGGAGCCTCCCCACCAGCCTCATGGTCGGCGAGCTCGCCTCCACTCTCCCGCAGGAGGGCGGCTACTACTGCTGGGTCCGCCGCGCCCTCGGCCCCTTCTGGGGCTTTCAGGAGGCGTGGCTCTCCCTCACCGCCAGCGTCTTCGACATGGCCATCTACCCTGTCCTCTTCGTCACCTACCTCACGCGCCTCCAGCCCACCTGGACCGCCGGACACCGCGGCACTCTCTGGGCCCTCGCCGTCGTCGTCCTCTGTGCTGCCTGGAACCTCCGCGGCGCTCGTGCAGTCGGCGAAGGCAGCATCGCCTTCTTCTGCCTCCTTCTCTCTCCCTTCATCATCCTCACCGTGGTCGCCTTCGCTAAATCCCTCGGCTCACCGCACCACGCCTTGGCCAACCTCACCGCACCCATCACCGCGCCGGACCTCGCCGGGGCCATCTCCGTCACGCTCTGGAACTACATGGGCTGGGACAATGCCTCCACCGTCGCCCAGGAGGTCGAAGCTCCCCAGCGCAGCTATCCCCGCGCCATGCTCATCGCCGCCGGCCTCGTCGCCCTCACCTACATTCTGCCCCTCACCGCCGTAGGCCTCGCCGGAATCCCCGCCGCCCAGTTCTCCACCGGGGCCTGGACCGACGCCGCCCACTCCCTCGTCGGCCCGTGGCTCGGCCTCGCCGTCGTCCTCGGCGGAACCATCAATGGCTTCGGCATGTTCAACGCCCTCATGATGAGCTACACCCGCATCCCCTACGCCCTCGCCGAAGAAGGCCTCCTGCCCCGCGCAGTCGCCCTCAAGACTAGCGCCGGCGTCCCCTGGGTCAGCGTCCTGCTCTGCTCGGCAGCGTGGGCACTCGCGCTCAATCTCTCCTTCGAACGCCTCATCTCCATCGACCTCGTCCTCTACGGAGCCGCCCTGCTCCTCGAATTCGTCGCCCTCGTCGTCCTCCGCCTCCGCGAACCCGCCCTCCACCGCCCCTTCCGCATCCCGGGAGGTCTCCCCATCGCCATCGCCTCCGGCTTAGGCCCCGCGCTCCTCATCGCCTTCGCCCTCTGGGCCGCCCGCGACGAGCACATCGCCGGAATCCCCGCCCTCCTCTTCAGCGCCATCGTCGCCGCCACCGGCCCGCTGATCTACCTCCTCGCCGTCACCCTCAGACGCACAGCAAAAAGGGCCGCCTGAACCGCAGGCGACCCCTTCGCAAATCCCTACCGCATACGCACTAATCGATCGGCACAGGCTTCGGCTGCGGATTCTTCTTGTTATCGATAAACCGCTGCTGCGCTTCCAGCACCTTGCTCCGTGCAAACGCAGCATCGCGCCAGCCCTTCACTTCCACGCGCTTCCCTTCCAGGTCCTTGTAGATCGCGAAGAAGTGCGTAATCTCCTTCAGCATGTGCGGATAGATCTCCGAGAAGTTCCACACGTCCTTGTAACGCGGATTCCCTTTACCCACGCACAGTACCTTCTCATCGCCCAGCCCCTGGTCCAGCATCTCCAGCACGCCAATCGGACGAACTTCCATCACGCAGCCAGGAAAGCTCGGCGCATCCACCAGCACCAGGCAGTCCAGCGGATCGCCATCGTCGCCCAGCGTGCTCGGGATAAACCCGTAGTCGCCCGGATAGTGCACCGGCGAGTACAGGTTCCGGTCCAGCCGGAACACATGCAGTTCCTTGTCGTACTCATATTTGTTGATGCCTTCGTGAGGAATCTCGATGACGGCATTGATGACTTCCGGAGAATTGGGCCCGACGGGGAGCTCCATGTAATCAGTCATAAATTTCCTAGGTCTCTTCTCGTTTAATAAGGTTAGATGCGAAGGTTGGGTAGCCACGCGCAACGCCGCGTTCATGCCACTTCTAGTGTTGCATTGCAGAACGCTGACCCGGATGACCCGTTTGGGTCAGAGCGGCCCACATACTCGGGGGACGGACTACGCTAAAACCCACTCCGTCTATAATCGGTCACGATGAAGGCCCATGTCTATGTCACTCTCAAGCGCACTGTGCTCGACGCCCAGGGCAAGACCGTAGCCGACGCTCTCCGCCGCATGGAATACCGCGGCGTCACCGACGTCCGCCAGGGCAAATACTTCCTCCTCACCCTCGAAGCAGGCCAGGAAGAAGCCGCCGCCAACGCCGAAGTCGAGCGCATCGCCCGCGAAGTCCTCACCAACCCCGTTATCGAAGAGTTCACCTACCGCCTCGAACCCTAGCCCCCAGAAGTCCATGCACCAAGGTCCGCGCAGCTCAGCGCAACCATACGAAGCAGCACACATTTCCACCTCACCACACCCATCCCAAACCCCACCCCCTCACCACACACTCCGGATGCTAGGCTTGATCGGTAAAGGAAAAATCTTGACCGACCTCGCCCCTCCCAGCAATCCCCAAACCATCGGAGCCAGCCGCTTCGTGCGCGCCTGCCTCCGCCAACCCGTGGACCGCACTCCCGTCTGGTTCCTCCGCCAGGCCGGCCGCTATATGCCCGAGTACATGGCCGTCCGCAAGCATCACTCCCTCCTCGAAATCTGCCGCACCCCCGAAATCGCCGCCGAAGTCACCATCACCGCCGCCGAGCGCCTCGGTGTCGACGCCGCCATCATCTTCGCCGACCTCCTCCTCCCCTTCACCCCCATGGGCCTCGACTTCGAGTTCGTCAACGGAGAAGGCCCTGTCGTCCACCAGCCCATCCGCACCCTCGCCCAGGTCCAGGCCCTCCACACCGACCGCGCCGAAGAACTCAACTACGTCGCCAAAGCCATCGAAAAAGTAGTCAAGCACTTCGCCCCCCCGCGCGCCGATGGAGATCAGCTAGGCATCATCGGCTTCATCGGAGCCCCCTTCACCCTCGCCAGCTACATGATCGAAGGCTCCGGCTCCCGCAACTACATCGAAGCCAAGAAGCTCATGTACTCCACCGACGGAGCCTGGCCCCTCCTCATGGAGAAGCTCCTCACCGTCCTCGTCGCCTACGCCCAGCAGCAGGTCGAAGCCGGCGCCGACGTCATCCAGATCTTCGACTCCTGGGCCGGTGCCCTCTCCGTCACCGACTACCGCCAGTTCTGCCTCGCTCCCACCACCGAGCTCGTCCGCCGCGTCCAGGCCCTCGGCGTCCCCGTCATCTACTTCGGCGTCGACACCGCCTCGCTCCTCCCCACCATGCGCGAAACCGGGGCAGACGTCCTCGGCCTCGACTGGCGCGTCCCCCTCGACACCGCCTGGTCCAGCCTCAACTACCGCGTAGCCGTCCAGGGCAATTTAGACCCGATAACGCTTTTTGCGCCTGAGGCCATCCTCAAAGCCCGCGTCACCGAAATCCTCGACGCAGCCGCCGGACGTCCCGGCCACATCTTCAATCTCGGCCACGGCATCGTCCCCGCCACTCCCGTCGAGGCCGTCATCAACGTCGCCCGATGGGTCAAGGAGTACACCGCAAAATGAACGATAAGCCAATCACCTTCGTCCCCGACGCACTCGATAGCGGCGTCCACCAGGCCGCCCGCACACCCCGCAAAGATGCCGTACTCCTCCTCGCCCACGGCACCCCGGATGTCCTCGGCGAAATGGCCGAGTATCTAGGCAAAGTCACCGGCGGCCGCGCCCTCCCGCAGGAGATCGTCGAAGAGCTCCAGCACCGCTACGGCGAAATCGGCCTCGCCGAAACCCCAGGCATCGAGCCCCCGCCCCTCACCAAGTGGACCCTCCGCCAGGGCCACCTCCTCCAGCGCACCCTCGGCCTCGCCGGGCCCAAGGTCTACGTCGGCATGCGCAACTGGCACCCCTACATCGCCGACGTCGTCCAGCAGATGCGCACCGACGGCGTCACCCACGTCAAGGCCGTCTGCCTCGCCCCCCAGAACTCCCGCACCTCCGTAGGCCTCTACCGCAAAGCCGTCCTCGACGTCTCCGCCGGCCTCAACGTCGAATTCGTCGCCGGCTGGGCCGAACATCCGCTCCTCGCCCAGGCCTTCGCGGAAAACCTCTGGCCCGTCTGGGCCGAAGCCTGCGCCTCCACCTCGTCCGAGCTCGGCAAAACCACCCGCATCCCCGTCCTCTTCACCGCCCACTCCGTCCCCTGCCGAACCATCATGACCGGCGAAGCCTCCATCGCAGGAGCACGCCCCGGAACCCCCATGCAGGCCACCCCCGACGCCTACCCCGTCGAAGCCAAAAGCACCGCCCAGCTCGTCGCCGACCGTCTCGCCATCCTAGGCTTCCGCGAATCCGACTGGTTCTTCGCCTTCCAAAGCCAGGGCGTAGCCGGAGGCCCCTGGATCGGCCCCACCGTCGAAGACACCCTCAAAGCCATCAAAGCCGCAGGCCACGCCGGAGTCGTCATGCAACCCATCGGATTCCTCTGCGACCACGTAGAAATCCTCTACGACATCGACATAGCCTTCCGCGAAACCGCCACCGAACTAGGCCTCAAACTCTGGCGCGCCGAATCCCTCAACGACTCCCCAGTCCTCGTCAAAGCCCTCTCCCAGGTAGTCACCGGCCAATACAAAGCCACCATCGACGAACAACCCACGACGGCCTGACCATCACTCCGTACCGCTCAGCCTCGTAATCTGCGCGAACCGGACTCAATCCAAAATGTCCCTGCTGCATTTGGCCTCGCCTAAGGGCACGGCTTCAGCCGTGCCGCAGGCACCAAAGAATTCGTGGGCTTTAGCCCCTGAGGTGCGCTCTCGCCCAACACCACGCCGAAGCTCAATCCATCCCCACCCACTTACCGCTTGCAGCCGATCCCGCCGTCGCCGCCGCCTTTGCCGTTGCCTTTGCCGCTGCATTTGTCTCTGGGGTAGGTCCGAGCTTTAGCCCGGACATCTCGATGCTCCACGAATACAGACCTTAGCCCTGAATATCGGCTCGTCAGACACCTGCCCACTACTAAGCGGTCGTCGTTCTAAGAATCTTGTATTCAGCGAACTCGAAGAGCGAACGAACGATTCCCATGCCGCCGCCTCAAACTACAAAACTTGAACTGCGATCCAATAGAATAGATTTCGTGGCAGCTACGAATTTTTATTTCCACTTCTTGATTTCTTGCGCCTTAACTTTCTTCTTTTTGAACCTTCGTCGTACTCATTCTTAGAGCGGACAAGAGAATCAACGAGCCGAGTACAACTCGATGTGACTCTCGCAAGCACTGCAATCTGCTCTTTGCACGCAACCGCTTTGTGTTTCTCCGGGTAATTTATTTGATGGTCTACCTCACCCCAGAGTTCCTCAGCTAGCGTGCGAACCTGTATTTCGAAAGTCAGTTTCAAATCATTTCTCGCGCTAAAAACGTAATGTACGCTAGTGTATTGACGTGGGCTTTCCTCTGTTCGAATTCCTATGGACTGGAAATAGTTTTTGTAATCTAAGTCCCACGTTTTAGCCGTAGGCCCCTCGACTTTCTTGTATTTCTCCCCAGCAAGACAACTGCGCAAAGCAAGATCAATCTTCTCGATCTGAGAGGTATGCAAATGCAGAATACGAAGACCTACTAAATCATTCACTTTCTGAAAAAGGTTCTCTTCATTTATGCCCCATTTTTCCCGACTGCGTTCCTCGATCTTGCGTTTCAGTTTTATAGCCAGATGCTTAGGATCCTTTGCTCGAAATTTGACAGAATGCATATGTTCGGCCAGTGAGGAGCTTTGTGTAATTACGGTAAAAAGTGCCTGGCCCAACGCTATAAAGATATCCAAGTTAGCTTGGTAGCGAGCAACTGCCTTCTTTATGAAGGCTCGGTCTTCAGGAGTGAGCGGATATTTTTTCACTTTGCAGACCTAATTATTCGTTTTGCTATACCGTCAAACGTTTGCGATGCTTGAGACTTTTGCAGCTCGGTGGCCTTGCTGTATTTCTCAATCGGAACACCTTCGAGCTGGCTTCCGAGTGCGCAGTTATTGAAATCACGCACCTCACCCAATTTAAAATCGACGCCCGGTGAAGGCGCTAGAGCTGGATCGGTAGCGCGGAGCACGTTGACTATATCTGACCCGACGCCTTTTGCGATCCGATTCATAAGGCTGGAATGACCGCTCGTTGCGACACCTCTATACACTCGGAATCGCTGCGGTATATAACCGAGGAATTTCGGATGCCCCTTTAACAACTCCATAGAAGTAGGAGCGATAGAAGAGATAACTTTCCAATCCGAGACCCAGCCGGATATAGTTCTTCCCAAAGTGGCGAGAGCTCGTACAGAGAATAAATCACATGCTGCCGGTACTATAAAATAATCACAGTCAAGTAAAACCACTCGGTTTAGCGAACCGATGTTGGGACCAACGTCAAAGAATACATAATCAATTTTGAATCTCTTGACCACCGAAGAAACTACCGAACTTAATGCGGTGGTAGCCTTTAGACCTCTAGTTTTTCTCTGAAAACACTCAGTCCAGGAATTGGCTAGCTCCAATTCAAAATTGGAGAGCTTTAAATCGCCGTGTAAAAGAAGCAAGTTGTTTTCAATTCGATAGGGGCGAATATCGGACGCATCACTATTTGAGTCTATTACAGGCCTAACAGCGCTCCACAGGGTGTTACCGGTAGGTTTTTCTGCGTCATCAAGGATGCCATCAACTTTATCGGCGTCTAGGTAATAGGCGCTGATATTGCATTGTGGGTCAGCATCCACAACTAAGGCCCGTTTATCCATTTTGGCTAGCGCATGGGCAATATTTACAGTGAGGGTAGTCTTGCCTACGCCG
>Ga0123336_10001671_pt1 | contig 20166 bp, 20 predicted proteins | sample SSSSmetaG_FD_96466 | JGI IMG/M metagenome (GOLD analysis project Ga0123336, IMG submission 96466) | Glacier valley bacterial and archeal communities from Borup Fiord, Nunavut, Canada, to study Microbial Dark Matter (Phase II) - ​SSSS metaG | ecosystem: Environmental > Aquatic > Freshwater > Ice... | reverse complement strand
GGAAACGTATTTCGTGTTTGTTCAAGACGTCAAGCCGCTTCGCCATGCGTTGTTCGCCCTTACAGTGGCAGTGATCTGTTTCGCGGGGGCGTGGACCATGTCCTGCCGGGTGGCGCGGGAGGATCGTTTCATTTATGGCATCACCACCCTGGGCCTGCTGCTCTATGGCGGGATGCAGACAGTCCGCGCGGTTTGGGTTCTGCTGCCGGGCCAGGGGTCGGCGACGGATAAGGGCTGGCTGCCCACATTGACGCTGCTCATCCTGAACGTGTGTCTGATCGGTTGCCTATTCGGGCTTTCCACCGCGACCAATCTGAAACTGCGCAAGCGAATTGAAAAGCTGGCTTTCCGCGACCCCTTAACGGGCTTGCCGAACCGGCGAACCTTTGACGAACGGCTGGATTTGGCGCATTCCCGCGCGCTGGCGACAGGCGCCTGCGTGGCGCTCCTCTATGCGGACCTGGATCGCTTTAAGACCGTGAATGACCGCTTCGGCCATGACGCTGGAGATTTGGCATTGAAGCAAGTGGCGGAGAGGCTTCAGGCGGTGGTGCATCTGGACGATTGTCTAGCTCGGGTGGGCGGCGATGAATTTGTGGTGCTCACCGAACGGTTCACCACTCGCACGGACGTGTTGGCATTAATGGCGCGGCTTCAGGGGTGTATGCGGGAACCGCTGGATGTGGCAGGATCACCCATCTTCCTGAGCTTGAGCTGCGGAATGGCGTTTTATCCCGAAGACGTTTCCAGTACCTCCGATCTAATTCGGGAAGCCGACGCCGGCATGTACATTGTGAAGCGCATGGCGGCTTTGGGGTAACGTTCGCGGGCGGCAGGTACGATGGAGTGTGGACTTTGAGCGGGAACTCGATCTTGCGCTTCCCCCGGGCCTGCCGAATCGGGATCGCGTGCTCACGGTGACAGCAAGGCACCTGCGGCTCATCGACGGAGTGAACGAGCATATGAACCTGACCCGGATTACGGGTCCGCGCGAGGCCGTCATCAAGCATGTGGTTGATTCCGTGGCTCCGTGGCAATTGTTCCGGGGAGCCGTGATGGTGATGGACGCCGGCACCGGCGCGGGCTTTCCCGGCATTCCTCTTGCCGCGGTATTGCCCGACACGCAGTTTGTACTTGTGGACGCGACGCAAAAGAAAGCGCGCTTCGTGGAAACCGCGGTGGCTGAGTTGGGTCTTCAGAACGTGGAAGTGGTGGCGGAACGCGCTGAAGATGTGTTGCGAAGGTATCGGGTGGATGTGGTGACGGCCCGCGCGGTGGCGCCTTTAGAACGTGCGCTCGGTTATTTCGCGGCAGCGCTGCAACAGAACGCGCGAGCCCTTCTGTACAAGGGGCCGGACGTGGATGGCGAAATGAGAGACGCGCGCATCGAAGCCACGCGCCGGCGTGTACGAATGGATGTTGTGATGCGCTACGATTTGCCCGATGGATTCGGCGCCAGGACCATTGTTCAAGTGGCGCGCATGACACAAGCCGCGCGATGAACGCCTATCTGATTCTGGTGGGAGCTTCGTTTTTGGCGGGGGTGATGAATGCGGCGGCCGGCGGCGGTTCCTTCTTTTCCTTCCCCGCGCTGCTGGCCGTGGGCGTCCCTCCGGTGAATGCCAATGCCACCAACACGGTGGCGCTGTGGCCGGGTCAAATCGCTTCCATTTTCGCGTTCCGCGCGGACCTGAAGACGGTTCGCCCCATGGTGCTTCCGGCCTTGCTGGCGTCGCTGCTGGGTGGTGTGGCCGGCGCTGTCGCGCTGCTGAAAACAGACCAGAACACGTTTCTGAAACTGGTGCCCTGGCTGCTGCTGTTCGCCACTGTTTTGTTTGCGCTGAGTGAGCCCGTGATGAACCGGTTGAGGCGTGTGCGAACCGGATCTGAGAACGTCACCGAGGCACCGCGTTTTTCAGTGGCTTTGTTTATTGGTCTCACGATAGTCTGTTTTTATATCGGCTATTTCGGCGCGGGGTCGGGCTTTCTGATCATTACGTTGTTCTCCTTCACCGCGCTTGAAGGCTTAACTCAAATCAATACGTTGAAGGTGGTCTGCACCTCGGTTGCAAATGGAATTGCCGTGGTTACTTTCATCGTGGCGGGGGCGGTGTACTGGACCATGGTGCCTCTGATGTTGGTGGCCGCGCTGGCGGGCGGCTATCTGGGCGCATCGTATTCGCGGCGCATGAATCCCGTGCTGCTCAAGACGCTCATCATTGTCACCGGATTCGCGCTGTCCGCCTATTACTTTCGCGGATGGCTGTGATGCGGACCTCCGCGCAAAAGTGTCGTACTGGTCCTTCGCGGCGGGTACCTGTAGGAAACTAGAATCTGATGCCAGCAAAAGTTCGTAAAGCCGTTTTCCCGGCCGCCGGGCTGGGAACGCGATTCCTGCCCGCCACCAAAGCTCAGCCCAAAGAGATGCTGCCCGTTGTGGATAAGCCCATCATCCAATATGGGGTGGAAGAGGCGATGCGCTCCGGCATTCAAAACATCATTATCGTGACCGGTCGTGGCAAGAGCTCGATCGAAGATCATTTCGACGTTAGTTTTGAGCTGGAAAATATGCTCGAAACGCGCGGCAAGACCGACCTGCTGAAGATTGTGCGCGACGTTTCGGACATGATCGATGTTGCTTATATCCGGCAGAAAGAAGCGTTGGGCTTGGGCCATGCGGTGTTGCGCGCAAGCGAACTGGTGGGCAACGAACCTTTCGCGGTGGTGCTGGCCGACGACGTGATTGAATCGGAAACGCCGTGCATCAAACAACTGCTGGATGTTTACGAATTCTTCAATGCTCCAGTGCTGGCCGTGATGGAGGTGCCGAACGATAAGATTTCAGCTTATGGCGTGGTGGATGCGGAGCCGATTGAGTTTAACGGAACGCGCGACCGCGTGTACCGGATTCGCGACATGGTGGAAAAGCCCAAAGCCGGCGACGCACCTTCGAACCTTGCCATCATCGGGCGCTATGTGCTGACGCCGGAAATTTTTCACTCCATCGAGAATGTGGGCGCCGGGTCGGGCGGCGAGATTCAATTAACGGATGCTCTGAAACACCTGCTGCGCAGCCGGCCCATCTATGCCTACCGTTTCGAGGGAACCCGCTACGATGCCGGCGACAAGTTGGGTTTCTTGAAAGCCACCGTGGAATTGGCGCTGAAGCGCAAAGATTTGGGCGGGCCTTTCCGCGAATATTTGAAGACGTTGAATATCACATGACACCAAGCTTGTTCGATTTGCCGGTTCGCACCAATGAAGCCGCCGAACTGGCGAATCTTGTGATGGAGAATGCGGGGGATAAGGTGCTGACGGAGGATATTCGCCAGCGTGCGGCGGCGCGGTCGAGGATGCTCGCGATGACCGGGTTGGTGCCGCATTTTGGCTCGTTGGAGCGCGATCCGGTTCATCCATCGGCTTTGTATTTAGCGATTGACGGCTTAGCGGGACAGCCTTTGCTGCTGCGGATGGCGCCAGCCAGCACTCCTTCCAGCGGGCTGTTCCCGAAAGCAATTCTGATTGGACGCGTGCGAGGCGTGAAGGGCGCCGAACTGGTTATCAACGCCATCCCGTTCGGACCGGAGGATCACGATGCCATCCGGCAGTTCGCGACGGAGGTGAACCCGGCATTCCAACCGAGGCCCGCGGGCAACCGTACCGCGTTGATTGTCAAGACCAGCAAGCCGGAGGCAGCGTTCGAGGCATTTCGCGCGGTGCTGAAGCAGCGCAATCTGAACCTGGCGGGAATAGACGATGCAGTCAGCGGCACCTGGGCGGCCATTCGAACCGGCTGGCGTGAAGGTTGGGTAAATCAGGATTCCGATAGGACGCTCCACCTGATCAGCGATAATGCGGAAGACATTCTGACCGCAACGCAACAAATGACTGCATGATTTTCTTAATGGCATTGCTGCTGGCCGTTGCGCCGTCGCCGGACCAAGTGGAAGCCCAGAGCAGGGAAGCGCGTGCCCTGCTCAAAGAACGCAATTATGCGGCGGCTTCGGAACGCGCGCGCAAAGTGTATGACCAGGTGATGGTGGCGCTGAAAAGCAGGCCGCTCGATAGGGAACCGAAGTTGCCCCTGGCCCTTGGCGCATCGATTGAAGTGCAGGCGCAGGCCATGAACGCGCAAGGTTCGCGTTCGGGCGCCGTTAGTTATCTTCAAGACGAATTGCAGAAGTATTACGGCACTTCCATCCGTGCGCGTATCCAGAAGAATATTCATCTGCTGAGCCTCGAAGGGAAGCCGGCGCCGAAGTTGAACATGACGTCGCGTTTAGGTCCGCCGCCGCCCGGTTCGGGGAGGCCGGTGCTGCTCTTTTTTTGGGCGCACTGGTGTTCAGATTGCCGCAACGATGCGCCAGTGGTAGCGCGGCTACAAAAGCAGTATCCGGGTTTAGCCATCATCGGCCCTACCCAGCATTACGGCTATGTGGAAGGCGGTGTGGATGCGCCCGCCGCGCAGGAGACAGCGTACATCGAAAAGGTGCGCAAGCAACTCTTCAGCACGTTTGCGGTGCCGGTGAATGAAGAGAACTTCAAGAACTATGGCGCCAGCACCACACCGACTTTTGTTCTGTCCGATAGGCATGGCATCGTGCGCCTGTATCATCCAGGCGCTATGACTTACGAAGAGTTGTCGAAAGCGGTGGCGGCGCTTTAGTTAGTCGCCAATGAGTTTGGCGATGGCATCGGCGTCATTGGCCACCACTTCGGGTTTGTTGCCGAAGCGCGGCTCAATCCGCGAACCGTCGGGAGCTTCAAGCGTGCCGGTGTGATAGCGATAGATGTAATCCGGATCTTTCAGGACGTGGCCTGTCAGCACGGCGACAACATCGGCGTCGGGCCGCATAGCGCCTGAGGCCGTGAGCCTGCGAATGCCCGCGAGAGTGGCGGCGGAGGCCGGTTCGCAGCCGATGCCACATAGGCCGATCACGGCTTTGGCGTCGGCAATTTCCTGTTCCGTCACCCGTTCCACAAGGCCGTCGGTCGCTTCGAGTTCGAAGCGCGCTTTCGGCCAACTGACGGGGTCGCCAATCTTGATCGCGGTGGCGAGAGTGAGCGGATGTTCAATAGCTTTGAACTCGCGTTTGTGCAGCATGTAGTCATAAAAGGGCGAGGACCCTTCGGCCTGAACGACGGCCAGGCGAGGCATGCGCGAAATGAAACCGGCCGCCTGCATTTCGCGCAGGGCTTTACCAAACGCGGAGGTGTTGCCCAAGTTGCCGCCGGGGAGCACGATCCAATCCGGCGCCACCCAATCCCGCTGGTCCATCATCTCAATGGCGATGGTCTTCTGGCCTTCAATGCGAAACGGATTGATGGAATTCAAAAGATAGATGCCCAGCTTTTCGGCCAGGACGCGTACCAGCGCCAGAATCTGATCGAAGTTGGCATCCACCTGAAAGGTGCGCGCGCCATACTCCAGAGCCTGGGCCAGCTTGCCGTAGGAGATGTTGCCGTTGGGGATGAAGATCAGCGGATCTAAACCAGCAACCGCGGCATATGCGGCCATGGACGCCGAGGTGTTGCCGGTGGAGACGCAAGCCACGCGTTTGCGCCCCAGCTTGACTGCCTGAGCGACGCCGCAGGTCATGCCGTTGTCTTTGAATGAGGCAGTCGGGTTGAAGCCCTGATGTTTGAAGACGAGCGAATCCAGGCCTCCGTAGTGCGCGGCTTGTGGCCCGGGCAGCAGAGGCGTCGAACCTTCGCGCAGGGTCACGGCATGGCGCAAATCTTCGAGAAACGGAATGGCTTCGCGATAACGCCAGACGCCGCTTTGATCGAGCGGAGCATTGCTCATGCGGCGTTCACGCCATGTCCGTTTTAACTCGTCCGCTGGAGCCTGGGTGCCGGAATATTGCACCTCCAGCAGGCCGCCGCAATTGGGGCAATTGTAAATCACCAGATCGGCCGCAAACCGGCTGCGGCACTTCTCTTCAAAACAAACCAGGTACGCGTTCATCGTCCGTCCTGCCGCTCAGCCTTAATTTTCGATTCTGTCTGGTCCAGATCGGCGCTGGAACGTGGGGTGGTCAGAGGGCCGGCAAAACTGGTGGTCTCTTCACGTGTATCGACCTTCAACTGGACCGTGTTATTCACCGCCTGGCGGGCGAACAGATAAAATCCCCGGCTCAACTGTATGGCGTCCAGCGTTACGTCTATCGCTTTGGTCCCATCCATAATGTGAAGTTGTCCCGTTTGAGCATTGCGTACCGGCATCCAACGAATGAGAAGTTTGCCGTCCAGGTCGGAGGCCTGCAACTTGAGCGGATCGAGCGATTTCGGCATCCAAGTCTCGCGAGTGAGAAAAGCCGCGGCCGCGAGCGCGAAAATGACAAGCGCGATGAGTAAAGGCCAGCCGGTGTGATTGCGGGCCGGGGCTTGACGTATGACCGGAAATATTTCCGGTGCAACGGGCGCGGACGGTACAGGCGGAGGGGCTTTAATGGCTTGCGGCGGTGCCTGCGGTGGCGGTGAGGCTATTGGCGGCGGGGCCGATGGCGGCGGTGTAGGTGGCGTGGGAGGCGTCTGCACCGGTGACGCAAACGTGGGCGCGGGACTGCTTCTGGGGCGAGCCGTGGTTTCGCCGCGCACTGCTTCTACATTGAACTCGGAGGCGCCAGGCACCAGGATGCCCGATTTGTCGCGGAAGAAATAATTGGCCCGCACGGGTTGCATGTTCGCGGGACGCAGCACCAGGGCCACTTGGAACGGCTGCGGGAAATACTTCTGGTGGATGGCGAGATCCTGAGGGGAGAACTGGAGGGCGCTTCGCGTATGGGAATGGAACCAGCCCACCACGTGCGAATTGAGTGTGGAGAGTTGACCGCTTAGGGCTGCTTCGTCCTTCGCGGAGAGCACAAAGGAAGGCCCGGTAAGGTGTTCGCAGGCGATGGGCGCCCAGTCTTCGACGGAGACAACCTGACCCATGACGCTGCCCAGCAGCAGCCCGCCAATTTCAATTCCACCGCGGGGCAGGGCATAAAACGCGTCTACCACCGCAATGCGAATGCGGTCCAGCTTCAGGGGCGCCCACTCCAGGCGGAACGCGCATTGTGGATCTTCCCAGCACTGTGGCCAGGACCGGGGCCAAGATGCGGACCGGGTTGTTGCGGGGCTTTCCATGACCTTATGATTTTAGGGCAATAATGAAGCGTGGCGAAAACTCGGGACCTGGAACTGCGCCTCCAGCGGACGGAAGAGCAACTTCGGCTATTCCAAAAGGTGAGCCGCTTCATGGTGCGCGATATGAGCCTGCAGGAAGTGCTGCAGGGGGTGGTGGCGCTGGTGGTGGAATTCATGGAATGCGATTCGTGCCTGATGTATCTGATCGATCAGGGCGAACTGGTTTTGTGCGCCACGGACACGCCGCACCCGGGCACCATCGGGAAGGTCCGTTTGAAGATGAGCGAAGGTTTGACGGGTTGGGTGGCGCGGGAGCGTCGCATGGTATCCATCCCTCGCGAAGCTTACAAAGACGCGCGGTTCAAGTACTTTGGCGAATTGCGCGAGGACACTTACGAGGCGTTTCTTTCCGCTCCTGTAATTGCGCGCAACAAAGTGGTGGGCGTTATCAACGTGCAGCATCGCGCTCCGCACCAGCATACGGGCGATGAGATGGAAGTGCTCACTACGCTGGGCGAACAGGTGGGCTGCGCGTTGGAACTGGCTCGGATTGCGGCGCAACCCGCGGGGCAGGGCAGCGGCACACACGTGGATCTGGTGATTTCATCTGCGCCGGCGCGCCCTGTCATCTGATGCGTCTTTTGGCACTGCTGTTCGCGGTTGAGCTTCTTCTTGCGGCGGCTCCTCCCTACAAGGAGCGCTGGGTGCCGAAGTATTTCTATGACGAAGACGGCAGTTCCCTGGTGATTACGGATCTGCAATTCCCGACGGTGAAACGGGGCATCGCCAGTGGGTTCATCGCCAAGCCGAAGGATAAAGACAAGCCGGTTATTTTAGTCACCAGCGACGGCGGTGAACACTGGACCGTAATGCCGGTGAAGGAAGTGCCGCGATCGCTCTTCTTCCTGGAGGACGGTACGGGATGGATGGTGGGCGAGCGGAATATTTGGCGGACGGAAGAATCGGGCCGTAGCTGGGAAAAGGTGAAAGATTCGCCAAAGGATATCAGCCGCGTCTGGTTCAACACGCGCGAACACGGTTGGGCGGTGGGCGCTCATAAGCAGGTACTGGAATCGAAAGACGGCGGCAATTCGTGGACGCCGCTGGCTGCGGCCGCGCTTCCGCCGGTGAACCCGGAAACTACAACTTATGGCACGGTGACGTTTGCCAATGGTAAGGATGGCATCATCGCCGGATGGAATGAGCCCGCGCGGCGAGGAGGCGGAGGTGACTTGCCGAACTGGGCCGACCCTGAGAAGGCGAAGCATCGCGCGCAATGGCCCAGCACGATGGTTCTTCTGCAGACGCGCGACGGCGGCGCCACGTGGGTACCCGCCACTGCGTCCATCTTCGGACGCGCCACGCGCATCGCCATGGGCGTCGAGGGGCTCTCGCTCGGTCTGGTTGAGTTCAACGATAGCTTTGCCTATCCCTCAGAGGTGTTTCTGTTTCATGGCCGTGAGGGTGGCAAGAGCGAGCGCATTTTCCGGCAGGCAAACCGCGCCATCACCGCCGTGCTGTTGACCAAGAGCGGTGCGGCTTACCTGGCAGGGATCGAAGCCGTGGGCAGCATACGCAACGGCCCGGTGCCGGGCAAGTTGAAAATTCTGAGAAGCACCGATTTTCAGAACTGGACGGAGATGCCGGTGGATTATCGCGCGGATGCACATCGGGCAATGATCGCCGCGCCGGATGAGGACAACATTTGGGTGGCTACCGACACGGGCATGATTCTTAAGCTGGTGCGGGAGCAGTAGCCAGATAGTCCTGCTCCAACCCTTGCTCTAACTCTTGGTCGATGTCGTTTTCGCACGATATCGCAAAGCGATAAGTAATGCGATCCCCTTTCGCCAAGCCTCCAGTGGGGATCAGCCGTTCGGGCGGTGAATCCAACTCAGGGAGTGCCAGACCAAAATCGATGCGTGTTTTGGTGGCGGGCTTGATCATGGCAAAGACATGCTTGCGGCGAAAGGTGACCATGGTTTTCGCCACGCTGACGGTGACGTCCGAACCGAGCATCATGGCGAGCTCTGTGAGCGTATCGTGCAGGGGGCGCAGCGCGGCGTTAGGGCCTTGGTACATGGATTAGAAAAGACCTTCGGAATCCGCATAGGTTGGCCGGGTGGGGTCAGAGTGCGCAGAGATTAGGTAGGCGGCGCGCGAGGGCAGGTTGTGCGCGTCGCGCAGCCAAGCTACGCGGTCGCTGTGGCGGGTGAAGCCTTGTGCGTGCAGCAACCGCTTCCGTTCATCGGCTGTCCGCCCGGTGGTCTGTTGGATGTCCTGAAGAAAGTGGGCGTAGAGTTTGGGGGCTGTATCCATTTAGATCGGAGTGGGAATCGGAGTCGCGGAATGCCTGTTGACGCGTCCAGCGGCTGAACGTGAAGTGTTCTTTGCGATTGCGCAGGCTCACAAAGTTGACGCGGCAATATTCGCAGCGCATGCGTTTGCCGCCTAGTTTGAGTAGAAAGGCCATCCAGCCGCGCGCCTGATAGTGATGAGCCTGCCAAAGGTTCAGATCCATGCGGAAGCATTGCGGGCATTTGGCGAAGAGGAAATCGCGCCAGACAAAGGTGCGGGCAATGAACCGTGTGCGGCAATCGCCACAGCGCAACGGGCGTGTGCCGAACAGGGCATCTAAGCGTTCGGAAGGCGAACGGAGACGGGCAAGACTCAGGTAACGGCTGCCGCAATGGGGACAGCTTACAGACATGGTGTTAATCGTACAACGCTTCTGGTGTGTAATGAAATTCCGGTATTTCCGCAGACCTTTTTAGTCGTACGCCTCGCGACGGTGTGCAATGCGCGTCACGCCAATTGTCTTGACCACATCATCGACCACGTACACAATTCGGTAGTCGCCGACTCGGATTCGCCACAACCTGAAGGCCGGGGCGAGGCAGCCAAATTTTCCAGACGATGCGCCGGATGATATTGGTGGGCAGTTGATGCAGTTCTCTTGCTGCGCTTGAGGTTAGAGTCGCCTCATAACCGCTACTCACGCGGGAACTTGCCGGCTTTGATTAGTCCCGCTTTCACTTTAGCCAGAGGGATGCGCTTTTTATTGCGGCGCGACCGGGATACGAGCACATCCTTGATGTCTTGCCAAAGCTCGCGATGGCGTTTCAGATCGATCTGAACGGCTACTTTTTGGCCTTTCTCATCGGTCAAGTATTGAATTCCCGTCATGGAATCATTTCCTCTGAATCCGGTAATGTGGAGGTGTGGACGCGGTAATTATTGGTGGTGGTTTGATTGGTCTTTCGACAGCGTGGCGCTTGGCGCAGCAGGGACGGCGCGTGGCGGTGTGGGATGCCGGCCGTTTGGGGGCGGAAGCGAGTTGGGCCGGGGCGGGTATGTTGGCTCCCGGCGGCGAGCTGGAGCAGCGTTCGTGGTGGGGCGATTTGGCGGTTCAAAGCCTGCTTGCGTATCCGGAATTTGTGCGTGAGCTTGCCGAGGAAGCGGGTAGCCGAATCGATTACCGCGCGTGCGGCGCCCTGCAAATCGCGGCGACCGATCGGGAATGGGAGCAGGTTCGGGCTCGTGCCGGGAAGCAGCTTAAATGGGGTATCCGTTCCGAAGAGGCCGGCGGGCGCAAGCTGTTTTACCCCGACGATGCGGCTGTCGATCCGCGCGACCTGCTGCGTGCCTTGCGAACTGCCTGTGAGCGGCGGGGCGTGGAGTTTCGCGAAGCTCAGAAGGTGCAGGAAATTGTGGTGGCGTCTGGGCGAGTGGTTCAACCGGAGCAGGCAGAGGTGGCGGTATTGGCCGCCGGAGCCTGGAGCAGTGCCATCCCGATTTGCGTGGAGGGGGAACAGATTGCGGTCGAGAAATCGTTCCCGGTCCGCGGACATTTGATCGCCTTCGCGGCAGGCATCGAAGCGCCTGGACCCATCTTGCGGCAGGGCCACACGTATATCCTGGAGCGCTCGAACGGTGTGGCTATAGCCGGCAGCACAACCGAACGTGTAGGCTATTTGCGTGAGCCCGACCCCGCTCAGCTCGACGATATCGAAGGGCGGGCGAGAGACTTGATGCCGGGTTTAAGCGGCAGGCCGCGTACGGATACATGGATTGGATTTCGGCCCGGCACCGCATCGGGCGAACCGCAACTCAGAGGGGTGGCGGATGCGCCTGTCTATCTTGCATATGGTCACTATCGCAATGGAATCCTGATGGCGCCGGCTACGGCGGAATGGATTGCGCGTGCCATCAGCGCCAGTTCACAAACGGATTCGACTTTGCATTCCGCGCATCCTGAATCAGGTCGGGAACGCGCCGGCAGCGCCGAAGAAGCCGCTCCAACACGCGCTCCAGATCCACCTCTTCGCCCGCCGTCCACTGCGGGGGAATTTCGCGAAAGGCCTGATCGATCACTTGAGTAGGGAAGTGCGTGACGCGGTCCAGCCAAGGCTGAAAGCTATCGAGCGAGGTGATGTGATCGTAAACTGCTTTGCGCGGATAGACGCCTTGCACGGCCGATTCCGGAAAATCCCAATGGGGGCCGTTAAAGCAGAATCCGTGATCGATCATAAGGGCGCGAAAGCCCATGCGGCGGGGTGAGGCGCCGCCAGTGGCGAGTGTCTTCAACTCGGCCCGGTGAAAGACTGACTGGCGCCCGTCGGAGTTCGCCATCCACTTATCGAAAACGAAGCAGCCGGCGAAATCGGGCAAGTTATTGATTTGAGCAAGCAGCGCGTCGGGGACGAAATCGTAGACGGCGGTAACAGCGGGGTCGCCCGGGTAGCGCGAGCCGAAATGCCAACCGGGTTCGACGGTCAGCTTGCGTTGGCCTAGCTGGAGGCATACGTCTGGATTCTCTTCGAGGAAGCTGGTGGTGATCTCAATGAGCGCTACCTGAGGCGAGGAGATTTGCAGGTAACGCAGCACCACGGCCGCAATCCATTCATTGACCAGGATGCGGCGATGCTGTGGGTTGCCGAGAAATTTCACTACGTAAAAATCGCCGTCTTCGGTTTCCAGCAGGTGCGCCTGTGCACCCCCGCGCATTTTGCGAATCATGCGATGGGCCCGAATCGGCATCAGAAGAAAGTATGGCAGGCGTGCCTAACCAACCTGAAGCCGGAGAGTCTAGGTAGGTGGCGATCATGGATATTCAGCGGTGCTGCCGGCGGTGAATTGAAGGGTGGGAGGAGCAAACAGCATGGGTCCGGAAACGATGGTGGAGATGCGGGGAGTGGCCAAGGTGTTCGTGACCGACGATGTGGAGACGCACGCGCTTTCGTCAATCGAGTGAACGATAAAGCGTGGTGAGTATCTGTCTATTTCCGGACCTTCGGGCTGTGGTAAATCGACACTGCTGGCCATTTTGGGGCTGCTCGATACGCCCACCGATGGAAGCTATACGCTGAACACCGAGCCTGTAAGCGGGTTGAGGCTTCAGGAGCGCGCGCGTATTCGGAATCGCGAGATCGGGTTCATCTTTCAGGCGTTTAATTTGATTGGCGATCTGACGGTTTACGAAAACGTGGAATTGCCGCTCACCTACCGGGGCATGGGTGCGGCAGATCGGAAAGCGAATGTGATGGACGCGCTGGAACAGGTTTGTATGACGCATCGCGTGAAGCACTACCCTTCGCAACTTTCCGGCGGGCAGCAGCAGCGCGTGGCGGTGGCGCGCGCGTTGGCCGGACGCCCGTCAGTGTTGCTGGCCGATGAACCGACGGGAAATCTGGATTCGGCGAATGGTGAATCCGTGATGGATTTGCTGCGCGGGTTGCATAAGGACGGGTCCACAATTTGTATGGTGACGCATGACCCGCGGTACGCCAGTTTCGCCGACCGCACCATTCACATGTTCGATGGGACGATTGTTCACGAGAGCAGCCAGCCGGCGTAGATTTTGGCCGGAAGAGTTAGCTCTTCTTGTTGCGCTTTTTTTTTGTCTTTGCTTCGGCGTCTTCTTTGATGCGTAGCAGGTGGCTGGCCCAGAGCTCTTCGAAGCGGCCCACCCAGCGTTCATAAATTTGCCGGATGGGCACCACGTTCAATGAGTTGATCCGCTGCCTGCTTTCATCGCGAGTTTGGATCAGGCCGGCGTCACGGAGCACGTCAATGTGTTTCATCACTCCGAAGCGGCTGAGGTGCGGAAAGGCCTCGACGATCTGGGTTGTCGCGCGGGGGCCCTGCCGCAAGAGGTCGAGGATCGACCGCCTGGTGCTGTCGGACAAAGCTTTCCACACGACGTCGAGATCGTCGTCGGGCACCTTAGGTACGTTGACCGTCGGTGAGCGCGGCGCAACTCTGGGCCACCCGGTCCAGGATCTGCTTCCAGCCGGCTGTGATGTTCTGCCGATGTACTGGGTCGATGAAGCCGATGGCGCGATGACGAAGGTCCACGTGGGTTCCTCCGGGCCGCTGTTCGAGCTTCACTTCGATATGGTTCAGCGCCGGGTAAGACATGAACATGGGGCCGCTGAGTTCCAGCAACGTGGGCGGCTTAATCACCTGCACGTGTCCCCATAAGTGGCCGATGCCGTTGTCGCGATCGCGAAACCACCGGCCGCCGGGCCACTGTTCAAGTATCACTTGCATCGATTCGCCTTGCGGGTTGGTGCTGCCTTCACCCAACTGGTGTAGCACGCTGCGAAAGGTGTCGCCAATATCGGCTTTGACGTCGATGCTTTGGGTGGTGTCGAGTGTTAGATCTTCGATTGTCATGAGTGTGTTTTGCTCCTTACGTGACTAAATAGTAACGTGACTAAAAAGTAACGTCAAGGAAAAGTTTCGGATTGCGGAAACCAACCAGGATCTTGTTTTGAGAACCAACGGCTGCTTTGCCGCACGACCCACCACAACGGGCCCGCGGTTCATCGTCGGATCAATCTATGCCCGCTCCGGGGTGGCGTTGCGGAATTTCAAGCGTTGCTATTTTGTGAATCGTCGACAAAAAAAAGGGGGCGGGCAACGATCTGCCCACCCCCGATGCACTTGCGTGCGAGTAGAAGTTACTCAATGGCAATTGTTGCGTTAGCCTGACTGCTTGCGCCGCCGACTGTAACCACAACGGGAACCGCTGCGCCGCTAGGCGCGCCTGCCGGGATCACCGCATTCACTTGAAGCACGCCGCTCACCAAGCCATTTACGGAACCGGCGTAAGTTACTGTTGCCGGCACTCCCCCCACGGTGACGGTTACCGCGCCGACCGGGAACTTGGGTGTGACTCCGCCAACGGTACCGGTTGTACCGCCGGGGTTGGTCTGACCTTCACCGGTTGCGTATAGCACAATGATGGAGCCCTTCGCCGCGGCGTTCGAGCTTCCGTTCAGTGAGCTGTTCTGGTTCAGGGCGGCGGCTTGACCCGCGCCGGTACCGGTCACGGTAAAGAGGCCGGGCGCGGCCGCGGCGACATTCAGTTGCAGAGCCGCCGCGGTCACGCCGTTGAAGTTGACCACCACGTTGGTTGTGGCGCGTCCAAAGACTTCATAGGGAACCACGGCGTTGATCTGCGTGGAGGAAACGTAGGTAAGCGGAGCCGGGATGCCATCGAACAATACCTGCACATTGCCCAGGTTGGTTGAGACATTCCCTTGCGGTGTAAGAGCCAACTGTACCGGCGTAACCGGCCCTAGATTGACCCCGAAGAGCGAGACGATTTCACCGGGCGCGACTGGCCCGTTGACGGCGCTCGCGGCGTTTTGCACCTTGGAAAGCGTGGGCACGGTTTGTGCGGCAACAATAAGGGTGACGGGCACCACCAGCGGCGCTCCGTTCCCGGCGGTGAGACTTACGCTGCCGGTGTAAGTGCCGGTGGTCAAGCCCGCTTGATTCACAGAGACCGTGACGGCGGCGGGAGTGGTTGCCGATGCAGGCGATACTGTCAGCCAGTTACCGCCGGTGGCCGTTTGAGCGGAGGCGGTAAAGGCCAAGTTTGCAATAGCGCCTGAGGTGACGTTGATCACCTGGCTGGGGGGCGCCGCACCCTGCGCGGTGGCGTTGAAGGTCAGGGGTGTACCGGACGATACCAAAAGCGCCTGCGCGGTAACGGTGAGAGTTACCGGAATGGCGACCGATGGATTGGTCGCGCCCACGGCCGTGATGAGCACGGTGCCGGTATAGGTTCCCGGGGAGAGTTGAGGACCGTTCGCGCTGACGGTAAACGTGCCCGGACCCGTGCCGGATAACACTCCGTTCGTGGCTCCGTTTACTGTGAGCCAGCTTCCTCCGGTGTTGGTTGTGGCGGTGACGGAATAACCCAGATTGGCGTTACCGGTTGTGGCCACGGTGACAGTTTGAGAAGCGGGAGCGGGTCCACCGGCGGTTTGTGCGAACGAGAGTGTTGCCGGTGTCGCGCTAAGAGTGATGCCGGAAGTAACGGTAAGGGTCACCGGTACAATCTGCGTTTGCGTACCGCTGATAACCGTGATCTGTCCGCTAAAAGTACCTGCCGAAAGCCCGGAGGTGACAACCGAAACGTTAGCCAGACCCGGCGTAGTGGTGCTGGATGGACCAACTAGCAGGAACGACTGGTTGCTCGAGAGCGTAACCGGCAGCGAGCTTCCGTTTGTGCTGGTAAGCGTTAGCGTCTGGTTCGCAGGCTGAGCGCCGTTTAAGGCGTAGGTGAAGACCAACTGCTGCGGATTCACATTGACCAGCGGCGAAGCGCTGACCGTGAGATTTACCGTGAGCAACTGATTCACTCCCCCACCCGAGATCTGGACTTGATTCTGGTAGGTTCCCGGTGCGAGACCGGAAACAACGCTAGGCACCAGGCTGATGGTGAGCGGTGTGGCCGTGGTGGTGGCTGTTCCCGAAGCTGGAGAGAAGGCTACAAATTGCGCAACGGTGGTGCTTGGAACCGCGATGGTGTACGGTAGCGAACCCATGGTGCTGGCCAGGTTCACCGCAACGGCCGCAGGAACAGAAGTGGCGGTTTGGTAGTTGAAGTTGACGAACGAAGGCGAGACCGTAACCAAAGGATTATTGCTGATGGTCAGGTTCACCGGAATGGTGACGGGTGAGTTGCCCGACCCGAAAGCCGAAATGGTCACCGCGCCGGAATAATTACCCGGGTTCATCACAGCAAGAACCGAAGGATTCAAGGCGATGGTGAAGCTACCCGGAGTGGCAAAACCGTTCGGGGGTACAGCGGGCACTGTTAGGAACGGAGTGTTGGTGGACACGCTGAAGTTCAGCGGCGTGCTGCCGTTTGAACTGGTGACCTGGAAGGTCTGCGGCCCGGGGAAGGTTCCACCGATGGAATAAGTAAAGCTGGCGAACGTGGGTGACACGCCCAACAGCGGGAGTGTGCTGACCTGCAGGTTCACCGGAATGGTCACGCTGGGATTCGAGGCACCCGGCGCCGTAAACGCGATGGAGCCGGAGCAAAGCGTATTCGCGCCCACCTGTGCCAGGTTCACGGTTAGTGTGAGCTGCGAATTGGTGGTGCCGGAAAGACCGCTGTTCACACTAAAGAACTGGCCGCACGAGCCATACGCGACTGTGCCGGTATAAGCGATTGGCGATACAGTGCTCTGCACATTGATGGTGGCGGTAGGCGCGGGTGCGCCAATGCCGCTTTGGTATAACAGGTTTACCGGGTTTGGCGTCACAACCAGAATCGGCTGGCTGGACACATAGAGAATGACCGCGATCACTTGCGGCTGCACTTGATCGGCGCCTACGGTGATTGTCCCGTTATAGGTGCCGGCGGCTAGCCCCGTGGGGTCCGATGTAATCACCAGAGAGGTGGGAACCGCGGTTCCTGTCTGCGCGACACGCAGCCAGTTGCCACCGTTCAAAGTGTTCGTGGCCACCGTGATGGGGATGCCGGGAACCGACCCATTTACCGTGACAGTCTGGCTGGCGGGTATGGCGCCGTTGGCCGCGGCGTCGAAACGCAGCGCATTAGAACTCAACGTCAAAGTGTTTGAGCCGTAAATGGTAAGGGTCACCGGAAGTGGAGCGGCTTGCCCGTTTGCGGTCACAGTAACGGTGCCATTGTAGGTGCCAGGTTGCAGGCCCTGCGGGTTGGCAATTACAGTGAGGACGCCAGGCGTTGCGGAAGGGGCCGCAGAGAAGTAAGACGTGCTACCCACACCGCTGAGCGATGTAGCGGGTTGGCCGTTCACCGTCACAACAACATCTTTAGTCTGGAGGGCTTGATTGGTAATCGATGCCGTAAATAAAACCGGCGTGGGCGAAAATGCGACGGTATTTTGGGCTTGTGCTGTGTCGGGATGACCCAGAAAGGCCACCAGCACAGCACTGAAAAGTACCAGTAACTGACTGAATTTAGTTTTCATAGAGTGCATTAGTAGAAAAAGCCTCGGGGCGATGTCAGCAATTCGCCATCCATACAAATGACTTAGCCTGCAAATTATGGATCTTTAACCAGACGCGCGGATGGAAGCTGACGGATCAGCGATGCAGGATATTGCGAAAATCGATAGACACTTTTGAGGGCTGTGCCGGGAGAGCGAAATCGAACGGGGTGGGCTCCGCACCGGCTGTTACCATTTTGGTCATGGTGCGTCCTTTGCCCATCTGAATTTCTATGGGGACTTCGGCGGAGAACTCTTCTCCGGTTTCGCTTTGCGACACGGTGCCCGTCACGCGCCAATGGCCGGGAGCGCCCTTCGCTGACAATGTGATTTTCAACGTGGGCATGCCGGTTCCATACACCCATTGATCGAAGAAAGATTCCAGCTTCGGGTCGGAGGAGCGCGCAGGCAGGAAGCGCGCACAGAGCAAGCGAAAGTCTTCCGTGCCGACGGCTTTATTTTCCCACTCCTTGCGTAGCGCGATCAACATCTGGAAGAACGCCGCGTCCCCCATTTGCTTGCGCAGCATATGGACGATCCATGTTCCTTTGCCATACACCACTGGAATCCAAGCGTCTTGCAGGCGGGTTCCCTGGATCACCGGTCCCGCCGATTCCAGCGTGTCTCCATTTTCATTTTTCTCGAGGAGCTTGAGCCGGTAATCTTCCAATACGGCGTCCACCGCGCGCGCGCCCCTGCGCTTTTCCAGGTAGAGCAGCGCGGAATAATTTGCCAGTGCCTCCATCAGCCAATCGTCATGGTATGCGGATGCGGTCACAATGTTGCCCCACCATTGATGCGCGGATTCGTGGGCGTGCAGCAGGTCTGAAAAGAAGACCTTTTGCGTGCCGCCCAGGCCGCTGATGGCGCGTTCGCCCGGCTCCAGGTAAGTGAGAGTGGAGAGATAAATCATGCCGGGAAAGCCTTGGCCGAAGCGGCCAGGCACCGGTGTGACTTCCAGCCTGTTCAGTTGGAGCGGACCGAAATGCGCGGTATAGAAATCCACTGCATCGCCAATCTCTTTCGCCAGGGCTTGCAAGCGTGTCTTAGGAGCCGCGGGCGCGTGGACCGGCTCTGCGAGCGTGGGGATTTCAGAGGGTGAGCGGCGGCCCAAGCTGGGAAGGAGCGGTGGCAGGTTCACTACCTGGTCCTGCGCGCGCGGAGCCAGGCCGGCTTCCAGCAAGCGGTTGGCGCATACTTCGATGGTGAGCCCGTTTTGCGTAATGCGGGCCCTGTCATAAACGCCGAGATTGAATCCGGCCAGGCGGATGGGGACGCTGGTAACCCAATGCGAAATTCGGTTCGCGCCGTCCACGCGGTCTTCCTTTTGATCGCCGGCGGCCACCAGATCCAGATCTTTTGGCAGGCGGAACGTCATATCGAAGCGCGCGAACTGGCGGCCTCGGTTGGGATACCAACTTCCGCGCGAGCCGACGGAAAAGACTCGATTGCCGGCATCCTGAATTACTTTGCCTTCATGCTGAATCACCACTTCAACGGGCTCCGCGGCACGCAGTGGCGTGGCGGGGATAATCACAAACACTTCATTGATTCCGGCGGAACCCAGGCCCGGGGCGCGGTGTGGCAGCAACACTTCGGCCGCTTCGCCATTAACCGTAGCGCCGGTCACTCGCATGTTTTCAGAAATCTCAAACGGAAGCACCGCCTCCGCCAGGAACGGTTTCACGGTTACGCGCGTGGTGCAGCGCATCGAAAGGTCGGCATCCATCACGGTGTCGATTCGGTAATCGCGAACAGTGAACTCCGGCGTAAAGGCATGCGCGCGAAACGACTTTGAAGTGAAACTGCTCCACACCTCAAACAGCCCTTCCGCCGTGTTCCCCACCAGCATCTGTTCGGGGATGCGCGGGTCGAAAACCAGGTTGAAAGGCCCCAGCTTGTTACCCGCAATCGTTGCCGAAACGAAGCCTTTTCGATTTGCGACGGGAGAGAGCAGATCAATAGACAGGCGCAGCCCGAAACTGGTTTCCATGCTGCCGATGAGGGCTGACCACCGGTCCGCCAGGAGCGCGCCCATCTCCAGACTTTTTTTGTTGAACGGATTGCGCGCGATTTCCGCCTTCAACTCGCGATACGTGTCGGCGGTAAACACCAGTGCGGCTTGGCTGAAGTGTTCTTCCAGATTCGGCGCGCCCGTGTGAGCGCTTAGCAGGCGGCGTTCATTGCGCAGCGGGGGCAGCAGCAATAGTTCGGCTTCACCGCCCTCCACGTCGGCACTGAAGAAGGCGGCCACCGGCGTGTCGCCCACTGGCTTCGAAAAAATCAGATAGCCGTCGGTAAAAAAGAATTGCGCCTCATCGCGAACCAGGTTCACTTCGCGAATGCGGTAGCACTCAGTGGGGTCAAGCTTGGCGGCGGCCACTTGAGCCACCAGACCCTGCCCGGAGCCTGCGCGCAGAAGAGCGGAAAAGGACAAGAGCAAGAACACTGTACGCACTCTGACAGTGTATTCCTGTGAAAATAAAACGTGCCCGAAGCCAGCGAGCAGACCACAGACGAAGCGTTCATGCGCCTTGCCCTTGCGCAAGCGCGGCTAGGCGACCGGACGCCGGGAGCGGGTGAAGTGGGCTGCGTGATTGTGCGCGATGGCTGCGTTGTCTCTGAAGGACACAATGAAGCAGAGGGCACCTTCGACCCGACGGCGCACGCCGAAATTGTGACGCTGCGCGGGCTGGGGGCGCAGCAACGCTCGCTCGATTTTAGAGGATGCACACTCTATTGCACGTTGCAATGT
>Ga0123336_10001670_pt1 | contig 20173 bp, 18 predicted proteins | sample SSSSmetaG_FD_96466 | JGI IMG/M metagenome (GOLD analysis project Ga0123336, IMG submission 96466) | Glacier valley bacterial and archeal communities from Borup Fiord, Nunavut, Canada, to study Microbial Dark Matter (Phase II) - ​SSSS metaG | ecosystem: Environmental > Aquatic > Freshwater > Ice... | reverse complement strand
GCCATGTACTGGCTGTGGACGATCAGCTTGTCGGCGGCGGCGATCACTCGCTCGCTAAGGGGGAAGCTGAACAGGCTCTCTGGAGTCTGGCCCTGCAAGACGCGGCGCACTGCCTCTGCCCCCGCCGCCCCATAACGGTCGCCCATCTCGCGCTGGTAGTCGCGCTTCTTGCCGCCGTTGAGGGCCATCCACATGACCAGGTGGTGCAATACATACTCGTGCATAACCACGATGCCTGGTAGTCGTCCCCGATTGTCGAAGATAGCCTTGTAGATGTAGGCGTGGGCGGGTGAGTTGCCCATGTGGTAGAGGGCCGCGTTGAAGGGCTGCCGCTGGTGCAGGCGCGCAAACTGCTTGCCGCTATGCACAGGAAAGCTGGTCGCCACCTCGCGGTTGGTCGGCTTGTACTCGTCCACAAACAACTCGATCTGCAAGCCGGTGGCAGCCAGGGCAGGCAACAACTCCTCGCTGTAGTCGCTGATACCCGACTGGATCGGGTTGAGTGGGCTGAAGTAGGCTATACGCATAGGCTTAACCTCCACCTTGCTCCCCCGTAAGAGGAGGGGGGAGGCAAGCTACTGCTGCATCAACATCAACTGAGCGACGATCTGTTGCAGGAAGTCGGCGGCGTTGCGGCTGATACCGAACGCCTGGTGGGTACCACGATCCACCAGCTTGGTTAGCACAAACTCATCCTGATCGACCGCGATGATCGGCAAGGCTCGTGGCACGCCGTCGCGCAGGTAGAAGGTCGGCAGCATATTGCCGGTGGCGATAGAGTGCAGGGCGGTCGCCAACATCACTGCCATCGTCGCCTGCTTTGCTTGCGCCCGCATAGCATCCTGGGCCGCCAGCGCATCGGTCAGCACGCCAGGGAGCGGGCCATCGTCGCGGATCGAGCCTGCGAGGATGAACGGCACGCGCCGCTGCACACAGGCGTGCATGATGCCGCCGCCGACCATACCGCTCTCAACAGCCGCCTCAATGCTACCGAGCGCACGCACGCGGTTGATAGTCGCCAGGTGGTGGCGGTGGCCGAGCGGCACGGCATGGCCGCGCATGGTCACGCCCAGGCTGGTCTGGTAGGTCGCCATCTCCAGGTCGTGGGCGGCCAGAGCATTGCCCGCGAACAGCACCCCCACGTAGCCGTTGTTGACCAGCCAGGTCATCGCGTCGCGTGCGCCCGCATGGACAACCGCTGGGCCGAGTACCCAGACAGCATGGCCGCCCTGCCGTCGGTCGTCCTCCATGATCGCAGCTAGTGCCTGGTAGTCGGCGGGGCGTTCGCGGCTGCTGCCACCCGACATGAAGCTGAACTTCTCCGTATGGGTCGGCTCTGGGTCGAGGAAGCCGTGGTCGTTGACATAGAAGCCGTCCGCCCCAGACTCGTGGCTGCCGCAGAGGACGAGTGCGCCAGCGGGCAGGGTGCGGGCCTCGGTGCAGCGCACATGGTCGTCCTCACGCACCATCACTGCGTCCATGCGCGGGTCGGCAGCCAGCACCCAGCCCTGCTCCAGGCGCACGTAGGTGGGAAAGTTGGTGGTTGAGTAGAACTCGTCGGGGACGATGCCAGCGGCGGGGGCAGGAACGAAGCGGGCCAGTGGGTAGGCGCGGAACTCAACAGAGTCGAACAGCGGTTGGTGGTAGATATTGCTCACGGCGTTGTGAAGTTCTCCTTGTAGTTAGATGGTAGCATGAGGATTATACCAAATTGTAGCACAGCAGCGGCAGCAGCCGTCCGGCTTGCGCAGGCGATGCAACCGCGCCGACGCGGGTCGCGCCCTGACGCAGGTAGAAGCTCTCGGCGTTGGGGTCAGCGACGATCCGCATCTCGCGGTAGCCGCGCTGCCGTGCCTGCTCAACCGCATGGTCAAAGAGTAGCTTACCCACTCCCTTACCGATAGCGGTCGGTTCAACAAAGAGGTTGTCCAACTCCACCTGCTGAGGCGTGTGTTCAAACAGTGAGTAGACCCCAAACAGTAGCCCAGCTTCCTCGGCCACGTAGGCCAGGTTAGCAGCAATATACTCCGCCGTGAGCGTGAGATTGTGGCGGCTAGCAGCCATGAACACCTCGTCGTAGCCCCAATACGCCTTTGAACGGAGGATGAGGTCGGTGAGGATAGCCGCGAGGTTGGGGGTGGCTGGGCGCACACTCACGATAGCTGCTTGATCTGTGCTAGAGCATCAGCAAGGGACAACACTAGTGCGCCGCTACTCCTAAACTTGTTGTCCCTAGTAACGAGGCCATCAAGCAACAACTTGATAGTACACTGCGCTACAAGCGCATCCTCAAGGTCGTTGCCGGGGTTAGTCAAAGCTGCCTGCATGATCCCTTCATTCAACCAGACGACGGTGAAAGTGAGCATACAAACGCGAACATCATTAAGAGCTTCACGAAAAGCATCTTCGGGGCTGTAGCCCAGTTCGCGCTTGCGAATTAGGCGGCTCAAGTAGAAAATGTTTTGCAAAGAGGATGAGGAAATGTAGCCTTTAATCTTGTCCTCGTTGCAAGCTGCCCAGACGAGTTTCGCTTCAGCTACGTAAGGCTGGCGGTTCAGCAAAACATCAAGGATGATATTCACATCGAGCATCCAACGCAGTGGGTCCATCAGCCATATCTCTCGGCACGTGCCTGCTCAATAAGCTCCTTCACTTCGTCGTCGCTTGGTGGCGTGACTCCTGGGGCAGACAACCTACCAAGAGCATAGCTTAGAGTATCCTTCATCGAGGGTACAACAGTCTCTTGAGTGGCTGGCACCAAGGTATCAATCATCTCGTGCAGCAGGCGCGTGCGTTCGGCAGCCGACAAGCTCAATACTTGCTGACGCACCTGCTCATAATTCTCTGGTAGCTCCTGCTGAGGAGCTTCTTGTGCAACGGTCATAGCAGCACCTCCTACACTTACTATTTTAACTCAATTGAGTGGGATTGGTCAACCCAGCAGGCTGCTGACCACTCGCTGCCAGCTAATCCCCTTCGCAGCGAGGTCGGCGTGACCCTGATCGCCCAGGTCGGCAGCGAGGTCGCGGTCTTGCAGGCGGCGGATGCTCTCAGCAAGGGCGGCAGCGGTCGGTTCGCTGACCAGGGCGTTACGCTGATCAGCCGCGAACTCTAGCACGCCCCCCGCGTCGTTGGTGGTGATCACCGCCTTGCCGCTCGCCTGCGCCTCCAACGTGCTGTAGCCGTAATCCTCGTCAACTGGCGCGTAGTAGACGGCACGGGCGTTGGCGTAGAGTTCTACTGCCCGCTCGTCGCTGACGCGGCCCAACACCTGCACGCGCTCACCCAGCTTCGCTGCCCGCCGCTGAACCTCGGCTAGCAGGGGGCCACTACCCGCGATGATTGCCTTCGCCTTTGGTAGCAGAGCAAGCGCATCCAGCAGCAGCATGGGCCGCTTTGCGTCATCCAGGCGGTTGAGGTAGAGAACGTAATCGCCGTACTCACCGGTGCGCCAGATCGCTTTGGGCGGCGGGTAGAGAGCGTGGGCATCGAGACCATTGTACTTCTTCAGGCGGCCCGCCACGTTCTGGCTGATGGCGTAACGATGTTGGGGGGCTACCTCTACCCCCATACCGCGCCCGTCGGCGGCCTGGATCATCTGGCGCAGGCGCACATCCTCTGGCCCGCCAGTCAGGTCACTCAGGGGCGTGCCAAACTGATCGTAAGCCTGGCGGTACTGGTGGACAAGCCAGAGCCGCTTGTTCGAGTGCTGGGCGAGGTAGGAAGGGAACTTGGTAGCGATCAGCAGGTCAACCGCCACGCCGTTGCTCTCGCTCAGGTCGAGCAGCCGCCAGGCCGCCATACTACGCACCAGCGACTCGTGGGGGTACCACTTGAAGGGCAGGGCGACCACATCCACGCGGTGACCGTGTTCGAGCAGAGCCAGCTTGAGGCTGTCCACCAACTCCTCGTTGCCGCCACGCACGAAAGGCACCTGGGCAGTGGTGATCACGATGTTCACGACTCTGTCCGCCCCAATCCCTGCTCCAAAGCCGCGATACGCTCCTCCAACTCGGCTTGTTGGCGGGTGAGCAGTTCGGCGTAGGCGTTCAGTTCGACGGCGGCGCGAGCAGTAACAGCGTTGAAGCGGTTCTGTTGCTCCACAATCGGGTTTATGTACCAGCGCAACAAGATACGCACTACCCGCTTGGTGTAGCTGCCTAGCCGCCCAACCAGCGGGGTGTCCCAGGTCATTGGCAGGTGGGCAGAGACGAACCAGTGGTCGTTCAATTCGTCCACCGCCTTGCGTAGCTCCGTCAGGTTGAAGGCGCGGCTGCCGAGAGCGACGGACTCCTCGCTGCTCAGGCGGGCGCGGCGGGCCTGCACCTTTGCGCGAATCTCTGCCAACGTTGCGGCTACCTGCTCATCCGTCAGTTTACTCTCAGCCATCGTTCGCTCCATTGGGGGTTCAACCTGGTCAGTAACGTTGCGGGCGGGCGATTATCGCCGTTGGTAGACGCGGGCTGCTTCATTATAGCCCTTGTCGCTCGACCATTGCACGCGCTGGTAGGCGGCTTTGAAGTCGTTGTTGGTCAGCCACTCGCTATCCTGCGCGGTAAGGACGATATAGCGCGGCTGCTGCAAGAGGACGTAGGGGATGTCGGTTTTCTCATGCCCAGGGCGGCCAATGCCTTGCTGCTGGATGCTGACATGGGCGATATGCTCGTTGGTGAGGCCAAGTACGTCCAGGTAGCGGCGGTTGCTGTAGTAAGGCAGCACCCCCGCAGCGGTGGTGGCGATCAAGTCGCTGGGGCTGGAATGTGCGTCGATCCACAGGGCGTTGCTGTAGAGGGCGGCGGAGACGCTCTGGAAGTAGGCCAGTTGGTCGCCATTCACCTCGCCCTTCAGGCTACTACGCTCAAACTGGAAGTAGCCAATCACTAGCAGAGCCAGGCAGCCAAACAGGGCCAGCTTGAGCTTAAGGCCGCGTTGCTCCTCCGCTTGCTGCCCAGCGCGGGCTACTATCGCGTCGTAGAGGCCACGTACTGCGTCGGCGTTTAGCACCACCAGCAGCGGCAGGATGGGGTGGAAGAAGCGGCCAATCGCCCAGTTCCAGTCGCCGCCGACATAGACGATGTACAGCCAATAGCCGACCACGAGGCTGAAGATAAACAGCAGGCGGCGGTTCAACCGCTGGGTGAGCAAGGCGACGAAGGGTAGGAAGAAGAACAACTCGCTGTGGCGATCCACAAACTTGCTGTGGTAGCGGATGCCGCGCTCCACCTGCACCCAGCCACTACCCACCTTGTTGTAGAAGGTGTTGGGCAGCGGCCAGCCGTAGTAACTCCACCGCCAGACAAAGTAGGGTAGGTAGAGGATGATCAGCGGTAGCAGGTAATAGAGGTCAGCCCGCAGCAACTTGCGCCGCTGCACCAGCGTGTAGAGGCGGAACAGGCCGCCGAGAGCGTAGGCGTACAGCCCCTCAGGGCGGGTGATTGCGGCGAGAACGAGCAGCAAGCCTGCGCCGCCCGCCAGCATTGGCCCCCACCCACCAGCAGTGATGGTATCAGACAGGTTGCCTTCTGCTTCTATCGAGAGGACGAACAGCAGCACACCGGCGATCAACAGCATGGTGTAGAAGCTAGTTTCCAGGCCCGCGATGCTCCAGGTGGCGAACGAACCGTCGGCGGCCAGCAAGAGGGTGAGGGCGGCGGAGACGACGGGCAGACGGCCCCGCCAGCGGCCTGTTTCCGCCAGCCGATAGGTGAGTGGCACAGTGACTAGGGCGGCGGCGGCCCCAGCAAGGATGCTGACCCCGATCCCGCCGAAGCCCAGCTTGATCGCCCCGGCTACCAGCAGCATCCAGAGGAAGTTGGTGTAACCCTCCACCCTTTCGCCCACGTTCCAGACTGGCCCATTACCAAGAGCCAGGTTGTGGCTGTAGCGGAAGGTGATCCAGGCATCGTCCACCCCCCAGCCACCCAGGTTGGCCCTGCTGTTCAGCCACCATTGGTGCAAGCCCAGCAGCAGCAGCGCAAGCCCCAGCCACAGCAAGGGCGCAACCAGCACCCGGCTGACCACGAAAGTGCGTGCCTGTCCTACCCGCTTGGTGGAGGAGGTTGGGGGTGGAGGGGTGTTAACGACGGTTGGTTTGTTCATCAGGGCGGTTCGTCCCAGGCGGGCGCGGCCCAGCCTCATTGTCGAGAATATTGAGCAGAGCCGCGTCTATCTCCTCGTGGCTGGGCAGGCCAGAGGGGGGCGGGCTGGCAGCGGCGGGGCGGCTGTTCGCTTCGTCCAGCGCAGCGTTGAGGTCGCGCCAGTCGCGCAAGGTTGGATTGAGCGGGCCAGTGCTGCGGTTGTTGCGCTTGGGCGGCGAGCCAGCACCACTGGCGAGTAGCTCCAACTGACCCTGGAGGTTGTGCAGCCCCTTGTCCAGGCTGCTCACGCGGGCGACAGCGCGGGCGAGGTCGGCGTGTACCTGCTCGTCAATCTCACCCAACCGCGCCCCCAGCACCGCACTCTGCATCGTCCCCACTGCCTGCAACTCCTGTACCTGGCGGCTCAATTCGTTCAACTGGCGGTAGACGGCGGCGTTGAACTCTACCTGCTGGGCCAGTATCTGCTTGACGTACCAGCGCGAACCGAGACTGACTACGAAGCTGCGGAACCAGGCCACGCCGGGGATGTTCGAGGCAAACGGCTTCTCCTCTACCTGCCAGTTAGCCTGCACATCGCGCAGGGTGTTCTTCAACTGCTGGCGGCGTTCGTCTTCCTGCTGCAAGCCGCTCTGCGCGTCGAAGCTGTTGAAACCGCCCGGCACCGCCGCGTTGTCGCTGCGCTGGCCGGGACGGGCTGCCGCCTGCTCCTCCATCGTCAAAGCCGAGCTATACAGTTCGAGCAGAGCCTGACGGTCGTTGGGGTCGAGTTCCTCGCGCAGGCGGGCGGCCTCGGCGGGTACGAAGTCGCCGAACAACTGGCGGTGGGTATAGTGCTTGAGGACGAAGCGCAGGCGGTTGAGATGATAGTTGCGGTAGTAGCCCTGACTGTTGCGCTGGTAGGTAGAGGACTCGTGGTGGATGACGACGGCGCGTGGCTCATAGATCACCGCCCAACCCGCGTTCCAGGCCCGGAAGCAGATATCCACATCCTCAAAGAACAGGGGGTAGAAGCGGCTGTCGAAGTAGTTTAGCTCCTTGAGCATCCTTCTATCCATCACCATCGCCGCGCCGGTCACGAAGTCGGCCTGTCGGGGAGTGTCGAACTGGCCGTGATCCTCCTCGCCGTAGCCATAGTGCCAGGTCTCTGCCAGTGGGTAGCCGAAGATGCCGCCCGCGTGCTGGATCGTAGCCCGATTGGGGTAGAGGATTTTGCTGCCGACGATGCCAACCCGCTCACTACCGCGGTTGCCTTTGAAGGGGCGCATCGCCTCCTTCAGCCAGGTAAAGCGCACCATAGCGTCAGGGTTGACGATGGCGGCGTGGGGAGCTTTGCCATCGCGCAGGCCCAGATTGCAGGCGGCAGCGAAGCCAAGATTGCGCGGGCTGCGGATCAGTTGCACCTTCGGAAAGTCCTGTTCGACGATCTTTATCGTGTCATCGGTGCTGGCGTTGTCCACCAGGGTGACGGTGAAGACCGGGTAATCGAGGCCGAGCAGAGCGCGTAGGCAGTCGCCGATATAGCGGGCCGAGTTGTAGCTGACCACCACAATGTCTACCAGCGGCCAGCTTTCACGCTCCGAGAGTGGTTGGGGGACAACCCCCTGCTGAGTGGGCAGGCCAGGGCCATCCTTGTTGCTGTTGCTGCGGACATTATCGCTCATTTGGCTACTAGCTCCCGGTACAAAGCGTCCAATTCGTTGAATACGCGCTGCCAATTCATTCTATCATACACCTTCTGCTTGCCAGCGGCAGCGAGGCTGGCGGCTAGCGGCTTGTCGCGGATTAGCAGCGCGATTTTGGCGGCAATGTCATCCACGTCGCCGAAGCGGACGAGCAGGCCGTCCTTGCCATCGGTTACCACCTCCGGCACGCCACCCGCCCGCGCGCCGATCACTGGGGTGCCGTTAACCCAGGCTTCGAGGTAGAACAGGCCGAAGCTGTCGGTGCGGCTGGTCATCACCCCCACATCGGCGGCGGCGAACAGATCGAGCTTGGCCTGCTGCTCTATGGGGCCGAGCAGCAACACCCGCTGGCGGTCAGCGGCGGGCAGGCGGTCGAGGTAAGCAACAAAGTGGCTCATGGTATTGCCCGCGACCACCAATGCCGCGTCGCTGCCGCCCGCCCACAACTTACGCATCGCTTCTACCAGATGCACTGTCCCCTTATCGAAGGCAGTCACGCCCAGGTAGTAGACGAGCGGACGGTCGCCCAGGTTGTGCTGCTGACGAAAGCGAGGGCCGTCGCCACCCAGCGCGTCCTGGGGATCGATACCCACCCCGATTTTGTGCATCTTCGCGCGCGGCACGCCCAGACTGGCGAGGTAGTCACGCTCCAGGTCGGTCTGCACGACAACGGCAGCAGCGGCGCGCTCAAAGGCAACCTGGTGGCGCATGGTGTAATACTTGCGGATGCGCCTGTCCTGTGGCTCACCCAGGTGGGTGAAGGGGGTGATCACCAGCGGCACACCCCGCCGTCGGGCCAGCCCCTCCGCGTGATAGATCAGCGCGTCGAAGGGTATATTGGTCACATGGATCAGGTCGAGCGGCTGGCTATCTCGCTTGAAGGCCCGCGCCATTGCCGGAACGAGCGGGGTGCTGCGGCAGAGTTGGCGCAGTAGAGGCGCACTGCCCGGCAGCCGCGAGACTTCAGCCATCAACCGCCGCATGGCAGGGTAGTAGAGGGGGCTGACCAGCGGTAGCCGCCGCACGGGATAGCGGTTGATCGCCACCCCACCATGCTGCTCTGCCACCTGCGCCACCCGCCGCTTGCCCGCCGCCCAGAAATGCTCGATATCCCACGCGTCGGTGGTTGCTAGCCGCACGCGGTTGCCAGCGGCGGCGAAGCGTTCGCTGATCACCTGGAAGTAGAGTTCGCTACCGCCGACGTAGGGCCAGTAACGCTGGATCACGTGCAGAAGTTCCACCTGCCCATTATAACACAAACTGGCGGGCGCGTGCTTGTGGAGGCTCTAACCGCTGGGGGCATAGAAGGAGATGTCTGGTTCGCTGCTGAAGGTCAGGGCAGTACCATTGCTCAGGCGCACGCTATAGACATGGGCCAGCTTCTCCGCTCCACTAGCTGTGGGGCGTACCCCTGGGGATACTTAAACCAGCGGCGAACAGCCAGCTTCTTGCTTGGTACGTAAGTGACTAGCTGGCGGTAGCTGAAGTCCTCACGTAGGCAAGGATGGTAACGCCGCTCCAACTCCTCACGGGCTGCCATGCGGCCATTAACCTGCGATTGGAGAGCAGTCTGCTGCAAAGCAACCATCGTTAGCCACCAATCCCCTCAACCATCGCCAGCGTCAACTGCGCCAGGCTGGGCAGCACCAGGGTTGCCTGGGCCAGTGCAACAGCAGTGGGCGGGAAGTGCAGGTTGGGGACGGCGACCACCTGTGCGCCGCTGGCGGCAGCAGAGAGGATGCCATTGCTACTGTCCTCAAAGGCGACGCAGGCTGTGGCTGCCACCCCCAGGCGCGAGGCAGCTAGCAAATACACGTCGGGAGCAGGCTTACCGTGCGTCACCTCATCGGCACTGGTCACGCTCTGGAAGAACAGACCGAGGCCACTGACGTTCAGCACCAGGTCGATCAGGGTGCGGTGAGAGGCCGAGGCAACCGCGAGTGGATAGCGGCCAGCCAGCAGCCGCACTGCATCCTGCGCCCCCGGCAGCCAGGGTAGCTCTTGAGCGTAGAGTTGCTCCATGCGGGCGACGACAGCCTGGATGATCTCCGCTGCTGGTTGCTGGATGCCAAACTGCTCCTGGATGTAGCGCGCCCATTGCGCCGAATTGTGGCCGATCACGTTGACGCTATCCTGGTTGCTCCACGCCCCGCCCTGTTGCTGAACGTAGCCGTGCCGCGCCTCATCCCAGTAGAGTTCGGAGTCCAGCAGCAGGCCGTCCATGTCGAAGATTACTGCCTTGATCATTGGTTGGCACTCTGGAGCATATTGAAGATCATCAGGGCTACGTCCTTGCGGGTGGCAGGAGCATTCTTGCGTAGCTCCCCTCCGCCGCCGATCACATTACGGCTGTAGGCGCGCTCTACCTGCTTGTAGAGCAGGTCGTTGGATTGCACGTCGCTGTAGTGGGGCGCGCCCGGCCCTGGTTCGTCCTGCCACTGGTTGGTGCGGACGATAGCAGCGATAGCCTGGATGCGGGTCAAGGTCTGGTTGGGGTTGAAGCGACCGCCCGCCCCGCTCATCCCGCCGTTGGAGACCACAGCCACAATATCAGTATAAAAGGGCGTGGTTTCGCTCACGTCGCCAACGCTGCCAGACAGCACTGCTGGATTGCCGGGCGGCAGGTCGAGGGCAGTAACCAGGGCATGGGCCATCTCAGCGCGGGTGACAGGACGTTCCTTCTCAAACGCGCCTCCATTGGGGGCAAAAACTACCCCGCGACAGGCAACATCCATGATCGGCGTATAGTCGTCGTCGCTCTGCGGCACGTCGCTGAAGCGCAGGGCGCAGGGGGTAGCGGTCGGGGCAGATGGCACTGCTGCCCCCACTGTGTCAGTCGGTAGCAGCAGGGGCGTGGCTGTCGGTGCGACGAAGGCCAGGCTGGTGAGGCTGATCGCGCTGGTCGGGCTGATTACCATCGCCAGGGCAGTGCTACTGCTGGCCGCACTGGCGGTGGCGGTTATTTGCCCAGCGGTAACGGCAGGTTGAGCGGCGGTGCCAGGGTTGCGGGTGACGATCACCAGCAGCAGCAGCAGCAGCACTGCGATGCCACCACCCACCAACCAGGGCAGGCGGTTAGCCTCAAAGGTGTTGCGTAGCCCAGCAGTACGGGTGTGGGGGCGAGTCTTGGCTACGATGATCTCGCCAGTGCGCGGGCGGCTGTCCGCGTCGGTCGGGCGGCCAGCCAGGCGCGGCGACCCACCCAGGCTGCCACTGCGGCGGGCCGGTTCGCCAGAAGCGTAGTTGTCGCGGTATACATCGCGGGCCGGGCTGGCGGCTGGCTGCCCCGTCTCATTCAATTCAGCGGGTGGCCCAAAGCGTTCGTCGCCAAAGCTGGTGGCGCGGGTGCCAGTCGCTATCGGCTGGCTCTTGTCGAAGTCGGCAGCAGTGACAACGGTCACCCGCTTGGCTGGGCTAGGCAGGGGGGTGTTTTGGTCGGGTGGGGTAAAATTGGCGGCTGCTACCAGGTTGCTAGTATTGCGGTTGTTGTCACCGGGTAGTATCTGCGGGCCAGTACCCTCACGGGCCTCCGTTGGCGGTGCGTCCTCGAAGGGGGCAGGGCCGAACGCATCATCGGGGCTGAACGGCTCAAGGTCTGGCACGTCCAGCGGTGGCAGGGTCACTGGCGGTGGAGCAGCAAACAGGGAAGGGGGCGGTGGGGCGACAAGGGTGGGTGCAGACGATGTGGGTGGCTCGTCGCTGAAGTTCTGGAACTCTACGGCTTCCTCCGCTGGCGGGCGGCGTAGGCTGTCACTGACTGGGCGGTTGACCGCAACCGGGGCCGGGGTAGTCTTGCCCGCCAACGCCTGCTGCAAAGCATCCAAGAACTGGTCGATGGTAGGATAGCGGTTGCCCAGCGGCGCAGTCGAACGCCCAATGACCTGGGCAAGGGCTAGAGCCTGGGCCGCGCTCAATTTGCGGGTGGCCTCGCTAGCCCCGCCTGCCAGCAGGCTACGTAGCAGATTGCCGAGGATAGCAATGTCGCCCTGCTCGCTGTCAGCTTCGCCGCCGATACCAGGAGGCGAGAAGCTGCTGACCCGCACGCTACCGTCCTCGTCGGTAACAAGGCTGGTCGGGTCGAGGTCGTAGCGCGGCGCGCCACTACCAAAGCGACCACGCGCCCACTTCAGCCCCTCGGCCAGGGTGGTGACGATCATCACCGCCCGCTCTGGCTCAAGCGGCAATTGCCCCTCAAGGTTCTGCCCTTCTACCCAATCGGCGATCAGGTAGTAGAGGGTCTCGCCCGCGTTCTCTGGGGTGGAACTGCTGCCGCTGTCGAGCAAGGCGGGAAGGACAGGTGGCGGCATCGTCCCCACCTGCCCAGCCAGGCGGGCGAATTGGAGCAGGCGGGTCTGCTCCTCGCCGCTGCCCGATCCGCTGACGCGCAACAGGAGAGCCTGAACTGGCTTACCCTGCTGCTCATCCCAGCCCTCAAAGACGACGATCCCCTCCCGCTGATCCAGTCGTCGTCGCAACTCGTAACGTTCGCCTACCTTTGGACCGGCCATCTATGCCTCTTCCTTCCCCGTTTTCAGCGAGCTTGCTCAATCCCGCCGTCGCTCCTGCTGATTGCGGAGCAGTTGGCTGCTCAGGCTCTCCCCACTGGCATCGGGGGGCGTAGCGTTGCCGGACTGGTTCGCTAGCCTTATTGTACTATCCTTGTCAAGCGGCACATTGGCTCTTTCCACCAGATTGGTGGGGAGGGATTGCGCGGTGCTGCTGGCACTGCTAGCACGGGTGCGCTGCCCCGCTCTTTGCTTGGCCGCAAAGAGGGCGGTGCCGTCGCTGACCCCAACTGTGACTGGCTGGCGGCGGCGGCGACGGCGGTTGAACCAGTTCTCCAGTTCGCTGAGGCCGACCGCCACCCGGCGTACCCCCACATCAAGCGGCAGCAACAGGATAGCGGCGGCAAGGGTGTAAGGCCAAAGGTCGCTGCTGCTAGCCTGCGCCTTCAGGTTGTGGGCAGCGAGCGGGGCAGGGTCGTCACCAGGGTTGAGCAGCAGTTGACTGGGCGCACCTGCTTGCAGGTTGGGCAGGCCGAGGCTGATCAGGCGGCGCAAGAAGCTCTCGTTGCCGCCGCTCTGGCGGTATTCAGGTGAGTAGGGAACAGCGAGGCCGAGGGTCTGAGTCTCGCTGAAGGCAGTACTGCGCTGCACCTGCGTGCCACTAACTGTCACGCTGCTAGCAACTATGCCGCCCGCCCGCACCCCTACCAGGTAGACCCCTTCGCCGCGCAGTGGGAAGTCGGCTTCGTAACGGCCCGGCGCACTCTGGCGCAGGGTCACGGTGTCGGTCAGGCGGTCGGGGCCAACTACGCTAGCGTTCACCTCAAGGTTGTTGAGGTAGCCTGTGCCGCCCAACGCATCAACCTGCACATGGCCGCTGTTGTCGTTGATAGCAACCAGCGGTTGGAGGGCAGTGGCCGCCTGACCCGGCATAGTCCAGCGCACCGCCTGCGACCAGAAGGTGCTGAACTGCGGCCACGTCACCCAGTCTGCCGCCCACTGCCCATGCCCATCGCTCGTCCAGGCCACAGCGCGACCCAGGCCATACTGCCAGGCGGCCAGGATCGGGTCGCCATTGTCCGAGGCGAGGATCAGGCTGGCGAGCGGCTTGACACTGCTGCCCACATAGCCGTAGAGCCGGGGCAGCGGCTGGCCGGTCAACCCCCGCATGATAGGGCTGACCCCAACCAGGGCGGGGGTGAAGGGTCGCTCGTTCAGGTAGCTGCGGGCGGCCATGCGCGTCTCTTTGGTGAAGATTTTGGGCAGATCGTTGCCGCTAGTAGACTGGTAGAAGCGACCGCCCGTGCGCCGCGAGAGTTCTTCCAGGGTTGGCTTGTCGATGAAGTCGCCCAGGCCGATAGTGGTGATCGTGATACCCGCGTCAAAGGCTGCCTTGCCAGTCACCGCCACGTCGCCGGGGTCGGAGATGCCGTCGGTTAGCAGGATGATCGTCTTGGACTTGGCGGCGGCCTCGCCGAGAGCGTCAATCGCCGGGTTGAGTGCGCCCCACATATTGGTGCCACCAGCGACGTTGATCGTGCTGATCGCCTGCTGGATCGCCACTGCATCGTCCACTGGGCGCAGGCGCACAACATTGTAGTGGTCGTTGTCGAAGGCAATCACCCCCAGCACGTCATCCACGCCGAGGTTGGCAACCGCTTGCTTGGCTGCTTCGATAGCAAGGTCCATCTTGCGTGCGCCGGTCGTCGTCCGCTCATCCATGCTACCAGAGTGGTCGATCACCAACATCACGGCAGTGTTGGCCTCGGACATTCTATTGGGTAGGTTCATGTTGATCGGCAGCGTGTCTTCCAGCGGGCTGCGGAAGTAGCCGCCGAGGGCGAAACTCTCGTCGCCACCGAGGGCGATCAGGCCACGCCCTAGATCGCGCACATAGCTCTGGATTGCCTCTGCTGCGCCAGCGGGCAGGGTGTCGGCGGCCACATTGTCCAGCACTATCGCGTCGAAACTGGCGAGTTCGGTCACGGTCGGGGGGCAGAAGGCCGCTGTGACTGCCCTCGCCTCGATGCCAGCCGCACGGAGAGCTATCAGTAGTGGGCGCGACTGGCTGGCCTGGTTGCTGACCAGCAGCACGCTGGGGTTGCCTTGCACAAAGCTGAAGGCAGAGTAGCTGTTGTTCTGGGCCACAGTGTCGCCGCCCACGTCGGTGGCGATCTGCACGCGGAAGGTCGCCAGCCCCTTCTGTGCGACCGTCACTTCCTGGCGAAAGGTGTTGCGGCCCACATTCAGTTCAACTGGGCTGACCCGAATCAGTTGCTCGCCACGCAGGATGGAGAGGCGGGCGGGCTGCTTGCGCGTACTGTTGACCACAATATTAAGGCTAAACTGCTCGCCCTGACGCACGCTTGGTGGGGCAGTCAGGTCTTCAACCGACACTTCGCTGCTGTCTGCGCTACGCTGTGGGGCGAAGTTGACTGCGCTGAAGGCGATGCCATTGCTGGCTGCAAGCTGGGCGGCCTCCAACGCGCTATCCAGGTTCTCGTTGCCGTCGCTGAGGACTACGATCCGCTTTTGGCTGGCGGCGGGGAACAGGGCGGTGCCAAGGCGCACGGCGGCAGCAAGGTCGGTGTAGTAGGGGTGAGGCTGGCTCTTGACCTCCGCTAGCGGGGCGGGGGCGGTCAGCGGGCGTTCAACCATCGCCTCCTGGGCGAAGACGACGACGGCGGCGCGGTCTGCTGGGCTGAGTTGGGCCATTGCCCGATTGAGGAAGACCAGTTGTTGGGCCTGGGCTGCCGCTGGCAGGCTGTCCGAGCGGTCGAGCAGGAAGACGACCGCGAGGTTGTTGACTGCCTGCACCGCCTGGATACCCGCGAAGGAGACTACCAGCAGGGCGACGAGCAGCAGCCGCAGGCTGAGGGTGAGCCAGCGACGGAGCGGACGCATATAGCGTAGACCATCGCGGGCGATCCACCAGAACAGTGGCAGGGCGGCGAGCAGGAGCAGCCCCCAGGGATTGCTGAAGGATATATTCATCTTTGCCCTGTATTCCTCTCCTCGTGCGGGGTGCGCACCAGCTTACAGCCCATTGTAGGCCAAGTGGCCTGCTTTTGTCAAACCGCGCAAGCGTGTGCTATAATCGCGGCGAAGTGTACGATTTTACGGTTGCAGCGGACGAGTGCAGCGTCAACCAGTTGAAGAACACTGTTTCGTAGCTGGCAAGGTTCTCTGACTTCGAGCTAAACTAATATCCTGCCAAGAGGTGCAAGCGTGAGTGTAGAGCAGAAGAAGCCCCGCCCGCCCATCGTGCGGATCATCGTCACCAGCCTGGTCGTCGCTGCGCTCTGGACGCTGCTGTTCGACCGCGACAACCTGGGCCTGAACAACCTCTACCGTTTCGGCTGGCGTGCGCTGGCAGCGGTGGCCGGGGCGGCAGTGGGCTGGCTGCTGAACGGCATCCTCGCTCCCTACTTCAATGTTGGCCTCGGCACCGTGCGCTCTACTGGCTACCAGTTTAGCGACGGCCTGGAAAGCAAGGTGCTAAACTCCTTCATCTTTATGTTCGCCATCGCAGGGATCATCGTTGGCGGTTTCTTGATCAAGTAAGGGACGGGGAGCAAGCTGCTCCCAGAGGAAAGGTTGCTATAGATACTCCTACTACCCTCTATCTGGTTCGCCATGCCGACGTGCATAACCCAGAGAAGGTTATCTACGAGCGGCTGCCACGCTACCGCCTGAGCGGGGTTGGCCTGCAAGAGGCGCAGAACAGCGCGCTCTACCTGGCACAGGTGGCCCGCCTGCACACGATCTATGTCAGCCCACTGCTGCGCGCCCGCATGACGGCAGACATCATTGGCTGGGCGCAGCACCCGCCCACCCCGGTAGTGCAGGACGAGCGGCTGCACGAGGTGAAGACCAGCTGGCGCGGCGGTTCGCTGCCCGATCTCGAAGCGGGTAAGATCAACTTCTACGAGCCGAAGGCGGCGGATGAGGACGAGAGCATCACCGACATCTATGCTCGAATGCTGGCTGCTACCCGCGACCTGGTGGCTCGCCACGCCGGGCAGGAGATCGCCTTCGTCAGCCACGGCGACCCGACCATGATCCTACGGCGCGGCCTCGAAGGGGTAGAGTTGACGCGGGCGAGCATCCGCGAACCCAACTACCCAATGAAGGGCAGCGTCAGCCGCCTGGTCTTCCACAGCCCCACGGCTGCACCAGAGATAAGCTACTACGACCCCAACCTTGAATACCGCCAGCAGCTTGAGGCGGCAGGCAAGGCTGAACCAGCCAATACCGAGGGTGAGCAGGAGGCTCAGGAGGCCGAGCAGCAGGCAGCCCAGGCCTGATAGTGGGCTGCCTGGGAGGGTCTAACTTTGTGTGGGGCGCAATTCTTCTGCTTCACCTGGCCCAAGTAACGGCTACTGCCAGCTTAAGCCCACTCTGCCGCATCTTCCCACGCTTGCTTGACCTTTGCCGCCCGCAATTGTAGAATAGCAGGCGGGGGTTGCTCTGTCTGCTGTTCATGCACGCGAGTGCTGGGAAGGCGAGATTGTGGTTAAGCTGATCATCCAGATTCCCTGTTATAACGAAGAAGAAACGTTGCCGATGGTGATGCGCGACATCCCAAAGACGCTCCCTGGCGTGGATGTGATCGAGACGCTGGTGATCGACGACGGCAGCCGTGACCGCACGGTGGCCGTGGCCCACGAACTGGGCGTGACCTATGTAATACGGCACGTGGGCAATAAAGGGTTGGCGGCGGCCTTCCAGACGGGGCTGAACGCCTGCCTGCGACGTGGGGCGGATGTGATCGTCAACACCGACGGCGACAACCAGTACCCCCAGCAGGAGATCGGCAACCTGATCGCCCCTATCCTGCGCCACGAGGCAGACATGGTAATCGGCAACCGACAGGTGCAGCAGATCGAGCATTTCAGCCCACTGAAGAAGCAGTTGCAGAAGTTTGGTAGCTGGGTCGTGCGCCGCGTCTCCAATACCAACGTGCCAGACGCAGTGAGCGGCTTCCGCGCCTTCAGCCGCGAGGCCGCCCTGCAACTAAACGTGATCACCAACTACACCTATACCACCGAGACGATCATCCAGGCAGGCAAGAAGAACCTGGCGATTGCCGACATCCCAATCATCACCAACGAGGTGACGCGCCCTAGCCGCCTGATGCGTAGCACCAGTGACTTCCTCAAGAAGCAGATCAGCACGATAGTGCGTATCTACACCCTCTACGAGCCGTTCAAGATATTCTCCTACTTCTCCTTCGCCTTCCTGCTGATTGGCGGCTTCTACATCGGGCGTTTCGCCTACTGGTACTTCTTCAATCACCCAGAAAGCGACCGCCACCTGCAATCCACCATCTTCGGCACCACGGCGTTCATGCTAGGCATCATCATCTTCCTATTTGGGCTGCTGGCCGACGTGACCGCTGCCAATCGGCGGATCACCGAGGAGGTACTCTATCGCAGCAAGCGCGCCGAGCTTGAGGTGCAGAAGCTGCGCGAGGATTTGGCCGCCAGCCGAGGCGAGTTGTTGGCCGCCATCCAGCAGCAGCACACCCCCCCGGCCACGCCGCCAGCCGCTAACGGCAGCACGGCAGAGAGCAGCCGTCAGCCCTTCGAGCGCATCACCACCGGCGAGTGGGAGAGGCCACGGGAGTTAGCCCGGCGGTGGGGACGGCCTGGGCCAACAGCAGCTATCTACCCATACACAACTCATCTACTAACCGTCGGGCCAAGCCGCTAGCTGCCTTGCTACCAACCTGCTGCACCCCCTCGCCGACCCTACACCTGCTATAACATAGAGCGCAGCAGCAGCTAGGTTGGCAAGTTGCCCGCAAGCGTAGGCACATACAATGCTAGGTATAGGCTGAGGTTATGGCTATCGTAGCCGCATCCCCTATAGACAGCCTGCCCGGTTTGTGGTATAATCACGAGGAAAGATTGTGCTTCCTGTCACAAACAAATGAGCCGATAACCGAGAGGAGCTAGCCATGCAGAACCCGTCAGATTACGTAAGCATCGGCATCTTTGCCCTGATCGTGGGCGGGTTGGGCATCGTGATCGTCACCCTCGGCGCACTGTTCCGCCCCAAGAACCCCTACGCGGAGAAGCTGACCCCCTACGAGAGCGGTATGCCCCAGATCGGCTCGGCCCAGCAACGATACACCGTGCGCTACTACCTGGTGGCAATGCTATTCGTAGTCTTCGACATTGAGGCGGTCTTCCTCTACCCCTGGGCAGTGGCCTTCAATGCCCTGGGCTGGTTCGGGCTGGTAGAGATGTTCCTCTTTATTGCGCTACTGCTGGTCGGCTATGCCTACGCCTGGCGCAAGGGCGCGCTCGACTGGATTTCGTAACCAATATTGTACTTGCCCACCCAGGGGTAGGGTCCAACTTGACAGGGCTGGGGCAGCATCGCCCCACTATGGTAGGGATTGAAGGAGCAAGCAGATGGCTTTGATCAATGATCGCTTCAAGCCGGGTTTGATCACCACAACGGTGGACTTCCTCTTTAACTGGGCGCGCACCAGCAGCCTCTGGCCGCTGATCCTCGGTACCGCCTGCTGCGCAATTGAGACGATGGCGGTTGGCATCAGCCGCTACGACTTCCTCGAACGCTATGGGATGCTCTACCGCTTCAGCCCGCGCCAATCGGACGTGATGCTGGTTTCTGGCACAGTGACGTACAAGATGGCGAACGTTGTCCGCACCATCTATGACCAGATGGCCGAGCCACGCTGGGTAATCGCAATGGGCAACTGCGCGACCAGCGGCGGCCCCTTCCCCACCTACGCCACCGTGCAGGGCATCGACGAGATCGTGCCGGTGGACATTTACGTACCCGGCTGCCCACCCACCCCGGAGGCGCAGAGCTTCGGCATCCTCAAGCTGATGGAAAAGATCAAGCGCGATACTATCGCCAAGACCACCGTGGATGTGGAGGGGCGCAAGGTCGCTGCCTGACACCGCTGATGCAATGGGAGGGGTAAGATGGACGACAAGCAGCAAGAGAAGCCGGGTAGCGCGACCGCTGACAGCATTAGCCAGGAGATCGAGGCTCTGGCGGTGCGTAAGCTGGCCGAGAAGTTCCCCGGCCTGGTGGAGGAAGTGATCTACTTTCGGGGCGAGATCACCGTGCTGATCCCGAAGGACAAGGTGATCGAAGTCTGCACCTTTCTGCGCGATGACCCCGACCTACGCTATAACATGATGAAGGACATGACTGGCTGTGACTACCCTGAGCGCGAACAACGTTTCGAGGTAATCTACCAGCTATACTCGCTACCGTACAACCAGCACATTCGAGTGAAGGCGCGCGTGGGTGAGGATGAGCCAATGCCTTCGGTGACCCTGCTCTGGCACGCGGCCTACTTCCAGGAGAAGGAAGCATACGATATGCTAGGCATCAAGTTCGTCGGCCATCAGGGCTTGCGGCGCATCTTGTTGCCAGAGGACTGGGAGGGCTACCCCCTACGCAAGGATTACCCGCTGGAGGGCTACCACTAACCATGCAAAGCTGGAGCAGGCGCAGAGCTTGTGGCTGGCTAACTAAGGAGAGCGACAATGTCCAGGAGCATTGAGGAGAGTACGAACGAACTGGCGGGCTATGGGCTAATGCCCAGCCCCAACGACCAGCGGCAGATAGTGGACGCACAGCACGACATCTTCAAGCAGGAAGTGACCCTCAACATGGGGCCGCAACACCCCAGCACGCATGGGGTACTGCGCCTGCTGATCGACCTTGAGGGCGAAATCGTCACCAAGATCACCCCCGACCCTGGCTACCTGCACCGTGGCATGGAGAAGCTGGGCGAGAGTATGTTCTACAACCAGTTCATCCCCTATACCGACCGTATGGACTACATTGCAGCCTTCACTAGCGAGCAGGCTTTTGTGATCGCGGTAGAGAAGCTGCT
>Ga0123336_10001666_pt1 | contig 20196 bp, 19 predicted proteins | sample SSSSmetaG_FD_96466 | JGI IMG/M metagenome (GOLD analysis project Ga0123336, IMG submission 96466) | Glacier valley bacterial and archeal communities from Borup Fiord, Nunavut, Canada, to study Microbial Dark Matter (Phase II) - ​SSSS metaG | ecosystem: Environmental > Aquatic > Freshwater > Ice... | reverse complement strand
CATAGGATGCTAGACTTGATTTCTGAGATTAGCCAAGAATCTTAATTATTTTATAGTTTAGTGTTTTCTGACAAGCCTTTCTTGCTATTTGGGAACAGGAGAATTAAATGTGGCGTTAGCCACATTTTTAATTATACCCCTATGCAAAATAATGATTTTAACTTATAATTATTTTATGCAAAATAGCGAACATTATTAACAAATTTTATTAAAACGTTCGGAGTTTGAGAGGGAGATGTTACGTGAAGAATGAAATAGTGCTTGTAATTGACTTTGGTGGACAATATAACCAGCTAATAGCAAGGCGTATTAGAGAGGCAAATGTTTATTGTGAGGTTTTGCCCTATAACGTTTCTATTGAAAAAATAAAGTCATTGAATCCAAAAGGTATAATATTTACTGGAGGGCCTGCGTCAGTATTAGACACTAACGCTCCTTTCTGCGATAAAGAGATATTTAATCTAGGAGTACCAATTCTGGGTATTTGTTATGGAATGCAGCTTATGAGTGTTACCCTTGGCGGTTCTGTTACAAAAGCAGACCAGAGAGAGTATGGTAAGGCAGAAATTAGTATTGACAACAAAAGTGCTTTGATGAAAGATGTTGAAGAAAAAACTATCTGTTGGATGAGTCATACATTTTATGTTAACAAGCTTCCAGAGGGCTTTAAAAATATAGGTACATCCGTAAATTGCCCTAATGTAGCAATGGAAAATATTGAGAAGAACTTCTATGGAGTCCAGTTTCATCCTGAAGTTATGCATACTCCAAAGGGAAAAGAAATGCTAAGAAACTTCCTATATAATATATGTGATTGTAAAGGAGACTGGCAGATGTCAGCCTTTGTTGAACAATCAATTAAGGCAATTAGGGAGAAGGTTGGAGATAAAAAAGTTCTATGCGGTTTGTCCGGAGGTGTTGATTCATCCGTGGCAGCTGTAATGATTCATAAAGCTGTTGGTAAGCAGTTAACTTGTATATTTGTCGATCATGGTCTTTTGAGAAAGAATGAAGGAGACGAAGTTGAACAGGTATTTAAAAAACAGTATGATATAAATTTTATCAGAGTAAATTGTGAAGATCGCTTCTTGGATAAACTTTCAGGGATAAGCGACCCTGAGACAAAAAGAAAGATAATTGGCGAGGAATTCATCAGGGTTTTTGAGGATGAAGCCAAAAAGATTGGTACAGTAGATTATCTTGTACAGGGAACAATCTATCCAGATGTTATTGAAAGCGGCCTTGGTAATGCTGCTGTAATTAAGAGTCACCATAATGTTGGGGGATTGCCTGACTATGTTGATTTCAAGGAAATAATTGAACCCCTTAGAAATCTATTTAAGGATGAAGTTAGAAAGGCTGGAGAAGAGCTTGGCATACCAGCGCACATTGTCTGGAGACAGCCATTCCCAGGCCCTGGACTTGCAATAAGAGTAATTGGTGATATAACAAAGGATAAACTGGAGATACTTAGAAACTCTGACTATGTATTTAGAGACGAAATTGCTAAAGCTGGTCTGGACAGGGATATCAATCAGTATTTCACAGTTCTGACTGATATGAGAAGTGTTGGAGTTATGGGGGATGAAAGAACCTATGACTTTACTATTGCTTTAAGGGCTGTTACTACAACGGACTTTATGACAGCAGATTGGGCAAGAATACCTTACGACCTTCTAGAAAAGATATCAAACCGAATTGTTAATGAAGTTAAACACATTAACAGAGTAGTCTATGATATAACCAGTAAGCCACCGGCAACTATTGAGTGGGAATAGTTGCAGAAGCCCAGAAAATCTTGATTTAACAAGGTTTTCGGGGCTTTTTTGTTATCTTGTAGCAATAATTTATTTATAAATCAATAACTCCTTAAAGCGCATAGATGCAATGTCTACAAATATATGTAGGAAAGCTTTGAAAGAAGGCATAAATTTTACATAAATAATTGTTTTGAATGGTGGATCATAGCAATATATGAAGGTATTGACATTTAAATACAAACAACCTATAATAAACACATATATCATACTAATCATACTAATCATACTAATTTAGAATGAGAGGAAATAATATGGCATCTCCCAAAGGAAAATATGCATGGACTGTTAAGGTCGGTGAAAAAGGGCAATTTGTTATTCCAAAGGAAGCGAGGGATATTTTTAATATCAAACCTGGCGACACGCTGATTGTTTTAGCTGATGAAAAAAAGGGTATTGCAATTCCGCCACAAGATATGTTTGCTTATTTATCTAAGACAATATTTTCAGGAGAAGTGCCTCTTGAAAACGAGGAGGATGAGTAATGATGTCTGGAAATACTACGCCAATAAGAAAAAATTATCTTGATAATATTCGTTCCATAACTATAATACTTGTTGTCATTTATCATGTAGCTTACATATTTAACAGTGCGGGGGTTATCAGCAATATTCCTGTAAATGGGATTCCTGCGATAGACAGTATTTGTTATTTCCTTTATCCTTGGTTCATGTGTATTATGTTTTTGATTGCCGGTATAAGTGCAAGATATTCACTGCAGACACGCAGCACAAAACAATTTGCCAAAGAAAGGGTGCAAAAACTCATTTTACCATATTTTGGAGGTATGTTTTTACTTGGCTGGCTCAACGGTTGGGTCACTGCACAGTATGTGGATATGTTCGGCGGCAATGCAGTTCCAGGCTTTGTAAGATATTTGGTGTACTGCATGAACATAGGTCCGCTATGGTTTCTTTTGGAAGTATTTTTAATTTCAATGATTTTGCTGCTTATACTTAAAATCGATAAAAAAGATAAACTTTGGAATTTGGCAGGGAAAGCCAATGTTCCACTTTTGATATTGCTTGCACTGCCGGTGTGGGGCTCATCATTTTTACTCAATACGCCTGTTGTGGTTATTTTCAGAAACGGCATTTATTGTTTTATGTTCCTGCTAGGTTACTATGTTTTTTCCCATGACATTGTTTTAGAGAAAATAAAAAAAATTGGTATTCCATTAATGATTACCGGAATAGTACTTGGCTGCGTTGAAGTCTGGTATTTTTTCGGACAAAGTTTTGCTTCCGATGCATGTTTACAGCATCCTCTAACCAATTTGTACTTATGGATTATGATATTAGCAATTCTTGGGTGTGCGCAGAGATGGTTAAACTTCAATAATTTATTTACAAAGTATTTTAAAAACCGCAGCTTCGCAATTTATGTCTGCCATTATCCCCTTTTGATTTTGACGGCCTTTTTAATGATTACATATTTACAGTTGCCTATGCTGGCTAATTATATAATCTTGTGGTTTTTAGATTTTTCTGTAACCATTTTATTCTATGAGATTACAAGCAAAATACCAGTAATTCGTTATCTCATATTTGGAATAAAAAAGTAAACTTCTGCCAGCCAATTCCAATAGAAAGAAAGATTAAGCACTCAAGCACAAGCTGATACAAATACAAAAATAAATCTTTAATTAAAGGCATATTCTTTATGAAATAATAATGAAATATTAATGTAAATCTATGGTAATGGCTTAATTGAAATACCTATTATATAATTTTATTAGAATAAAATGGTAGGTGATTTTATGGAGCGATTATTTTGGTTATTGAGTACTTTATTTAAAATTCCATTATTAATGGTTTTGTTCTTGATATATTTCCCGATTAATATTTTGGATGTACTTTGGCTTAAAATAATCGGCGAAAAACCTCAATATAGTGTAGTGGATGGCAGTTTGTAACATATATGAGGCTATGACTCGACGTGGGAAAAGAGTACTTCAAAATATTTAGAATTTGAAGCGTCTGCGGTTAATATTAGTAAATAAATATAAGATGATATTAGGCAGTACTTTGTGTACTGCTTTTTTGTTGCAAAAATGAGGTGAGATAGAAGCCAATATACATTTCATGTTCAACCAATAAAATTCAAAAGTGGTATAATTTAAATATAACTATAATAGAAGAGACAATCGAAGTTTTAGGTACTTTAGGGGGATGAAAATAATGGGATCAATTTTAAAATTTATAGTTCTAATAGTAAATAAGATACATGATTATCTTAATCTGATACTAGGACGTTGGATGCCAAATTTAACTGATAAGGATTTGCATTTTTTAGTTATCGGAATAGTAGGTTTATTTATCTTTATTTTGACAGATTATATTTTCAAAAAACTTTCAAAATATAATATATCAATAATCTCAGTTATATACACTTTTACTGTACTAATTGCTATAGTTTTTGGAATAGAGATAGAGCAAAAGATAACAAAAAGAGGTAATATGGAATTTGCAGACATAGTATCTGGTTTGTGGGGATTTGTTGTTTTAGTTGGTGCATATATTCTAATAAGGGTTTTATTTCATCTAATTTATTCTACAATAGGAAAATACAAGCATAAAAATAAAAATATATCTTAGATAGTAAGCTTATAAGTGGGAATATAGTTAATTAGTGAGAGCCAGAGCATTATATATGTTCTGGCTTTTTTGAGCATTAACGATTATGTATGATTAAATTATTCCGAATGTTAAATAGGATAATCAATATAATGTTCGCATTTTTTTTACTAATCCATTGACATGAAACAACTGGTTTGATACTATATATTTGTGATTGGTCAAGTAACCTGAATAAAGGAAATTAACACATTCGTTCGGAATTACTTGATAATTTACTTACTTTAAAATTTTAGGGGGGCTAATTCTAATGGATAAGTTTTTTAAACTTTCCCAAAATGGCACGGACGTAAAGACAGAAGTTGTAGCCGGCTTTACGACATTTATCACAATGGCCTATATTATTTTCGTTAACCCAGCGATTCTTTCCGCAACTGGAATGGACAAGGGTGCAGTATTCGTTGCAACTATTCTTGCAGCAGTAATTGCTACTTTTATCATGGGCTTCTACGCAAATGTTCCTTTTGCTCAGGCACCTGGAATGGGTATGAATGCATTCTTTACTTACACAGTATGCTTCGGGCTTGGTTATAAATGGCAGGAAGCTCTAGCAATTGTATTTATTTGCGGTCTTATTAACATTTTAATCACTGTAACAAATATCAGAAAGTCAATTATTAATTCAATTCCTCGTTCACTTCAATATGCTATTAGTGGAGGTATTGGACTATTCATAACTTATATTGGACTTATTGATGGCGGTCTCTTAAGCTTTACTATTAATGGTTCCAATGTTGTAACAAAAAACCCTGATGGTGGCGTAGTTGGTAATTCCGCTATTCCTGCATTGACAAACTTTAAAGGAGCACCTCAGGTACTTGCACTTATTGGTATTGTAATTATTGTTATTCTTATGATTCGTAAAGTTAAAGGTTCAATCCTTTTAGGTATAATTGCTACAACACTTATTGGTATACCAATGGGTGTTACTCAGATTCCTGATTTTTCAGCTGTTAGCTTTATACCACCTTCAATAGCTCCGACTTTCTTCAAACTTGATATTGTCGGATTATTCAGCAATCCAGCAAGGATAGCTCAGGTACTTACAGTAATATTGGCATTCAGCCTTTCAGATACGTTTGACACAATTGGTACATTCCTTGGAACTGGTAGGAAATCAGGTATCTTTGATGAGAAGGATGAGGAAGCTCTTCATACAGGAAAGGGAGTTTCATCCAAGCTTGACAGAGCTCTTATTGCAGATGCAACTGCAACTTCTATCGGTGCTCTCTTAGGTACTTCAAACACTACAACATATGTTGAAAGTGCTGCAGGTATTGGAGCAGGCGGAAGAACAGGTTTGACTTCTGTTACTACAGGTATTCTGTTCCTATTATGCTTATTCATTTCTCCTTTGGCTGGCATAATACCAGGTGCAGCAACAGCACCAGCACTTATTGTTGTTGGTATACTGATGGTTGAATCCGTTGCTAACATAAAATGGGATGATCTTGAAGAGTCAGTAGCTGCTTTCTTTACACTGATTGTTATGCCATTCACTTATAGCATAGCTAACGGTGTTGCAGCAGGATTCCTCTTCTGTGTAATAACAAAAGTAGTAAAAGGCAAGGCTAAGGAAGTTCATCCAATAATGTATATTGTTACAATATTATTTGTACTGAATTTCATACTAACGGCAATAAATTAATGACAATTAAGAGTCCGACTTGATGATATCAGGCCGGACTTTATTTTTTATAAATATTTTTAATAATAATTCCTTCTTAAAGCTATAAGCACAATTAATTTGACAATAAGGCTGCCTTATTTTATAGTACACAACATAGTAAAAATTAATTTACGATTGAAAAGTTTATATTACAGGAGTTCCATAGTCCGCGAGAAGCGGACGTACCGAACGATAGTGAGGGGCATGGAACTCATGGAATATTTAACATTTGTGAAGTAAATTAATTAAAAATTAATTTACGATTGAAATATACTAACTTTTCTGAAGAAAAATAATATATATAATAATTAAAGAAGAGGAGATAGATAATATGAATAACAGGCATAAGGTTGCAGTAATAATGGGTAGCGATTCGGATTTACCTACGTTAAAGCCTTTGTTTAAGACTTTGAAAAAATTCGACATAGATTTTGATGCAAAGGTTTGTTCGGCTCATAGAACTCCAGATAAGGCTGCTTCACTTGCTAAGAATGCAAAGGCAGATGGCTTCGAAGTTATTATAGCAGCAGCAGGTAAGGCTGCTCATTTACCAGGAGTTTTAGCTGCATTTACAACCTTGCCGGTTATAGGTATTCCTATAATGTCATCTACTATGGATGGACTTGACTCCCTTCTTTCAATTGTTCAAATGCCATCTGGAATTCCTGTGGCAACAGTTGCAATAGATGGAGCAGAGAATGCAGCAATTTTAGCAGCACAGATAATCGCCGTTGCTGATGAAGAGATGTCTTTGAAACTTCAGAGATTTAAAGAAGAATTAGCTAAAAAGGTTGAGGATAAAAACACAGCATTAATGGCAAAACTAGCTGAAATATAATATTTTGGAGGACTTGGTATGTGTATTGAAAGACTTGATAAACTAAGAGAAGAATGCGGTGTCTTTGGGATTTTTGACAAAGATGGATTAGATGTAGCAAGACTTACCTACTATGGTCTTTATGCACTACAACATAGAGGACAGGAAAGCGCTGGTATTGCAGTTAATGATAATGAGGTAATTTTATATCATAAGGATATGGGATTAGTTCCTGAGATATTCAACGATGTAGTTATTAATCATTTAAAAGGTCAGATAGCCATTGGCCATGTTAGGTATTCAACCACTGGTGCAAGCCTTAGAGAGAATGCACAGCCAATGGTAATTAAATATAGAAATGGACAGCTTGCGTTAGCACATAACGGAAATCTTGTAAATGCTTCGGACATTCGGACAAGATTAGAAGACACAGGTACAATATTTCAGTCAACAATAGACTCAGAAGTAATACTAAACTTGATAGCCCGTTACAGGATTTCATCTGAAACCATGGAAGAAGCTATGCTAAAGGTATTGAAAGAGATCAAAGGTTCATATGCATTGGTTATTCTTACTCCTAAGAGATTAATAGGTGTAAGGGATCCATTAGGAATAAGGCCACTTTGCATAGGTAAAGTTGGTGAAGCATCTTACGTCCTGGCATCTGAAAGCTGTGCTCTTGACGCAGTTGGGGCTACTTATGTAAGAGATGTTGAGCCTGGAGAAATGGTTCTTATTGATAAAAGAGGTTTAACCTCCATAAAAACTGAAGTCCCAAGCGACTCTAAACTTTGTATTTTTGAATTTATTTACTTTGCTCGTCCGGATAGTTATATTGATGGGGCAAGTGTATACAAGGCAAGATTTGAAGCAGGTAAAAGGCTTGCAATTGAACACCCTGTTGAAGCTGATCTGGTAATAGGTGTTCCTGATTCTGGGCTGACAGCTGCAATTGGCTTTGCTGCTGAGTCTGGGATTCCCTATGGGGAAGGCTTCATGAAAAACAGATATGTAGGTAGGACCTTTATCCAGCCAGACCAAGCCCAGAGAGAAATTGGAGTTAAAATAAAGTTAAACCCTATAAGAGCAACAGTTGAAGGTAAGAGAATTGTAATGATAGATGATTCAATTGTTCGAGGAACAACCAGCAAAAGAATTGTTCAGTCCCTAAAAGATGCAGGAGCAAAAGAAGTTCATATGAGAGTCAGCTCACCACCAGTTAAATACTCTTGTTATTATGGGATAGACACTCCATCAAGACAAAATCTCGTTGCTGCTAACAACAATGTTGATCAAATAAGAGAATTAGTTGGCGCAGATAGTCTTGGTTTCTTAAGCCTCGAAGGACTTCTTAAGACCCCAGTAGGTTCTAAATGCGGTTTCTGTGATGCTTGCTTTGGAGGAAATTATCCTATGGGAGTACCTAAGGATGTAGATATAGACTTAATAAAAAAATGTTAAAGAGGTGTTAAAATGATTTCTTATAAAGATGCAGGTGTTGATGTAGAAGCAGGTTATGAAGCTGTAAAGCTTATGAAAAATCATGTAAAGAGAACAATGAGGCCAGAGGTTATGACAGAAATTGGTGGCTTTGGTGGACTTTTTGCACTAGGAAAAAACTATGAGGAGCCTGTTTTGGTTTCTGGCACTGACGGAGTTGGGACAAAGCTTAAATTGGCTTTTTTGAAGGACAAGCATGATACCATCGGGATAGATTGTGTTGCAATGTGCGTAAATGATATAGTTTGTAATGGCGCAGAGCCTCTTTTCTTTTTAGACTATATCGCTGTTGGTAAAAACTATCCAGAAAGAGTTGCTAACATTGTAAAGGGTGTAGCTGAAGGCTGTGTTCAGGCAGGTTGTGCATTAGTTGGAGGAGAAACTGCTGAAATGCCAGGCTTCTATCCTGAAAATGAGTACGATGTAGCTGGCTTTGCGGTTGGCATTGTGGATAAGAAAAAGATAATTGATGGTAAGAAGATAAAAGAAGGGGATGTAGTAATTGGACTGCCTTCTTCTGGAATCCATAGTAATGGTTATTCACTGGTGAGAAAGCTACTAGCTCCAGATAGCTCAAACGTTGATAGATTTGAAGCTGAGCTTGGCTGTACCTTGGGAGAAGAACTTTTAAGACCTACTAAAATATATGTAAAAACGATTTTGAATATTATAAAAGTTCATGAGATAAATGGGATTGCCAATATTACAGGCGGTGGTTTTATAGAAAATATACCAAGGGTAATACCAGAAGGCTTAAGAGTTAAAATTAATAAAGATACATGGCCAGTGCTGCCAATATTTGATATGCTCCAAAGAGTCGGAGGAATGGACGACAGACAGGCCTATAATACTTTTAATATGGGTATTGGTATGGTACTTGTAGTTGATAGACACAAAGCCAATACTATAATCGCAACTCTAAGTGAAATGGGAGAAAAATCTTACACCATTGGCGAAATAATTAAAGGTGAGGCAGGGGTGGACATATGCTGAGGCTCGGCATATTGGTATCCGGCGGAGGCTCAAATTTACAGGCCATTATAGATAATATAAAATCTGGCTATCTTGATAAATGCAAGATAGCTACTGTGGTAGGAAGCAAAAGTGGTATATATGCGTTAGAAAGAGCTACTCAGAATGATATTCCTTCAAAGGTTATTTCAAGGAGGGATTATTCTTCAATTGATGAGTATGACAGAGTGTTGAGTGAGTATCTAAAAAGCTCTGATGTGGATTTAGTTGTAATGGCAGGCTTCTTATCCATAGTTGGAGAAGAGTTCGTAAGAAGTTTTCAAAATAGGATCATAAATATCCATCCTTCTCTTATTCCAGCGTTTTGCGGGAAGGGTTACTATGGAATCATACCACATCAGAAGGCACTAGAGTATGGCGTAAAGGTCACAGGGGCAACGGTTCACTTCGTTGAACTAGAAACCGACAGCGGGCCAATAATAATGCAGAAGGCTGTGGAAGTAAGACCTGAGGATACCCCAGAAACCTTGCAGAAAAGAGTTATGGAGCAGGCTGAATGGCATATTCTTTCTGAGAGTATCAAACTGATTTCAGAAAACAAGTTAAGAGTTCAAGGTAGAAGAGTTATTTATTAAATATATTTATGGAGGGTTAGAAATGATTAAAAGAGCATTAATTAGCGTGTCTGATAAGACAGGAATTGTTGATTTTGCAAAGGAATTATCTAATCTTGGGATTGAGATAATTTCAACTGGAGGAACGGCCAAAGCACTATCTGATGCGGGATTAAAGGTAGTTAATATTTCTGACGTTACAGGTTTCCCTGAATGTCTAGATGGCAGAGTAAAGACCCTGCACCCAAAGGTACACGGTGGTATTCTTGCAATGCGTGAGAATCCTTCACACATGCAACAAATTAAAGATCTTGGTATTGAAACTATTGATCTTGTAGTAATAAATTTATATCCTTTTAAAGAGACAATTAATAAGCCAGGAGTTGAGCTTCAAGAGGCTATTGAGAATATAGATATCGGTGGACCAACAATGATAAGAGCAGCTGCTAAAAACTATCAGGACGTTACAGTAATAGTAGATCCTGAAGATTATACAAAAGTAGTTGATGAAATAAAGGCTAATGGAGATGTTTCAAAAGACATAAAGTTTAAGCTTGCATACAAGGTTTTTGAACATACAAGTAGTTACGATACTTTGATTGCAAAATATTTAAGAGAGCAAATTGGTGAGGAGCAATTCCCTAAAGTTTTGACTGTTACTTATGAGAAAGCTCAAGACATGAGATATGGTGAGAATCCACACCAGAACGCAGTATTTTATAAGGAATTCGGTAATCTTGAAGGAACTCTCCCAGCTGCAGTACAGCTTCATGGTAAAGAGCTTTCCTACAATAATATAAATGATACTAATGGAGCTATTGAGCTTCTAAAGGAGTTTGACGAGCCAACAGTCGTAGCTGTAAAGCATGCTAATCCATGTGGAGTAGCCACTGGTAGTGATATTTATGAGGCATATGTGAAGGCATATGAATCAGATCCTGTATCCATTTTTGGAGGCATTATTGCTGCTAACCGTGAGGTCGATATAAAAACTGCTTTAGAGATAAATAAAATATTTGTAGAAATAGTAATTGCACCTTCATTTACCGCTGAGGCTTTGGAGATTCTTTCAAAGAAGAAGAATATTAGAATACTGAAGCTTGATACTATAAGCAAAAAGGTTCCACAGGGTACTTTTGATATGAAAAAGGTTTCAGGCGGACTTTTAGTACAAGAATTCAACCATCAATTACTGAATGAAGAAGATATTAAGATTGTAACCAAGGTTGCCCCTACAAAAGAGCAGATGAAAGATATGGTTTTCGCAATGAAGATTGTTAAATATACAAAATCAAATGGTATAGCTTTGGCAAAGGATAATCAGACTGTAGGCATAGGCCCTGGCCAGTTAAACCGTATTACATCAACAAATATTGCAATTAATAACGGTGGGGAAAAGACAGTTGGTAGTGTAATGGCATCTGATGCATTTTTCCCATTTAGCGATTGCGTTGAGGCGGCAGCAAAAGCAGGTATTAAGGCAATAATTCAACCAGGTGGCTCAATAAAAGATCAGGAATCAATTGATGCCTGTGACAAGTATGGAATCGCGATGGTGTTCACAGGAATGAGACATTTTAAACATTAATATATAAGGGCTGTTGTAAAATGAAAAAATATGCAAAAAGATTCTGAGGTAGTGTAACGACTGAAGAATCTTATTTGAAACATAATATGCATTTTGCAACAGCCACTTTAATTTAAATATAATTAGCATAAGTCTTAATGCAATATTTATATTCGTGGAGGTATTTATGAAGGTACTTATAGTTGGGGGCGGCGGAAGAGAGCACGCAATAGCGTGGAAGCTTTCACAAAGTCCAAGACTCACCAAGCTTTACTGTGCACCAGGAAATGGCGGAATAGCTGAAATAGCAGAGTGCGTTGATATAAAAGTAACTGATATAGAGGGCATGGTAAAATTTTGTATAGATAACTCAATTGATATGTGTGTAGTTGCTCCAGATGATCCTCTCGCAGCTGGAATGGTTGATGCTATGGAGAAGGCTGGCATAAAGGCTTTTGGCCCAAAGAAAAATGCAGCTATAATAGAGGCTAGTAAATCTTTCTCAAAAGAGCTCATGAAAAAATATAACATTCCAACGGCAAAATATGAAGTTTTTGAAAAGCTGTCTTCTGCGACAAAGTATATTAATAGACTGACATGCCCAATAGTCGTGAAGGCTGATGGACTTGCTTTGGGCAAAGGTGTAATTATTGCACAGACAAAGGAAGAGGCTATAAATGCTTGTAAGGAGATGCTAGAGGACCAGGTTTTTGGGGATGCAGGTAAAAGAGTCGTAATAGAGGAATTCATGGTAGGTCCCGAAGTGTCTGTCTTAAGCTTTACTGATGGTAAGACCTTAGTACCAATGGTCAGTGCACAGGATCATAAACGTATCTACGATAATGATAAGGGCCCCAATACCGGGGGAATGGGAGCTTTTTCTCCGTCCAGACTATATACTAAAGAGCTTCATGAACAGTGTATGGAGACTATATATTTACCAACTATCAGAGCCATGGCGGGCAAAAGAAGAAAATTCAAAGGTGTTCTATACTTTGGACTTATGCTGACAGAGGATGGACCAAAATTGCTTGAGTACAATGCCAGATTTGGAGATCCAGAGACTCAGGTGGTGCTTCCTAGATTAAAAACAGACCTTTTAGATATCTTTGAGGCTGTAATAGATGAAAAACTGGATTCCTGTAAGATTGAATGGAATGATAATGCTGCAGTATGTGTAGTCCTTGCCTCTGGTGGGTACCCAGGAAAATATGAGAAGGGTATTGAAATAAAAGGCTTAGATTCTGTGAAAAAGCTTCCTGATATAGCAGTTTTTCATGCAGGTACTGCTGAAGTTGATGGTAAAATAGTTACTGCTGGTGGACGAGTTTTAGGGGTAACTTCTGTTGAAGAGAATCTTGATTTAGCAATTAAAAAAGCATATGAGGCAGTGAAGTATGTGAATTTTGCTGGTATGCAATATAGAAAAGATATTGGCATAAAAAAGCAATAGTTAATAAGAAAAACTTAGATTTAAGAGGATAGCTGAGATATGCTATTCTTTTTTTATGGGGTTAACTGGATAACTGAGTTCTGAAGGTTGTGAAGTATCCTTCTGAAGATATAAAAAAATTCTTCGCATTGCTCAAAATGACACAAATTTCATGAATTGTGTTGAGAATATAATAAACTTGGGGGCGAACAGTGCTCACCCCCAATAAGTTAATATTATTTAGCTTGTACTGAACTTTCAAATTTACCTACATGTGAACCATCACAGTGTGGTAGATTTTTTGATAAACCACATCTGCACAAATGGACTTCAGTTGAAGTTTCAATAACTTTACCAGATCCATCAAGCAATGTAAAATCGCCTTTAACCAAATATGGGGCATTATCAAGCACTTGAATAGTAACATTTGCCATTGTTTCATACCTCCTTTATTATTATAATCTTTATTATTTCAATTTCTTTTTTTATATATACACCAATAATATTTAATTTTATAAGAGGATATATGTATTACTCTGCCAAAAGGCTTGCCTATTACAGGGATTAGGTCAAGAATAATTCATTTGCAATTAATATGTTCTACTTGCGTGCATCACCGTTTAAACCTGTCACTTGGTCCATTTTTATAAGTCCAACTATCTGGCTTCACCGTTATTGCAGAATCTTTAGATCAAAGTGATCAATGACTAAATTCCTTTTGCCGCACATATAAACTACCGTGTTGGAACCCCATTGAAAAGAGGGCTTTAGCAGCATAAAAGTTGAAAGGACATAAGTCGGGTTTATGTAAAAAATAGATTCCACTTTATTTTAAAATATGGAACTTAAAATTTCTTTTGACACGTTTCATAATTTGGTTAAAAAATTATTTAAAGTAATTGACAACTTAGTAATTAGTGAATATAATGAAATAAAGTTCATTTTATAAATTTAATTAATAAAACGAAATGAATTAATTGAGGGTACTATCAGATACCAAAGTTAACCGAGACATTAAAGAAGCATGAACCCGGCTTTGGATACTGTTATAGTACTCGTATCTTCCTATCTATCGGAGTTTGGGAAACCAGACATTTTACAGCTCTAAAAGAACTGACTGAAGACAAAATATTAGTTGGCAATATACCCGAGGATACGACTGCATTGATCGTATATATTATAGATATCCATGATAGCAGTGACGGTACGATCGTCAAAAGCTTTGGAAAAGCATATGATATTCCGTATGGTTGTTAATGCGGAAGGATATTCGTGGCTTCGTGCAAAGTGTCAGATGTGTTTCATGGATGCATGAGTAATAGGCTTCGCAAGAGCTATGTTTACATTTATGGTGATTGGTGAAGTGTCGGGTCTTGGAGCAGTGATTCTGAGTTTCATACTTTAGGGGGATTGTTATGAAATATGGCATATATTGCTCATATTGGGAAAATGAATGGGGGGATTTAATCCAACACATCGAGAAGGATAAGAGACTGGGGTCTGACATATTGAAAGCCGCTTGCAGCGATTTCCATAACCAACCTGAGAAATACATTCATACGAATCAGGAGAAGGCGGAAAAGAACGGTACTATTTTGACCGGTGGCTATGGACCGTGCTCCGAGCATAACACCCGTTCACCAGATCCAACCGTCGTATCCAATACTTTCAGATTTTATAAAGTTTACTTGACCAAAAGAATGGAGTGATAATCAAGATGAAAATTTCGGGGTCGTCAGGGCATAAAATAGGGGGAGAAGTGAACATCATTGCACACCCTAAGAAACGCAAAAAACTTATAACTGTGTTGAAACCGTACTTGTTTCTTTCTCCGATCACAATATTCATTATTATGTTTTCTTATTATCCTTTTTTCAAAACCTTCATTTACAGCCTTTTAACTGTTAATGTTAGGGCAGAAATCAAGGAGTTTGTCGGTTTGAAAAACTATATTGAGATTTTTACGAGGCCGGACTTCGTCAAATCAATTTTAGTTACCTTTAAGTTCGCTCTGATGTATTTACCTCTTGCTGTTACTATACCTTTAGCTCTAGCTCTGATAGCGAACAAAAAGAAGCCATTTAGTGACTTGTATCAAACATTGTATGCTTTGCCAATGGCGGTTTCTATGTCGGCTGGATGTCTAATTTTTGAACAGTTCTATCAAAGAAAAGCAGGAATTCTCAACTACATGCTTAATCAGCTAGGACTAATGCAGAACACAACCGATATAAACTGGCTTAATGACAAGGTATGGGCACTCCCAGCCCTGGTTCTAATTGTAGTTTGGCTACATATTGGTTTTAACTTCATGCTGTTACTTGCAGCTGTACGTAATGTTCCCCAGGAGTTGATAGAATCAGCCGAATTGGATGGCGCAGGATATTGGAGTAAAACCTTAAAAATAACGTTACCGATGGTATCTCCTACTATCTTCTTTGTTATTTGTACACAGACTGTTGCAGCCTTAACTATGTCAGGTCCAGTTATGATACTGACTAAGGGTGGTCCGTTGAATACTACATCAACTCTGATATATTACGTGTATACTACTGGCTTTAGGAGCACAAACTATTCGCTTGGTTCCACGGCAAGCATATATGCGTTCCTCTTAACATTTTTCTTTTTACTAATTAACTTTCTTTACGAAAAAAAAGGAGTGGTGTATGAATGAGAAGCAAAAGTCACCAAATTCAAAAATATCTGTCACCGGTACTTAGCCTTATTATTGGATTGGTGATTGCCTTTCCAGTGTTCTACGCATTTATGTCAGGCTTTAAGGGCGCGTCAGAAATGGATAGCTATCCGCCGACTATTCTTCCGGAAAGTTTCATGAACTTTGCGAACTTTAGACAGGTAATATTTGACTCGCTGGTGCCGCGTTTTATGCTGAATTCTTTGATAATTGCCCTTGTGGCAACGATTGTCAGATTGCTTTTTTCCACATTGGCAGCATACTCACTTGCTTTTTTCAAATTCCGAGGCCAGAAATTCATGTTTTTCTTTATCCTCGGAACGATGATGATACCGCCGGAGGCACTGCTGATCTCAAACTTCTTAACAGTCAGCAAATTTGGACTTGTTAATAGCTATATGGGCGTTATGATTGTGTACTTCGTTTCGGCTACGCAGGTATTTATGTTCAGGCAAAATTTTCGGACGATTTCTACATCCCTGCGAGAAGCATCCTTCATTGATGGGTGTACCGACCTTATGTTTTATCTTAAGATATGTATTCCGGTTTCTAAACCGGTTATCACAGCCCTTGGCATCGCATCCTTTGTCAATGTGTGGAATGCCTATATGTGGCCACTTTTGGTAACAAATAAGCCAAAAATGAGGACGGTGCAGGTCGGTATCACTATGCTTGCCTCAGATGACCCAAATAAAGGGATATTATTTGCAGGAATTGCAATAATACTCGTGCCGTCAATCTTAATTTTTGCATTCTATCAACGTAACCTCGTACATGGCATTTCAAGCGGCGCTGTAAAGGGTTAAGAGTTTATTAAGTCATCTTCTATTGCTTGAATGTTGTCCAAAGAGTAAAGGAAAGATTACCATTAAATATTTGGTACTAATTAATTTGGCTCTAATAGTTTAATCTATTATGAATAAATCAATTATTCGAGGAGGATGAAAATGAAAAGATTTTTATCGAGTCTACTTGCTGTAACTTTATCAGTATCAATGTTGGCAGCATGTGCTAAAAAGGGAGAAACTTCGACTGAGTCTTCCCAAAATTCAAGTACGCCGGCCGGGAGCAGTTCCACCAATCTTACGCCAAGCAAAGCTACAGAGGTTGTCTTCTGGCATTCAATGACTGGAGATTCTCAAAAAGCTTTGGAAAAAGGTGTAGAAGATTACAATAATGGCGTTGGAAAAGAAAAGAAAATCACAGTTACCCCAATTTTCCAGGGTGCATATGACGAGGCAGCCACTAAACTGTCAGCAGCCATTCAGGCAGGCTCTCAGAAGGAACTCCCTGACATTATGCAGCTTAGTTCCAAAGGTATCTTTGATGTTAAGGATTCCAAGTATATTATCCCAGTACAGAATATGGTAGACATAGATCCAAAGGGTATTGATAAAGAAGCGTTAAACCCCAATGCACTTCAGTACGCAATGTACAAAAACAAGATGTTGGGGCTGCCTTTCTCAAATTCTTCTATCATGATTTACTATAATAAGGATCACTTTAAAGCAGCAGGGCTTAACCCTGAAGCACCGCCTAAGACAATAGACGAACTTGCCACAGCAGTAAAGGCTTTGACCGTGAAAAAAGGCGATAAGATTGAACGTTATGGTATTGGCATTAAACTGAGATTCTTCCTGTTAGGAACCTGGATTCCGATGCAGGGTAAAGACAAGTACATTTTTAACGAGGATGATGGACGTACAGGAACCCCTACTAAGGTTACTATGACTAGCGACGGCACACTGAAAACTCTGTTGACCGAATGGGATAAGGTGCTAAAAACTGGCGGTGTAGAATACGGTGATGCAAGCCCTATGGCAGGCTTCAAATCGGGGTTGTATTCAATAATGCCGGCTGCCACATCTTCTATGGCAGCAGTAACTACCCAAATTGTTGACCCGGGTTTATTTAATGTCGGTTTTGCTGAACTTCCTCGTGTCAATAAAGACAGCACTACAGGTACAGGTATTGGCGGATCGGCAATCTATCTGTTCAACCGTGGTAATGAGGACTCGAAACTTGGCGCATGGGATTATATGAAGTATCTGGCTACACCAGAGGCATCTGCACAATGGTTTATGAAGACTGGCTATTATCCTCTTAATATGAAAGCAGCAGATTTGCCAGTAATTCAGGAGTTGTTGAAAGCAAAGCCTCAATTCCAATTACCACTTACTATAGTAAAAAATTCTGCTAAATATCCGAAGTATTTGGAACCATGGGTTCCTTCATTCACTGATGTAGATAATATTATTCAAGACGAGATTATTAAATTCAGTAGTGGAAAACAAAATATGGATACTACGATTGCTAATATTGATTCTCTATCCAAGAAAAAAATTGACGACTGGATTAATGCAAACAAGTAATAAATTACATTAAAAGCCTTTATGTGGCAATGGGTGGTTCAAACTGCCCATTGCCTCTATCTTAGGCTTCACAAAGACAAATAATAAAGGAGAAATTGGTATGCGTTTATCTACAATGACTAGTTTATTCCGTGAGAACAGAGAGAAAATTGAATACACAAGTTATATTGAATCAATGCGCAGATGCAAGGCAGCAGGCTTTAATGTCCAAGATATAAATATGTGCGCTATGCTTAGAAATAAAACTGAACTTAATGGTGAAAATTGGAAGCAAGTAGCTGATGATATAAAGAATGAAGCGGAGAAGCTCGGCATAGAATTTTCACAGTCACACTTACCCTACAGAGGCGGCATGAGTGCGGAGTTCTCCACACAGGAGGAAGAGGATTTCTTTGATGAAATAACGAAACGTGCGTTGATTGTTAGCAATATGCTGGGAGTTAAATGGACGGTTGTACATCCTGTCACAGAGGGTATCTTATCAGAGCATGACCTTAAGGCTAATATTGAGCTTAACCATAGAACATTTGATAAGACAATCAACCTTGCGATGAAACTTAATGTGGGTATTGCATACGAAAATATGGTGGATACCCAGACAAAACGGCGATTTTCCGCTACAGCCGACGAACTGGTATCTCTGATTGATTCCTATAATGACTCACGTATCGGCGCATGTTGGGATTTCGGACATGGGAACAGGGTCTACACTGATCAGGTCAGGCCGATAAAGCTACTTGGGAAAAGAATCAAAGCCCTGCATGTGGATGACAATTTTGGCACGACTGATCTTCACTTACTGCCATTTTTAGGTGAAATTAAATGGGAAGCAATGATGAAAACGCTAGTTGAAATTGGCTATCAAGGCGATTTTGTTTATGAAATAAGACTAAATAACTATATGCCAGATGCGCTGAAGGATATGGCCGCACGTTTTTCCTATGAAGTTGGGTTGTATCTGCTTTCTTTAGCGAAATAAGGTTAGGAGTGGAAAATATGAAACTCTCTACATCAACCAATCTTTTTGGAAAGCAGCGTGAAGGCATCAGCCACACGCCGTATATAGAATCGGTGCGAAGATGCCGCAAAGCGGGGTTTACGACCATGGATTTCAGCTTTTGCGAGTTTTTTTTCACGCATACCGAGCTCCATGAAGATGATTGGCTTTATAGAATTGAGGAAATTAAAAACGAGGCAGAAAAGCTTGGTATAACCTTTACACAATCTCACTTGCCTTATAATCCGGGGTATATGCCGGAGTGGAAAAGTCAGGAACAGATTGAAGACTATTATAAGTTTGCCTGCCGCGGTGTTTTGGCCAGCTCGATTTTGGGAGTTAAATGGGCAGTGGTTCACCCGTTTACCCAATGCTCCCAAACAGAATATGACGATGAGGCAAGTATTCAATATAATCAGGAGTTTTATGCTCCTATTGTTGAGTTGGCTATGAAGAAAAATGTGGGTATTGCTTTTGAGAACATGATAGAATACCCTCAAAGACGTAAGTTTTCAGCACGGGCAGAGGAATTGGCGGAACTTGTGGATTCCTACCGTGATTCTAGGATTGGGGCGTGTTGGGATTTTGGACACGGAAACCGTATGTATCATGATCTCTCTCGCCCAATAAGAGTTTTGGACAAAAGGCTGGTAGCTCTGCATGTAAATGACAACACTGCCATTTCAGACCTTCATCTGCCGCCATTTTTGGGAACAGTAAACTGGGAAATGGTTATGTGTGCCCTCAAAGAAACTGGATACGCCGGCGATTTTACCTATGAAATCTATGGATTCACTAAGCTGATGCCCGAACTTTTAAAGGATGCTGCCGCAAAAATGGCCTACGAAATCGGGATGTACTGCCTGCGTCTTTTTAACGAGGCATAACAATAACATAAAGGTTGACGAAAAATAGTAAATAGAGAATATAGAAGGAAAATAAGAATATGTTTAAACAAACAGAAAAAAACATTATTGTAGCAGGTCATATGGGATATGCATATCTATATCCAGCTAATACAATGCTTTCATTTCAAAAAGCTATTGAATTAGGTGTTGACATGTTGGAATTGGATCTCAATTTATCTTTGGACAAAGAACTAATTGTT
>Ga0123336_10001663_pt1 | contig 20226 bp, 18 predicted proteins | sample SSSSmetaG_FD_96466 | JGI IMG/M metagenome (GOLD analysis project Ga0123336, IMG submission 96466) | Glacier valley bacterial and archeal communities from Borup Fiord, Nunavut, Canada, to study Microbial Dark Matter (Phase II) - ​SSSS metaG | ecosystem: Environmental > Aquatic > Freshwater > Ice... | reverse complement strand
GAAGAAACTACGGTTCTTCCTCTTGGCCGGTTGCGCTGGCAAACGGATTCTACACTGCGGCGCCGTTTAGCCGGACTCATCGAACATGCCGATGCTGTCCACATTCACGGCCTGTGGCAGGAACAGTCGGCGCTCGGCAGCTTCTTTGCAAGAGCGGCACGCAAGCCGTATTTAGTTTCCGCGCATGGCATGCTGGAACCCTGGGCTATTCAGAATAAGGCCTGGAAGAAGCAACTCTACTGGAACTTGCTGGAAAAGCGCTATTTGAAAGGTTCGCGCTGCTTGCGGGCGCTTACGACCGCAGAGGCCGGGCACTATCGAAGTATGGGTTTGCAAACACCCGTTGCTGTAATTCCCAATGGCGTGACGGCACCGGCCACCATTGATCCGGAGTTGTTCTTTCAGCGTTTCCCGGATCTACGCAAGCGGACCATCATTTTGTTTCTCGGCCGTTTGCACCCCAAGAAAGGGCTGACGCTGCTGTGCGATAGCTGGAGTAAAGTCTGTAGCAGCTACCCGGAAGCGCACCTGGTCATCGCGGGCCCGGATTCTGACGCGCAACAGCAATCCCTTGAAACGCTGGTTGCGGAACGGGGTATCGAATCGAGGGTAACCTTTGCCGGAATGTTGCGGGGTGAAGAAAAGTGGGCCGCTCTAGGGGCCGCCAGCTTCTTTACGCTACCTTCTTATTCGGAAGGTTTCAGTATCTCCGTCCTGGAAGCGCTGGCGGCAGGTACCCCAGTGATCCTGAGCAGGCAATGTTATTTCCCCGAAGTGGATCTTTACCAGTGCGGTTTAACCATTGAACCCGAACCCTTAGCCCTGCAGGCTGCTTTGCGCGAGTGTTTAGAACTGTCTCCGGCGGACCGCATCGTATGGGGAGCACGAGCGAAACAGCTTGTTCAGGACCGTTTTACCTGGCCTATCGTAGGAGCCCAAAGCGCTGCCGTACTCGATTGGATACTGGGCGGCGGGCCGGCACCTTCCTGCGTGGAGATTCTGTCATGACGCCTCCAGGCCCACTGCGTGTCGACTTCTCGAAATACAACTCCGGGTACACGTCCGGAAAATCGAAGCTCACTGAGGCTTTATGGTTTTTCCTGGGGCTGCCGTTGCTGCGCTGCGCGGTGATTCCTTCCTCGTCATTCCGTGCGAAGCTGTTGCGCTTATTCGGTGCCTCTATCGGCAAGATGCCCACCATTAAGCCGGGATTCCGCGTGAAGTATCCCTGGCTGCTGATTGTGGGCGATTACTGCTGGCTGGGCGAGGACGCATGGATCGATAATCTGGCTCTTGTGACCATTGGAACCAGCGTCTGTGTGTCTCAAAATGTCTATCTATGCACGGGCAACCACAACTGGTCGGACCCGTCTTTCGGGCTCATTGTCCAGCCGATAACCCTACAGGACGGCAGTTGGGCGGGCGCCGGTTGCACGGTAGGGCCGGGCGTGGAATTTGGAGAGGGAGCGGTTGCCGCCGCGGGAAGCGTGGTGTTGAAATCGCTTTCCCCCTGGACGATTTATGCGGGCAATCCGGCTGTCGCCGTACGTGCCCGGATTTTAAAAGTCTCTTCTGTTGAGCACTGATTTATCACACTGCATGGTAACGAATGTTCCGTTTAGAATAGGTTTGATATGGAATGCTGGAATAAGCTGCTTCAAAGGAATTCTCTTTAGTGCCAATAGGTATAAGTGACCTGGACAGACTTCGGGAAATCGTAGGCAACCTTACACGTCGTGCGCCGGCGGACGTACAGGCAGACTCGTGGCCAACTGAGTACGGTCTGGATTCACTTTCGCTGTTAATATTCCGTGAGCAATGCGAGAGAGCTTTTAATATTTCCATCTCAGATGAACACTGGGCAGACATGTCTACTCTCAGCGACATTGCTGAATACCTGGAGTCTTCACGGGAGCACGGATCCTTGAGTCAGAGGACGACTCTAGGCACTTCCAATGTCTCACTCACCCCACAGTGGGCCACTAATTCTCTGGTCGAGCACATGGAAATTGGCATGCCTTTGACAGGGATTAATCACCTCTCCGAAAGTGCTTTACTGAAGTACCTGGGAGACCTGCGGTGGCGGCATGTGGCTCGCCTTACGGGCGTACAAAGCCGGGATATGACTGATGTGTCAGGAAATCGCCTATACCCCACGTTTTTCTACGTAGAATCAGCTTTCCCCCAGGACAGACCTATGGCCTGTTACGGTGAGAACGATACATTTCAGATGGTCGATTCTGTTAAGCGATTCGGGTCATCCATGCTGGACGGTACGTCCTATCTGATTCCACCCGGCAAGCAGGATAGTATTACGCACCCTCTTGATGGGATCGCCGACGCCGTGCTGCTGGGAATACCCGCTGTTCGAATGTCAAACATCTTTGTCATGCAGTTCAATGGAGCGGAGTGGTTGAAAAAAGGGCGACCTAGGGAGGGACTCATTGAAAACATCCGCGAACTGCCCACTGCCCCCGATTCCCACACGATCGTAAAGCAGGCGGAAACAAACGGCTATATCGATGTTCCGGGCCCTGAATATATACCGCTGAACGATATTCCGTTGGAATTTGAGTATCATGTACAGCCAGATAGAGACGTGAACGGTGCGGGCTTGCTTTATTTCGCTAATTACCCTGTTTTCCTTGATCTCGGCGAACGAAATGCTTTAAATCGGGTGCAACCTGCCTGGCCGGATGAACTGATAAACAAGAGGACAATTGTCAATCGAAAAATAGCCTACCTGAATAACGCATCCTGGAAAGACATTCTAAGAATTACTACACAAGTGTGGGTGAAACCTCCTTCGTCCGATGCTGATCTCTCGATAGCCTCAGTCCGCATATACAGCAACCAGAAAATACACCGCCAATCCGACGGCCGCCTGATGTGTGTGTCTTCCGCGAATAAACTTCTATACGGGGTGGCAGCTGAGGAACTGCAATGGAGCTAATCATCAGGAACGCCACTTTAGGCGATTGCACTTGATATCTTCCTTATTAGAGACGTTCCTGTTTCGCACCACCGGGGGTATAAAGAGTAGATTACGGGTTCATTTCTACCGATCGCTCGGGATGCGAATTGGCGATCACTGCCGTCTTGAAAAATTACGGATTCGCCGACCATCCCAAATTTGGCTTGGTAGACAAAACGCCCTCTCGGAGGGAACTTGGCTTTGGCCTATAGATGCTGACTACAACGGAATCCGGATCCATATCGGCGATCACAATTACTTCAATCGCAACGTAATGATTGATGCGTGTGGCTTAGTTAAAATCGGCAACAACAATATGATTGGCCCGGGTTCTTATATTACGGATGCTAATCATACTATGGAACCGGATAAGTGGGTCGCTGCATGTCCGATGGATGTAGGTACAGTGGTGATTGGCGATGGTTGCTGGATTGGATCTAATGTGACGATTCTAAAAGATGTCGCGCTAGGATCTCGCTGTATTGTTGCTGCTGGATCAGTGGTGACCCGAAGTTTTCCTTTTGGTTCTCTGATTGGAGGAAACCCGGCGAGGCTAGTTAGACGGCATATGATAGACCCATCCGTTATGCCGGCCCCCTAAGTTTTTTATGAAAGAAATTCGGTCCACCCGGTAGCATACCCCCGCCGCGCCGCTTAGCGCGGGAGAAAAGATTCCTATCGTTTTTCTTCGTCCATGCGGAACCCCCAAGGTCGTGATTCGCCGAGGGGACCACGTCATTCAATTACATTCTGTTTACCATGAACGCAAAAAAGGGGGCATGCACTTTGTGTGCATGCCCCCTGAGGAAAACTTAACTTTACGAACTAGACTTTAGCGGAACGACGGCGACGGACGGCGAAGAACAGGCCGCCCATGCCAAGTGACAGCATTCCGTAGAAGCCGGGTTCTGGGGCCGCGAACGGTTCCAGGTTTGCCAGAAAGAACGGATTGCTATAAGCATTTCCGCAGGCTCCGGTCGCCTGATTGGCAGCAGTACAGCCGCTAGGAGCAGTTACCCAATTGAAGGTGGAATTGCCCTGATCGAAATTAGTGGCGTTTGTTTTGATAAGCAGGACAGCCGTATTTTGACCCGGCTTCACAACTCCGCTTAGCTGCACTGTAAGGTCTGAACCATCCACACTACGCGAAACACTCGTAATGGTCTGCGTTGTTTTGCCTTTAAATTCAACGTTCGCGCCATCGCCAAAAAAGTTGCCCGAGTTAGGATCCTTCAGTTGTTGAACATCGAAGATCGTGAACCCAGCGAAATCAGCAATCTGAAGAACCGATTGCAAAGTGTTTTGAGCGTTAGCGGCACCCGTAAACGTATTCTGGATCTGATAGTAAAAATCCAGATCGTGCGTCACCGGGTCTACATAGACGGCATTGATATAGTTGCCGCTTGCCCGAAGAGCCGTCTGTTTACCTGGCCGCCAGTTAAACCCGTCATTTAGGCCCCCTTGGGTACCTGTGACGGCATCGACCCCAATCGGGGTGCCTGAGGGCGCGGTAGCTGTGGTACCGGGCGCGACCGTGCCGCCCGGAGCGAGCGGTAGCGCGTAGATTTGGCCAGAAGCGCAAACCATCCCCGTCACCACTAGAAATTTGTTAAACGTTAGCATTTTCAATGTTCTTCCCCTCCGCAGGAAATTACAATCTTCTGGAGTATAACCCTTGTATTGGAAAGATGATAGAAAAATCTTAAAGAAAATGAAAAAAAAGAAATACACAGGCAGTGCTAGTACTATACGGTTTTGAAGCGGTCGGACGAGGTAACCTGTAATAAGCGGTCAGATCTAAATTTTTATGCGCGTTCTCTCTACCTGCGGCGTTGCCGCATCAATTTGTGCGCTTTTCTTTCAAAGCGGTTGTTCCTACTCAGAACAAAATTATTTCGAAAAAGGCAACGCGCTTTACGCGGCTGCAAAATACGACGAAGCTTCCATCAACTACCGTAACGCCATCAAGAAGAATTCGCAATTCGCCGAAGCGTACCAGAAGCTGGGACTGTGTGAATTTGCCCAAGGCCGGGTTGATAACGCGATTGCGGCACTTTCACAGGCTCGCCGCCTGGCATCGGCAAACCAATCCGTGCTGGAAGATTTGGCTGATGTAATGTTTAACCGTTACCTCACAAGCGGCCATAGCCAGGCTCTCTACGATTTAGTGACCGGCATGGTGAAGGAGATTTTGGCGAAGAATTCCAGCTCCAACGTTGGTCTGCGCCTGCAGGCTTCCCTGCTTTACGGGGATGGCAAGTTGAAAGAATCGATCGCCACCTATGCGAAAGCCAATGAATTTAAACCTTTTGACCCCGCGATCGTCCTCCCCTGGGCGGATGCCCTACAGATCAATGGGCAATCGGCGGATGCCGAAAAGCTGGCGCTCGATATGGCTGCTCATAATCCAGGATTTTCCCCTGTATACGACTGGCTGAGCAAGTCTTATGTCTCGAGCGGGCGAATCGTTGAAGCCGAGAAGGTTTTGAAATCCCGGATCGAGCGCAATCCTAAAGATTTTGAATCCATCCTGGGGCTGGCGGCTTTTTACTGGAACCAGCACAAGCCGAAAGAGGCTCAGGATCTTCTGGGCGCGGCTACCACCAGATACACGGAAGTTCCGAACCGCTATTCCACAACAGGCAATTTTTATCTTTCTGTGAGAGACCTGGCTAATGCCGAGCGTTCTTTTCAGGCAGGGATAACGGCCGAACCCAGCGCAAAGAGCGACTATCTGACGAAAATCGCTTCCATTTATATCCTGCAGAGGCGGAATGCCGAAGCCATGAGCCGCCTTGATGAGGCAGTAAAGGAGAAACCGGACAATTGGCGGGCTCAGGGCCTTCGAATTTCTCTCATGATCGATTCCGGGAAAACCGAGCAAGTGGATCAAGCCATTGCCATCACAAAAGCATTTGCCTTGAAGCGGCCATCCGATGGACGGTTCCCTGCCCTGCTCGCCCGTGCTTATACCTGGAAGGGTGAGGCGCAGCTAGCAGCATCTTATTACCAGACGGCCGCGCACCTGGATAAGCAATTCCTGGAACCACGTATCGCGCTTGCTGAAATGAGTAAGGGAAAGCGCGATTTTACGGGGATTTTCCGGTACACGGAAGAAGTGCTGGAAATTGCACCTCAGGATATGCAGGCCCGGCTGCTGCACGCCTGGGGCTGGATGGCGCAAGGCCTCTATGCCGATGCGGACAACGAGATGCAGTCCCTGCTCAAGGAATTTCCGGATTCCGACGATGTGAAGCTTCAGGCCGGACTGCTGTATCTGACGGAAAAGAAGACCAGGGCCTGTATTGCCGTTTTTGAGAAAATGCTGCAATCCCGGCCCGGCGATCAACGGATTCTCGCTGGTCTTGCCACCGCTTATGTCCAGCAGGGGTCGCCCGATAGCGCTATTCAGATGATGGTGCGGGAGGTACAAAAAGATCCTTCCGCCTCAAAACGGCAGCTTCTGGCGAATCTTGCCGAAAAGCTGGGAAAATTCGATCTGGCACTCCAGCAATTCCAATTGCTGGCCGAAACCTACCCTGATATTTCTGAATATCAGTTCGAAGAGGGAAAGATCTATGACTTCCTGGGCGATAAAAAAAATGCCATCCGTAATTTTGAAGCAGCCCAACATCTGGCCCCGAAAGATGCCACCAAAGAAGGCCGCCTCGCGCTGGCCTACGATGAGGCCGGTTTGTTAGACCAGGCTGACGCCTCCTACGCCCGCTCATTACAATCGAACCCATCCGATCCGGTTTTACTGAACAACAGAGCGTATTTCCTTGCCAAGACCGGCCGGAACCCCGAGGAAGCGCTGCGTCTTGCGCAAAGCGCGCTATCAAAACTTCCTGCAAACCCCTCTTTGCTGGATACCCTGGCATTTGCTTACATCAAGAGCAATAAAAATGCGAATGCCACCGCAATTTTGAACCGGCTGGTTCAAGATTTTCCGAATGAGCCCATGTTCCGGTATCACCTGGGAATGGCTCTCGCTCAGACCGGTGACCGGGCCGGAGCCAAAAGAGAATTAGAAGCCGGACTTACCAAACACCCAACGAAAGAAGCCCAAACACAGATTCAGGAGTTACTCTCTAAATTAAGCTAAATGTTAATAGAGGCACAGGCGTCACCATTCCAATCAGTACCGGCAGCCCGCTATTTAAACCGCGCTGCCTTGATTCTCTGCGGTCTTTTGGGTGTGGCACTGATTGCCGTCTATTTTCCAGCGCTCCGCTGGACGGCTCAGATTCTTTTTTCCAGCGAGGATATGGCGCACGGTCTCTTCGCTCCTCTGGTGGCCCTTTATATCGCGGTATCGAAGCGGGGTGAAATACTGCAGCAGCCCGCCGCGCCCAGTATGTGGGGCATCCTGGTCCTGGCTATAGCCGGTGCAGCGGGCGTTATTGCCAGCGTGGGAACATCCGCAACTCTGCAACGTTTCGCTTTTTTGGCTTCTTTAATTGGCTGCATCGTGCTTGTGGGCGGCCTTCCGGCACTATTGCGGCTGAAATTTCCTTTGTTTCTGCTGCTCTTCACTTTTCCCATTCCTCAATTGCTTTATGCGGAAATCACCGCGCCGCTACAGAGCTGGGCAACCATTCTTTCGGAAAAAACCCTGGCACTTGCCGGCTTCAGCGTGATTCGCGAAGGGAACCTGCTTGAACTTCCCCACTATCGCCTCTCTATCGTCGAGGCATGCAGCGGCATTCGTTCCCTGATTACTCTTGCGTTCTTCTGCGTGCTGTACGCCTATTTTCTGGAGGAACGAACGTGGGCCCGTCTGGCGGTTGTGGCTTTGAGCATTCCGGCGGCGCTGATTTTAAATGTCGTACGCATTACAGCCACCGGTATTCTGGGGGAATTCAACCCGCGTTTTACACAAGGTATTTATCATGAAGCACTCGGCTGGGCCTGTCTGGCTTTAGCTTTCGGTCTTGTTCTGGTTCTTCACCGCGGATTACGCTATGTCAATCGAAGCCCTCCCCTTGTCCGCTAGAAAATCCGGACCAGGATTAAAAACAATGCTCCTGGCGGGAATTCTGCTCCTAGGGGTGCAAGGCGCTCTCATGGTGTCTCTGGGTCATCCGGAATACCTTCCCTCGCCGCCCCCGCTCTCGGAATTTAGCAGTTCGATCGGCACCTGGCGGGAAAACGGAGGTTCCAACCTTGATCCCGCGGTGTACGAAATGCTCGCGCCAGACGATTACCTGAACCGGAACTACGCGGATCCGGCCCGCCATTTGAATGTGAATCTCTTTATTGCGTATTACAAGACGCAATACAAAGCCAAAGGTGCACATGATCCGAAGATTTGCCTGCCCGGTTCTGGATTCAATCCTATTGCTTCAAAAACAATTGAAATTCCCACAAAAATGGGGAAAATTGCCGCTAATTATTACCTGATTGCGAAAGACTCCGCCAAGGATGTCGTGGTGTATTGGTATCAGACTCATGACCGCGCCTTCACCGGCGATCAGAGCCTTCATTTTAGCCGCCTCTTTGAGACATTCACCGCAAACAGAACGGATATGGCGCTAGTACGGGTAGTGGTTCCGGTACTGGGTGAAAATATAACACCGGCCGCGGATCAGGCGGTTGAATTTGTGCAATCCGCGTACGACAGTATCATGCGGCAATTCCCAGTTCAGCCAGTGGCACGCTAACTTCCGAAAGCTTTCTTTGTACGGGAACGACTGTCATAATAGTTTATCGAAATGTTTGGAACTCACTTTTCCATCCGCCGCTTTTTAGCGTTGGCGATAACGCTAAGCGTCATTCCATTTCAGTTGCCCGCAAAAGACAGAAAAAAACAGGCTGCGGCGGCGGAAAGCATGCGGTCGGTGGGTTTGAAAATTTACGTCCTTGAAGGCCGCGACGCGGTTAATTTTATTCCCGATCGCAAGGGCGCTACCCCTGTCGTGGAAGTCCGCGACGACAACGGCCTGCCCGTGGAGATGGCCACCGTGGAATTCCGGCTTCCAGACAGCGGTGCGGGTGGTGAATTTGAGGACGGTAAACATGTAAAAACTGTCTCCACCAATACGGCCGGCCAAGCGCAGGCCCCGTTCACTGTAAATTCCCAAACCGGGTCTTTCTCCATTCCGGTGAAAGCCACTATCGATACCCGCATGGGAAGCGCTTTAATTCTGCAATCTAATTCAATGAAGGCCGTATTGGATGGGACCATGAAACCAGGGAACCATCACTGGTATAAAAACTGGAAGGTTCTGGCGGTTTTAGGCGCGGCCGGTACCGTGACGGCCGTCATCCTTCTTACCCGCGGCAGCAGCGGCACAACCGTGGTATTAACTCCTGGCGGCCCTACTTTCGGCACACCGCATTAAAGCAGCCGTCGCATTAAAGCAACCCTTAATGAGCATCGTGACAACACTTACGAATCAAGGCTTGAGCAGAGCACTTCTCCTGATTGCCCTCATAGCGGCCCCCTCCTGTCTGGCGCAGACGGTCGGCGCTCCCTCTGCTTCCTATATTTTCGATACGGGCAGGTCAAGTATCCGCCCTTTGATCGGCTTAGCGGGCTCGTCGTTCCTCGGAGATCCTTCCCTTACGGGACTGCAGTTTGCCTCTGTGGCTCCTAACGGCACCTCGGCGGTGGCTGTGTGGCCCGACCGGGTGGAATGGATCGTAGACCTGGGCAGATATCTGGACAGCAGTTCTCTGGTGGGAGGCTCCCTGGCTAGCCCGGACCAGATCTTTTGGGATCGCAATTCCTCTGCCGCTGTTTTCGTCTCTTCTACGGAAAGACAAGTTCAATTTGTGGAACGTAGCGGAGGAACGCTCTCGCTAAGAAGCATTGCCCTGCCGGATTCCTGCACTGGACAGGTAAAGGCACTGGCAGCCGATGCAGCGAATACATTGGCCGCCGTACTCTGCACGCCGGGTCAGGATGCCGGTGGCGCTCCAAATCTTTTTCTGATTCAACCGAATGCCGGACCGGCTCTGGTCCAGACTTCCAGTACTCCCGTTTCAGCGGCCTTCGCCTTAAATGGATCTTTCTATGTATCCGGGGGCGATTCCAGTATTTCCGTAATCCGGAACCCGGCCTCCAACAGCACCGCTGAGTTTCTGTTTGTGGAGAACGACGTTTTAAATGGCGCCGCCGCGCTCATGGTGCAGAGCACGGAACAGCTTTTATACTCCGCCGATCGTTCCCAACGGCGAATCCGGGTCTATGATCTAAACTCGTTCCAAAAAGTAGACGATCTGGATATCGGTTGGCAGCCCACGCAATTTCAGCCATTTCTTTCCAACTTCTTTTTGATGAATACCGGAAGCGCGGCCTCTGAACCAAGGCTTCTCCTGCGAACCGCCCCCCAACGTTTAGTCCTCTTCGTTCCGGCGGGAGATTAACATGCGTAATTCATCTCTCTTTCTACTCCTGCCTATATTTGCAGGTGCCTGTATCCCAGCTTTGGCCCAAGTCCCGTTCAACTTGCGTACTCAGCAGGGTTTGGTGGTGAATGGCCAGACATTGACTTTCGTCGCCAGCGGAGTTGGGCAATCCCCGACTCTGACTCTCACTGGCACTTATGCAGGCAACACAAACGTTGCGCTTTCCGCACCCCAGCTCCTGGGGAACCCCGAATTTAGCATTTCAGCTCTTATGCCACAGCCAAATAAGAGCTTTGCCATCAATATCACCTTTACCCCCACCACCACCAATTCTGCTGCCGCTCAACTCTTGATCCCTTTTGTGCAGACTGCCGCCGTTGCCGCGCAGCCTCCGACATCGGGAACTATTGTCGTGAACCTGAGCGGCGTTGTCCCGAATTTGACGGTGAATTACATTCTGCCGCCCAACAACAATGTGACGCCGATTGCGGATGGGGGGACCATTGCCTTTCCGGCAACGCTGGTGAAAAGCAGTGCCACCGCCGCTATCGTGCTGGCCAACCTGGGCAGCGGCGCGGGGGTTGTCAGCTCGGTTGCCATTGCAGGAGCAGCGTTTCAACTGCAAGGCCTGGGTTTGTTTCCCGCTGGTTTTCAGGCTGGTAGCAGCACCTCATTTACCGTCCGTTATTCACCGGTAAACCCCGGTACGGATACGGGCATGCTGACCATTACCTTCCCGAACCACACGGTGAACATCAATTTGACTGGAACGGCTATCAGCTCGCTGATTTCTTACACGACAATCGACGTCGATACAGCCACACCAGTAGCCGCAGGCCAGCAGATTACAGTTCCGGACACTCCGATTGGCGTCCAGCGTTCCATTTCCATCCAGGTTCAGAACACCGGCACCGCGCCCACGGTGATCAATTCCGTGAGCTCCGTAGGGGCTGGTTTTACGGTAACCGATCTTCCTTTTCTGCCCATCACTCTTCAGCCCGGAGATTCCTTTACTTCCACCATCAATTTCACTCCCACTCAAGTAGGTACCGCGACAGGCACTCTCACCATTGGAGCCGACCGGTTTCGACTTGTAGGCAATGGCATTGGTGCACAGCTTTTGTATTCCTATATGTCGAATGGATCCACTACTCCGGTTACCGTACAGCCCCCAACCGGGACCATTCTCTTCAGTTCGTCACCGCTGGGACAGAGTTCCACGGCAACTTTTACCATTACAAACAACGGCACCACATCCAGCACGCTCACCAGCCTGGGCATTGCGGGAATTTCTGCCGCATCCTACACCATCAACAATCCAACTGCCCTGCCCGCGGTTATTGCGCCTAAGAGTTCCCTGAGTTTCCTGATTACGTTTATCCCTCTTACCTCCGGTTTGAATACCGCCAATCTGCTGGTAAACGGGCAACCGTTCGTTCTGTCCGGCTTTGGATCGGGAGTGCCTCAGTTGCAATCTTTCCAGTTCACGGGAACAAGCGGCCAGGTACAGCCGTTTACACAACCTTCCATTGGCCTCACGATAAACCAGCCCTATCCGCTCCCCTTGGCAGGGCAGTTGACTATGACCCTGAATTCCAATGTGTTCGTTTCCGATCCAGCGGTCCAATTTTCAACTGGCGGCCGCACCGTGGCTTTTTCCATCCCTGCCGGGTCTACGCAAGCGGTATTTACCAACGGGGCCACACAAGTGTCTCTGCAGACAGGCACTGTCGCGGAGAACATCAATGTCGGGGCAACATTTACGACACAGGGCGGCTCTGTAGTTACACCTTTAACCGCCCCTTCCATCACTCTCACCGTAGGGCGAAGTGCCCCTCAACTGCTCAGCGTTGCGTTACAGACTTTTACAGCTAATAGTTTTGTTGTGAACGTCACTGGATATTCCACTGCCCGTAATCTGAATAAAATCAACCTGCAATTCAGCGGTGCATCCGGCCTGACGCTTTCAGGCACCGCTCTTACAATCGATGTTTCGCAGAGCGCCGGGTTTTATTACAGCAGCTCAGCGTCGCAACCGTTTGGCGGATTTTTCTCTATTAATATTCCAATTACCGTCAAGGTTACCTCGGGCAGTACCCTAACGACCTTGGCTGGTAAATTCACACTCACTGCGACCGCTGTGAACGATGCTGGAACTTCCAATTCAGTTTCCGGCCAATAGCGAGCCCTCTATGGTTTCAATCCTGATTCCTGCCCTCAACGCGGGACAGTGGATCAGGCAAAGCATCGATAGCGCCTTGGCGCAAACATATCCCAGGGTGGAAGTGCTCGTCGTGGATGACGGTTCCACAGATGACACCCTGGACATTCTTCGGTCTTACGGAACACGGATACGCGTTTTCGCCGGCCCACATGCTGGTGGAAATCCCGCGCGAAACCGGCTTCTTGAACTGGCTTCTGGCGAATGGCTGCAATATCTGGATGCTGACGATTACCTGCTTCCTCATAAGATTTCGAGCCAGATGCAGCACGTGAAAGATCATCCGGATCTGGATATGGTCTATTCGCCTGTTATCTTGCGCGAGGAGGAAACCGGTTCCGAAAAAGTGCTGGCGATGGACGAGAATAGCGATCTTTCGCTGCATTACATTCGGTGGCACGTGCTGAACACCAATGGATTTCTATGGCGCCGTTCCTCCTTATTGACGGTGGGCGGCTGGAAAAACGATCAACCCGCTTGCCAGGAGCACGAATTGCTGCTTCGCTTGATAGAAGCTGGCTGGCAGAGGTTCAGTCTGGTCAATCGCCCCGGTGCCGTGTACCGGACAAACCATACGAAGAGCCTTTCGCGCAAAAATCCTCTAGGCACCCTACAAATACAGATGGATCTGCTGGACCGTCTACAGGAATATCTCACCCGCAAGCAGCTGCTGACGCCGCGCCATTGCAAAGCGTTCTATAGTAAGCGTCTGCAGGCCGCACGCGCCGTATGGAAGACAGATCCAGTCTGGGCCGAAAAACTGGCCTTTCACGCCAGATCCACCGGAACGTGGTGGGTGTCCTCCTCTCCCGCGCTTCCCTTTCTTTTTCAACTGGCGACACGCTTTGTCGGATTTGGGACATCGGAACGTCTGGCAGCCCTTAAGAGGTCAATAGCAACTAAGAGGTCGATACCAATTCCGGATTCCAGCAATGCGGGTAATTCTTAAGCTCTCTTCCAACACGCCGGAACTGGAGCCCTGGCCCGTTTTTAGCGCCTCGCAGGACCCGGGCTATCGAATGAGGCCTCGTTCGCTGGTCTTATCTGGTTTTCTTCACTGTGCACTGGTAGCCGTACTGTACTGGGGTAGCGACTTCACCACTACCCCAAGCCGGCCGATTTACGAGAAGATCATCGAACCGAATAAGGCCAAACTGATCTGGTACAAATTGAAATCGGACCTACCTGACCTGAATTCCCCGAATACCCGAAAAACAGAGACGCAGGGAACCATCAAATCGCGGCATGTACTGATTACCGATTCCCGCCAAGGCAGCAAATCCGAGTTTGTTTGGCAGCCTTCGCCGGCGGAGTTGCCGAAAGAAGTGAAAGCTCCGAATCTTATCTCGATTCAGGCTTCGGCACCGGCGCTCCCGACGCCAACTCCTCCCGCGCTGCCGGCCCCGGAGCAGGCAAAACGTCTTTTTATTCCGCCGCCGCCCGCCGCCAAACCTATCGCACAGGCTACACCGGCTGCTCCCGTAACATTGCCCGCACCTGCCATCCGCATGCAGACGGCACCTGTGAAGTTACCTGTGGCCCCGCTGCTTGAGGCGCGCCTTCCGGCCGCCCCTGCCAGCGAACCCGCGGTAGCCGGACCCGAGCAACCTAAACGGCAATTCACTCCTCCGCCGGCACGCGCCAAACCTGCGGGAGGATCCGCTTCCGGCGACCTCTCCGCGCCAGCTCCCCCCAGCCCGCAGCCGATTGGGAACCTGAATATAGCTTCTATTAACTTGAACTCTATCGCGGTTCCCGCGGCTCTCCCGCCCGGCCGGCGTGCCGGACAATTCTCCTCGGCACCGAAGACCGGCGATTTACCCGGATCGAACGAGAGCGGCGGTGCCAGCGTTCCCGGTTTGAGCGCGCGAGGCACAGGTTCTTCCGGCACCCGGGTGCCTGTTCTAGAGCCTCCCGCAGTGGCTGCTTCCCTGCCCTTCAAAAGCACCATTGCCTATCGTGACGTGATGTCTCATGCAATTGGTTCTTCCTTGTCCGTGCCCCTGCGCCCGGGGTCCCGTACCATCCCGGATCGCGTTGAGCAGAAATTCCACGACAAACCTGTCTACACCATGGTGCTACCCTCACCCAAATTGCCCGAGTACGCCGCGGACTGGATTCTCTGGTTCAGCGAACGCACCACTCCGGCTGCGGGCGTGGCACCGATCCGAGCTCCCATTCCAGAAAAGAAACACATACCGGAATCACAGGTTGACTACATCTGGGGCAAAGAGGCCGATGTTCTGATTGCGGCGGTTATCGACGAAAACGGCCACATACAGAATGCTTCCATTGTGAAATTCCCGCCCGGTTTTCCGCCGGAACTCGCTTTGGCGGATCTGAACACGTGGCAATTCAAACCCGCCACAAGAAACGGCGTTCCCATAGCAGTGGAGGCACTGCTGGATATTCCATTCCGGCACATCGCTTCAGGACCTAAGCCGTGAAGAGCAAGAATTGCTGCGTCTGATTACTTTCGGCCGGTATGAGAAGAATGGTGAGTTTCCATGGAGTAAATCGTCATGAGGCTGTTAAAAAGAGCGTTATTCAGCGGACCCATGATGTTCTCCGAACGTTTTGGTTCTTTTTGAATCGGACGGCCCGTCACGGTCGTGCTAAATCGGGGTGCCCCTGACGCGTCGGTGGTTGTGACTGTTCCGGAATTATCGGCAGCGGCCGTTTCCAAAGCCTCCCGAGCGCGGACAGGCAACCCTGAGACGTTCAATGTGGAAGACTGGGCTCCGGCCTCCTGAGAACGATAGGGCTGTAACAGCGGCGTAGCGGGAGCGGTTGGCGCAGGTGGCTTTATTACAGGATTCGTAAACTGGTATTGAATTACCTGGTCCTGGGGCCAGTTACTGTACGTGTTTACGTAATTGGCTTGTACCTGATTATTACGAACGGCGTCGACAAACTGAGCGGCCAAGGGGGAAGCAAGCCCCATCGCGACGGCTAATAGCCTAAGGTTCATAAAAGCCTCTGTAGGCTCAGTATACTGGGGATTGGTTTTTTTAAAAAGGGATGCCCCCAACCGTTTGCGTGAAGATTTTCGGCCTCCCTCTTCCCTTCCCCACTCACTGGCATAAGGGCTTTGCCGCAGCCCCTCGGTCCCAAACTTTCCTGGAAACAGATCTACTAGTACTGCCAGACAGGAGGAACCGCCCTACAGCGGCTGTCTCCCTTGTTTTACTAAGATTGGCGTGAGATCCTCGCTTGAGCCTTTAGTGGGATCCTATATAAACAGCGCTCCTCGGCGAGTTGGGGCTGGCCGTGGCAGAGGTCATGCCTTACTAGGTGCCGCATTTCGATCGGCCGTGCATAGTCTGCCGCAGGCAGCTGTCACCCGAATCGCGGGGCGCACTCTGGTAGCACCCTGTTACCACATGGTTACGGATGAATCGCCTGTTCACACGCGTCACCTTTACACAAAAAGGGGAGTTACTGAATTTGAGAAGGATCTGGATTACCTTCTAAAATCGTTCACACCTCTCTCGCTTGAGGAAATCGGGAGATTATCAGCCAAAGACCTCCCCCTACCGGACAATTCTTTCTTCTTGTCTTTCGATGACGGGTTCCGGGAAATGAGCGATATTGTAGCCCCTCTCTGTCTCAGGAAAGGAGTGCCTGCCACATTTTTCCTCACCACGGCATTTCTGGATAACCGGGTTCTCGGTTCCCGGCATAAAGCGAGTTTACTGATTGAGTTTTGTGAGCGCCGGGGAATCGGCCTGGAGTCACCCGCGCTCAAGTTACTGGCCAAGGAAGCCGGTTTTGAGCGCTTCAGCGGCGTACGTGAAACGTTTTTGTCGATTTCCCATGCCCAGACTCATCTCCTTGATGACTGCGCTCTAGGCCTAGGAGTTGATTTCAGTGAGTACCTGCTTACCTCACGTCCCTACCTCACACTCGATCAGGTGGCCGGGCTTCTTCGGCAAGGATTTTCCATTGGCGGACACAGCATCGATCACCCCCGTTATGGCGATCTGACCTTAGAAGAGCAACTCTACCAAACCGTAGAATGTATGAGGTATTTGACTGACCATTTCCCGGTTCCCCTGAAAGCGTTTGCGTTTCCCTTCGTTTCAGACGGAGTGGATGACCGGTTTTTTGAAGAAGTATTCACGAAAAACATTGTCGATCTGGTGTTCTGCATCGGGCGGATGCCGACAAATCCGCGTCATAGAGCCTTTCAAAGATTTGGAGTGGAATCCCGTAAGCCTCAGCGTATCGAGGAACTGTTAAACCAGCAAGCCGAAGGAGCTCTTCGCAGGAAGCTATTTGCGTGGAAGACGCGGGAGGCCCGTAAACATTGATACAAGAGCAACCTAAAGCGAACGCGACAGAACCGCTTGTATCGATCCTGATCCCCTCCTACAACGCGGAACAATGGATCGGCCAATGCATTGAAAGCGCCTTGGGGCAGAGCTATTCCAATATAGAAGTGATTGTTTCCGATGATGGATCGACGGATGGAACCGTTCGGGAAATCAAGCGCTTCGGTGACCGAATCCGGTTTATCGAATCAGAGCACGCCGGCGCGAACGCGGTTCGTAACAGGCTTACCGGCGTGGCCAAAGGAGAGTGGCTGCAGTATCTCGATTCCGACGATTACCTTTTGCCTAATAAAATCATGGACCAGATTGGCTTCATGAAAGCCAACGAATGGAAATTCGACGTCGCGTATTCTCCCATGATTGTCAGAAAGGAGAACACCAACACGGAGTATCCAACCGTGATCGAGCCTGCCGATGACCCGACTGTACACTTTTTCAGGTGGTCCTCTTTCTGTACACACGGAATTCTTCTGCGCCGGTCTGCAGTGCTCGAAGTAGGAGGTTGGAATAACACTCAACCAGTCTGCCAGGAACACGAGTTGCTGCTTCGCCTATTCATGGCAGGAAAGACCTTCGGCCTTTGGAATCACGCCGCCGCAGTTTACCGTTACCACGGTACCGGAACCATTTCTACCAAGTCACCGCTTCGAACCATGCAGGTGAGAATGGCCCTTACCGATAACTTTGAGGAGTGGTTGAAGAGTACAGGCCGTCTGACCCGCGCTTGCCGGAAGGCCGTGTACATAGCCCGGGTCGAAACTGCCCGCAATGCCTGGGCAAACGATGCAGCCTATGCATTTGATCTTATCCGGACAGCGGAAAGAAAGGGTCGCTTCTGGGTCTTGTCGAATTCGGCAGTTCCGCTAAGTTTGCAAGTGGTTTGGCGAGCGTGCGGCTTTCGCGTCGCTCAAAATCTTGCGCGCCGCATGCGGGAGTTCCGGAAGCCACTCGGCGCCACGTAGCATCGTATAGCTTTATAGGTGTGTACATGTATACATGTAGCTTTCTCTACATGTTAGCTATTTCCGGTTTACGGCGTTTTACAAATACCGTATTAATCGCTTCAGTCAGCAAGGCCTGCATGGTAGTGCGTTCCTCGGCGGCAATCACCTTCAAAGCAGTTTGTACCTCAGGGGCAAAATGCCCTCCCACCAATACACGGCCGGATCGGGATGACGTGCCTGCCGCGGGCTTTGCCGTCACATCCGGGCCCGGTGCGGGTCTGCTTCGAACAGTCTGCAATTGCTGCTCAAGCCCTTGCGTGAGTGGGTTTGGCTTTGGCATAAGCTTTCCTCGCGGTGTCTATGAATTGGATTGTATACATGTATAGGTCTATAGCTTCCTGGGCGGCTTTACTATCGGCTTGATACTCCGCGGCCACCTTACCGATGTTCGTTGCGTGGCGGTGAGCCGCCCTCATGTGCAAAATGACGGGACAAACGGGAAAACCCCGCGCCCTGATGTGCTCCGCCGCTTGGGTGCCTTCGCTTCCTTGCGTTGCGGCTTTGTTCACCAAAAACAAGGCGGGGGAGTCACCGGACAACTTTAGAAGATCGGCCAGTTTAGGCAGAGTTTCGAGTGCGAACAGATGAGGTTCCACCGGCACCAGGACAAGATCTGCCTGGCGGGCCGCTTCCACGGCATCCATTCCGGAATGGGGCGGGGTATCGATCACGATAAAATCGACCGCCTGTTTTTTTGCCTGAGCGATGGCCGCGGCGATCCTCGCCGAGTGCGTCGGAACCACCCATGGATACTCCTCCGCGCGCCGGTCGGTCCATTTCGATGCGGTTGCTTGGGGGTCGACATCGATAATGGCTACTGTATGGCCATCCCTGGCCGCTGATACCGCCAGGTTTAGGGCCACGGTGGTTTTTCCCACACCGCCCTTTTCGGCCACAATAGCAACTATATACATGTATACACTTATACTATGCTAGCAGTAGTCGTGTAGTCACATGTACTATTCTTTTGGGATACAAGATCCTCAAACGCCGCGTAGTTGTTGAGAATCGCCTGCGAGAGTTCGAACAGTTGCCGCAGCAGATCTTCGGCGCCGCTGAACTCGACGGTCAGTTCTCCTGGCTTTAAATCAATCCCTCTGGGGAGATCGGCCAACTGACGCTCGCGTACATCATCGGCTGCGGCGATACCGATGTTCCTGCCAGGCGAAAGCTGGTGGCTTTGTTCCAGATCCCGGGCCAAACGGTTCCTCCGCTGACGCTCACCTGTGAATTCCTCGCCCTCTCGTATCCGCTGAAGCTGGTTGATCAGTTTCTGACGCTCAATAAAAAACGTTTGACCGCTCCGAAATCCTCCAAACGAGTGGAGCAGCAGGATGGCACGACGCCGTCCGACTCCAAACACTTTCTCAATCACCAAGCGGTCGACAACTGGGGAGGGCAGGGAATCGAGTGTGTCCAGAATCGCTGGAAGCTGAAGCAACCATTGGGGTTTTGCTGGCATGGAAGCTACATAATATAATACAACATGTTTGTGCACAGTTGTGTATATGCAATTCATTTCTGACTACCGGGAACAGAAGGTTCCCGGTAGCTAGCGCCCCCGGGTTACGCTACACTCGGCTTATGGCCGAAAACCTAGGGTTAGCCGGGATCCCAGGGCAGCGGACCGCCCTCGGGCCGCTTTTTGCCCAAGCCCGGGATTACTTCGACCAAGCCAAAGCCTCCGCCACCCGGAAATCCTACCAGCGCGATTGGCGGCATTTTTCCGGATGGTGCCAGCAGCATAGGCGCCTATCCCTTCCGGCAGAACCGGAAACCGTCGCCCTCTATCTCACCGACCAAGCTCAAACGCTTAAAGTGGCCACTTTGGCGAAGCGGGTGGCCGCCCTTTCCCAAGCTCACCAATTTGCCGGACACGTTTCTCCTACTCACGACATTCTGGTCCGGACCGTTCTTGCCGGCATTCGCCGCTCCAAGAGCACCGCACAATCCAGGAAAAGGCCCATTCTGACGGAAGACTTACGCCGTATGGTTTCGTTCCTGCCGGACACCCTGGCCGGGCGCCGCGACCGGGCTCTCCTCCTTCTCGGGTTTGCCGGGGGCTTTCGTCGAAGTGAACTGGTGGGCCTGAATCAGAACGATCTCCGTCTCACTCATGACGGTCTGATCATTCAAGTGCGCCGGTCTAAGACGGACCAGGAAGGGCAGGGAAGGGAAGTTGGTATTCCTTTTGGATCCACCCCGGCGACGTGCCCGGTTCGAGCTACCCGGGCATGGTTAGCCGATCTTGAGCCTGGGGACACTGAACCATTGTTTCGACCCGTGAACCGGCATGGTCAAATGTCTAAGCGGAGGGTGACCGATCGCGTTGTGGCGCTG
>Ga0123336_10001659_pt1 | contig 20266 bp, 17 predicted proteins | sample SSSSmetaG_FD_96466 | JGI IMG/M metagenome (GOLD analysis project Ga0123336, IMG submission 96466) | Glacier valley bacterial and archeal communities from Borup Fiord, Nunavut, Canada, to study Microbial Dark Matter (Phase II) - ​SSSS metaG | ecosystem: Environmental > Aquatic > Freshwater > Ice... | reverse complement strand
TTCCTTGTAGTAGGGAAAGTTATAGTTGCATTGATAATTAGGTTCGTTCTCATAACCCTCCACCAGCAATCCCCACCACCGATCACGGCTTCCGAAATTAACCGGGCCGTCCATTGCCTCCATGCCTTTCTCTATAAGCCATGATTTACAGCGATCAAACATCACATACGCAACCTCTTTATCATTAATGCATTCAAAAAATCCCATTCCGCCTGTAGGTTGGTCATTACCTTTGTGAATGCTTTTTTCTACAATGAACGCTGCAACTCTTCCAATTGTCTCCCCTGCATCATTTTTACAAATCCACCGGATACAATCTCCATGTCGATACGCTTTATTCTTCTCTTTGTCGAATACTGACTCTACATCCTTATCCAGTGGGCGAATCCATTGTGGTGTTGATTTATAAAGTTGCACAGGCAACATTATAAATTGCTTTATATCATCCAAACTTCTTACTTCTTGTATTTGCATAGTCCTCTCAAACAACAATGTATCAGGTAGGTTGCTGATTAAGTAAAGTGATCTTAAACGTTGTTCCCTTACCTAACTCGCTTTCAACCTTTACAGTTCCTCCAAGTTTTTCAATAGCGTTTCTTACAATATAAAGACCAAGCCCGCTTCCCTCTGATTGATCGCTTGCCCTGTAAAACATCTCAAAGACTTTCTCCAGGCTCGCTTTCTCAATTCCAATTCCATTATCCTTAAAAGTAATTGAACAATGCTTAACGTCCACCATGATATCTGCCGATATAAAGGTCTCAGAATGATTTAATCTTCTATATTTTATTGCATTTGAAACCAGGTTTCGAAAAATTTCAGCGACCCGCCACGGATCACTGTAAAAATCAATTCCTGTTATACTGATTCGTTTCTGGACCTCCTCAACACCAGTGAGATAATTAAGATCACCAAATGCCTGGTCTACTATTTTCTGAAGATTGACTTTCTCAACCATCACATCCATCTTAAGATTTTTTGAATGACTTAAAACATCACTGATAAAATGATCAAGTTGCTCAACTTTTTGTCCCATTAATTTAATATAATCAACAAGGTTATCATCATTGCCAGGAAGAGCGGCAAGATGCGCTAATCCCAAAACAGAAGATAACGGAGCTCTCAGATCATGTGAAACTTTATAAACAAAATTATCAAGCTCCGTATTTCTGATTTTTAACTCCTCTTCAACTTTCTTTTGACCAGTGATATCAACATACATTCCAAAAATTCCTATTGTTTGATCCTGAAGTAAAACCGGAACACCATAAATGATAACCGAAAGTATGGACTTATCTTTACGATAACGGATTGTCTCGGTACGAATAACACTATTGCTGGAGATCAGGTTATTGAGATCGTTTCCTTCTTCTTTCAAATCATTAGGAACGATAAATTGATTGAGACTTTTTCCACTAAGCTCTTTCAGTGAAAAACCGAATAACTCTTCAAATCCCTTGTTGATCTCAACAACATTCCCTTCTTCATCAAGCTGCGTAACAGCCAATGGACTGTTTTGAAAAAGTTGGAAGAAGAGAGTCTCTGTTTTTTTTAAACTTGCCTCTTTCTTTTTTCGTTCAGTAATGTCACTGAAGATAATTTGTACTGCGGGTTCGCCTAAATACGTATGAGGTTTCCCTGAGGTTTCAACGTTAAGGACTGTCCCGTCCAGTCGCACATATTTCTGTTCGATGAGTGAGGTAGATTCTCCCCTGAGAATCTGTTGCGATCTTTCTTGTATTTTTTGCAGTGAATCCGGATGTGCAAACTTCATAACATCCATTCCAATCAATTCATCTGCACTCGAAGCTCCCACCATCTTTACTGCGGCAGCGTTAACAAATTTAAGTTTGCCCTTTGCGTAAATAATTATACCCAGCGGAAGTTGCTCAACAAGTTCTTTATATCTCTGTTCGGTTTCCTGTTGTTGTTGTTCTATCTTTTTTCGATCTGTAATGTCAAAGAAAATCCCACTGTAAACCACTCTTCCATCATCTGATTTGATTGGGAATCCCTGTGCCTGAATCCATAAATAGCCTTCCTCACTTTTACACCGGCCTTCCCATTTCCACTGACCTAACGTTTTATAACTCTCACTCATACTCTCGTTAAAATGTGGAAGATCCTCAGGATGAATAAAAGGACTCATGGAAAAATTTTCACTCATGAATATTGATGGATTAATTCCAAGTAATTCCTCTGCCCGGGGATTTATAAAGGTAAAATCCCTATGACCATCCGGGAAAAATGTATACTCATACACAACAACCGGAAGTTGGTCAATCAATCGCTGTAGGCTTTCTCCCTTATTTTGTATCATGAATGGCGGCAAACGAATAAAGATAAACGTTAACCGATTTATTTAAGCGCACATGTAATAAAGTACTTTAAATTTAATTATTATACCCAGGTAAGCAGGCCTTCGACAAATTACAATCCCAAATTGACTAAAAAGCAGGCTTTATATCGATTGCATGATATCGCCTTATTAACTAGTTATTTAACTTCCAGCACGAACTGCTAATAAAATCCATATAAAAGAATTGCTCATCCGTTTTGGTCAATTTGTTCTGCTCTAAAATCCTCTTCCAGTCCGGAAGTTGTTGATTTGAAAGTCCTGTGGTAAACCGAAAAAATCTATACATCACATATAATAGCAATATCTGCCAACATGGTCCTGAAACAAAATCAACTATCAGCCAGCGAGATCCAACTCTGGAGGAGTTCCTGATTTTTGAGACCACTTCCGTCAATATTTTATCCGGAAACAGATCGAGATAGCAATACATTATGATCGCATCAAAATAATTAGTTTCTGTAATAACGTCTTCCGTCCCAATCCTGAATTCAATACGATCACTATTATTGGAATTAATTCTGGCCAACGCGATCATTCTTGCCGACTGATCAATGTACGTAATCTTACAATTAGAATTAATACGCAGTAATTCACTTAACCAATTGCCTGTTCCTCCTCCCAAAACTAAAATAGTGGAGCTCTTTGAAATTTTATGCAGGTAGTTCAACTGAGCACGTCTCATGGACTTACCAAATACCAAGTTGACGAGTTGATCGTAATACCCGGCAACAGGATTAAATCCATTGTTACCAGGCATGAAGAATTAAGTAAGGTAAAGGAAAAAGAAAGATTGTATCACCAAGTAATCTGTACCACTCATCATTCTTGGATTTACTAGGGGAAAGATAGAGTAGCAACAAAACGAAATTCATTAGTATCAAAATGAGTGCTTCAATTCTGTAATCTGAATGAATAATGAGTGTTAAAGAAAAAATAGCTTGAGCTGAGAAAAGAAAAAACAAGATTTTCCTCGTAGTACTTTTTCCGAAAGAAGTAACAAACGAAGATTGAATTTGCTTTAAATCATTTTCAACATCAAACATTGAAAATAATACCAAATTGATCAGTGCCGTCAATGTGAAGATCACAATCAGAAATATAATGGGAGTTGTGACTGATTTCATTTGAAGAGATAGCGCCGGCAATAGAACACCGGTTGAATACAATATTGCACCAACAGCTTCTTTAAAAGGACTCAGCCATCGCTGTAAAAGCAAGTAAAGAACTACCGCTCCGGCTAAAACCAATCCCCAGCCAAAAACAGATCTTCTCACATGCAGAATCATGTAGATATTAATTATACCTGCTATGATCAGCATCACACGTAATGCATTGAAATACGTTTGATGAAACTGGTGCCGGTACGTTGATGCTTCATTTTTTAATCGGCGTGAATCCAATAAATGGTCTAGTGTATAGATCATCCAAACGGTGATACCCAGTGAAGCAATGCCATAAGATCTTAGTTGCGTTTTAAGAATGGCAGCAAAAAAACAAGCACCAACCATCGCCCCGCAAGCAACATCAATACTGATCAGGTTAAGGAACCGGTAAGCCTTCAATATCATTTCATTATCGCTAAATAAAAAAAGCCTCTCGCTTACGCAGGAGGCTCTAAATTTATATTTTTTTTCTGTTACACCGATTTTAGCGCTTCCGCTCCAGCCACAATTTCGAGGATTTCCGTCGTAATAGCTGCCTGACGTGTGCGATTGTACATAAGCTTAAGATCTTTCAACAACTCACCAGCATTCTCATTTGCCTTATCCATGGCTGTCATTCGCGCACCATTTTCAGAAGCATTGGAGTCCAATACAGCTTTATAAAGTTGAACTTTTAATGACTTTGGAATAAGTCCTGTGAGAATTTCTTCCTGGTTCGGTTGAAAAATATAATCGATCTGCAATGCCGTCTGATTGCCAGAAGATTTTACTGGAACAACCGGTAGCCATTGCTCTGCATTCAAAATCTGAGTAGCAACATTTTTAAATTCATTATAAACAAGTTCGATCTTATCACACTCTCCTTTTCGATATACGTTGATAAGATAATCTCCTACTTCCGCAACCTTGTCAAAAGAAAGTCCCTGGAATACTCCTACAAATTCTCCTATGATTGGAAATTTTCTTTTGCCGTAGTAATCCAAACCCTTCTTACCGAGAGGAAGAATACTGATATTTCCTTTTGACAGTTGTGACGCGTACTTAGCATGGATCAGTGCATTAACTCCTTTGAAAACGTTCGTATTAAAGGATCCTGCCAATCCGCGATCGGAGCTTATGACAACAATCAATACTTTCTCTTCCGGTCTTACGTCATTGTACCACGTATCGCCGTCATTACTTACTGACGAAAGATTCTGCAAAATAGAAGTCATCTTTTGCGCGAACGGGCGCATCTGCCAGATCCTGTCTTGTGATCTGCGCAACTTCGCCGCCGCAACCATTTTCATGGCTTTGGTAATTTGCTGCGTGCTCGTCACCGAGGTGATCCGTGTTTTAACTTCTTTTAAACTTGCCATAATTATATTTTAATCAAAGCGAGAGCCTGAACCCTCAGCTATAATTTTCATTTCAATACTTTGAAGCTAACTCAGCAGATAGCTTTTTCAGCATATCAATATCCTTGTCTTCAAATTTTCCTGCCTTGAAATTATCCAGGATACCTTTGTACGATATTCTCAATAAGCCTAAGAAATCCTTTTCGAATTCTTTTACTTTTTCAACCGGAACTTTATCAAGATAACCACGAGTTGAAGCCGTAAGAATTGCAACCTGCTCTTCAACTGGCACGGGCTGATATTGTGGCTGTTTCAAAACTTCTGTATTTCTGCGACCACGTTCGATTGTAAGCTTAGTCGATGCATCAAGGTCAGAGCCGAATTTAGAAAAGGCTTCTAACTCACGAAACTGCGCCTGATCCAACTTCAATGTGCCTGCAACTTTCTTCATTGACTTGATCTGTGCAGAACCTCCCACACGTGATACCGAGATACCAACATTAATCGCAGGACGAATACCGGAGTTGAACAAGTTTGTTTCAAGAAATATCTGACCATCGGTAATCGAGATCACGTTTGTTGGGATATAAGCAGAAACATCATTCGCCTGTGTCTCAATGATCGGAAGAGCAGTCAATGAGCCACCACCTTTTACCAAATGCTTGATAGAAGCTGGAAGATCATTCATTTGACTTGCCAGCTTATCATTATTTATAATCTTAGCCGCTCTCTCAAGAAGACGAGAGTGAAGATAAAATACATCACCTGGATACGCTTCACGGCCCGGAGGTCTTCTTAACAACAATGAAACTTCACGGTATGATACAGCCTGTTTTGACAAGTCATCATAAATAACCAAAGCAGGACGACCGGTATCACGGAAAAATTCACCGATCGCTGCACCTGTAAAAGGGGCAAAGAATTGCATTGGAGCAGGATCAGAAGCTGATGCTGAAACAATAACAGTGTAAGGCAATGCACCAGCTTTTTCAAGTGTATTGGCAACAGAAGCAACAGTAGATGCCTTTTGACCGATCGCCACGTATATGCAATAAACAGTTTTACCTGCTTCGTAGAATTCCTTTTGATTGATGATCGCATCAATAGCGACCGCAGTTTTACCCGTCTGACGGTCACCGATGATCAACTCGCGCTGACCACGGCCAATGGGGATCATTGCGTCGATCGCCTTGATACCAGTTTGAAGTGGCTCACTTACCGGTTGACGATAGATTACACCAGGAGCTTTGCGTTCCAATGGCATTTCATAAAGTTCACCTGCCAATGGTCCTTTACCGTCGATTGGCTTTGCAAGTGTGTCAACGACCCGGCCTAAAACACCCTCTCCGACTTTTACAGAAGCTATCTGGCCTGTGCGTTTTACAATCGCACCCTCTTTAATGCCCTGAGGGTCTCCAAGCAATACAGCTCCTACATTATCTTCTTCAAGATTAAGTACGAGTGCACGTATTCCGTTTTCGAATTGAATCAATTCTCCGGCTTGTGCTTTTGTTAAGCCATAGATACGCGCAACACCGTCACCAATTGTGAGTACCGTGCCGACTTCTTCCAACTCCGCCGTTGTGCGTGCGCTTGAAAGCTGCTCACGTAAAATTGCTGATACTTCTTCTGGTCTTATCTCTGCCATATAATCTTGTTAATCGTTGTCTGTTATTTGTTACTAGAATTCCTTGATAAAATAATTTTCGTTGAATTTCATACTCAGTGACTTCAGCTTACTCTTGATGGACGCATCAATCTGACGATCTCCTACATTAAGAATAAAACCCCCAATGAGGTCTTTATCAACCCTTTCATGAAGCTCAACTTGTTTCTTGTCGCTTAGCTTTCTTACAATCTGTTCAACCGCTTCACGCAATTCCTTATCCATTGGAATAGTGGTTGTGATATAGGCTTTACCGATTCCTTTGAATTCATTGTAAGCATTATGAAATTCTGTAGCAATTGCCGGTAATAGTGGCTCACGGTTCTTTCTTGTAAGAATATCGATGATCGCCATAGTAAGTGCATTCACTTTACCAGCAAAAATTTTCTCAAGAATGGCTCTCTTCTTTTCATGACGTATTACCGGACTGCGAAGCATAATAGCAAAATCACGATTCCCTGATGTTACTTTCGAAAATAACAGCATATCATTGTGGACTTCTTCCACAACATTCCTCTCTACCGCAAGTCCAAGCAGTGATTTTACATATCGGGAGGCTACTCGTAGATCAGCCATGAATTAATTTAATTTTAAATCGTTGATGAAACCATCTACCATTTCTTTCTGTGCCTTATCGGTAGAAAGATTCTTTTTGATCAACTTCTCAGCGATCTCAATTGAGAATATAGCAACCTGCGCGCGTACATCGCGCAACGCTGCCTGCTTTTCTATATTGATAACTGCCTTTGCATCTTCAATGATCTTATCTGCATTCTTCTTGGCATCAGCTTGCGCCTGATCGTGAATACGATTCGCAGCATCTCTTGCCTCACGCAACATGATGTCACGCTCTTCACGCGCCTGCTTTAATAATTTTTCATTGTCTGACTTCAGTGAAGCCATTTCATTCTTTGCTTTTTCAGCTGAATCCAACGCAAACTGGATAGAATCTTCACGCTCTTTTAACGACTTTAAGATTGGCTTCCAGGCCATTTTCCCCAAAAGGAAAACAAGGGCAACAAAGACAATAAACTGCCAGAAAAGAAGGCCGGAGCCGGGGGTAAGTAATTCCATAGTTCTGTATTTTATTGATCAAACAAATGATCTTTTTGTTCAATTAAAGAAACCTGCCCGGCCCATTGCCTAAGGCAAGTTTCAGTTATTCTTTACTCATGGTTAACCGTTACTTGAATTCAAATCAAACTTACGCGATAGCCGCGCCAGTCTTGGTTGAAAGCAGGAAACAAATTACAAGAGCGAAAAGAGCTGCCACCTCGACAAGAGCCGCGATGATCAACATAGAACCCTGAAGCTTGTCAGCAGATTCTGGCTGACGCGCCATCGCTTCCATTGCAGAGCCACCAATACGACCAACACCGATTCCTGCGCCAATCGCGGCAAGACCAGCGCCGACACCAGCACCCAGTAGTGCGAAGCTTGCGTCTAATAAAATTGAAAATGACATAACATTAAAAATTAAAGTGAAACAAAATCCAGGGTTATCCTGGAGTATCTTTAGCAGGTACCTGCCTGTTAATATCACATAAGTGACTCGTGTTCATGCTCATGTCCATGACTGTGATCTGCTACTGCCATACCGATGTACAGCGCAGAGAACAATGTGAACACGTATGCCTGAATACCAGCAACCAATAATTCAATCAAGCTTATAAACAATACGAATATTGATGATCCCACTCCAACAAATCCACTTTTGAAAATGAATGTCAATGCAAGAAGACTTAACAACACGATGTGACCTGCCGTAATCGCAGCAAATAAACGAATTGTCAGTGAAAATGGCTTTGTAAAAATTCCGATTATCTCAACTAATAAAATGATTGGTCGCAACCAAAGTGGAACACCCGGAGTCCAGAGAATATGTGACCAGTATTCTTTGTTACCATTTACATTGGTAATGATGAACGTTAGCAAAGCGAGCACAAGCGTAACTGCAATATTTCCACTAAGGTTCGCAGCTCCTGGCAACAAGCCCAGCAAATTTCCAAAAAGGATGAAAAAAAATAATGTCAAAAGGTAAGGAAGGAACTTCTCATACTTCGGGCCAATGTTTGGCTTCACCACTTGATCTTTTACAAAAAGAATGACCGGTTCAATGAATGACTGTAATCCTTTCGGTGCTTTGCCTTCATTCTTTTTAAATGAACGAGCTACTGATGTGAATACCAACAACAGAAGAGCGGCATTGATAAAAAGCATTGCTACATTCTTTGTGATCGAGAAATCAATAACAGCAGTCTCTCCTAAATGGATCTTGTTATACTTGAGCTTATATCCATTGTACGATACAAGCTGATGATGTTCATTGTAAAAATTCTTTGAAGAGAACACATCCAACCCGCGCTCCTTTGTATACACAATTACAGGCAGGAATAACGTCCCGTAATGACCATTGAAAAAGTGCCAAACATGATTATCCATCACGTGCTCGATGATTACATCACTGACATTGAAAGTTTCAGTGTGCTCCTCGTTTCCTATCTCAACTTTGGTAGTGTCATGAGCAACTTCTTCCTGGGAAAATGCAGGCGCAAATGAGCCAATAAATAGGATTAGAAAAAGGGCTGAAAACAGGCTTTTTGCTAAAGAAAAGGGCTTTTTTGGGTAGGTTTTCACAGTCGCTTTAAATCGACCGCAAAACTATTCATTAATAAGCCAAAAAAAAATTCTTACAGATCTTTTTGCCTCCTGTTTGGGGAGTTTTGAGAATTTATCTCAAGGAATAAAATCGTGATCTCTAAAATGGTGAACACAAAATAGGAGATCAAAAAAAGTGCGGTGTTTCCACTTGCTCCTGGCATGTCCATTCGCATCACTGTAAAGATAAAAGCGCCAAAAAAAAGTATTTTAAGTACAGTTGAGCCGAGGTATATTTTTATGAAGTCAGTTGGGGCCTCATTCGCCTTTTGTTTTGAGAACGAATAGAGCAAGATGTTTGAGAAGGCTAGAAAAATAATAATTTCCTTAAAAAAGGAAGGTGATGAAAAATACCTTTGAGATACCCCGAATACAACTCCGAAAACAATGATTCCCGCTGTAATAAGCGTCAGGATTACAAATCGTTTCAATTAGTCCTTATTGAGATTTTTGTAAATCTGATACATCATACCACCGAATACCAGTATTATAAATGACAATAGGAATACAGGAAATCCGAGTTCAAAATAATTGTCAAGTTTATATCCCAGCCATCCCGCCAAGGCCATTCCTGCAAAAAGCTGAAAAGCGAGATTACCGTATTTTAAAAATGAATTAGACGGCTTCGGATCTGTAGGCGTGTGTGGTTGCTCCATTATCTGCTGACTTTATGTCCTTAATGGCAGCACCCATTTTACAAGTTCCGTTGAATACTGCGCCTGGCTCAACTACTAACTTACCAGTTGAGATATCTCCATGAACAACAGCCGTAGCTTTTAACACAAGTACCTCTGATATTTCAATTTTACCTTTTACAGTACCTTCAATATCTACATTCTGAGCTGTGATGTTTCCGTCAACATGGCTTGAGTTTCCTAATGCTATTTTTGATTTCGATTTTATGTTGCCATTGATGCGCCCTTCAATACGAATGTTTCCAAAGGTTTCAATATTTCCTTCGATCACGGTGCCCTTACCAATGACGTTGCTTGAGTTACTGATCTCTTCAGCTGCTTTTTTTTCCTCTTTTGTCGTAAACATGTCGTTATTGTTTTTAGAATGTAACAAACTCTTCCGGATTAAGGGAGTTGCCATTGTACCACAATTCAAAATGCAGGTGAGGTCCATCGGTCATCTCGCCACTGTTGCCAACAATAGAGATAATTTCCCCTGCGTTGACAAAATTACCAACTTTTTTCAATAATTCGGCATTGTGCTTGAACACTGAAATAAGGTTCCCACGGTGTTGAATCGCAATAACATAGCCGGCGTCCTGTGTCCACGAAGACATTATCACCGTACCATCTGCAATACATTTCACCGGCTCATTTGTTTTAGCAACAATGTCAACACCATAATGACCTTTCTTAACATCATACTTATCCGAGATAAATCCAGTGATGGGTGTAAAGAAAAATGTCTCGCGTAACTCGCGATATTTACTGCTTGTCAATGATATCAATGACAGCTCTGACTGTTCGAAATCTTTTCTGAATTGAGAATCTGTTGGTGCGAGCCTCATATTACTTACTGACGTAACAGGCTTATCCTGTTCTTTTAATGCTGTCTCAGAATCAATTGCTGTACCAGTAGTGTCACCGTTTAGAATTCGTTTAAAGTTTGCAATGAATTCATCTTTATTATCCAACTCCAGAGTAAGTGAATCCACTTTAAGTCCAAGCTGAGTTAGCTTCTTTGTTGTTTCGCGTTGTGCGTATCGCGGATCAAACCATTTGGCCAGGAGTGTTTGCGCCAAGTACAGGCTCCCGATAAAAACGATTATGAATACAATGATGGAGAAAACGAGCAGTTTTGCATAGGTGAATCCAAAGCTCGATTTCTCTTCAAGATTTTCCTCGTTCCGGACCACCATTTGGTAGCGGGCGGACAGGCGTTCAGATATTGTCTTTTTCGGTTTCAAATTGGAAAAATATTCGTAAAATTAGATATTCTAGGCGATTATAATATTGAAAATCTGTTTTTTACGTTTGCATATCAAACCTATCTATGAAGTTAGTACGGAAGTCACTTAGTATGGTTTTTTGTTTTGTGACGGGGATGCTCTGGTGGAGTTGCTCCTCTAATCAAAATACGATTACAAGTGATGTCTATCATAATACAACGGCCCGTTTCAACGGATATTTCTATGCAAAGGAAAAAGTGCGCGAGGTTGAAAAAAAAATCCTCAAAAGCCTTGATGATGATCCGAACATGATTTTAAGGCTTTATCCCAAGCTTGACACTGTGCTTGCAAAAACGTACACCAAAGACACAGAAGAGATAATTAAAATGGCATCGATTTCTATTCAACGCCATCCTAATAGCCGATGGCTTGACAATGATTACTTACTTGTTGGTCTTGCAAGATTATACGATTGCGATTTTCAGAATGCTATTCAGACATTCAAATTTGTAAATACAAAAAGTCATGATCCTAACGTAAGGCATCAGGCCCTTGTACATTTGATACGAACATTTACAGAACAAGGTGAATATGCAAAAGCGGAAGAAGCGTTTCAGTTTCTTCAAAAGGAAAAACTCAATAAGAAAAATGCAAAAAACCTATACCTGGAAAAAGCTTATTACTACCAGGTACGAGTTGATTATGATAACATGCTCCGGAATCTTACAAACGCAGATTCACTTCTTACGCGCGCTGATAGAAAGGGAAGAATATATTTTATTATTGGACAGGTGTATCAAAAACTTGGCTTTGGTTCTGAGGCGTACAATTTTTATCAAAAATGCCTTGCCACCAATCCTGATTACGAAATAGATTTTTATGCACGTCTCAACATGGCGCAGGTTGCTAATATCGACAATTCAAAGAATGTTCGAACAATCCGAAAGCAGTTTGGAAAAATGCTTGCCGATACAAAGAACCTGGAGTTCAGAGATAAAATTTATTTTGAGCTGGGCGAATTTGAACGCAAGCAAGGAAATGTTCCGGAAGCAATAGATCAGTATAAATTATCTGCACATGCCGGAAAAAACAAACGCATCCAGGGAAATGCATTCTTACGGATTGGTCAGCTATACTTTGATTCACTAAAACGTTTCTCCCTTGCAAAATCATATTACGATAGCGCGATCAGTTCACTGCCTCCCGAATTTGAAAACTTTGAATTAATTAAAAAGCGACATGAAGTTCTTGGTGAATTTGTAACGTATACCGAGACGATACAGCTTCAGGATAGTTTGTTGCTTATGGCATCGTTAGATTCTGCGACTATCCGCGGAATGATGGATTCTATTTATGCTGTTAATGATAAAAAAGAAGAAGGCAGGAAAAAGAAACGACGCAGGTCAGATAGTGGCTCCGGAAGCAGCAATCGAAACAGCACTTTCTTTCAAACTGAATCAAACAGCACTGATGACTGGTACTTCGGAAACGCCGCTGCAGTGTCCTCAGGACAGGGCGAATTTCAACGAATTTGGGGCAATATTGCACTCGAGGACAACTGGAGACGATCTTCGAAGACAACGGTAATAACGGCGGGAGCACCTATCGCCAATAATGATAGCGCACCAACTTCAGGAACTACAGCCGATACACCGAAAAATATTGCAACCGTTAGCCCAGCTGAAATAGCAGCCAATAAGCTTTATAGTCAGTTGCCAAGAACTGAAGATCAAAAGAAAAAAGCGCTGACCATGATTGAAGAAGCTTACTTTAAACTTGGAGATCTCTATTATTTCAAATTGGTCGAAAAGGATAATGCGGAAGCCTCTTATGAAAAACTTTTAGATCGCTTCCCAACTTCTGCATTCAAACCGGAAGTTCTTTATAAGCTATATCTCATTCATAAAGAACGTGGCGATAATAAAGCAGAAGCTCTTGCTCAAACTCTAAAAGACGAATTTCCAAACTCTACTTATACCAAGATCCTTTTGAATCCAAATTATTTAAAAGAAACAAGCGTAGCCCAGGAGAAACAAAAGATCATATACAAAGAAGCATATATGGCATTCCAAAAAAATAATCTTCGTGGGGCACAGGATAAGATTAAACTAGCACGAAATGTAGGCGAAACATCATTTACTCCGCAATTGGACCTGCTCCAAATACTTATCACAGGGAAGACAGAAGATGTAACTCAATATCAATATGAGTTAGGTGAATTTATAAAAAAATATAAAGAGGACTCAATTCATAGATACGCCGAAGTACTTCTCGCAAGTTCAAAAATATTTATTGAAAAGGCCGAGCGTTCGAAAGGAATTCGATTCGTGGCTTCTTTCGATGAGCCGCATTATTTTGTGGTCGTTCATAAATATCAAGATAATGCGAGCACAGCAATAGCTTTAGCGGTTGAGAAATTTAACTCAGAATTTTACAGGTCTAAAAAATTTGAAACGAGTAATCTTATCATGGGCGATCAATATGCATTGACCTTTGTGAGCAACATTGCCAATAAGGAAGAAGCCCTGGAATATTTCAACCGGTTTAAAGGCACCGTGGCGGGAGGAAAACCATTTTCCACCTTAAATTTCCATAACTTTGTTATAACAAAAGATAACTTCAATATCTTCTACCGAAACAAAGCACTCGATGAGTACCTCAGCTTCTTCGACCGACACTATCAAAAAGAAAATCAGTGATTTTCTAAGCATAAAGCGTTCATGGTTTTCAGTCGTAATTAAATATTGCTGGATACTTTTCATCGTTTTTATACTTGGATTGCCACTTTACCTATTTTCGGTAAGCGCTGACCTATTCGGATTATTTGGAGAAATGCCAAGTCTGGCAGAAATCGAAAACCCTGAAAACGATCTTTCCTCAGAACTCATTTCAGCGGATGGGGTTTTATTGGGGCGTTACGCCCGTTATAACAGAAGCCAGGTTAACTACGACGAGTTGTCAAAAGACCTGGTTAATACACTTATAATCTCGGAAGATCATCGTTTTCATCAACACTCAGGACTTGACTTCACTGCTTTCGGAAGAGTAATCTTTGGTTTAGTGACATTCAACCCAGCGGGCGGTGGAAGTACAATTACTCAACAGCTGGCAAAGAATCTTTTTACAAGAAATGCCGAGCGTTCCCTCGACGGGAGCATTGCGAAGCTTGGAAAGTTTCCGCAACGCATAGTTCAAAAAACAAAAGAATGGATCATTTCAGTAACGCTTGAACGCAATTTCACCAAAGAAGAAATTATAGCGATGTATCTTAATACTGCAGAATTCAGCAGTAATACGTATGGAATTAAAGTAGCGAGCGAAACATATTTCAGTAAACCACAAGACAGTTTGAACGTTCGTGAAGCTGCGTTACTTGTTGGCATGCTACAAAATCCTTCTCAATGGAACCCTGTGCGTCATCCGGAAGCAGCAAAAGAAAAACGAAACGAAGTTCTCGCAAAAGTTTATCGCGCCAAGTATCAAATTACACTACAGGAGCAGTATGATTCAATTCGTAATTCTGATTTGGGATTACATTTCAAAATTCAGAATCAGAACCAAGGTCTTGCTACCTACTTCCGAACTGTTATTACAAACAGGTTAATGAAAATTTGTGATGCCCGGGGAATAGATCTGTGGAACTCCGGATTAAAAATTTATACCACCATTGATAGCAAATTACAAAAGTATGCCGAACAGGCTGTCGCTGAACATATGAAAGCACTGCAAAAAGAATTTGTTAAGCAATGGGCTGGCAGAAATCCGTGGGTAGATGATGAAAGGAAAGAAATACCTGGATTTTTAAAATCACGTATTAAGCAATCCGATGCATATAAAAAGTTTGTTGAAAAGTATGGTGAAGACTCTGATTCGGTTCAGATTATGCTAAACTTCAAAAGACCAATGTCCATATTTACATGGAATGGTGAAAGAGACACATTGTTCAGCTCCATGGATTCTCTTGCTTATTACAAAAGATTTCTTCAAACCGGAATGATGTCTATGGACCCAAGAACGGGTCATATCAAAGCATGGGTTGGAGGATTTAATTACAAGTATTTCAAGTATGACCATGTGCAACAGGGAAAACGACAGCCTGGATCTACCTTCAAACCATTTGTTTATGGACTGGCAATGGATAATGGATTCTCTCCGTGTGAGACGAGAGAAGATATTTCCCCGAGTTTTGAAATCCCAGGAGGTGTTTGGTATCCACCAAATGCAGAAGGAAATAAAGGAACTGGAGAAAAAATGACATTGCGTCAAGCGATGGCAAGGTCTGTAAACTCTATTACAGCACAGGTTATGAAAGCTCTGGGTGCTGATAATGTTGTAAGGTTTGCTCATGAAGTGGGAATTAAAAGCGAGCTTGATGCGGTACCGGCATTGTGCCTTGGAGTGAGTGATGTTTCCCTGTTTGAATTAGTGGGAGCTTACAGCACTTTTGTTAATAATGGAATGCACATCGAACCATTTTACATTACCCGAATTGAAGACAAGAATGGAAATGTAATTGAAAATTTTATTCCTGAAACGCATCAGGGCATTAGCCCAAATACTGCATATAAAATGATATACATGCTAAAGGGCGGAGTGGAAGAATCGGGTGGCACGTCCGGTGGATTGAGCCGAGAGTTGAGAGAAGGAAACGAAATCGGTGGTAAGACCGGAACAACAAATAACGCCTCTGATGGTTGGTACATGGGCGTAACTCATAATCTTGTAACAGGCGTGTGGGTTGGAGGCGATGAACGAAGTATTCACTTTCCGTCATGGCCACTTGGACAAGGAAGTAAATCAGCAAGACCTATTTGGGATAAATACATGGTGAAGACATATAAAGATCCGAGCACAGGTGTTACTAAAGGTAAGTTCAATACTCCGCCAAACGCAGAAACATATAATTGCTCTAATCCTGATTCAACGAAAATTAATCTGGATCTTGGCTTAAATCCTTTCAATTGATTCATGACAGATGCTCTGAAAGAACGAGTAGCGTCGCTACCGGATTCGCCGGGCATATACCGCTATTATGACCGGGAGGATATCCTTATTTACGTTGGAAAGGCAAAAAGTTTAAAGAAACGAGTTTCAAGCTATTTCAATAAGCAGTCACAATTTAATCGGAAAACAGAAAAGCTGGTTTCTGAAATCCGCAGAATTGAATTCACCCTTGCAAATACAGAGTTTGATGCATTGCTTCTTGAGAACAACTTCATCAAGGAGAACCAACCGAAATATAATATTCTTTTAAAAGACGATAAGACATTTCCTTATCTGTGCATTCTGAAAGAGAGGTTTCCAAGAATTATCTACACACGTAAATATATTCCAAAGAATGGAGAATACTTTGGCCCCTACAGCAGTGTAGTTTCAATGAAGAGTGTATTGGAACTTGTTAGAAAATTATATTCAATAAGAACGTGCAACCTTCTTCTCTCCGAAGACAACATTGAAAAGAAAAAATTCAAAGTATGTCTTGAGTTCCATCTCGGGAATTGCAAAGGTCCCTGCGAAAACTTGCAAGACGAAGCATCTTATTTACAAGAAATAAATCTCGCAAGGAATATTCTCAAAGGAAACATGAGCATTGTTGAGAATCACTTCTATGCAAAGATGGAAGAAGCTTCAGAGGCAATGGAATTTGAACGAGCTGAATTTTTCAAACACAGGATAGATCTTCTGGAGAAATTTCAATCAAAATCGTTGGTTGTGAACCGCAAGCTTACAGACATAGATGTAATCACTATCACGAGCTCACCGAGTGATGCGTTTGTTAACTACCTCCAGATCAAAGAAGGCGCAATTATTTTTTCAAAAAATGTAGAGGTCAAAAAGAAGCTGGAAGAATCAGACGAGGAAATTCTTACAATAGTAGCACAGCAAGTAAGACTAGAAACGAATAGCACAAATAAAGAGATATTCAGCAATATCGCGTTGCAAGTAACGGATGAATTAATCGAAAATACCGTTCCCCAGATCGGTGACAAGAAAAAACTTATTGATCTATCATTAAAAAATGTGCTGTATCTCAAGGCCAAGAAAGAAATTGCTAAAGAAGAGGTCAAGATCAAAAACATTGAAATTCTCATTGGGCTTCAAAAAGATCTTCAACTAAAAAAATTACCTCGTATCATTGAGTGTTTTGATAACTCAAATCTGGGAGGCACCAATCCTGTTGCCTCAATGGTCCGCTTTGTTGATGGCAAGCCTGATAAAAGCGGTTATCGTCATTTCAATATTAAAACAGTTGAAGGGCCCGATGATTTTGCCTCAATGAAGGAAATTGTGGGTCGGCGTTATCTCAGGCTTAAGGAGGAGAACAGTGAACTTCCCAATCTCATTATTGTAGATGGTGGTAAAGGACAGCTTAGCAGTGCCGTTGAAGCACTCACTGAATTGAATATATATGGCGAGATCCCTATCATAGGCATCGCAAAACGACTGGAAGAGATCTATTATCCGGAAGATCCATTGCCATTGCATATCAGCAAAAAATCACAAAGCCTGTTACTTATTCAGTATATACGAGATGAGGCCCACCGTTTTGCGATAAACTTTCACCGCCAGAAAAGAAGCAACAATACCATCTTTACAGAATTAGAAGGTATCCAAGGCATTGGTAAGAAGACAACCGATATGCTTCTCTCTCATTTTAAATCATTCAAGAAAATTAAGGATGCTTCATTTGAAGATCTCGAAAGCGTCATCGGCAAGTCAAAAGCAGGAATCGTAAAAGACTGGCAACAAAAAAAGGAGAGTTGAGCTCTCCTTTTTCATTATAAATTTGTTGACGTTGTTGTTGTCCTTACCAGCACCAAGTGATCAATATTCCCAAAGATTGTGTTCTTTCTCCATCATCTTCATTTCTTCCCATTCTGTTGCCCACACCGCTTCTTTGTAAGGACGGCCATTAGCACCTAATGTTTCAAAAATACTTTCGTTATCAGGGTTTTCAACCTTATTGATTGTTCCGTGGAATAGTCTCAGAAGGAATGCATCGGCGTAATTCTTATTTTCTGCTGTATTATATCTGTTAAACCAGATAGCATCTTTCACGTGATTTCTAAATATTTTTTCAAGGTCCTTATATTTAAACCATCCTATCGACTTGAATGTACCTGTTGGTTCATCGAATGCTGAAAACTCCATGGCAAGCATATCATAGTACAATCTTGATCTTCTCTTGTCGAAGATTACATCTTCCTGCAATGTCATTTTGTAAATTTCATCAGCAAGATATGTTATCGCCTTACCCGCCTGGGTGATCTGCCATTCATTTTTGGAAGTTTCAGGGTTCTTTCCAGTGTTATCCGCCAGCGCCTGATAGTTTTTTCCATTGAACGTAACCTGGTCATCAATGTAGAAAGACTTCGTAGGCTCCCACAAAGGAAACGTTGTGCCTTGTTGAGAAACGATATCAGCGTTAAACTGTTCTTTCGATTTTTTCGATGTCAAAGAGTCTGAAGTGTAGATATCTGCTATCTCACCTGACCTTACTCCTTCCATTATCAGTTTGGTGATCTCATTTCCCTTCGCGAAGAAACCTTTATTTTGTTTCTCATGAAGATCAATTGTTCTCCACACACGCACCTTGTACAATTGCTCGTATTTAGGAATATTAAGAAGTGAATTAGGATTCAACTGCCCTTCTTCCTGCTGAGCGAATGCAAAACTGCTTACTGTTAATAAAGCCAACCCAACTAAGATCCTCTTTGTTATCATAATTTATTATTTATTGAACCGGGATGTTAATCAACCCTCCAACAACATCAACCTTCTCCTCTTGACCTGTGAATGTTCTACGTATCACTGACTTGATGTCAATTGCAATTCTACCACCAGGACGGAACTGTGATCTCCATGCGCTTAGATCTAACAACTCAGATGTTGCGTTCATTTGAGCAACGCGCGCCGTTCCACGAGCCAAAATCACTTCCATTGTTTTAATTCTGTAAATCGCATCCTTTGGAACTTCAGCTTTGAAGTTTTCATCAGCATCCGCATTCACTTTCAAACCTGTTGTAGCACCGCCACGAACACCATTCTTCAGATCAATTTCTTTTCCCTGATTGTCGCGTGCTACATAACGTGGTTTTGGAATGTTCTTGACATCAAAACCTTCCGTTCCGATGGATGCACCTCCATTAGACACAGTTACTTTAACTTTCCTTTCTGTCGGAATGATGGTCACTTTGCCAGGCTTATCTCCTTTTTGCAAGGTAGCACCCTGTGCCGTGAAGCTTGGGTTGTAAGATGCCCCCAAGGCTGGAACTTCTATGTTTACGAAGTTACCGCAATTCATATACAAACTTGGAGCATTACCGTTAGTGATACGAATTGTAGGCCTAATTACTTCATATTCGATTTTTCTAGTCAATGGATCTTTTCCACCGCCTGGGTTGATAACCGCTGTATAAGATTGCTTGCCTTCACCGCTTGCGTTAAATTCTATGTTTGCCATCTTAATGCTTGTTTCAGGATCGCTTGTGACAACCAAAGGCGCACCATTACGGAACATTTCAGGAGTGACACCTGAAGCAGCGCCAGCCATGAACAATCTGCCCTGATACTTAGCACCGGCAGCTACAACGGAGGGTCCGATAACCATCGGTACCACTTTATCAAATTTAATAACAGCACCCTCTGCTACCAGATTCAATGAATCCAAAGCCATTGCTTCGAACTCCAGAATTTCTGTCTGCATCTGAGTTACTCCGGCAATCGCTGCCATTGTTGGTGTTCCTTCAAAAGAGAATTCAATAAAAGATTTGTCACCATGTTCGACTTCTCCTTTTTCGTTTTTCAACTGAGGGTAATCGGCAGCCTTCTTATCTAATTTAGGAAACTTCATGCCCGATAATTTTTCTAATTTATCGTGAAACCCGACAATTGCTCTCTCGTATGTTGGTGCCAGCTTAGACTCTTCGTTAAGCATTTTTTCCTCTGAGATATTGGTGTTACCAACCAGTTCATCACCAATCATCGGTTTGCCATCATGCTCCCTGGAAAGTATATCTTTAACTGAATCAAGAGTAGTAACTGTTTTTTTCGAGAGCTCTCTTATTTTAACGGCTGAAGCAACTGCTGCTTTAACTTTATCAGCTGTACTTGTGGTCGCCTGAATGCCAGCCAGCTTTTTCTCATTAATATCATTGTTCTCAGTTTTGAGTTCAATGA
>Ga0123336_10001656_pt1 | contig 20288 bp, 15 predicted proteins | sample SSSSmetaG_FD_96466 | JGI IMG/M metagenome (GOLD analysis project Ga0123336, IMG submission 96466) | Glacier valley bacterial and archeal communities from Borup Fiord, Nunavut, Canada, to study Microbial Dark Matter (Phase II) - ​SSSS metaG | ecosystem: Environmental > Aquatic > Freshwater > Ice... | reverse complement strand
GCTGGGTGCGCCGGCCCGCTCGCGCTCTGATAGGCGACGCGGCTGCCGCGGAGGATGGCGGGCTTCCGCGAGGCTCGGGACAAGGTCGGCGCCGAAATGCCTTCCGGCACCAAAGTGGTGATCGAAAAAACGCCGATCACCACCGACGGTGGTGATCCAACCGAAAGGAGCTTGACCGTGCGTTCCTCATGATCAATGGTCACGACGACCTGCGGGATTAACTCAGTGGTAGAGTGTCAGCTTCCCAAGCTGAAGGTCGCCAGTTCGAATCTGGTATCCCGCTCAAGATTGCCAGCACTTAGAAGGCTGGTTCGGCTGCTGATTAGCGATTAATCAGCGATTAGTCAGCCCGGCGTTGATCGGAGGGAGGATTGCTTGCGTTGCCTGTACTGCCCCGCGGAATTGGGGGCTCACAACGAAACTTTGGCGCACGTTTTCGCGGATGCGCTGGGCGGAAAGCTCTGTAGCCCCGAGGTCTGCTGCGCGAGCTGCAACAACAGCTTCACCGGCGTGGAGAGCCGATGCGTCAACGCTTTGGCTGTCGTTGGCGCGCTGTTGGGCGCGCGGAAAGGTGATGGAACGCCGATCGAGGCGTCGTTCGAACACGAGGGTCGCCGGTTCCGTGCACGAGCGGGCAGCATGCTCGAAGAGGCGCCACCACCGACTGACAAAGGTCGGCGCTGGCCGTTGCCGGCAGACGGTCGGAAGCAGGTCGACCAAGTGATCCGCGCCCTACGCGAGCGCAAGCTCCCACCCGAGGCTCTCAACGACGGTCGCATGTCCTTAGCGGATGCAGCGGACGACGAGGAACCGGAAGGGTTGCGAGATGCCAACGCGGGTGTGTCGACTCCGATGGAGTGGGGGTTCGCCGAAGCCAAACGCATGCAGATCAAGATCGCATGCGAACTGCTCGCTCACTCACGCGCGGACGTTGCCCGAAACGAAAGCCTTCGGGAGGCTTGCGCCTACGCGCGGAACGGTCGCGGTGACTGGCATGTACCATTTGACTCGAGCACGTCAGGGAGCGGCCTGCCTGAAGTGGCGGCCCCGTACCGCCACGCAGTCGACGTCTGGACCAACAACAGATGCCTGCATTCACGTCTCACCTTGTTCACCGAGCTTCGGTTCGTCGCGACGCTCACCAGTGCATGGGAAGGTCCCAGCCTGCAGTTGTCCTACAGCTTTGACTGCCGCGATCCAGCTGAGATCTGCGTCGAGCACGGAAACCAGGATGGAGCGATGTTGATCCGTAAGTCCGCGAGGGTCTCCCATTCGGAATTGCTAGAAGCGTCAGCTCGACTCAGTGAGACGATGAAAATGCTGACACCCAACCCGATCGCATATCGAGCGGAATCACTCTCGCAGGGTGAGTTTTATCGGCAGGTGAAGCAGAAATTCGATCTCAAGCCTTGGCAGATCCGTTGATCGGTCTAGCGCAGATCCGAACTGCTTATCGCACTCTCACTTGCGTTGCAGATGGGTGCGATTGACGGCTTCAATCACTGTTCCCGAACGGATTCGATCATGACCACAACACGTCGTCCTCCCATGCCTGATGCCAAGGCAACCACCGAGATCGTGGCGGCGATGGGTCAGATCGATCGCTTGCTTCCTCTCGTAGCAAGCCCTGCAACGGTGGTCAGCACGCAACCCGAGCCACGTGAACTTCACAACTGGCATCTTGTCGGCCCGGCGATGTTGTTCAGCGCTGCGAGCTGCCTCGTCTCGCTGCGATACTTGGCGGAGGCTCCAGCACCACGACGAGATCAGGATGCGTTCGTGCTTCTTCGCCGCTTGTACGAACACGTGGTCGATTTCGCGTGGATCGCGATCGATCCGACGGCGCACGCTCCGCGATGGGTGGGTGACGACTTCTACCATCGGCTCAAGCTCGACGATGACTTCATCAAGCTCGGCCGAGGTTCGCTCTCGGCGAAGACGCGTGCCGAGTACCAATCTTTCGTCGATAGCCACACCGGCTTGCCACAGGTTGTCCAGCGCGCGGAGGCCGCTGACAATCACTGGTCGACACGAATCGACTTGCACGGGACATTCCCACAAACCGCAGTCCCACCGGGACAGGACCTCGCAGTGACGCAAAACGGTCGCTGGTCTCTTCGGTCCGCTTACGCGTACATCTACCGCGCGGGGAGCGCGAACGTACACCCGACACCCCTCAGCCTCTTCGACTACGTATGGCCGGGCGGAGCCAAGGACACGTTCACGATTGGGATGAAGGTCGACGAGATCAATCGCTACCCCTACACGATGGCGCCGTTGGTCTTCGCAATGATGCTTCTCATCGCCGAGAAGGTGCTTGGAAGACCCGCAGCGAACGATGTGTACGCAGCGTTTGGAGCCCAACGATGACGTCCGAACCCTCGGCATTTGAAACGCGGGTAGCCGAGTTAGTGGCGGCGGCGGTCGCCGAGATCGTACACGTGGATATGCGCGATCGGCCAGACGCAGATCTGACACATGTCGATGGTCGTCACGTCGGCCTGGAAATTGTTTGCACCGTGGACCAAATCGTTGCCTTCGGTGAGAAGCGAATGATCGAGGCGCGCGACCAGGTCGAACTCGCCCTGCAAGCCGCGAACGTGACCGGGAGGTTTCTGATCAGTTTTGATCTGTTGGCGATCGGCGATGGTAACGGTCGCAGCTTTCGAAAGTGGCTCAACGCAACGACGAAAGCACTGGTCAATCTCTTGGGAAGTCCCTCGGCAACCAAGATCGAACAGCCCACGCTTGAGGCGTCGGGCATCAGTCGAATCGCTTACATCGAGTGTAAGGCGCAGGAGACACTCTCAGTAGGACGCGGTTCCATCCAACATTTTACGCCGGGTCAGTCGGTCGCAGAACAGAGACTTCGAGGCAAGGATGAGCTGCTGACTGACTACGTTGAAATCAACGGTGAGCACTTTGCGGAGTACTGGCTCGCGATCGCGAGTGTTGGAGCAGGCACGGTGGAGGACGGCGGCTATAGCCTACTGATGGATCGGAACTTCACAACATCCTACGATCGTGTGTTCCTCATCTTCAGGGCTACGTCAAGCACACCTCCCTACGCGAAAGAGATCACGCCGAATCGTTTGCCAACGTAACGGGCGGCGCTTCTCACCAGCGCGATCAAAGCTGCTCAGCGATCGCCAACCACTTGGTCGATTGCCGCGTATCATCGACGACACATGACCACCGATGGCGAGCTGAACGTGCACGCGTACAACGACCTCGTCGGAAGGTTCAACGAGGAAACTGATCGCGCAGCAGGAGTTCTCGCGTGCGCCTACCTAGATGCGTATCTTGAGGACCTTCTACGAGAGATGTGGACCAAAGGAAAACGCACCGAGGAGCTGTTTCAGGGGCAGGGTGCTCTTGGATCGTTGTCGAGCAAGATCGGGATCGTTTACGCCCTCGGAATCGTCGATGACCACGCGGCGCGGGATCTCGACCTCATTCGCAAGGTCCGCAACCACTTCGCGCACGACATCAGGAACGCCACATTCGACACATCACCCGTCGCCGACTGGTGCTCGGAGATCCGGGTCATCGATGTGTGCGTAGAGGACACGGAAAAACGTTCCTCGCGTGAGCGCTATCTACTCGGTATTGCATTGCTCACCGGAATGATCTCGACATCAGCCAAGGTGCCTGTCGGGTTCATGGAGCGCATGACCGGCGTGCGTCGCGTCGCCCTCACCGATTGATTCTGAGCGTGGGCACGATCACCAACAGTCAGCTTGTCTTAGCGACTCGTTCTAGATCGAGAAAGATCGAAAGCGGGTTTCTTTTCTGAACGCGACGTCCATATCTAGCCTCGGCCCACGTCAAAATCATTCCTCCAAGGCCTCCAAGCAACGTCGTGTTTACGCCGAACGTTCCAGCAATGACGGCAGCTCCAGTAGTCACAGCGGCGATGCTGGCGCGCTGAGCGAGCTTGTAATCGATGTCCTTCCACTCTGACTCGTAGCGCCGATACTGGTCGGTGAGTTCTGCGTTGAAGTCGTCGGTCGCTGGCTTGTCCGGAGTTGCGCAGTTGTCCCACAGTTTCACGAGAAATTTGCGAAGCGAATCCAGGCGGCCATCCTTTCGAATGCCCAACGCGAAGTCTAGATCCACGGCATTTAGGAAGGCGAACGGGTGGCGAGCCAGGCCGATGGACACCTCACTGATAGGATCTCCGTTGCGTTGACGGTCCTTCCGAAACGCTCTTTCGTCGAGTCGATCTGCGAGTAGAATGTTCCCGCCAATTCCCTGAGCGATGAGCGCGGCCGATTCGTAGATTTCGCCCGAGCCCCGCTTCACCATTGTAGATTCGCCAGCCTCAGGCAATGCGAACGCGTAGCTCGATGGAGGATTGGCGATCGGGTCCGAGAGCAACTCCTGAAGCTGTCGAAGCATTTCAGGGTCTTTGATTCCCACCATTTCGCGAGCTGTGTACATGCCCTGTGCGGGCGGCATGCCACGCAGTAACTCTAGTGTCTCCTCGGCCATGTAGGCACGCTCGTCATCTTCTGACATGCCGTCGAAGCGAGCCTTCGCAAGAGGAACCAGATTCTGATCGAAGAATACCGGATCGAACCACCTTAGCGGAGGTAGGCACGTAACGATGTCTGCTTCGATCCACGGTCGAAGCATCAGCAGATACATCGTTTGATTGGCGGTGACCTGCCTCCAGCGCTCCGGCTTGCGAACCGGCGAGACCTCCGGCTGGTACATCGTGAGATCGCAGAACGGGTTCGGAACGATAATATGTTCGTTGTAGAGGCTATGCCGTGTCAGGTGGGTCAACACCGTCTGCGGAGTCGTCGGACCAAGGTACACGCCGCGCGATGGACGGGCTGCAAGGTCTCCAAGGAGCGACGCGTGCGAGCTTCCATGCGGAAAGTAGCTCGGGATCCGCTGGTAGATCTCACGTATTGCCTCGCCTGGAATGGTGCTCGGCAGCATGCCGGCTGTGCCCGTGGCGTTCGACGTGATGCGCAGCGTCCGAGAACAGTCGTCAATGAAGTCGAGCGTCGCTCGCTTGAGATCAACAGCCCTGTTTATGAAGCGAGGTGGCGGGGACATCGACTGAACGAGCTCGATCTCCCCGACGATGCAGCAGCGCTTGTACTTTCTTCCACTGCCGCACAGGCATGGTTCGTTTCGACCGGGCTTCGCCACACATCAGCGTACACGCAGTTCGTTGGGAAGGTCCTTAGGTTCTACGAGGGTGAGATCCCGGACGAGCTCACGCAGCGACTTGCGCGTCAGATCGCTGCGCCGGGAATCCCAACTCCTGGAACGCACGATTTTTCCTCGGCGCGGGTATCGCTTGGACGGCCCCGGACGCCATAGATCGCCCCGACTTGATACCCTCGGACACGATGGGGATGGGCACCACGCAGGAAGCCTCCAGCTTCGACTTCCTCGCGCCCTACGGTCCGCTCTACCTGCGCCTCGCCACAGTGGCCGAGCGCGCGCTAGCGATCGATCCGAGCCTAACGCTGGTGTCGCTTCGCCAGCTTGCGGAGGCGTTCGCCAAGCACGCGGCCGGCCGGGCCGGGCTGACCGGGCCACACGACGCGCAGCTCGCGCAGGTCGACCTGCTCCGCATCCTCGAACAGCGCGGAATCGTCCGCGACCCGATCGCCGAATGCTTCCACGTGCTGCGGAAAGCCGGCAACGCCGCTGTCCACGACTTCGTGGGCTCTCGCCAGGATGCACTTGACCTGCTGCGGCTCGCCTACCGCCTCGCGTGCTGGTTTCATAAGACGTTCGGCGACAGCCATGCGCGCACCAAGTGGCAACCGCCACCGTACGTTCCCCCCACCGATCCGATCGCGACGCTTCGCGTACTGCAAGAGGAAGCTGCGAAGGCACGAGCCGAGGCGGATGCTCACCGGGCCGATCTCAGTCGCGCGAATGCGCTGCTCGACGCAGAGACCGCGCGCCGCGACGAGGAAGCGCGCCTTCGCAAGCAGGCCGAGGCCGAGCGAGCCGAGTGGGAGCAGCTCGCCGCTGCCTACGAGGCCGACCTCGCCAAGGCCGCCGCCGAGCAGGCGAAGGTCGAAGCAAAGGTCGTCGAGGTCGCGGCGAAGGCACCCGCCGAGCAAGAGAAGATCGTGGTCGCGCAGGCCGCCGCCGCGGCCGCCTCCACGGAGCTCGACGAGTCGGAGACCCGCGTGCTCATTGACGCCCAGCTCCGCGCCGCCGGATGGGAGGTCAACAGCAAGACGCTCCGGTGGTCGCACGGCGCGCGCCCCGCGAAGGGGAAGAACCGCGCGATCGCCGAAGTCCCCACACACAGCAAGGAGGACGGCGACGGGTTCGCCGACTACGTGTTGTTCGTCGGCCTTCAGCCCTACGCCGTTGTCGAAGCGAAGCGGAAGAACAAGAAGGTCCCGTCGCACCTCGACCAGGCCAAGCGTTATTCGCGCGGCCTCGTCGCCGCCGTTCCTGAGCACGATGCGACGCACGCCGCCGAGGGTGGTGCGCTCGCGTGGGGATGGAAGACGTCGGTCAGCGCGAAGTCGATGGATCCGCAGTACCTCGTGCCGTTCCTCTACTCGACGAACGGTCGGCCGTATCTGCGCCAGCTCGAGGCCGAGAGCGGCGTGTGGTTCCTCGACGTGCGCAACCCGACGAACCATCCGCGTGCGCTCATGGGCTGGCACACGCCCGAAGCGCTCGTCGCGATGCGAACGCAGGACATCGCGGCTGCGCAAGCCAAGCTCGCCGCCCAACCACCCGACGTCATTCAGGAAGCCCTCGAGCTTCGCGACTACCAGGTGCGCGCGATCCGTGCAGTCGAGGATGCGATTGGCCGTGGGCAGCGCGAGCTCCTCGTGGCGATGGCCACCGGAACCGGCAAGACGCGCACGACCATCGGCCTGATCCACCGGCTCCTCAAGAGCCAGCGGTTCCGCCGCGTGCTGTTCCTCGTTGACCGTACGTCGCTTGGCAAGCAGGCCCATGACGAAGGCTTCGCGGTGCTCCGGCTCGAGAACCTCCAGACGTTCGCGCAGAACTACGAGGTGATGGGGCTCGACGGCACCACACCCGACACTGCCACCAAGGTCCATATCGCGACCGTTCAGGGGATGGTGTATCGGATCATGTCGCCCGCCGACGATGCACCGCCCGTCTCGATCGATGCCTACGACTGCATCATCATCGACGAGAGCCACCGGGGCTACACGCTCGATCGCGAGATGAGCGAGGGCGAGCAGGAGCTGCGCGGCGTCGAGTCGTACGTGTCGAGCTACCGTCGCGTGCTCGACCACTTCGACGCGGTGAAGATCGGCCTCACCGCGACCCCGGCCGAGCACACGCGCGAAATCTTCGGCAAGCCGGTCTTCGTCTACAGCTACCCCGACGCCGTGGCCGATGGCTGGCTCGTCGACCACGAGCCGCCGATCCGGATCGTGACCCAGCTCGCGCGGCACGGGATTAAGTTCGACAAGGGCGCCGAGATCCAGAAGCTGCTCAATACCGGCGAGATCCAGCTGTCGCTGCTCCCCGATGAGATGGAGTTCGACGTCGCCGAGTTCAACCGCACCGTCATCACCGACGGATTCAACCGTGCGGTAGCCGCCGAGCTGGCTCAGCACCTCGATCCCACGGGTCCCGCCAAGACCATCATCTTCTGCGTCGACGACCATCACGCGGAGCGCCTCGTGCCGATCCTGAAGGCCGCGCTGGAAGAAGCGTGGGGACCGATCGACGACGACACGGTGCAGAAGATCACCAGCGCGATCGACCGTCCGGACCAGGCGATCAAGCGGTTCAAGAACGAACAGAACCCGAAGATCGCGATCACTGTCGACCTGCTGTCCACCGGTATCGACGTGCCGGCCGTGTCAAACATCGTGTTTCTTCGCCGGATAAAGAGCCGCATCCTCTACGAGCAGATGCTCGGACGGGCTACCCGTCTATGCGACGCGATCGGCAAGGAGGTGTTCCGCATCTACGACGCGGTCGGGCTCTACGACGCGCTGTCGCAAGTCTCGGACATGAAGCCTGTGGTCAAGGACGTGACGCGCACGACGAAGGAGCTGATCACCGAGCTGCTCGATCCTCGTGCACTGGCTATCCAGGGTCGCGACGCTGACCGAACTCACGCCGACGAGGTCCATCGAGAGCTGGTGGAGCGCTTGCGTCGCGTAGTGCGGCGGCTCGGCAAGCCGGACAAGCGGCGCACGGACGACGTCACAAGCGCGATCGAGTCGCTCGAAGCCGTGCTCGGGGCGCCGGTCGACAAGCTCGCCGATCGCCTCCGTGACGTCGGGGCCGAGGGCGCGATCCAGCTGTTCATCGAGACGCCGGAGCTGGTCGTGTTGATCGAGCGGATCGCCGCGCCGCCGTCGGGGCATGGCAAGACCGCGGTGATCGCGCCGCACGCCGACGCGGTGATCGCGATCGAGCGCGGCTACGGCGAGGGCAACACGCGTCCCGAGGACTACCTCGCCGCGTTCCAGAAGTTCATCGAGCAGAACAGGAACCAGATCACCGCACTAACCGTCGTGTGTACGCGTCCGCGCGAGTTGACGCGCGCGCAGCTCCGGGAGCTCAAGCTCAAGCTCGACGCTGCCGGTTACTCTGAGGCCAAGCTCCGCACCGCGTTCCGCGACTGGAAGAACCAGGACATCGCGGCGACGATCGTGGGATTCATCCGCCAGCGCGCGCTCGGCTCGTCGCTCGTGCCGTACGCCGAGCGTGTCGACCGCGCTGTGGCCAAGATCCTCGCGTCGGGCTCGTTCAAGCCCGGGCAGAAGAAGTGGCTCGAACAGATCGCCAAGCAGCTCAAGAAGGAGATCGTCGTCGACGAGGACGCGTTCAGCGGCGGCGCCTTCGAGAATTTCGGTGGATGGAAGGGGATCGACAAGCAGTTCGATGGACGGCTCCAGCAGATCCTGAACGACCTCGGCGATGAGGTCTGGAACGACGAGAAAGCAGTACCCGCGTGACCCAAACCTCGGACATCGTCGCGAAGCTCTGGAACCTGTGCCACGTCCTGCGAGACGGCGGTATCTCCTATCACCAGTACGTCACCGAACTGACGCTGCTGCTGTTCCTCAAGATGGCGAAGGAGACGGGCAAGGAGAGCACCAAGGACAACACTCCACGAATCCCCAAGGGGTGCCGTTGGGATGACCTGGTCGCCCTGCCGCCCGGCGGCGAGAAGCTCGACGCCTACAGGGAGATGTTGATCAGGCTCGGGAAAGCGCCCGATCTGCTCGTCCGCGCGATCTACACGGGAGCCCAGACAACGCTGCGCGAGGCGCGTCACCTCGATCGCCTAGTTCTCGACATCGACGGGCTCGACTGGTTCACGGCGAAGTCCGACGGACTCGGCGACATGTACGAAGGGCTCCTGGAGAGGAATGCCGGCGAGACCAAGAGCGGCGCCGGGCAGTACTTCACGCCGCGCCCGCTGATCGACGCGATGGTCGAGGTCATGAAGCCGCAAGCCGGTGAGGTGATCCAGGACCCCGCTGCCGGAACGGCGGGGTTCCTGATCGCGGCGGACACGTACATCAAGAAGAAGACCGCAGATCTGTTCGACCTCGGCGACAAAGAACAAAGGTTTCAGAAGCGGGAGGCATTCGTCGGCCTGGAGTTGGTGCCCGAAACACGCCGCCTCGCGTTGATGAACTGCATGCTTCACGACATCGATGGGATCGGCGAGGGCGCCGTGCGTCTCGGCGACACTCTGACGAGCGACGGTGCAAAGCTACCTCCGGCGAACCTGATCCTTACCAACCCACCGTTCGGCACGAAGAAGGGCGCGGGTGGTGGCTCGCGCGAAGACCTAACATTCTCGACGAGCAATAAGCAGCTGATGTTCCTCCAGCACATCTACCGCGCGCTCAAACCCGGCGGACGCGCCGCAGTGGTACTGCCCGACAACGTGCTTTTCGAGGACGGGCGTGGTCGCGAGATCCGCGCCGACCTGATGGACAAGTGCAACCTACACACGATCCTCCGCCTGCCGACCGGCATCTTCTACGCCCAGGGCGTGAAGACCAACGTTCTGTTCTTCACGCGCGGAGAGAAGGACAAGGACAACACGAAGAAGCTGTGGGTCTACGACCTGCGCACCAATGCCCCGGCGTTCGGCAAGCGCACCCCGTTCACCCGCGGGTATCTCCAGCCGTTCGTGGACGCCTTTGGCGCCGATCCGACGGGCGCGAAGAACAAGCGCAAGGACGAGGGCGAGCAAAGTCGGTTCCGCGCGTTCACCCGCGAGGACATCGAGAAGCGCAACGACAACCTCGATATTGCATGGCTCAAGGACGACGACGCACACGACGAGACGACGCTCGGAGAGCCCGAGGCGATTGCGGCCGAGATCCGTGTCGAACTCCAGGCTGCCCTCGATGACCTCATGGCTCTTGAGGAATTGTTGGCGAGCAACGAGGCTTCGCCGTGAAGGATGGACCCTTTGAACTGCCCACCCATTGGCGGTGGGCGACGTTCTCGGACGTCGCGCGGGTGGCTGCGGATCTCGTCGATCCGACACAGACGCCTCATGCGCCGCACATCGCACCGAATCACATCGAGTCGTGGACCGGGACACTGTTGCCGTACAAGACCATCGGCGAAGACGGCATGACGAGCGCGAAGCATCGCTTCCATAAGGGACAGATTCTCTACTCGAAGATCCGGCCGTACCTTGCGAAGGTTGCGCTCGCGTCATTCGACGGCCTGTGCAGCGCTGATATGTACCCGATCGAGACCGACCTGGAGCCGGCGTTCCTCCTCCGTTGGATGCTCACACCGACGTTCACGAACGAGGCATCGAGCTCTCAGGGCCGCACGGTGCTTCCCAAGATCAATAGAGATGCGCTCGCCCGTCTTCACGTTCCGGTCGCACCGCCGAACGAGCAGCGCCGCATCGTCGCGAAGCTCGACGCGATCTTCGAGCAGACGCGCGCCGCGAAGGCCCGCCTCGAACTGCTGCCCGCGCTGCTCGACAAACTCAAGCGCTCTATCCTCGCCGCCGGCGGCACACCCCGGCTCTACTTTGAATCCGGCGTGGACGAAATCCCCTCGACGTGGCGCTGGGAAACTCTCCAAGATCTGGTCGTTGCCGGCGGCATTTTCGACGGCGCCCGAGACCATGGATCTGGGACCGCTGTTGCTCAGAACCTTCGGACCGCGGACTACACCGAATCCGGTGTTCGGGTCATTCGGCTTGAGAACCTTGCACACCTCACGTTCATCGAAGAAAAGCGAACATTCATTTCTGCGGAGAAGTTCAACGGCCTGAAACAGAACGAGGTCCGTGAAGGCGATCTATTGTTCGGGTCTTTCATCGACGAGCAGGTGCGCGTGTGCAGGCTCCCTCGTCTTGATGCTCCCGCGATCGCCAAAGCCGACTGCTTCTGCGTGCGCCCCGACCTCGAGAAGGTGCTCCCCGAATACCTGCTGCTTCAGTTGGCCTGCCAACGAACACGCGACTCCATCGAGAGTCAGGCACATGGACTCGGACGTCTCAGAATCACGACGAAGCAGCTACGAGCGATCCGCGTGCCGCTGTGCTCGATGAGCGAACAACAACAGATCGTCGACAAGGTCACGTCCCAGTTCTCTCTGGCCGACCACATGCTTCGCAGGATCCAGACCGGCATCCAGCAGATAAACGAGGTGGAGAGAGCTGCACTTGCCAAGGCATTCCGAGGCGAGTTGGTCGAGCAGGACCCTCGCGACGAGCCCGCGTCCGCGCTCCTCGAACGGCTCCGCGCCGTCGTCAACACGCACACGAACGAAGGCGCTGCGAATCCGCGTGGTCGAGTTACCCGCGCGAAGTCGCAGGACCGCACGGCGCTCGCGGAGACCGAGTCATGATCCGCACGTTCGGTACCCTGAAGAGGTTAAGGCCGTGACGCGGCGGACGAAGCTGACCTCATCGCCGGGGTGGATCCGGATCGGCAAGATGGTGTTCCGCGCAAGAAGGCCGCGCGATCGATCTGCTCGTGGTCCGCGCTGCCTGTACGCGCTGCGCGACGGCGAGTGAGGCTGCTGCACGATCAAGCAGTCGGCCTCGATTGCGTCCGCCGAGACGTGACTCACAAGCGCGATTAGAGCAGCGGGGCGGATCAAAGGACGCAGGTCCCGATCAGGATATGGGCGCGCTGAACTTGATGACCGCGTTCGCCGACAGGACCGACAGCGAGCGGCTCGCCCGCGTTGCGGCGACGTAGAAATGGCGCGCGCCGTCGCCGGGCCGCTTACCCTCGAACTCGGAAGCGTTGGGGACGAGCGCATGGTCGAATTCCAGTCCCTTGACGAGCAAGGTGCGGGAAACGACGTGCCGATCGGGAGGCCGGCCCATCGATCGTTGCTGCTGTCGGAACGCAGCCGCAGCCTCCGCAACAAGAGTGCCGGCGCCGGCGGCGTGCTCCTTGAGCGCCCGCTTCGCCGTGCTCCACAGCTCCGGCCGAAACCGATCGCAGCCGGGCAGACCCTCGATCGCCGACATCGCCGCATGTGCGGTCGTGGCCGATCGGTCGTTGCACACCGCGATCAGCGCATTCACGACGACCGGATGCTTTGTCGACGTCCGGACGGTGGGAACCGTGCCGCCTTCGATGGCGTTGGCTGCACCTCCCAGCGCCGCCTTGACCTTCGTGTAGCAATCCGCGGCGAGCTTCACGATGCGCGCGGCTCGCGTAGGACCTTCCAAGGTGTCCATGTCGTGTGCGAAGGCACGCAGGTCCTTACCTTCGACCTCGTCCATCGAGCGATAACGCCCAGCCATGTTGCGCGCGAAGGTGTGAGCCTGGTGTTCCCACTTGCGGATCACGACAACGCCGCCGTCCTGCTTCAGCAGTCGATACGCTGTCGTACGCTCGGCACCGCTCGCGATCTCAGTCCAGGTCAGCGCGTCGCGGGCCGCGGATAGATCGATCGCGTCGCCCTTGAGCAGCGCCTCGCGCAACTCAATACACCACGCTCCGAGCTTCTCGTTCTTGCCCTTCCAACGCCACGGTTCGGTCAGCTCGCCCAGCGCCAGGAACTCTGCCGTCACGTCGCTCCAGGACACCAGCCCGTCGCCGAAGTCGAAGATCCCCTGGAGCGGGTCACCGAGAACGCAAGCTGGCAGCGTTGCGGCCAGCTTGCAGACGAGCGCGTGCTGCAGCTTGCTGCAGTCCTGGTACTCGTCGACGAGTAGTCTCGCGTAGGAGGCGCTCAGAACGCGGCGCAGCGCCGGGACGTCGAACAGGCTTGTCACCCCACGATACACGCCGTCCCACTCGTCGTTGACTGGGTCACTACTCGAATGCTTGCTTGTCTCGGGGTACGCAAGCGCGTAACGGAGCGCCCAGCCGGCGATCGTGTCGACGTGCACACGGCCAAGCGGCACGCACAGCCGTCGGAGACGATCTTTGAGCGCGCGCAGACCGGCGTTCGTGTGCGTGAGGATCAGCAGCCGTCGCCCGGTGTGGATCGACGCTGCGCGAGCGATCAACTCGGTTTTTCCGCAGCCCGCTGGCGCGATCACGCAGCCACGGTCTTGCCTGAGAAGGTCTTCACAGTCAGGCATGCAGCCACACCTCCACCTTGCTCAAGATCTGTGCGAGGGGAGTGGTCGGCGTCGCGCGCACTTCCTCGCCGAGCACGGCGCCCACCCGCTCGCCGAAGGTGGTGTTCTTGAACCACTCCTTCTTCTTGGCCGCGCTACCGAAGGCATCGCGAATCTCTTGCTCGGTCTTGCCGACGGAGTGCCAGTCACTGATCTTCGCGCTGGCAAGGTTCGCGATGCCAAGCGCGTGCGCGACCTGTGACAGCACGCTTTGTTCCGTATGCGCCGCGCACGCGATGTCGAGGAGCGTTTGCATGCCGGTGGTAGACACGTCCTTGAACATGCGTTCCTCGGTCGCGAGGCCACCTGCCCACTCGTAGATGTCGATTCCAGCCCCGACGAGCTTGGCGTGAATTGCTGCGTCGAGCGCGACGTCGGAGTCGCGAAACAACGCGATGGAGTAACCCAGCGAGGCCAACTCCAACGCGGTGGCCGGGCCTTTGCTGCCCCCTCCATCTGCGAGCCATGCTCCCATCGCCTCGAAGGGAAAGTTTTGCGTCTTGTTCCACGTGTCGCGCAGACCGCGAATCACGCCGATCTCTGTTGGCCCTTCGCAGACGAGCACGCGGTGCGCGAGTAGTGCCTCCGGAACGCGTCGAAGCAACCCCTGTACGTCCTTGCCTGGCGTGTGCACCGCCAACGTCCCCGCCGCCCCGCGACAGATCGCGAGCTGGCTGTGGTCGAGCTCTACTAGCGTGGTGGGAGAGTGGGTCGTCAGGAAGACGTGGCCGGTGGCCCCGATGGCACCGGCTACCGAGTCGCGGAGCACCTTAAGCGCGTGACGGATGCGATGCGGTTCGAGGCCGTGTTCGATCTCGTCGATCAGCACGATGGCGCCCTCTTTGATGGACATCCGTTGGATCGCCAGGGACGTGAGCCGCCGGGTTCCGAGCCCAGCGAGGCGGACGGGAATCTCGCCGTCGTGAAGCGACACCGAGGCCAAGCTCATCGCGGTACGCTGGGCGTCGAACCCCGCACGGTAGTCCACCGCGCAATAGGCACCTAGCCGCCGCGCCTCGCTGGTCACCGCCGTGGCGACGTTCGCCAAGGTCGGAAGTCCCTGGGTGGCGACGTGATCGCGTGCGGCCCTGAACGCCTCGGCGAGCGTTGCGCGTGCGGCGTTACGATCGTCGGTGGCGTTAGACAGTGCCGTGTACCGCCCCCAGGTCAGATGCTGTTCGATCTCCGGACCAAGTCGTACGACGCCGAACAGTGCACGGTCGCGAGGCGACAGCGTCTTCGGATCATGACGGTCGGTAATGAGCGACCACTCTCCCTCAAGTGCAGAGTCGATCATCACTCGAACGGTGACGATGGATTCGTCGTCGTCCTGGGGCTCGTCGCGGAGCCCCTTGCCGCCCACCTGCCACCCGCGCAGGTGATGGCCGAAGCGGTTGTCCTGGAGCGCCTCGTCGGAGAGCTCGCCGACGCTGATCTCGATCTCGATCGCTTGGGCGGTGTCGCCGTCGAGGAAGTCGGTGTCGGTGAGCTGGCGCGACCGTGGCGAGAGCGCCAGCTCGATCGCATCCAGCACGGTCGACTTGCCGACATCGCCGCGCCCGATCAGGCAGACGAGCCCGCCGACCGGGCGCCACGTCAGCTGCTTGATGCCGCGAAAGTTGCGGATCGTGATCTCGCGAATCTGCATGGACCTCCTGCCCGCCTTCCGGACCCGCAATGAACGGCCGACTTCGCACGTTACCGCCGCTCTTTGACATCGTGGCGTTGCGAATCGACAACTTGACCGCAAGCACGAGCGGCAGGCCACCTTCCGAGCCGTCGTGCGCGAACCGATTCCCCAGTGTCATGCCGCAGCGAGCGAGCGCAGCATGGCAACGCCGAGTTCCCCCGCGCGACGCATGCCGACCGCGAGCAGGTCGCCTGGGTTCGCGGTGATCACGGGCTTCCACTCGTTGTCGCAGAACAGCCGCCAGTGCCAGACCCCGGTCGACGCGCCGAACTCGCTCACGTGACCTTGGCCCCAGACGTGTTCTAGTTTGTCGCCGAAGAACGCGCGGAGCCACGCGTCGCGCTCGATCGGATCGACGCAGCTGATCGACAGGTGCAGACACCGATCGTGCGCGGGGTCCGCGAGCCAGCCGAACTCGTGCTGGCCGACGTCACGCGTGAACATGACGGTCGTGGTGCCCTCGCGCGTGCTGCACTTCTTCACGTACGCGCGCTCCCACGAGGAGTTGTCGCCGCAGAACTGGCCAGCGTTCGCGCGGTAGCGCATGCGGTTCGCGATCGCATCGAGATCGAGCTGCTTCATGCGATCGATCCTGGGCTCGGGGTATGACGTTCGTCCGGTCGCCGGACGACTTCGCCCTCACGGCCCGGCCGATGCGTGATCGAGGGTTCGCGGGGTTGGCGATCCCTGTCCGGGACGACGGACAAATCGCCGAATTCGCGAAGCATTTGGATCTGTTGCGGGAGTGGCTGATGGCCCATGCCTGACCGCGTGTTCAGTGTCGGACCGGCCTTATAGAACTGTGTCCATGACGAACCCAACCACGCACCTGCAACAGGGGCGGAACACGAGACGGGACGGATGACGGAACGCGTAGACACGACCGAGACGACGGCACCGGAGGTCGCGCCGTTCCAGCCCAGCGAGGAGTGGATCGACGCCTTCACGAAGCAGTGCACGGAGGCGATGCGCCTCGACCTTCGCGAGTACGCGAAGCGACGAGCGCGCGGCGTCGGGCGCGCCGGTGGACACGTGGACGATGGCTACGTGGACGATCTCGTCGCCGACGCGCTCGCGGACACGCTGTTCGGCGTCGTCGCGTGGGACCACGCCGCCAAGCCGCTCTATCAGCACGCGGAGGACACGATCCGCTATCGCACGCGGCACGACCGCAAGCGCGCCGTGCGCTACCAGCACAAGCGGATCGACGCGCCGTCGTGCGCCGCGGAGAAGCAGGCGACCTACGGGCTCGTCGAGGCATCGCTGCGGCAGGATCACGGGGACGAGACCACAGAGACCGCGATCTTCGCGAGCGAGGTGTTCGCGCAGGTCCGCGAGCTCGCGGCCGGCGACACCGACGTGCTCGCGTACCTCGACGCGCTCGCAGTCGGCACGTACGCGCGCGCCGACATCATGGAGACCACGAACATGTCGCCCAGGGCGTTCAGGAACGCACGCGATCGGCTCGGCCGGCTGATCGAACAACTGGATCAAGAGGTCGTCGCCACGGCGCGCCAGCCGCGAGGAGTACGAGCATGAGCACCAAGAAGACGAACCCGAGCCCCGACGACATCCTCGACGAGGTCTCGCATCACGCCGCCCAAGCCGCGGTCGCGCGGCGCAAGAGCACATCGCAGGAGCGCGAGTGGTCGCGATCCCTCGGGGTGAAGCTCGACGCCCGGCTCGCCGAGTTGCGGCGCAACCTGACTCCGGCCGATCCGGCGCCCGAGGCGGCGAAGCCGATCCGCCCGTCGACGCTCGCGATGGCGCGCGATGCGGTGCTCGCCGGCATCGCCAAGCTGATCAGCTCGCTGGAAGGCGAGGTCGAACCCGGGTTCGCCTATCGCAACCACAAGCGGCTCAGCGATGACGATCTGCGGCGGCTCTACGACCTCCTCGATCCCACCGCTCGCGAATAGCGCCGCGTCGGTCCTGCCACCAGCTCGATCTCACCGCATTCACAAGGGGGCCGCGATGCGGCAGTCCGGGATCCAGAACGCGCGCCGCGTGGCGCGCGAACACGTCAAGCGTCTTGGTATCTCCGCGCCCGAGCACATCCGGATCGATGCGATCGCGAAGCGCCTCGTCGCGCGCCTCGGGCTCAAGCTGCGCATCATCGAGGGGCCGCTCGACGGTGCCGACTCGCAGCTCATCCGCCGACCCGGCGAGCTGACGATCATCATCTCCGATCGCATCAAGGACACCGCCTCGCGCAGGTTCGTGCTCGGCCACGAGCTTGGCCACCTGATGCTCGATCACCCGCTGTTGCCGCCCCATAGGATCGGCGACGCGTCCGCGTCCGCTCCCACCGCGCACGATGTCCGCGACTACGAGGCGGAGGCGAACGCGTTCTCCAGCGAGCTGACCATGCCGTACGTGCTGATCAACGAGTGGTGCAGCATCGCGCCGGTGAACCTCGACGTCGCATGGCGGATCGCGCGCACGTTCGGGATGTCGATCCTCGCCGCCGCACGTCGGTTCGCGGAGCTGTCGCCCGAGCGCTGCGCCGCGGTGTTCTCGTCGCATCGCAAGGTCACGTGGTGCACGGAGAGTGCGTCGCTGACATTGCCGATCGAGCGCCGCCGCAACCTCCACGAGTCCTCGATCGCTTGCGCGTTCTGGAGCAACGGCGCGATCGACGAACGCGAGCGGCACGTGCCAGCGCGCGCCTGGTTCGACACGCACGCGGATGTCGAGGTCGTGGAGCACGCGACCGCATCGCGCGAGTTCCGGACCGTGCTGTCCATGTTGTGGGTTCCCGATCACGCCGCGGAACCGTTGGGAATGGCGACGCACGGCTTCGAGTTCCGCAATCGCGAATGAAGTGACCAATGGAACCGTGCGGCTTTCCGGCGTGGATCCGGCGAGCCCCGTCCGACGGTGTTTCGAGCTTCGACGATTCCACGCGCAAGAAGTCGTGGGCATCTCGGCGACCCAATCCGTGGCCATGTTCGGCGTTCGAACGCTGGACTTGGTCTCGGATTCTCGGCGTTCCGGATCATCAGCACTTGATCGAGCAGTCATGCACTTGGATCGGGATCGCGAGAAAAACGATCGTCCATACGTTCGAACGACCTCCTCAGCGCCAGTAGTCAATATGGAGGATCGAATCATGAGTGAGCTGGCGTTCAACCTGAACGGCGATGCGTTCGAGGTGCCCACCAACGCGGTTGGTTGGCGCGTGCGGAAGATGAAGACGAAGGGCGCGCCGGAGGTGGCATACGGCCGCAACGGTCAGCCGCTCGTGCTGCCGCTCGAGGCGGACATCGATGATCTTCGTGCGGAGGTGGGGACGCCCGGGCGCTATCGCCTCGATCCCATCGACGACACGAACAAGCCGATCGACAAGGCACCCGCGGGCTACGTGATGGTGCACGACCTCGCGCCCGCGCCGACGGCGTCAACGTCCACGACGAGCCCGGGCCTCGCGCCGCTGCCGACCGCGAGTGACAGCGTCGTGCTCGAGGCTCTGCGCATGAACGCCGAGATCATGCGCACGATGATCGATCGCTTTCCGATGATGATGGAGGCGGCGGCGTCGCTGCTGCGCGCCGCGGATGGCGCTGGGCTGCCCTCGCGCATCCCGCGCGTGTTCGAGATGGAGGACGACAGCGACGAAGACGAGGACGGCGTCATCGTCGCGCCGCCCGGCTTCGATCTGAACGCGCTCGTCGCGCAGCTCGTGCCGATGCTCGTGACCGGCCTCATGAGCGGCAAGGTGAAGGTGCCCGGGCTCGCGGCCATGTTCGATTGGCGCAAGGCCAGCCCCGCGACCGAGACCGATGCGCGCGAGCAGGTGAAGCCGGCGCGCATCACGGCTCCGGTGGCCACGGTGCAGACCGATGACACCCCGGCGCTCGATCCGTCCGCGATGGCGCATGTCATCGCGATCCAGTCCGCGCTTCAGCCGTCGGAGGTCGCCTACATCCAACAGGTCGCGAAGGAGCTGAGCCCGGCCGAGCTGCGTGGGTGGTTCGACAAGCTGAGCAAGCTGACCGTGCCCCAGGCCGTCGAAACGATTCGCGGCCTCATCGCGGGGAACGCGAAGTCCGGAGGCGCGTCGTGATCGGCCTGCCGTTCAACGACTACAAGTGCCTCGGCTCGATCACCGAAGTCGTCGCCGAGCTGGTCGCTACGCGTGACCCAGTGATCGCGGAGATCGCGGCGAAGCACCGGACGACCCAAGGCCTCATCCACTACATCCGCAGCCTCCCGCAGAAGGATGACGACGGTGACACGAACGACGGTCCTAAGGTCGAGACCTGCGAGCCGCCGCAGCGGCTGCGCCTGCCGGCCGAGGATCCAAACTGCGTGGAGCGCGCTGCGCTCTACCTTGCCGTGGCGGAGATGATCGAGCCGCGCCCGGTGCGCCAGCTGGCGACGCTGGACACGTCGGTTGGCCTTCACACGTTTCCGGTCGAGAACGGTGCACCCATCATCCTCGACCCGCGCGTGACGCAGGAGTGCCTCGAGTGCGGGGTCACGCTCGCGGCCAAGGGTGTGGTGACGATCGAGCCGCATGAGGCGATCGAGTGGACGGCGCACCTCGCGGAGGGCGGCGCGAAGAACACGCGTAATGGTCCGAATCGCGTGCGCCGCGCCCGCAACGCGGTGTTGCGCCTCGCCGATGACGGTTGGGTCCCGACGCAGGCCGAGGTCGATGCGATCGGCTGGATGTTCGCGCTCGCCGAGCAGGCCGCGAAGCGGTGGGGCTCGCGTGCGGTCGCGATGGTCCGCACGACGGCGCAGGCGATCGCGGACCTCGCCGAAGAGGTGATCGCGCGCTCGCAGCGGAACATCGCGCTCGAGATCGGGGACCTCCGCATGGAGCCGCCGCGGTGGATGGCGCAACTCGGGCGCGCGGCCGGGCGCGTCGGGCTGGATGTCGGAGCCGTCGCGCTCCGGTCGCAGCTCGGCGCGCTCGGCATCGGACCGGACATGGTCGGGCTCGTCGAGCAGGAGCTGAACCGCGAGGGGCTCTCGATGGGCGTCGTCGCCCGTCCGCCGAAGCTGCCGACGTTCGCG
>Ga0123336_10001655_pt1 | contig 20304 bp, 20 predicted proteins | sample SSSSmetaG_FD_96466 | JGI IMG/M metagenome (GOLD analysis project Ga0123336, IMG submission 96466) | Glacier valley bacterial and archeal communities from Borup Fiord, Nunavut, Canada, to study Microbial Dark Matter (Phase II) - ​SSSS metaG | ecosystem: Environmental > Aquatic > Freshwater > Ice... | reverse complement strand
CGGGGAGTGGCGCAGCCTGGTAGCGCATCTGGTTTGGGACCAGAGGGTCGCAGGTTCGAATCCTGTCTCCCCGACCACACGCCCCAGCGCGCCCATATGCGCCCGCGCGCAACGCTGATAGGCTCGGCCCCATGGCCAGCCTCGCCGATATCGCCCGCGCGGCCGGCATCTCCACCTCCACCGCCTCGCGCGCCTTGAGCGGCAGCAATGTCGTCAGCGCTGCCACGCGCGAACGCGTCCAGGCAATCGCGCGCGAACAGAATTTCCATCTCAACCAGGCCGCGCGCAATCTGCGCCTCAAGCGCACGCGCGCGATCGGCATCGTGTTGCCGCTGGGCCACGAGGTGGGGCAGCATCTCTCGGACCCATTTTTCCTTACCATGCTGGGCCAGCTCGCCGATGCGCTGACCGAGCGAGGCTACGATCTACTGCTCTCGCGCGTGATCCCGACCGACCGCGAATGGCTCGCGCGGCTCGTGGACAGCGGGCGGGTGGACGGAGCAATCGTCATCGGCCAGTCCGATCAGGCGGCCGCGCTCGATGCGGTCGCGGCGCGTTTTGCGCCGCTGGTGGTCTGGGGCGCAGCGCTGCCGGGACAGATCCACTGCGCGGTCGGCTCGGATAATCGCGCAGGCGGCGCGCTGGCGGCGGAGCATCTGCTGGGCCGCGGCCACCGCCGCCTCGCCTTCTTCGGCCCCGCCGCGCTGCCCGAGATCGAGGAACGCCGAAAGGGCGTTGCGGATGCCGTCGCGCGCGTGCCCGGTGCCACGCTCAACAGCGCGTCGGTCGCGCTGACCGCCGACGCCGCGTTCGATACGATTGCCGAGTATCTCGCCTATCGCCCGCTGCCCGATGCGATCGTCGCAGCTTCGGACACGGTCGCGATGATGGCGATCCGCGCTGGCCGAGCGCGGCCTGCGCGTGCCCGATCAGGTCTCGGTAACGGGCTATGACGATGTGCCGCTCGCCGCGCACACCACGCCGCCGCTCACCACGGTGCGCCAGGATGTGACGCGCGGTGCGGCGCTGATGGTGGAGCTGCTCATGCACAAGCTTGCCGGGGAGCAGGCCGAGCCCGTCGTGCTTGCGCCCACGCTCATAGTGCGCGGCTCGACCCGCGCGCGCGCGCAGGCCTGATCCGGGAGGCACTGTTGCCAACGCCATGCACCCGACCGGGATTGCGCAAACCTTTGCGAAAGATGTTGCAATCGATTGCGATCCCCGCGACAGGGGGCAGGCAAGCCGGATGAACCGGCCTGATCCGGGGAGTGACTACATGAAGCCCATTGTCCTTCTGCTCGCGTCCTGCGCGTTTGCTGCTGTCGCCACCGCTGCCCTTGCACAGGATGCGGCCCCTGCCCCGGCACCCGCGCCCGCATCGGCACCCGCTCCGACCGACGACGGCGAGGTGGTCGTCACCGCGGTGGCGCGCAGCGTCAACCGGCTGAGCACGTCGATCTCGGTCAGTTCGATCGGCGGCGAGGCGCTCCAGCAGAACGCGCCGCGTTCGGTCGCCGAGCTGTTCCGCGATCTGCCCGGCATCCGCTCCGAAAGCTCTGGCGGCGAGGGCAACGCCAATATCGCAGTGCGCGGCCTGCCCGTCTCGACCGGCGGCGCGAAGTTCGTCCAGCTTCAGGAGGACGGGCTGGGTGTGCTCGAATATGGCGACGTCATCTTCGGCAATTCGGACATTTTCACCCGTGCGGATTTCAACGTCGCGCGCATCGAATCGGTGCGCGGCGGCTCGGCCTCCACGCTGGTGTCGAACGCGCCGGGTGGGGTGATCAACATCATCTCCAAGACGGGCGAGCAGAAGGGCGGCGCGGTCCAGTTCACCGGCGGGCTCGATTACGGCGAATACCGGATCGATGCGGATTATGGCGGACGTCTGTCAGACAGCGTGCGTTACCACATCGGCGGCTTCTACCGGCAGGGCGAAGGGCCGCGCAACGCGGGATACGATGGCAACAAGGGCGGCCAGGTGCGCGGCAACATCACGAAGGAGTTCGCGGGCGGGTTCTTCCGCATCAACTTCAAATATCTCGATGATCGCGCGATCGCGTATCTGCCCAGCCCGGTTCGCGTAACCGGCACCAACAGCGATCCGCATTACCAGGCGATCCCGGGCCTCTCGCCGCAGAACGATACGCTCCATAGCAAATATGATGAGAAAGTCCTCACGCTCGACAACAACGATCGCACCCGGACCACCGACATCCGCGACGGCATGCACCCGCTCGTCAAATCGATCGGGTTCGAGGGGTCCTACGATCTGCACGGCGTGACGATCAGCGACAATTTCCGCTATTCCGATGTCAGCGGCCGCTTCGTTTCGCCGTTCCCGGCGGGTGTGGGCGATGCGCAGACGATCGCCAACGGCGTCGGGGGCGCGGGATCGACGATCTTTTTTGCCAGCGGGCCGAACAAGGGCCAGCAGATCGCCAATCCAGCGGCGCTGAACGGCAACGGACTGCTTACCCAAATTGTGCTGTTCAACGTGGACCTGAACAGCCTCGAGAATGTGGAGAATAATTTCCGCCTCTCGACGAAGTTCGAGAGTCATCTGGGCACGTTCGAGCTGACGGGCGGTATCTATAATGCCCGCCAGACGATCGACACGACATGGGCGTGGACCTCGCAACTGATCGAAACCAAGGGCAACAATGCAGCCCTCATCGACGTGCGCAACGCGGCAGGCGTGCTCCAGACCGAGAATGGCACCGTCGGCTATTCGGCGTCCTTCTTCGGCGGCTGCTGCCGTCGGCGCTACAACGTCGATTACGATACCAATGCGCCGTTCGTCAGCCTCGGCTTCACCACGGGCAAGCTGAACCTCGACGCAAGCTATCGCTATGATTTCGATAAGGCACACGGCTACGTGCAGGCGGACGGCCCGACGGTGACGCGCGACGTCAACGGGGATGGGATCATCTCGGTGCCCGACACCAAGACGACGATCCTGAACGCGGTGCGCTCGCCGGTGAATTACTCGAACGTTTACAGCAGCTACTCGTTCGGCGCGAATTACCGCTTCACGAACGATCTGGCGGCATTCGTGCGCCACAGTCGCGGCGGGCGCGAGAATGCGGATCGTATCCTGCTCGGCTCGAAGGTCAGCCTCGCCACCGGCCAGCTCAACCCGGGCGCGTCGGCGGTCGATTTCGTCGTGCAGACCGAAGCGGGCGTCAAATATCGCAACGGCCCGGTCACCTTGAACGCCACCGGCTTCCTTGCCAGCGCGGCCGAGCAGAATTACGATCCCAGTCAGGTGGCTGCATTGCAGGTGGTAGACAGGCGTTACCGCAGCTACGGCGTCGAACTCGAAGGCGTGCTGCGCATCCATGGCGGCTTCGAGATCGCGGCGAACGGCACCTATACCGATAGTAAAATCCGTCAGGACAAGATCGATCCCACCAACGTGGGCCATACGCCCAAACGCCAGGCCGATTTCGTCTATTCGGTCACGCCGCAATACCACCGCGATCTGTTCACCATCGGCGCGAACATTGTTGGCACTACCGACAGCTACACGCAGGACGGCAACCAGTTGAAGTTGCCCGGTTTCACGCAGGTTAACGCCTTTCTGAGCGTTCGGCCGATCCCGCGCGTGCAGGTTTCGGTCAACGCCAACAACGTGTTCAACACGGCGGGCTTCACCGAAGCCGAAGAGGGCAGCATCCCCGCGAGCGGCTATGTCCGCGCACGCTCGATCAACGGACGGACGGTCTCGGCGTCGCTTCGCTATAGCTTTTAGCGCCGCGCCGACCGTAACGGACCAGCGATGACGACGACATGGCTGGCGACCCATCTGGCGCGGCTGGCGGACAGCGCTCCGCCCGCCGCGCCGATCATCGTGCCCGAGCAGCTCGTCTGTTTTGCACCGGGGCTCGACCTGTGGGACTTCTGGCCGGTTCAGGAGATCGACGGTCGGACCGCGCGGTTCGGTAACGCCGAATTGTGGATTGCGCTCGGCGCGCCCGCTGACCGCACCTCGGTTGAACGGCACGGCCGCGCGCGACTGAGGCTGCTCGAACGCGAAGGCGCGCGCTGGCGCGATCGTGGCGATCTTCTGCCCGATGGCTTCACGCCGGGCAGCCGCGAATGGTCCGGCTCGGCGATCGTGGATACGGACCATCGCCGCGTGACCCTGTTCTTCACTGCGGCCGGCCGCCGGGGCGAGGCACGTCCGAGCTACGAGCAGCGGCTATTCCAGACGGACGCGCGCGTCGACGAGCGCGATCTAGTGGACTGGAGCACGCCGGTGCAATCGATCGCGAGCGACGGGCGAGTTTATCATGCAGCCGCGCAGGCTGAAGGCGAGCCGGGCACGATCAAGGCCTTCCGCGATCCGGCGTTCTTCCGCGATCCTGCCGACGGCACGGATTACCTGCTGTTCGCGGCCTCGCTCGGGCAATCGACGGACATGTTCAACGGCGCGATCGGCCTCGCGCGCCGGACCGGCACGGGCGGCTGGCGTCTGCTCGATCCGCTGATAGCGGCGGACGGCGTCAACAACGAGCTCGAACGCCCCCACCTTCTGCTACACGGTGGCCTCTATTATCTTTTCTGGTCCACCCAGCACAGCGTATTCTCCCCAGGAACCGCCGCACCCACGGGACTTTACGGGATGGTCGCTGCAAAACTCCGCGGCCCATATGCACCGCTGAACGGTTCCGGACTGGTCTTTGCCAACCCGGCCCACGCGCCGGAACAGGCTTATAGCTGGCTGGTCGCGCCCGATCTGAGCGTATCGACCTTTATCGACAAGGCGGCGCTCGACGCCTTCGCGCGCGGGCAATCGCGCGCGCGCCACATGCTCGCACCCACACTCCGCCTCGCGCTCGACGGGGCGAGCACGCGGCTGGTGGCCGACGATGTTGCCTGTCGCGCGCCGCGCGCCTAAGTGCGCCTCACTATGGCCATTACGCTCGTCCTCATCGTCCACACCCTCCTCGCGGCTGCGCTGGTCGCCGTGATCCTGCTCCAGCGCTCCGAGGGGGGCGGTCTGGGCATCGGCGGCGGCAATGCGGGCGGGCTGGTGAGCGCGCGCGGCGCGGCCGATCTGATGACGCGCTCGACCACGATCATCGCTGGTTTGTTCATCCTCACCAGCCTCGGCCTTGCCATGCTTTACGGGCAGGAAGGCAAGACACGCCGCATCGATGCCACCGCCGCCGCGCATAGCCGCGTGCTGCCCGATGCGCCCGAACCCACGACGGCTCCTGCTTCCGCTCCCGCAGCGCCCTTCGCAGGCGGCTTTGGTGCTCCCGCACCCGCTGCGCCGGCACCGGGCACAAGTGCGCCTTCGGCACCATCCACCACGGTTCCGCTGGCGAAATAGCCGACCGCCCAGCCAACGCTTGGCGCACGGCCCCTGCGCGCGCTAAGGCTCTTCTCCCATGACGCGGTTCATTTTCATCACCGGCGGCGTGGTCTCGTCGCTCGGCAAGGGCCTCATGGCCGCCAGCCTTGCCGCACTGTTGCAAGCGCGCGGCTACAAGGTGCGCATCCGGAAGTTCGATCCCTATCTGAACGTCGATCCGGGCACGATGTCCCCCTATCAGCACGGCGAAGTCTATGTGACTGATGACGGTGCGGAGACCGATCTGGATCTGGGCCATTACGAGCGTTTCACCGGCGTGCCGTCGCGCGCTTCAGACAATGTGACGAGCGGGCGCATCTATTCGGACATCATCGCGCGCGAGCGGCGCGGAGACTATTTGGGTGCCACCGTGCAGGTTATCCCGCACGTCACCGATGCGATCAAGGCGTTCGCGGTCCACGATACCGAGGGGCTGGACTTCGTCCTTTGCGAGATCGGCGGCACAGTCGGCGACATCGAATCGCTGCCCTTTATCGAGGCGATCCGCCAGCTCGGCTACGAACTCGGCCCAGGTCGCGCGGTATTCATCCATGTGACGCTGGTGCCGTTCATCGCGGCGGCCGGCGAACTCAAGACCAAGCCGACGCAGCACAGTGTGGCCGAACTGCGGGCGCTCGGTATTCAGCCGCACGTACTCGTGTGCCGCAGCGAGCATCCCATCCCTCAGGCTGAGCGCGCCAAGATCGCGCTGTTTTGCAATGTTCGCCCCGGCGCGGTGATCCCGGCGCTCGATGCCGCAAGCATCTATGCAGTGCCGCTGCAATATCACGCCGAGGGCCTCGACGATCAGGTGCTCGAAGCGTTCGGGATCGCGGACGCACCCGTGCCCGACTTGGCGCGCTGGGAAGCCATCGCCGAACGGCTCGCGCATCCCGAGGGTGAAGTGACGATCGGGGTAGTGGGCAAGTATGTAGGGCTGAGAGACGCATACAAGTCGCTGACCGAGGCGCTTGTTCACGGCGGCATCGCCAATCGCGTGCGCGTCAACATCCGCTGGGTCGATGCCGAAGCCTTTTCGCGCGACGATGTCGCCGCCGAACTCGAGCCGATGCACGCCATTCTAGTGCCTGGTGGCTTTGGAGAGCGGGGCAGCGAGGGCAAGATTGCCGCCGTGCGCTTCGCGCGCGAACGCAAGGTGCCGTTCTTCGGCGTGTGCCTGGGGATGCAGCTCGCCACGATCGAGGCTGCGCGCGATCTGGCGGGGGTGGCAGGAGCAAACAGCAGCGAATTCGGGCCGACCGAGGAGCCGGTGGTCGGCCTGATCACCGAGTGGATGTCTCCTGCAGGGCTGCAAACGCGCCGCGAGGGAGGCGACATGGGCGGCACGATGCGGCTCGGCGCGTATGAAGCGGTGCTGGGCGGCAATAGCCATGCGGCGGCGATCTACGGGGCGACGCGGATCAGCGAGCGCCACCGCCACCGCTACGAGATCAACGCGGCCTACAGGGAAAGGCTGGAGGCGACCGGGCTGGTGTTCAGCGGCCTCTCGCCCGACGGGTTGCTGCCCGAGATTGTCGAACGCCCCGACCATCCCTGGTTCATCGGCGTGCAATTCCACCCCGAGTTGAAGAGCAAGCCGTTCGACCCGCACCCACTGTTTGCCAGCTTCATCGAAGCAGCAGTGAAGCAGAGCCGATTGGTTTGAGCGAGTGTGAGCGATTTTTCAGACACATGACCGATATGAGTGATTGCCGAACCCGGACCAGACGCCATTTTGGTCGCAAGGCATAATGCCCTTGGGAGCTTGCAATGCATCGTTCGACTATTCTGCTATCGACAGCCTTAACGCTCGCATTCGGCGGGACTGCCCTGGCAAAGTCCGCGCCCGCGATGAAGGGTTCCGAGCTTTCCGCACAGGCCAGCATCAACCTTGCAACTGCACGCGCGACTGCGCTCAAGGCGCGTCCGGGCAAAATCACCGATCAGGAGCTGGAGAAAGAGGCAGGCGGCAGCGGGCTGCGCTACTCGTTCGATATCACCAGCGCCGCCAAGAAATACGAAGTCGGCGTGGATGCGAAGTCAGGCGCTGTGCTGGAGAACAAGGCCGAGGGCAAGAACCCCGACTGAGGCCCGCGCTAGAGATGCACGATCGCGGACGCGCCAACGCGGTCCGCGATCATGTGCCGGTGACAGTGATCGGCGCGCGCACAAAAGCAAAGCAGCGCGCTCGGCCGTGACCGCGCCAGATCGGCCGCTTCGAGCAGCGCGGACTGTGCGGCTGGCTCGGCGAGATGCACGGTGTAGATCCCCACGAGGTCGTCTACCCGCCCCGCGCGCGCGGCGGCGCGACCGTCCGGCGGTGTGCCGAGCGCGCGCAGGTGACGGTACCCTATGCCATGTTCGGCTAGCGAAGCGGCAAGGTTTGACTTGGAAAAGCCCGGCTTGCGCGATCCCGCGAGTGCCCGAACATCGATGAGCAGCCGCACCCCCGCCTGTTCGAGCCGCTCGATCACGTCGGCTTGTCTGGCGTTCTGGTAGCCGATCGTGAACAGGCGCATACTGGGCTCCTTTGCGGGCGGGCTTTGCGGGTGGCGCATGCGGGCTATAACCGGGGCTGAATGAGCATTTCCCCCGAACTTCGTGCCGCTGCGCAGATCTCCAAGGCTTGGCCTTACGAGGAGGCGCGCAAGCTCCTCGCGCGCCCGACCAAGGACGCGCCGATCGTCTTTGAAACCGGCTATGGCCCGTCCGGCCTGCCGCATATCGGCACCTTCGGCGAAGTGGCGCGCACCACCATGGTGCGCCACGCGTTTACAGCGCTGAGCGATCGGCCCACCCGCCTGGTCGCGTTCAGCGACGACATGGACGGGTTGCGCAAGGTGCCCGACAATGTGCCCAATCGCGACGCGATGGCGCGCTGGCTGGGTCATCCGCTGAGCCGTGTGCCCGACCCCTTCGACGGCGCGACCAGCTTCGGCGCGGCGAACAACGCGCGGCTCCGGGCCTTTCTGGACCGGTTCGGCTTCGAATATGAGTTCCTGTCGGCGAGCGAGTGCTATGCCTCGGGTCGATTCGACCCCACGTTGCGGTCGGTGCTCGCCAATTATGATGCGATCCAAAGCGTCATGCTGCCTACACTGGGCGAGGAGCGGCGCGCAACCTACAGCCCGTTCCTGCCGATCCACCCCGAAAGCGGCGTGGTAGAGCAGGTGGCGGTGCTGGAGCGCGATGTAGAGGCGGCGACGATTACTTGGGAGGACGTACGCGGCGAGCGCTACACCACCTCGGTGCTGGGCGGCGCGGCGAAGCTGCAATGGAAGGTCGACTGGGCAATGCGCTGGGTGGCGCTCGGCGTCGATTACGAGATGGCAGGGAAGGATTTGATCGACAGCGTGCTTCAATCCTCGAAGATTGCGCGCGCGCTCGGCGGCCGCCCGCCCGAGGGCTTCAACTACGAGCTGTTTCTGGATGCCGAGGGTGCCAAGATCAGCAAGTCGAAAGGCAACGGCCTGACGATCGAGGAGTGGCTCGCCTATGCCGCCCCGCCGACGCTGAGCTTCTTCATGTACCGCGAGCCGCGCAAGGCGAAGCGGCTGCATCTGGACGTGATCCCGCGCGCGGTGGACGAATACTGGGAGGCGGTGGGCAAATATCCGGGACAGCCGCTTGAGCAGCAGCTCGGCAACCCCGTCCACCACATTCACAACGGCCAGCCACCGGCCGAACTGCCGCCGGTGAGCTTCGCGCTGTTGCTCAATCTGGTGGCGGCAGCTGCGACCGGAGACAAGGCTGTGCTGTGGGGATTTGTAACGCGCAACCTCGGCCTGCTCCCGGGCGAGCAGCCGCTGCTCGATACGATGATGGATGGTGCGCTCGCCTATCACCGCGACGTGATCGCGCCGACGCTGCGGCGTCGTGCGCCTAGTGCGGCCGAAGCGGCGGCACTGGCAGACCTCGATGCGCGCCTTGCAGCGTTGCCGGGCGGCGCTGACGCAGAGGAGATCCAGTATGAGGTCTACGAGGCGGGCAAGGCATCGGGGATCGAACCGCTACGCGATTGGTTCAAGGCGCTCTACGAGACGCTGCTGGGGGCTGCACAAGGACCACGCATGGGATCGTTCATCGCGCTCTACGGCATAGACGCCACCCGCCGCCTGATCGCCGAAGCGCTCGCCACCGACGGGGCGGCATGAGGCGCGCCGCTTGTGGGGCGGCGGTCGCCTGTGTGATCGCCTCCACCTCCGTGCCCGCGCGGGCGGACTCCGCAGCGCTGTTTCGGGCAGGCAATTACGCCGCCGCAGCCGACGCAGGCCGCGCCGAGCACAGCGCGCAAAGCCTTGCGCTTGCCGCGCGCGCGGCGTTGATGCGGGCGGCTTTTCTCACGAGCGACCGCGCGCTGGCAAAGTCGCTGGTAATGCAGGGCGAGGCGGATGCGGACGCGGCGCTCCGGCTCGATCCGCGCAACTACGATGCGCAGTTCCAGCATGCCTCGGGCATCGGCTATCGCGCCACGCTGACCAACAGCCCCAAGGCGGCGGGCGAGACCAGATCGATCATGATCGCGCTCACCAAGGCCGATCCTGCGCGCGCGGAAGCGTGGTTGGGGCTGGGCGCGTGGAACGGCGAGGCGGTCGATGGCCTCGGTCGTTTCATGGCGGGCATGGTGCTGGGCGCAAAGCTTTCCGCGATGGACGCCGCGTTTGCAGAAGCCGAAAAGCGCTGGCCGTTGAACCCGGTGCCGTTCGCCTATCATGGAAGCCTGCTGTTGCGCATCGATCCGGGACAGGCGGCGCGTGCCACGGTGTTGCTCGAAGTGGCGGTGCGCAACCGTCCGCGCGAGGCGTATGAGGCGACTGCGCGCGCGGGCGCGGCCGACGTGCTGACGCTGTTGCAACACGGCGATGTAAAAGGCGCGCGGCTGATGGCGAAGAAGCTGGGGAGCTTCGGACGGCTTGGGTAAAGATCGTTAACAGTCGTTCGCGTCGTCTTGCTCACCTCGCGGGCGGGGGGTATCGCGCGCGCGCACCGGGTACCAGCGGCTGCGATTTCTGACAAACAGGAGGACTGGAATGCGTATTGTCTTTGCGACCATGCTGCTGCTTGCTACTTCGGGCGCGGCGAGCGCTCTCAACTTCTTTGGAAGAAGCCGCGAGATCGGATGGAGAACACGGTAGCGGCGGCGTCTTTGCCCGTGATCACTGACATAAGAACTTTGGCGACGGTTGATCTGGGCGCGGTTGCATTGCCGTCTGGGTTCACGGTTTCAGATGTATCGACTGTCGAGCTTGACCTCAACCAAGACGGGACCATAACCGCGGTGCTCGCCTTAACCCAAGGTGGAGGGGGATAGCGTCTCAAGGGGGAGGCGGTGACCGGCCGGGTGCCGGGATAGACGGTGGACGTCGGGGCGGGCCGACGACGGTTACGGTTAGAACTAGCGCAACCAACTACGCCACAACCACGACTAGTTCTTCGTCTGGCGGCGTGACCATTAACGGTATCCCGATAACTGTTCGTATTCTAAATATGGAGCTTGGACTGTGGTTCGACACGAAAAGTTCGACCACGACTTCTTCATCGACTTACAATTGCGATTACACTTGTACTGACGCGAAAGGTCATGTTCACGTGGGTAAAGCTAATCATTGTAACGAATAGCTGTTTGGCGGGCTGTAAATATATATATTCATCTCTATGAAACCTTTTGGCGCGGCCGTCATACTCTGTTCTGTTGCGTCCATCGTAAACACCTCGCGATGCGTTGCGCTCGGCCATGTAGGTTATCGTAGTCCATCGTTTGATTTGAAATGCACGCACATACGAAACGAAATAAACGCGAACGGACGGTTCGAGACATTCGCTCGCCGCATTTGCGACGAGCCATCCGCCGGTTTGAAAGGTGGCGTCTTATTCCTTCACGGCGGTCCGGGTGAGCGAATAGGAACTACCGTTGTCGATATGGACGCACCATTTCTTGGCCGTCGCTATGAGATTGTCGATCCCTCGTACAACGGCGATAGTAGTGCGATAACAGGGATTGTGAACTACAGATATAGGTATAGCTTAAATAAGACCTTAAACGATATTTGGCCATCGCTTCACGCGCTACAAGCGCGCTATCGAAACGTAACACTTCTCGGGGGAAGCTTTGGGGGTTACCTCGCTGCGGCCTTGTCGCGCGAACTCAAGCCGAGTGACACGCTCGTTCTTTTCAAGACTATAGCCTGTACTCCTTATGAGCATTTCATTACCGAGCGTCCAGAAGGGTCGCTCGTAGCTGAGAGAAAAGTCACAAAGCAAGAATTAGTACTTATCAAGAAGATGTCAGATGGCATGTGGGAAAGTTACTTCGGTCCATTCTTCCAAAAGTCGACTGCCGATCTTATCGATATTCGGCGCCCAGGCCAGATTGTTCTCATTTACTCCCGGGACGACCCGCGCGCACGTCCCATAGGCATGGAGCTGATCGAGCGCCGCATCGAACAACGCGCGCGCCCGGGAGATGCAATCTGGGCGATGGAGCACGGCAGCCACTACGCGCTGCGTGGCGCAGCCGAAATCCTGAAGTTCGAGCGATTGTTGTGGCCCGACCAGCCGCCGTGCATGACCCCCATCGCCCACCCGACCACCAAAGTGGCCCTGCGGTCAGCCAAAGGTTGACAGCTCGTCACACCCGCGCCATGTGCGGAGACGCGTTAGCACTCGCATCGGCTGAGTGCCAACCGCCCTTTCCATCCTTGAGGAAGCACATATGAGCAGCTTTCGACCCCTGCACGACCGCGTGCTGGTTCGCCGCATCGAAGCGGAAGAGAAGACCGCAGGCGGGATCATCATCCCCGATACCGCCAAGGAAAAGCCCCAGGAGGGCGAAGTCGTCGCTGTCGGTCCCGGCACGCGCCACGAGAATGGCAATCTGAACCCGACCGAGCTGAAGGCGGGTGACAAGATCCTGTTCGGCAAATGGTCCGGCACCGAAGTCAAGCTCGGTGGCGAGGACCTGATCATAATGAAGGAGAGCGACGTTCTCGGCATCGTCGCCGCCTGAGCGTCCGGCACCCTTTCAATCCCAATCAGATAAGGAATTAGTTATATGGCAGCCAAGGAAGTCAAGTTCGGGCGCGATGCCCGCGAGCGCATCCTCGAAGGCGTTGATATCCTCGCCAACGCGGTCAAGGTGACGCTCGGTCCCAAGGGCCGCAACGTCGTGATCGAGAAGAGCTTCGGCGCGCCCCGCATCACCAAGGATGGTGTGACGGTCGCGAAGGAAATCGAGCTCAAGGACAAGTATCAGAACATCGGTGCGCAGATGATGCGCGAAGTTGCGTCCAAGACCAATGATCTCGCCGGTGACGGCACGACGACCGCGACCGTGCTGGCGCAGTCGATCGTGCGCGAAGGGCTGAAGTCGGTCGCGGCGGGCACCAACCCGATGGACCTCAAGCGCGGCATCGATATTGCAGTCGCCAAGGTGGTCGCGGACCTGAAGTCGCGTTCGAAGGACGTGGCCGGCACGCATGAGATCGCGCAGGTCGGCATCATTTCGGCGAATGGCGACGAGGAAGTCGGCCGCAAGATCGCCGAAGCGATGGAGAAGGTCGGCAAGGAAGGCGTCATCACGGTCGAAGAGGCCAAGGGTCTCGATTTCGAGCTCGAAGTCGTCGAGGGCATGCAGTTCGACCGTGGGTATCTGAGCCCCTATTTCATCACCAACCCCGAGAAAATGTCGGTCGATCTCGAAAACCCCTACATCCTAATCCACGAAAAGAAACTCAGCAACCTCCAGGCGCTACTGCCGGTGCTCGAAGCGGTGGTGCAGAGCGGCCGTCCGCTGCTGATCATCGCCGAGGACGTCGAGGGCGAGGCTTTGGCCACGCTGGTCGTCAACAAGCTGCGCGGCGGCCTCAAGGTCGCGGCCGTCAAGGCGCCCGGCTTCGGCGATCGTCGCAAGGCGATGCTCGAGGACATCGCGGTGCTCAGCGCCGGTCAGATGATTTCCGAGGATCTCGGTATCAAGCTCGAGAACGTCACGCTGCCGATGCTCGGCCGCGCGAAGAAGGTCACAATCGACAAGGATAACACGACGATTGTCGACGGCGCGGGAGAGAAGGACCAGATCGCGGGCCGGATCGAGCAAATCAAGGCGCAGATCGAGACGACAACGTCGGACTACGACAAGGAGAAGCTGCAGGAACGTCTGGCGAAGCTCGCGGGCGGTGTCGCGATTATCAAGGTCGGCGGTTCGTCCGAGGTCGAGGTCAAGGAGCGCAAGGACCGTGTGGACGACGCGCTGCACGCGACGCGCGCGGCGGTGGAAGAGGGTATCGTCGCCGGTGGCGGCGTGGCGCTTCTCTACGCAACGCACGCGCTCGAAGGCCTGAAGGGCGTGAACGAGGACCAGACGCGCGGCATCGACATCGTTCGGCGCGCGCTCCAGTCCCCGGTGCGCCAGATCGCGCAGAATGCCGGGCATGACGGCGCGGTTGTGGCGGGCAAGCTGCTCGAGCAGACCAACCCCAACTTTGGCTTCAACGCGCAGACCGAGAAGTATGAAGATCTCGTCGTCAGCGGCGTGATCGATCCGACCAAGGTCGTGCGTGCAGCGCTCCAGGATGCGGCATCCGTGGCGGGCCTGCTGATCACCACCGAGGCGACGATCGCCGAGCTTCCGGCGGACGCCAAGTCCGGCGGCGGCATGGGCGGCGGCATGGGCGGCGGCATGGGCGACATGGACTTCTAGAGTCTACTCGCTCGCACCGATCTGCAAAAGCAAAGGGCCGGGGGAACGATCCCCCGGCCCTTTCTTTGTGGGTAGCTCTGATCTGCGCCTACGCGCGGCGGCGCCGCAATCCGATCAGTCCGGCAAAGCCCAACGCGAGCAGCGCGGAGGTCGTCGGCGTATCGACGGTCAAAGCCGAAACGCGCAGCGGAGCGAACCGCATTGCCGCGTGAGCGGCCAGAATCGCGGGGGCTTGCGCGTAACGCCAGGTAAGGTTGTCGATCTCGGTTGCGTAGTTGGTCTGGCGGAAAACAATCTTGGCAACCTACTCGTTCGAAGCAAAAGCGAAGTTGACGTAGATGCTCGGAATCGTCGCACTGCTAAGCAGATCGGACGCTGCGTGGCCGCCCGCAGTCACCGCGATCTGCGTGCCGTTGATTTCGGTGCCAAAGTTACTGACTCCGTAGTTCACCGCCAACGAGTGGCCCGCTTTGTCCAAAAACGAAATGAAATTGTAAGAATCGACTGAACCAAGGTAGAGGCCGATATAGTCGATGCGTTGACCGGTGGGCACGAGAAACGAGATCGTGCCCTTGCCCGTGGCACCATTAAGCCAAGCATAGCTGCTCGTATCCAGCAGCGGCTCGCGGTGGCGAAAAAGCACGTTGGTGTTGCCGAAGCCGAAGCCGGTCGCGGCGACGCCAGTTGTGTGATTTCCGGTAAAATCGTCCAGCAACACCGGACCCGTCTGCGCGCTGGAAAGACCCTGCGCGGTTCCCGCCTGATCGAGCCCGCGATCGATCCCTCCGAGTGTCAGGACCACAGCCGAAGCAGGCGTGGCGGCAAAAACGAGCAGTACTCCAAAGCTTTGATAAACGCGCATAAAATCCCCTCGAGAAACGATGGCCGCAGATAACGGACCGGGGTGGAATGCAAAGCAAAGGCTTTGTCACATCCTCGTGCGCGCGTAACAGCCTTATCGGCCGGCCGACGCCTGCTCGGCCGTGCGCACGTCGGCATCGGCCCGGGCAACCGCCGCGCGCTCGCCCGCGCGCGCGTCCGGCGAGCTGCGCTCGTTGCGCTGCGGGCTGCGATCGCTGCACGCGGCGAGCAGCAACAAGCCGCTCGCGAGGATCCAGCGCATCACTGCGGCGCGGCTTCGCTCGTCGGCGGCGCGGGAGATAGGGGCGGGGCTGCGACCGCAGGGCCGGGATCCTGGTTGAGCGATGGCGTTACAGCCGCCAATTGCGCCGACTCTCCGATCGCCGCAGGGCCGGGATCGATGTTGAGCGGAAGATCGATCCGCGCAGTAGGCGCGGGCTCGCCCGCCGCGGGCGGTACACCATTCTTCGCAGCAGCACCGTCCCCGGGCATGTCGGCGGGCGATGCGGCATCGTCGTCGGGTGGATTGCCATCATATATCTCGTTACGACGGTTCTGGAGATAGGCTGAACGCACGGTCGCATACTCGTCCGCACTGCCGTTGAGCAGCTTGTCCGCCGTATCGAGCAATTGCGAGCGCAAATCGAGCAGCTCGATCCCGGTAAGCGGATAGGCGAGCCACCATTGCAGATCGAGTTCGCGCAGACCCACGCGGAAGGGATCGCCGAAGTAGGCCACACCCTGCCCCGCAGCGTCGCGCAGCGTGGACGGACCGAGGACCGGTAGCACCAGATACGGCCCGCTACCGATCCCCCAGACCGCGAAGGTCTGGCCGAAATCTTCCTTCTGCGGCGGCAGCCCCATGCCAGTTGCATGATCGGCCAAGCCCCCCACCCCGAGGGTGGTGTTGATGATGAAGCGCGCCAGTGTTTTCAGCGCGACCTTGGGCTTACCCTGCAGAACCGCATTGATAAAGTTCCGCGGTTCCTCAGCATTGTTGAAGAAATTGGTGACACCACGGCGTCCCGCTTCTGGTACAATCTTAGTGTATACCTTCGCTGCCGGGCGCACTACAGCCTTGTCGATCGCACGATCAAATTTATAGACCTTGCGGTTCAACTTTTCGAGCGGATCCTTTTGCGCGATTCTGTCGCTGCCATAGTGCGCTGTGGTCGCGCAGCCCGAAAGCATCAGCGCGGTGGCAATCAGTGCTGCGCGGGCGTGGGTCATATACGCTGATCCTTGGACTGTCAGGGCACCGGCACCCCACACCGCAGCCCGATAACCAATCGCGGCGCGCGTGCAAACCGCATGCGTGCCCTAGGCTTGGGCGCGTCGCCGGGTGGCGAGATGGGTTAGGGCAAGCGCGGCACCGCCGGCCGCTCCGGCGAGCAGCGAGGCCGTGGCGGGGTGCATCTGCGCCTCGAGCCAGAGGCTGGTCCGACGCACGTTGCGCGGCGTCGCCCCTTCGATTGCGCCATCCTCGCGCGCCTCATACAGATTGCCGCCGCGCGCGCGCGGCGGCGGCGTATCGGTCGTCTGCGCGGCTCCGCCCCCGGCCTCCATCGCCAGATCGGTCGCGCGAGGGAACAGCATCGCGAGGCTCGCCATCATCCGCCCCGTGCCGGCGACGGTCATCGTCCGGCGGGGATGACCGGCTGCAAACAGAATCGCGCGCGCGCTCAGCCGGGGATCGTAGAGCACCGGCGGCAGGCGCGCGGGCGCGTTCATGCGGTTGCGTGCATGTTCGGGATAGGGCGTGTTCATCGCGGCCGGCTTGATGAGCGTCACCGAGATTGGCGCGCCATCGGCCTCGAGTTCGGTCCGCAGCGCTTCGGTAAAGCCGTGCACCGCATGCTTCATCGCGCTGTAAGGGCCTTGCAGCAGCATCGAGCGTTCGCCGAGAATTGAGCCGACATTGATCAGTGCACCGCCGCGCGTGCGCGCATATTCGGCAAACGCCATGCTGCCGTGGACGGTGCCCCAATAGCCGATTTCGAACACCTGCCGATGATCCGAGAGCGAAAGGTCCGACAATTTGCCATAGGTCGCAGCGGCGGCGTCATTGACCCAAGTGTCGATGGCTCCGAACCGCGCGAGCGCTGCATCGCGCAGCGCGGTCACGGCGTCGGGGTGCGCGACATCGGTGGGCACGGCGAGCGCATGACCCCCGCGGGCTCCGATTTGAGCGGCAATGTGGTGCAGCGCATCAGCATTGCGCGCCGCGAGCACCACGCGCGCGCCGCGCTGCGCCGCGATCAGCGCGGTGGCGAGTCCGATCCCCGAGGACGCGCCGGTAATGACGATAGTTTGCTGGTTGAGCGGCTTCAGGAAAGGCGGCATGTCACGATCTCGCAGTATCGACTCGTGGCGCAAACGAGCCGCGCCCCGCCCGGGTCCGTGCGCTCAGGCGACCAGGCGACGTTCCGTCGCGGCCCAGAGTTCGATGAAGGCGTGTGCCGCCGCCGAACCCGGCGCGAGAGCGCCCAGCGCCTTGCGTTCGTGCGCCATCCGCTCGACCGCACTGGCATACGGCAGTGCGAGCCGCTCGGGCCAGGCCTCGATTGCCGCCATGTGCAGGTTGCGGCGGCGATCGAGCATCGAGAAGACCGGGAGCAGCGGCGGAGCACCTTTATGATGCTTTGCCAGATGCTCGACCAGCATATCATGCGCGCGCTCGGCGAGCGGGGCGGGCGGCATCGGTTCGACGATCAGATCGGCTGCGCGGAAAATCTGCTCCGCGAGCGCGGAAAAGCCAGGCGGGCAATCGAGCAGCACACGGTCGTAGTGGGCAGCGATTTCGGCGAGCAGGCGGCGAAGCATAAGAGGCCCGCACTCATCCGCGAGCTGCCGTTCGAGGTGGCGAAGCGACTTGTCGGCGGCGAGTAAATGGAGGCCGGGCACAGCGGTTTGCCGGACGGCATCGAGCAGCCGCGAGTCCGGGGCGAGGAGACGGCGCGCGCGCGTCTCTCCCGGTGCGTCTGCGCCCAGGATGAAGCTGGCCGCACCTTGTGCGTCCAAGTCCCACAACAGTGTGCGACGCGCGCCAGCGGTTGCGGCCGCATAGGCCAGATTGACGGCGGCGGTCGTTTTGCCGACGCCGCCCTTGAGGCTGAACATTGCTATCGTTCGCATGGAACGGGCCATCGTAGCGCGTTCTGCGCTGTCATCAATCCGTCATATGCGCCGCTCGACAGCCGCGTATTCGATTTTGTCGCAGCGCTCGCAGTAGCTATCCCGCGCAGCACCCCGGGTGCCTAACTCGGAGCAGTCGCGGCGGCATCGGGCGAAGCGGCATCGCACAGCCGCATGAAGTTCAGACGAGCGCCTGGATCGCAGCCTCGATGCGATCCATCGCAGTGGATAGGCTCGCAGTATCGGTCGCGTAACTGATGCGGAACGCAGGGGAATGCCCGAATGCGGCACCATGGACGACCGCGACGCCGGACTCTAGCAGATAGCCTGCAAGATCCTCGTCGTTCGCCAGCACCGCGCCTGCCGGGGTGCGCCTGCCGATCACCCCCGCGCATTCGGGGAAGACGTAGAAGGCCCCGTCGGGCGTCGGGCAGGTAAGGCCGGGCATGGCGGACAGGCGGGCGACGACCATGTCGCGGCGCTCGCGGAAGATCGCGGCTCGTTCGGCGAGGAAACCCATGTCCCCGGTCAGCGCGCCCACGGTGGCGGCCTGCGCGATGGCGCACGGGTTGGACGTGGACTGGGACTGCGCCTTGACCATCGCCTTGATGAGGTCGCGCGGCCCGCCCGCGAAACCGATGCGCCAGCCCGTCATGGCGAACGCCTTCGACGCGCCGTTCACGGTGAGCGTGCGCTCCGCCAGATCGGGCGCGACCTGCGCGATCGTAGCGAAGGGTGCCGTGCCGTAACGGATATGCTCGTACATGTCGTCGCTCAGCACCCAGACGTGCGGGTGGCGACGCAGCACCTGCGCGAAGGCCTCCAGTTCGGCGGCGGTATACACCGCGCCGGTAGGGTTGGACGGCGAATTGAGGATCAGCCATTTGGTGGCGGGCGTGATCGCCACCTCCAGCGCGTCCGGGGCCATCTTGTAGCCGTCCGTCCCACGCGTCGGCACGGGCACGGGCGTGCCGCCCGCGAGCGCGACCATATCGGGATAGCTGACCCAATAAGGCGCGGGGACGATCACCTCGTCCCCCGCCCCCACCGTAGCGATCATCGCGTTGAAGATGACCTGCTTGCCGCCGGTGGAAACGATAATGTCTTGCGGATCGAAAATGAGGCCGTTGTCGCGTGCGAACTTGTCCGCGATGGCGCGGCGCAGCGCGGGGGTGCCCTCGACGGCGGTGTAGTGGTTGTTGCCCATCTCGATCGCGTGCAGCGCGGCGGTGCGCGCGCTGGCAGGGACGGGGAAATTGGGTTCGCCGACCGAAAGCGAGACGATATCGCGCCCCTGCGCTTTCAGCGCGGCCGCCTTTGCGCTGACGCCGAGCGTTGCCGAGGGCTGGATGCGCTGGATGGCGGCGGAAAGCTGGATCATGGCGAAAGCGGCTAATGCTGCGACGCGGCGACCGCAAGGTTGTTTCGCGGGCAGGCGGGAACCGCGCGCGCACCGGCCCGGTTCACGCGCTATTGCCAACCCCCAAACGGAGTGTTCCCCATGGCTTCCCTCCGTCCGCTCGCGGTCGTGACCGGCGCGTCGTCCGGCATCGGCTATCATCTGGCGCTCCTCGCAGCCGAGCATGGCCACGATCTCGTCATCGCCCCCGATCAGGCGCGCATCGCCGAAGTCGCGCATGATTTCGAAGCGACGGGCGCGACGGTGCTCGCCGCAATCCATGCCGATCTCGCCACGCCCGAGGGGATCGACAAGGTGGAGGCAGCCATCGGCGGTCGCCCAGTCGCGGCGCTATTCGCCTATGCAGGGCATGGATTGGGGCACGCGTTCCTCGACCAGAGCTTCAAGGACGTGCAGCACGTAATCAATACCAATATCGTCGGCACGACCGATCTCGTGCAGCGCGTTGGCAAGGCGATGCGCGGCGCGAAGGCGGGGCGCATCCTGTTCACGGGTTCGATCGCAGGTTTGTAGCCGGGCGCGTTCCAGGCGGTTTACAATGGATCCAAGGCGTTCATCGACAGCTTCTCGGTAGCGCTGCGAAGAACGGGTTCGAGGCGATGATGGCGGGCGAGTCCGAGGTGGTCGCAGGCTAGAGCAGTTATCCACCGTCGTGAATTGGTGAGGGATTCCCAATCGGGCTGAGGTCTGATTCACACTGGCCGCCGGGGTCGGAGGCCGGCGAGTATGGGACGACCGCTTTCGATGGATTTGCGTGCGCGGGTGGTGGATGCGATCGGTGCGGGCATGTCGCGGCGGGCGGCGGCGGCGCGGTTCGGGATCAGCGCG
>Ga0123336_10001649_pt1 | contig 20331 bp, 20 predicted proteins | sample SSSSmetaG_FD_96466 | JGI IMG/M metagenome (GOLD analysis project Ga0123336, IMG submission 96466) | Glacier valley bacterial and archeal communities from Borup Fiord, Nunavut, Canada, to study Microbial Dark Matter (Phase II) - ​SSSS metaG | ecosystem: Environmental > Aquatic > Freshwater > Ice... | reverse complement strand
GGAATTGCAGGGGATTCCGTTTCATTCGGCAGCGGCGGCAGAGGTTTGCCACGACAAGGGACTAACGCGCGAACGGCTGCGGACGGCGGGATTGCCATCGCCAGAATCGGTGCGAATAAAAATTGCAGGAACGAAGCCAAATTTGCGTTACCCCCTTGTTTTGAAGCCTTTACACCTGTCTGCGAGCCGCGGAGTGATCCGCGCCGACAACGATTTGGAGTTCGAAGCCGCCCGCCAGCGCATTGGCCGGATGGTGAGCGACGACGAAATTCAAGTGGAAAGTTTTATCCCGGGGAAGGAATATGCGCTGGAAGGCGTGATGACCCGGGGCGTACTGCAGACGTTTACGCTCTTCGAAAAGCCAGACCCGCTGGATGGGCCGTTTTTCGAGGAATCGATCTACTTGATAGTTTCCGAAACGAAGCCAATTTCGCAAGCCGTGGAGCGAGCGGTTAAGGCGCTTGGATTATCGCATGGGCCGGTGCACGCGGAGGTGCGAGTAAACGCGGAAGGGGTGTTCGTTTTGGAGGTGGCGGCGCGGCCGATTGGCGGCTTATGCGCTGGCGTGCTTCGGTTTACAGGCGGCGCCACGCTGGAAGAAGTGCTGTTGCGACATGCTGCGGGCGAAGTTGTGACCGGCTTTGCGAGGGAGGCGGAATCGGCGGGCGTGATGATGATTCCGATTGGGCGTGGCGGCGTGTTTCAGGGCGTAATGGGAGTAGAAGATGCGCTGGCGGTGCCTGGGATTACGAAGTGCGTGATTACGGCGAAGGTGGGGTATCGTGTGGTGCCGCTGCCCGAAGGGGCGAGCTATTTGGGATTTCTGTTTGCTCGTGGGAGGAGTAAGGAGGAGGTGGACCGGGCGCTCAGGGAGGCGCATGGGCGGATGCGGTTTGAGTTTACGGGAGTGCTGCCGGTGATTTGAGTATTAGTGGCGACTGACGACGCGATGCAATACAGGGAGGCCTTACCTTGAACAAAACGCAGAACCAGGAAAGCGGGACTAACGTCAACATGGGCACAAGTTGGTAGAGATCCGGAGGCGGGGGCGCTCTCAAGATCGCGCCGGTTCTGATTAGTTTGGTGTCGGTGCTGATCAGCGTATCTGCTTACCGGGTTGGTGAGCGGGCGTTGAGGGTTGGACAACGCGCGTATGTCGATGTGGAGAATACCAATGTCGAGGTGGGTTCCATTGCTCGCGTGACAGGCGTGATGGACCTACGCACGATTACGTTTACTGCAACTTTGAACAATGCTGGAAACATGGTGGCCGCGCGTTTAACACAAGAAGCCGCCAATGCGTCCGAGACCGAGCCACAGAGGCTCAAGCGATATCAGGAGTATCGGGCGACGCACGCCGTCGTCGATGCAGCCCTGCAACCACGACCACAAATCTACGCCGATTTTGCTCTGACATATGAGGACGTGTTCGGCGGACGCGAAACACTGGCGTGGCGCTCATCTGAAGAACTTGGCGGGAATTCGGGCGCGAGGCTGCTCACCGGCGGCGCGCGGCAATAGCGGCCAAGGGTCGATGCGACCAACTATTATGGTCATTGCGATGAAGGCGGTTCAAAACAACATACGATGCACTAAGACTCAGCGTGCTGTGTGGCAAGGCTGGGCGGATGCTAGCAGAAAGATAGCCGAGGCAGGGGATGATGACCTTAGTCTTAGGAGAATTTGCAAACGCCGGAGACCTGGATTTGTCTTGGGGTGAGTTCGCTTTTCTGAAGGTGGATCACCTTTCTAACGGCGAGTTGAAGTTGTGGCTGAATGCCACGATTCCCGCCGACGATGCGAAGGGCACTGTCCCCACTTACCGGTTCGATATGCGGGTGGGGGAACAGGTGGTGGGTGGCATTCGGTTTCGCGCGGGATGGAACCGGGATGTGGAGTTGTATGCGGGCAATATCGGCTACAACGTGGACCCGGAATTTCGCGGTCGGCGATTTGCGGAGCGTGCTTGCAAGCTTCTAATTCCGCTGGCCATGGCGCATGGCTTCGACGGCTTTTGGATCACTTGCGACCCTGACAACTTCGCTTCGCAAGCCACTTGCGAACGGCTAGGGGCTGTGCTGGTTGATACTGTGAAGCTGCCGGAACATCTGGATATGTACCGGGATGGCGAACGCGAGAAGTGCCGCTATTGGCTGGTGTTACCAGTGAGCGAAAACGTAGTGACATAGTAAATATCCGATGGCTACTTTCGATTTAGCAGCGGAATATCTCGATCTTCTGAAGCGCTGTTTGACGCGGGAGGTTTTTCCCGATGAGCATTGGGACCTTACGTTGAGCAATCGCCTGCCGTTTGACCGCGCGCTGCGGGAGGTGGGAAGGGATTGGCCCACCGAAGCGTTGACTATGGTGGGGTTGAAGCGGCTGAACAATCTGCAGGATTGTGTGGTTCGCGCGATTCAGGACCGGGTGCCTGGCGATTTGATGGAGACGGGAGTGTGGCGTGGGGGCTGCGCCATTCTGATGCGCGCGGTACTGGCTGTCTATGGCGAGCCGCAGCGGAGTGTGTGGCTGGCCGATTCTTTTCGCGGGCTGCCGCTTCCGGACGCTGCCGCGTATCCGGCGGATCTGCTGGATCGGCACTCCACATTAGCGCCCTATTTGGGGGTGGCCCTCGACACTGTTCGAGACAACTTACGGCGCTTTGGATTTTTGGATTCGCAGGTACGTTTTCTGGAGGGTTGGTTCCGGGACACGCTTCCGACTGCGCCGGTCGAGAAGATCGCGGTGCTTCGGCTGGATGGAGATATGTATGAATCGACGTACGTGGCGATTAGTTCGCTGTATCCCAAGGTGTCGGTGGGTGGTTTTGTGATCGTAGATGATTATGGAGCGCTGCCAAATTGCCGGTTGGCCATAGAGGACTATCGCGCTCAGCAGGGGATTACGGAGCAGATCCACGAAGTGGATTGGACTGGAGTGTATTGGCGGAAGGAGAGGTGAATTGCTGGGCAGTTAGCGATATGTTAATAGCAAGAGTATGTCCAGCCCACTTTCAAGAATCACGGTCGAGCCCGGCAAGATGGGTGGAAAGCCCTGCATTCGTGGATTGCGGTTTACGGTTTACGATGTGGCGTCGTATCTAGCATCTGGGATGACGGAAGAGCAAATGTTGGGGGAATTTCCGTATCTCGAAAAGGATGACTTCCGGGCTGTTTACGAGTTCTTTGCCAACATTCCTGAAAGGATGTCGGTAATTGAAGCTGCTCGTTGACGAGAACCTTGCTCCCTCTCTAGCGAACGTCGCGGATTTATTCCCGGGTTCTATTCACGTGCGCGATGCGGGATTAGGCGCGACCCCGGACATTGCGATCTGGGAGTATGCGAAGACGAATGAATTTGCCTTTCTCACGAAAGATAGGGACTTCGCTAGCCTGAGCTTAACGAGAGGATATCCTCCCAAGGTGGTTTTGCTTGAAATTGGTAGTTGTTCAACCGCTGAAGTGGAGCGAATTGTTCGCGCGAATGCGATTCGGTTTGCGGAATTCGACCTTAGTCACGTTCGAGCAATATTGATTTTGCGCTGAGTTCCTCGGAGTCGGCTTAACTGCTCCGTTGTTCTTGCAGCATCCTGGCTGGTGACCTGAATCATGATGCCGCCGGTTATGGGAAGCAGATCATTGGCGATGGTGGCCATATGAACATTCGATAGCAAGACCGCGATGCCTAGGTTTTCGAGGAAGCCCTTCGCGAGTTCCGCTTCGAATTGAGTGGGGAAGCTGGCGATGGTGACAAGATCTTGTTCGTGCATCGGCGACTTCTTTTAAAATTCCAGCATCTTTACTTCGCCAGTTACTTTGCCGGGATGCTCGGCGGCGATGTATTCCACTGCGATGGGGAAGGGCTTTTGGGGGCCGCAGGTGAAGGTGAACTCGATAGCGGAGTTGTGCTTCAGCAAGATCCTATCGGGCTTCGGGATCGCGAAGGTCATGAGTTTGCCGCTCGAAAGAATGGCGATCTTCAGGCCGCCTTCGCAAAGGACATCCTTGGCGACGCCTTCCGCGCGGAGTACCTTTTGTCCAGGCGCGACGAACGGATTGCCGGGTGCATTGGGCGATGGGGGAGCGAATGTAGCCTTTGCCTCCAAAGGCTTCCGTTCCAGGTGGGGACGTTCGTCGGTGGGCTCGGCAGTGGCCGGGGATTCGTGATCTTGCGCACGCGCATCCAGGTAGCGAAGCAGGCTTTCGGTTTGCTCCTTTTCTTCATCGGTGCGGTTCCATTTCCTGGCCGCTTCGGCTTGCTTATGAGCTTCAGGGAAGCTGCCTGTCTGGGAGTAAGCATAGGCTAGCGCGTTGAAGTAGCGGCTGGCGCGTGCCTGGTCGATGTGCTTGATCTGCTTCAGATCCGCAATCGCATCGGCATACCGGTTGGCCTTGAGATCGGTCAGACCGAGTTCGAGACGAGCGTCCAGATAATCCGGCTTGAGTTCGATGGCGCGGCGCAGGGCGGCAGCCGCCTTGTCTTCTGAGTTGCCGTGCTGCAGTTCGAACAGCGCCAGGTGATAGCAAAGCTGAGGATCCTTGCTGCCGGCGGCGAATGCCTTCTCAAACTGAGTGCGCGCGAGTTCGGTGTTCTGCTTCTGCCAGGCCAAATAGCCAAGCGACTGTGGAATTTCCGGCCGATCGGGATATTGGACCGCGAGTGCTTCGTAACCAGCTTGGGCGCGATCCAGCTTGTGGATGGCGGCGAAAAGGTCGGCCGACATGAGGGATGAATCGAAGTCGCTGGCTGGTGAGATGGATGCCTCTTCCTCCGACTTACTAAGCTTCGCATCGAAGACCGCGCCATAAAGTTTGTTGCTGCGCAGGTACTGCTGCAGATCGGCAAATACCTGCGCGCCGGTCTTGCCGAAGGCGGTCTGGCAAGCGTCATTGGCATTCGCGCCGGAGTTCAACGCCAGCAGAAATTTGTTGAAGTTACGGTTGTACTCCGGGCTGAGATAGAGCATGTGGGTGAGCGCCCAACTCTCCGCGTAGAAGATGCTGGCGCGGTCCTTTTCGTTATACGCGGGCGAGTCATGGCTTACGGAAGTGAGGGTTTCAAAGGGCAGCCATTTCTCCTGGAGCAGGACTTGCACACGGCCGGGAATCAGGTCGCCGACCATGGACTTCTTGCCGATGGGCTTCAAGGTGGAATACACGTCGGCCCAACCTTCATTGAGCCAGACAGGAAGCTTGAGGCCGCTGTTTTCGACCACCAGATGCATGTATTCGTGGAGGGCGATGGGCAGGTGATCGGGGTCGAGATCGCCTAACACGATGTAGTCGCGGTAACGGCCTTTCGTGTAGAACGCGGCTGCGAAGCCGTTGATGCGGTAGGGGTCGTATTGGCGGGCGTTCTTGAAGGCGACGATGCGTACGGGAAATTCTGTTACGCCGCGGACGGGGGAAGCTTGGATGAAGAAGCTGCGCACTTCTTCGAAGTAAAGAATTACCTCTCGGGCACGCTTTTCACTGCCCGTGGTGTACATCTCAAAGTGGGGAGTGGTGAGGTGGAGCCACTGGTCCTGCGCAGCGGAGGCGGGGAACAGAAAGGCGAGAACGAAGAATGCAAAAAAGCGCACGACCCAGTATCGTACCGCGAGCGGATTACTTCGCTTGCTGGGGCACGTAGCCGGCGGGAAGTGCCGCGCCTTCGCCGAAAAAGTAATCGTCCATTTGCTTGATGAGGAACTCTTGCGCTTCGGCCGTTCCCAGGTTCAAGCGGTATTCATTCATGAGCATTTTCATATGCTCAATCCACATTTTCCACGCTTCTTTGGAGACATTGTCGTAGATTTTCTGGCCTAGCGGATGACCTTCAAAGGGGATTTCGTCCAGGCCGGCGAGCTCTTTTTGGAACTTCACGCAGAAGACTTTGCGTTCGCCCGGCTTGATGTCCGTGTTCGGGGCACCCAGCCCGCCTGCTCCACATCCCATGAGTTCAGGATACTACTTCTCGAAACCGGCGCCGCTCAAAATGATGCCGAGTTCGCGGTGGTCGGTGGGGACGGAAAAGCTTTGATCGGCGGTGATGGTGAGGACCGATCCGGAGAGTGGCGGCGTGCGAATGGTGTAGGTGCCGGGGGCGGGAAAGGTTTGCGTGGCGACGGTGGCGCCGTCGAGCGTGAGCGTGATTGTGCGCGCGGGTGCGGAGTCTGGAATATAGAGGCGCACAACGAGGGGAGTGGGTGCGGCGGGGGGCTTGAGAAGGAACGACCCCGATTTCGACATCCAGCGCCAGGGGTTGCCGTCGGCCGCGTAGATGCCGGCTGCGATCTGTTCATCAACACCGGGGAGCGCGAGGTTCACATACTCGCGGGTGGGGATTTTAGGGGCGAGGGTTTCAACGCGCAGCCGGTCCACGGCGCCGGTGGAGATGCCGAAGGGGAGGAACCCGCGTGTGTTAGTCGAGTAGGCGGATTGTGTTTCGAGTCCGATCAAGCGGAACGGAACCGTAGGGCGGATCTCTCGTGTTTCGAGCAGCACGGGCGTGGCGCCGGCGTGCGCGTAGCGAATGGGGAAACCGAGTTCGCTTGTGATGACCAGGTCGCTGGGCGGAATCTGTTGACCTTCGCGCACTGGCATCGCGCCGCGTTGTTCCAGGTAATGGCGCAGGCCCCATTCCGCATTCACCCAGGTGCGGTTTTCTAGGCGTGCGGATTGGGCGAACGCGCGTACCTGCTGCCAGTGCTGGTAATTGGCGGTGGCCAGTAACAGCGATACGCAAAGCGACAAAACGAAGCCGATTTTAAGCCAGAGCGGGCGGGCGGCGAAGGAGACCAGCAGCGCGACCGGAGCCGCCATCGGTAACAGGTAGCGGGCGGAACCGGAGAAGAATAAAGCCACGGCACCCAGGAAAAAGATGCCGCACCACACATATAAAAAAGACAGGTCTTTCGAGCGGGGGCGCGGCAGGAACAGCAGCAGGGGAGGGAAGACCAGGAAGAGCGAATGGACCGAGAGCGCTTCGGCGTTGCGCAATTTTAAGATGAGCCGCTCATACCCGTACGATTGCAGGTAGCCGGCGACGACGGCGGCGGGGAAGCGGCCATCGGTTAAAAATTCGAACGTCTGCCAGAGTGCGGTGGCCAAGATTGGCGTGAGCACCGCGAGCCAGGCGGCTTTGAAAGTTCGCGCATTGAGCCAGAGGTAAACCGCCAGGATGGGAACAGCTAAGACGACTTGAGGCGCGGTGAGAGACGCGGCCGCGAGCAAGAGGGCCGATGCCGAAAGACGCAGCCAACTGCGCTGATCGACGCCTGAGATGAAGACAGCGATACCCGCAAGCCAGAAGGCAAGGAACGGCACATCGGATTCAAAGGAGTTGCCATTGATGACGAAGGCTGGCGTGGCAAGAAAGAGCAGAGTGGCCCAGAGCGGGTGCGGCGAGAAGCGCTTGGCAAGGCTCCACATGGCGAACGCGGCGATGAGCGAAAACGAAATGTAGGCAATGTGGAAAGGGACTTCGCGCACTTCGCCGAACAGCCCGATCAGCGCGGCGAGAGACCAGGCGTTGAGTGGGGGATGGGGGTAGCCGCGGAAATCCACATCGCGGCCTTCGAAGATGTAGTGGACGTGGTTGGGATGCGCGGGATCGATCTGGGCGTGCTCAGCGGCGGCGAGGTAATAGACGTCATCGCCGCCGACCGCCTGATTCAGAAACGGCAGGCGAATGAAAAGAATCAGGGCGAGGATGACCAGCCAGGCCGGAGGTTTCAATCCGCGGCTTGGCTGCTGGAGCGGTCCGGCTTCCAACGCACGATGGGCCGGCGCGCGGCCATCACTTCATCGACGCGTGTGGTGCGCGTGGAGTAAGGAGCCTGAAGGACGCTCTTCGGATCGGTATCGATTTCCTTCGCGATGGAAATCATAGCGTCGATGAAGAGATCGAGTTCGCGCTTGCTCTCCGTTTCAGTGGGCTCAATCATGATGGCGCCGTGGACGATGGTGGGGAAGCTGACGGTGTAGGGGTGGAAGCCGTAATCGATGAGGCGCTTGGCAAGGTCGCCCGTCTTCACGCCGTGGGCGGATTGGCGGTCGTCGCTGAAGACCACTTCGTGCATGCTGGGGCTGGAATAGGGAAGGTCGTAGTGGGGTTCCAGCTTGCGGCGGATATAGTTGGCGTTCATCAGCGCGTCGACGGTAGCGTTGCGCAGGCCGGGGCCGCCGTGAGCCAGGATGTAAGCGAGCGCGCGCACCAGCACGCCGAAGTTGCCGTAGAAGGCGCGCACGCGGCCGATGGATTGAGGGCGGTCGTAATCGAAGTGCCAGGCGCCGGAAACTTTTTTCAGAACAGGCACGGGAAGGAACGGTTCCAGATGTTTCTTGATGGCGACGGGACCGCTTCCGGGACCGCCACCACCGTGCGGGGTGCTGAAGGTTTTGTGCAGATTCAGGTGCATGACATCCACACCGAAATCGCCGGGGCGCGTCAGGCCGACGAGCGCGTTCATGTTCGCGCCATCCATATAAAGCATGGCGCCTTTCGCGTGCAGGATGCCGGCCACCTTGGCGATATCTTCTTCGAAGATGCCGAGCGTGCTGGGGTTGGTCACCATGAGCGCGGCGATATCGTGCGCGTCATCGCGCTCCAGCAGCCCGGCCAGCTGCTCCACATCCATCATGCCCTTCTCGTTCGATTTAATGTTCTGAACGGAATAGCCGGCCATGCTGGCTGTCGCGGGGTTGGTGCCGTGGGCGGAATCGGGAACCAGGATGCGCTTGCGCGGGTTGCCCTGGCTTTCCAGATACGCGCGCACCAGCAGGATGCCGGTGAGTTCGCCATGCGCGCCAGCGGCGGGTTGCAGCGTGATGGCGTCCATGCCGGTAATTTCGAGCAGCGCGCTTTCGAGATCGGCAATCACTTGCATAGCGCCTTGCGAAAGCGACTCCGGCTGATAAGGATGCGCCCAAGCAAGGCCCTCGAGCCGCGCCACCAATTCATTCACGCGCGGGTTGTATTTCATGGTGCAGGAGCCGAGCGGATAGAGCCCAAGATCGATGGCGTAATTCCAGGTGGAGAGGCGCGTGAAGTGGCGGATGGCTTCTACTTCGCTCACTTCGGGGAAGCCTTCAATCTCATCGCGCACGTTGCCGCTGCCGAGGGCTAGGTGCGGATCAACCGAGGGCACGTCGAGCGTGGGCAGTTGATAGCCGCTCTTGCCGGGCGAACTTTCTTCGAAGAGCAGCGCTTCGTTCTGTACGATGTGTGGGCGAACTTTGCGAATCATTGTACGTAGGCCTCGGCGACGATGTCCATATTGGCGCGGCGGGACATTTCCGTGGCGCAGAGCAACGTGGCGTTACCTAATTCCGGATAGAAGCGGTTCAGCGCTAGACCACCGATGATCTTCTTGCCAAGCAGCTTTTGATTCACGTCTTCGGGAGGGCCAGGCGCATCGGCGACGAACTCATTAAAGAAGGGTCCAGTGAAGCGCGGCTTGATTTTCGAACTCAGATAGTGAGCCTTCGAAAGATTCTGAGCGGCCAATTCACGCAAACCCTCTTTGCCATAGACGGTCATGTACACAGTTGCCATCAGCGCGATGAGTGCCTGGTTGGTGCAGATGTTTGACGTGGCCTTCTCACGCCGAATGTGTTGTTCGCGAGTGGAGAGTGTGAGGCAGAAGGCGCGATTGCCATTCGTATCGACACTCTGGCTCACAAGGCGGCCGGGCAATTGGCGCAGAAACTTTTCTTTCGCGGCGATGATGCCGGCATAAGGTCCACCGAAGGAAGGCGAGATGGCAAAAGACTGTAGCTCACCGGCCACGATATCGGCATCGGTTGGCGGCGCGAGAATACCAAGCGAGGCGGCTTCCGCGAAAACGAAAATCAGCAAAGCGCCGTGTTTATGGGCCAGGTCCGCCGCAGCCCGCACGTTTTCGATGATGCCGAAAAAGTTGGGCGATTGAATGATGACGGCGGCGGTCTCCCGATCAAGCTTCGCTTCCAGATCTTCAAGATCGAGTTGGCCCGTTTCGGCGTGATAGCCAAACTCTTCGACGGGCATGCCTTGGTGCCGGGCATAGGTGGTGAGCACTTCGCGATATTCGGGATGGACCACGCGCGAGACCAGAACCTTAGCGCGGCCAGTGACGCGGACGGCCATCATGGCGGCTTCCGGCACGGCGGTGGAACCGTCATACATGGAAGCGTTGGCCACATCCATGCCGGTCAACTGGCAGATCATGGTTTGAAATTCAAAGATGGCGGTGAGCGTGCCTTGTGCGATTTCAGCTTGGTAGGGCGTGTAGGAAGTGAGGAACTCGCCGCGCGAAACGATGGTGTCGCAAAGCACCGGCCGGTAGTGGCGATACACGCCAGCGCCCAGGAAAGAAGCGTAGCCCTGGGCTGTGTCATCGGCGCGGGCTTGGAAGAAATCGATGATCTCGTATTCCGAAATTCCCGGCGCCAGATTCAGTTCGCGATTGAGTTTCGCTTCGGCTGGCAGGTGAGCATAAAGCTCCTCCGCGGTGGCGATGCCGCACGCGGCAAGCATTTCCTGACGTTCGGAATCCGACTTGGGAAGATAACGCAACTTAGCTTTCTGCTCCTACATAAGTTTGATAATCCGCAGCCGAAAGAAGCTTCTTTATTTCGTCGGCGGCGCTCATCCTGATTTTCACCAGCCATGCTTCGCCGTGCGGATCTTCGTTCAATTTTTCAGGCGCCGAGGCAAGTGTTTCATTGATCTCGGTCACTTCGCCGGTCAGTGGCGAATAGATGTCGGAAACCGCCTTTACGCTTTCGACGGAGCCCAGCGTCTTCCCTTGCTCCACATGCGTGCCGATTTTGGGAAGATCGACATACACAATGTCGCCTAGTTCGTGCTGGGCATGGTGGGTAATGCCCACCGTGGCGATATCGCCGGCGGCATTCACCCATTCATGTTCTTTGGTGTAAAGGAAGTGTTCGGGGTAGGTGCTCATTTAGCTCTCTTATAAAAAGGTGTAGGGACCACGATTGCATCCACGGGCTGGCCGCGGACAGTGACTTGAAATTGTCTGCCGGGCTGCGCTTCGGCAATGGGCAGATAGCAGAGGCCTATATTCTTGCCGACCGTTGGGCCGGGCGAACCGCTGGTGACCCATCCCGCGGCGGCGCCGTCAACTGAAACTTCATAACCATCGCGCCCAATGCCGCGGCCGGTCATTTCAAAGCCCACCAGCTTGCGCGACAGGCCTGATTCGCGCTGTTTGAGCAGGGCATCGCGGCCTATAAAATCGCCTTTATCGAATTTGACGATCCAGCCGAGGTCAGCGTCCAGCGGATTTAACGAGGCATGAATTTCATGACCGTACAGCGCCATTTTGGCTTCCAGGCGAAGCGTATTGCGCGCACCCAGACCGCACGGTTTGATCCCGAACTCCGCGCCGGCTTCAAGCAGCGCATTCCAAACATGAGGCGCTTTGGTGGGCTCAAGGTAAAGTTCAAAGCCGTCTTCGCCCGTGTAGCCGGTACGCGCGATGCGCGCGGGAACGCCCGCCACTTGGCCTTCTTCAAACCAATAATATTTGATGCCGTTCAATTCGGTTGGCGTGATCGTGCTAAGCGTTTCAAGCGCACGCGGACCCTGCACGGCGATCTGCGCGTATTTGTCGCTCGCGAATTCGACGTGGGCATCGAAGCCTTTATCGCGGCGCACGGCTTCGATGTATTCGTAATCCTTTTCCTGGTTCGAGGCGTTGACGCAAATAAAGTAAAAATCGTCCGCTACCTTGTGTACCAGGATGTCGTCGACGAAGCCGCCGTGTTCATAGAGCAGGCCGGAATAGTGCGCCTGGCCCAGCTTCAGCTTGGCAACATGATTTGTGGTGATGTATTCAGTGAGCTTTTGCGCGCCGGGGCCGGTGATTTCAATTTCGCCCATGTGGCTGACATCGAAGAGGCCCACCGCGCGGCGAACGGTGTGGTGTTCATCTACCAGGCTGGAGTACTGCACGGGCATATCCCACCCGCCGAAATCGACCATTTTCGCGCCGCTTGCGCGGTGCACGGCGTTGAGCGGCGTGCGCTTCAATTCGGTATCGGCCATGCGCGGGAACTTTTATGTTAGCGCGTTCCGCCAAACCGATTTGCCAACAAAAAATGGTCCCATGGCCTCTATATAGGTTGAGGTTTGCTTGGTTTTGCGCATGGCCTGGATGCAGGCGGAAAGCGGGAACAGATCTTTTCCGGTGAGGCCTATTACGAAATCGTTATCGTGTCGATCAAGACCGAAACAGGCCAGGCGGATGTCTTGCGCAAAGCCCGCCATGCCGAAGGAGTGCCCGATTTTTCCGTGCTCGCTCAGGATCGGCATCTGCTCGTCGATCGTGAGCTGCGCGAATTCGCCCTTGCGACGAAGCGGATACCAAATGGCCCAGGGCTGCGCGGGGTCGGTGGCGGCGCGAATGGGTTTATCGATGAGCCAATCGCGCAGGTTCGGTTCGTGACCCAGCGAGTAAGTGCGGCCCAGCATGGAATATTCCAATTTCGGTTTCAGCGCGGAAAAATGCGGACCGTTCAGAATGGAGCGGACGCGATCGGTGAAAAAGTTCGGGTCCTGGCTCCAGGTGAGGAAGCCGATGCCGCGCGGGTCATTCACATCCTCATAGAGTACGCCCGGAATAGAATCGTATTCCAGCATCTTTCCTAATTCCGGCAGATTGGAGGCTTCTCCGAACGCTAGGAATTGCATAAAAAGGCGCGTGTCGGAAAATTGGGGCTGGCCATCGCGCACACCCCCGCGCTCGCGAAGGTCTAAAAGTTCCATTGTTTCTCCTCTTGTACTCCGATACTAACGCGGCATCTTGGGAAGCTATCGCTCCAGTTCCTGGCCAGTCGCTTCAGTGCGCTGCGTGCCCAGGTTTTCACAGTGCCCAAAGGTTCGCCCAATTTGTCGGCCATCTCCGTCTGGCTCAACCCTTCGAAGTAAGCCAATTCGATGACGCGTTTTTGGTTGGCGCTAAGCGACGTCAGAGCGGCATGAATTCGGCGCGCGTCGTCAGCGGTGACAATCTCCTGTTCGGCGTTCGCGAATAGCGAGGGTGCTCGCGCTCTTCGAGTTCATAGGCATTGCGGGTGATACGCGCTCCGGCGGAGCGAATGTGATCGATGGCGCGATTGCGGGCCACCGTGAGCAGCCAGGGCCCTAGTGCGCCGCGCTCCGCGTCGAAAGCGGCCATGCGGTTCCAGACGCGCAGGAAAGTTTCCTGCACCAGATCTTCGGCGATGCCGGAATCGCGAACGATGGTGAAGATTACGGAATAGGCCACGCGGCCGAAGCGATCGTAAAGGTCGGCCATGGCTCCAGAATCGTGTCGTTTCAGACGGAGAGCAAGTTCGCGATCGCCCTCGGCGACAGAAACACTCAACAGCAAAAAAATCAAAATGACGATGGCCAAGGGTCGCCTGTCTTGTCCCATCCACTGGGATGGATCGGGCGCGCTAAAAGTCATCTTTGGCGTCTTGCAGCCTGGTTTCGGGCGGCACCTTACGGAAATTTTCAGAGGTGGTGAGATTCTCAATCGCCACATGGGTCAGCATCGCTACCCGCGCGTTGGCTTTGAGTCCCGTCCTGACTGCCACCCACGTGCCGTCCGGCAGGCGCATCTGTTCGAAAAAAAGATGCGCGCCTTTATCCAGTTTCGCCAGAGCGGCGAAGCCAAGCGCGAAAGCTTCCGTGGCGGTGGCATCCGCCTTCACCCACAAAAGGTCTTCCCGATCGATCCAGATGCGACCGCTCAAATGAAGAAAGAGTTCGGCTTTGAGTTCTTTCGGTTTGTAGCCGGGATGCGGAACGGCTTCCAGTACCCAGGCCTTTCGGCCGTTCAAGGTTTCTTCGCCCACGATTCGAAAATCGAAAGCTTCCAGCAGTTCGTGCGAGAAGCGCCGCCCTTTTTCCTGTTTCTCTTTAGCCTCCGCCAAGCGCCTTTCGCGTTGCGCCGGTGTCTCGCGTTTGCGCGAAGCAATCAGCTTGGCGATGCGGCTATCTTCTTTCGCGCGATCGGCGCCATCGAGCGGCTTATCGTTCTTCGCCACCAGTGCGCGGACATGGAAGCCATCGATGAAGACATCGTCAAAGGTTTTGATTTCCTCCGTCTTCAGGCTGCCGTTCTGTTCGAAGCGCTTCAGATCGGAACGCGTGCGGCTGAGGTAGGTGCGAAGCTGCTGTTCATTTTTTTCTCCGGACGCAAGAGATTTCACAATCAGATCGTGAGCGTCGGGAAGCTCTTTCGCGTCCGACGGAAGAGCAAAAAACGCTAATATGCCAACAAAACAGCCCAAAACATTTTTAGTGTTGTTTGTTGTCCGCGCCCGATACGGTTTTGCGGCGAATGCCGTCACGCAAGAAGAGAGCCATGTCATACATTTTTTCCTTGACAATTTTTTTGAACAACCTTATATATGAATCACATTGCGATTTTTTCAATCGCAAACTTTTAAGTTAGGGAGAATCACATCGATGAAGAACGCAACCAAGAAGGCCGCTCCAAAAAAGAAAGCTGCTCCGAAGAAAAAGAAGTAGCTCACGTCCCGTTAGGGATGAGTTCCACAACATAAGGCTCCGGGCAACCGGGGCCTTTTTCATTTTGCGCGGTCCTTGCGGAGCGTGAGAACGCGGAAGCTTTGGCCCATGCCGAAGAGGAGCGTTTTGAGTTGAGCGGCAAAGCGAGCGTCGTTTGTCCACCGCGGAGCGTTTTCGAGAGCGCGCAGCAAAGTCTGCGCCAGCGTCTCGAAGCGAATGGAAGTGAAACCGCACTCACGCGCGACATCCATCAGGAAGCCGAATGGCACGTGGGCGGTGATGTCTCGAGACCCTGGGCCGGCAAGAACATCCGCCGAAGCGGAGTGGCGGCTGTAGCTCATCAGGGTTCCCTCCGGAAAGCGCAGGTATTCATTTGCGGACCAGCCGTAATCGATGATGAGCACGGTCCCTTCGGCAAGGCATTTATCAATGCGACGGAGCGAGTGGCCGGCGCGTTCCGCAATCTCGAAGCGTGAGCCGTCGGGAATGAGCGGATAGTAACGTTTTACATACTTCAGACGTTCGCCGGAAAGGGGCGGGCCTTCGTGCCAGGCAAAGTTTGAACCGGTGCGACGCACCAGCAGTTCGCGAAACTCATCGCCACGGCGCACACCGGCGGCAACGGGCAGTGCATCGAAGAATTCGTTTGCGAAAATCGAGCCGTGCCAGGTATCCGGCAGTTCGTCGCAGAGCGACACGCTTCGATACAGGCGCGGGCGAAACGCATCGCGCATTTCCCGCCGGCCCGCTCCCAATTCCAGCACCGGCTCCTGAGGCAGCAGCAGGGCAATCAGTGAACCAAAAGCGGGTTGGAGTTGTGAAGCGGTGAAGAAATCGCCGTGCCTGCCCAGGATGGCTTCGGGCGCTTGGCGATAATATCCGGTCTCCGGATGGTATAAAGCCCATTCCATAAATCGATCGAAAGGAAGGGTGGCACCGTCCGCTACCATCATAGGCATCGCGTCGGACCGAGAGACATCGCAATCGATTGAGTCAGTGATGGTGGAACCTACCCTTCAACAGCTTACCGAGCAAGTGCGCCAGTTAACGGAGCGAGTGGCCGTGCTGGAGCGGCAGCTGGAAATTCACCCGGAAGAAACGGCGCGCCCGGCAGTGGTGGAAACCCCGGCAAAGCTTGCTCCCAAGCGCGACCTGGAAACACGCGTAGGGTTACGCCTGGTGAATCGCGTGGGCGCGATTACGCTGATTCTGGGATTCGGATTTTTCTTTCGCTATGCGGTGGAGAACAACTGGCTCGGCGAAGCTGCGCGCGTTCTAGCCGGGGCACTGGCCGGGTTGCTGCTGCTGGCCGGGGGCGAATGGGCGTACCGGCGCGCGCAAGGTGTCTTCGCGCAAGGCATCAGCGGGGCGGGAGCGGCAATTCTTTTTCTTTCTGTCTATGCGGCATTCGGCGCTTACCGGTTGATTCCGGCGGGCGCGGCATTCGCGTTGATTGCGGCAAGCACCGCGCTGGGTGCCGGCGTGGCGCTGCGTTATCGCTCACAGGCGATTGCGGTGCTGGCGCTCTTTGGCGCATTTCTCGCACCGGTGATTCTGGAAGGGGCGCACCTGGGCGTGTGGTTCGTGCCCGCTTACATCGCCGCGCTCGATGCCGGTTTCGTTCTGTTGGCATCGCGGCGCGCCTGGCGCGTTACGGAATGGATTGCTCTGGTGGGCACCGTGCTGTTTACGTTCCAGTTTGCGGACGCGCCCCTGCGGCTGTTCGTCCCCGTTTACTATTTGCTGTTCGCGACGCGGTCAAGCGCCGCCCTGTTTGTAGCCGCGCACGGCTTGTTGCTGACGCGCCTTACACAGCAGCCGAAATCCTACTGGTTGTACGCGCCGGAATGGGTGGCGCTCTCTTTCGGCGGTCTGGCGATTCTGCGCTGGCGCGGTTGGTACTATTTGGCGAACTGGCTGGTGAGCATCGCGGCGGCGAGTTGGTTCCTCGGCCAGATTGGGGTCGGCTTGCCCCTGACTGGCGCGCTGCTCACGTTGACCATTCTGTTTGCGGTATTGTTTGGGGCGACGGCTTGGCGCGCGTTCACCGCCGCCGTATCCTTCACCACATCTGAGTTAGCAGCCCTACCGTTGACTGCCGCTTTTTTCTTTGCGGCCTGCTACCAGCGCTTAGATGGCTGGGCGGATTCCTGGGCGGCACTGCTGGCTTTGCTGCTGGCTTGTGTTTATCTCGGAATGGCATACCTGCTTCGCGATGCTCCCGCACCGAACCTGATCGGCTTGGTCAGTGGCGGTGTCGCCATCGCGCTGTTCACCCTGGCGGCGCCGCTTCAGTTCCATGCATTCCAGATCACGATTGTATGGGCGCTCGAAGGAGCCGCGCTGGTGTGGATCGGCTTCCTGCGCGGCGCAGAGATAGCGCGAGCCTTCGGATTGTTCGTGTTGTTATTCGCCGTCGCACGCTTCGCCGCGCTCGATTTGTTCCTGTTCGCCGCGCCGGACAATCACCGCATCTTGGCCAATGCGCGATTCGCGACGGCACTGGCTCTGGCCTTCGCGCTCTTCCTGGCTGCCGCGTGGGGCCGAGGCATGCGCGTGCCTGTCTGGGTGCCCGGCGGTATGGGACACCTGGTGTTGCTGACAGCGCTCTCGTTTGAAGTGTCCGATTGGGCCACGCGTTTCCACGCAGCGAACCAGGACAACGTGCAGAGCGCGGCTCTTTCGATTCTGTTCGCCGCCTACGCTGTCACGCTGGTGGCGTTTGGAACCGCTAACCGTTCAGCAGGCAGCCGTTACATGGGCCTCGGGCTGATCGCGCTAGTCGTGGTCAAATTCTGCCTCGATGACATCTGGCAATTGGAGCTGGTGTATCGCTTCATCGCCTTCGCAGGCTTAGGCGGCCTGTTGCTTGCCATGTCATTCCTGTATTCGCGGTATCGCGAGCGGGTGACGAACTGGCTCACACCACGCGACGCTTCCGCAGTTCATCCACCGCAACAGCCAGAATGATCACCGCGCCAATCACCACCTGCTGGACGTAATTCGAGATGCCGAGCAGATCGCTGCCGTTTGACAGCAGGCCCATGATGAACGCGCCCACCAACGTGCCCACCACGCTGCCCTCACCGCCGCGCAGACTGCCACCGCCGATCACGACAGCCGCGATGGCCTGCAGTTCGTAACCCTGCCCCGCGGTGGGCTGCCCGGTCATCAGCCGCGATGCTTCAATCATGCCCGCAAGACCGGTGAGCAGTCCGCCGATGGAATAGACCGCCGTGGTATGAAACGCCACCGGGATTCCGGCGTACATGGCCGCGGCCGGACTGCTGCCGATGGCGAAAGCATAACGGCCCAGGCGCGTGTGTTCCAAAAGGATGTGTACGGCGATGGCGCACACAATCAGTAGCAGCAATACATAAGGGATGCCGAAGATGGCGCCTTCGCCCAAAATTGAAAATGCGGGCGGCAGCTTGTGCACCGGCAAACCGTTCGAGAGAATAAGCGCGGAGCCGCGATAAATTCCGAGCGTGCCCAGCGTGACAATAAACGGCGCGATCTTCAGCCGCGTGATGAGAAAGCCATTCAGGAAGCCGCAGGCAAGCCCGGTGAGGATTCCAATGAACACGGCGGGCAGAATGGGCACGCCGCGCTCCATCGCCATCGCGCCCGATAAACCGCCCAGGCCCAGGATGGAGCCGACGGAAAGATCGATGCCGCCCGAGATGATGATCACTGTCATACCGAGCGCCATGATGTTGATCACGGCGGTCTGGCGCACCACGCTCGAGAGGTTGGTGGCGGTGAGAAAATGCGGCGACGCGATCACCAGCGCTATGAAAAGGACGATCAGGCTCAGGAACGGGAGCAGCCGTTGGAATCGTTTCAAGCGATTGTCTCCGCTTCGGAATTGGAAAGTGTGGCCAGTGCCATCACTTCTTCGGGCGTGGCGCCGCGCGGTAGTTCGCCAGAGATGCGGCCCTGGCGCATGACCACAATGCGATCGGCCACCTGCAGCAATTCGGGAATTTCGGAACTCACCATCAGAACGGCAGCACCCCTGCCGGCCAGCTCATGCATAAAATCGAAGACCTCTACTTTCGCGCCGACGTCGATACCGCGTGTGGGCTCATCGAAAAGGAAGACGCGTGGTTCGCGGAAGAGCCACTTCGCGATGACCACCTTCTGTTGATTGCCGCCGCTCAATCGCCCCGCCGGCTGTTTCGGACCCTGCGCCTTAATCCGTAGCTTGGCAATGTAATCCGCGCCAATTTCATTTTGACGGCGCAGGCGAAGAAAGCCGTTGCTGCTGATGGCTTCCGTATTGGCCATGGTCGCGTTTACCGAAATAGAAAGCGGAAGCGCGAGGCCGGTGGTTTGCCTGTCTTCCGTGACCAGCGCAATGCCTGCTTTGACGGCTGCTCGCGGTGAGGTGATCCGCACTGGCTTACCGGCCAGATGAATGCTCCCGCCGTCCAGAGGATCGACGCCGAACAGGGCGCGGCACAGTTCAGTGCGTCCCGCTCCAATCAGCCCGGCCATGCCCGTAATTTCGCCCGCGCGCAACGTAAGCGAGACATTGTGAAGCTTGCCCTTCACGTGAAGTCCGGAAGCTTGCAGGACGGGCTCGCCGGGCTTGTGGGCATCGCGCGAATACGTCGCCGCCACCTGACGGCCCACCATATGGGAAATAATCTGCGCCGTGGTGAGTTCGTTGAGCGGACCGGTATGCACCGTCGCCCCATCGCGCAGAATGGTGACGCGATCGCCGATGGCGCGCAGCTCCTCAAGCCGATGCGTGATGTAGATGACCCCCATCTTGCGCTCCCGCAGCGTGCGGACAATGCGGAACACTTCTTCGGTTTCCGCGCCCGAGAGCGAAGAGGTGGGCTCATCGAAAATCAGCAGGCTGGAACCGTGCTGGATAGCGCGGCAGATCTCCACCAACTGCTTACCGGCAGGGCTGAGTTTTTCAACGCGCCATTCCGCCCGCAGCGGAAAGTGGTGCTGTTCAATCAGGCGGGCGGCCTGTTCCACGGCGCGGCGGCGCGCTACCCAGCCCAGCGGATGACGCTCCTCACGGCCTAGGAAAATGTTTTCGGCAACCGTCAATTGCGATGCCAACAGAGACTCCTGATGCACCATGGCCACGCCAATTCGTGCCGCATCCGCCGGATTCTTGAACTGCACCGGCGAACCATCCCACAGCATCGTGCCGCCGTCCGGCTCCACCAAACCGGCGACAACTTTCATGAGCGTGGATTTGCCCGCGCCGTTTTCGCCCAGCAGCAAATGGACTTCCCCGGCGGCGACCGAGAGATTTGCCGAGCGCAGAGCGGTGACACCTCCGTAGCGTTTCTGAATATCCGTAAGAGTGAGCAGCACCAGCAGATTAGTTTATATGGCCGCAGCGGCAGGAAACCAGATGCTGCGCCGGCATGGTGCCATCGAGCGCGGGGATGCAATGCCCGTGAGGGTCGCGATTCGGATGCCCCAGCTTACGCGCGACCCGCTCTTCGAAGTGTTCAGAAATGAAATGTTCCAGGCGTTCCGCTTCATCGTGCAGTTCTTCAATTGGATAATCGAGCATCTCGAAAAGAAACGTTTCAATCAGACGATGATGGCGGACAATCTCGAGCGCCCGTTTGCGCCCGTGCTTCGAAAGCTTGACGCCATGGTGGCGCTGATATTCCACCAGGGGCGCTTTCGCCGAAGCCAGGCGCTGCAGCATGTTGGTGACCGATGCGGGCGCCAGAAGAAGATGGTCGGCCAGTTCTTTTGAGCCCACGCGCCGGTCTTCCGCGCCGCCCAAGGTGAAGATTGCTTTCAGGTAATCGTCCACCGATTCTGTGCTTGCTCGGG
>Ga0123336_10001647_pt1 | contig 20334 bp, 16 predicted proteins | sample SSSSmetaG_FD_96466 | JGI IMG/M metagenome (GOLD analysis project Ga0123336, IMG submission 96466) | Glacier valley bacterial and archeal communities from Borup Fiord, Nunavut, Canada, to study Microbial Dark Matter (Phase II) - ​SSSS metaG | ecosystem: Environmental > Aquatic > Freshwater > Ice... | reverse complement strand
AGTAGTCTTCTGTCCACAACCTATAAATACACTTACTATCATCATTGCTGTCATTGATATGGCTAACAGCTTTTTGATACTCACCTTCATGAAAATTCCTCCTTAAGTATATATAGTTTTAAAGTCGTAATCTGCCGCAAAAGTAGGAAAGTAAACTTTTGCCCACACTTACTACAATAGCTTTAGTGTTTACAGCAAAATAAAAAAAATACTACTTAGTAAAAATTATACTAATGTATTTTGGTTTATTCGATTTTATTTACTTATCTAAAGATTCTGTTTTACTATTATTCTTATCTTTTATTCGCTTACTCCTTTTCTGCTGTATCCTATAAAATTACATAAAAATAGGATGACCTAAGTCATCCCATTAATTATTTGGTTACTTCTTCCAAGGAGGAGTAGTAGGAAGATAAGATTTAAACCTTGCAATTAATTTATCTTCGTATTCGCCAGCATACTCGCCTTTTAGAAACTTATCAAAGCCTTCATCAAGGAAACACTTCCAAGATTCTTCTTCGTGTCCAGAATCTATTGGGAAGAAAAGAACACCGTTATCTTTAGCCGCCTTCAAGTCACTAAGAGCATCACCAAGCTTAATAACCTTATTGTTCTCATAACGTCCAGCTTTGGCATATGCAATGTGCTCTTTTTTAGTTCCCATTTCTTGTGAAGCAATAACTTTCATATACTTTGCAATTCCATGCTCATTCCACTCACGTACTAGAGCCTCTCTAGGGGTAGAAGAAACTACAATCATATCCGCATATGCTGAACCTTTCTCCAATACATCCCTTACATATGGGAAAGGAGGTACACCATGTACAATTTCTGATACAGTCTGGTTTACTCCCTTTGACCAATTTAAGGCTTGTTCCAAGATAGGGTCATGTGTGTTGGCAACAGCTACTTCCAGTGCAGGATTACTCAGCTTAGTTTCAGTAGCTACCCAATTACGTAGGGATGTGATATCTGGCGCAATATATCCACGTTTAACTACTTCAGGTCTTTCAGTAAGAAGATCCAGTGCTCGTATAAGAGCAAGGAAACGATTACAACCGCGAGTATCAGAATACAGATTAACAAATTCCCATACTTCGCGAGCATATTTGGAAACTGCCTGTAAATTCCAGTGATTAATAAAGTTCGGAGCAAAACATTCCTTCTGTTTGATTTCCATAGCATCAAAGGCACAACCATCTGAATCGATACAAATCAAATAATCCTTCTCTTTCTTAAGATCAATTAGTTCTTGTGCGGGATTGCTCATAGTAATAATCCTCCATTTTATTTATGTAATTTTATTTTCCAGTACCTATTATAACATTAATTTCTATTTTATTTCTATTATCTAGCTTTTTCAATGTATTTTTTACTATTTAGTCTATTTTTTAGTTAATACCTATATTTTAAGAATCCTACCTTTTAGCCTTCGAACGAAAATTAATTTTAAAATATGAAAAAGAGGCAAATAAACTATTAAAGTCTATTTACCTCTTTACTCATATAAAGTATTTAACATTATATTTGTTGTATTGATTAGCCTTTTACCGCGCCTGCCGCCATACCTTCCAGAATATAATTCTGGCCTAATAAGAAAACAATAAGTAAAGGAATTATTGCACAAACGGCTGCTGCCATTTGAAGAGAATAGAATGTTCCGCTCTCAGATGCAAATTGACGAATACCAAGTTGAATAGTATATAGATTTCTTGATTTCAAGAATATCAACGGATGTTGGTAATCATTCCAAGTCCAAACAAATTTCAGTATGGCAAGTGTAGCTATAACAGGTTTTGATATTGGCAATATGATTCTGGTAAATATTATAAAATGATTAGCTCCATCAAGTTTAGCTGATTCCGACAGTGCGTCAGGTATAGTAATCATTGATTGCCTCATCAAAAACATACCATACACGCTGAAGGAAAGTAAAATTATGATAATCGCATGGGTATCATATAATCCGAACCATCTTGATAATAGAAATCTAGGAACCAGAATTACCTGGTCTGGAATCATCATAGCACCAATCAAACATATGAAAATGCTATTTTTGAACTTGAATTCAACTTTAGCAAAAGCATATCCTGCCATTGCAGAAAACGTTACCTGTAAAATTGTTGCAATAACAGTTATTTTGATAGTATTCCAGTAGAAAAGTGCAAAATTATAGCTTCCAGACCATACTTCTTTATAATTTGAAATAGCATTAATTTTATCTGGTATCCATTTGATAGGATATGAAAATACATCTGTTTCAAATTTAAGCGAAGCGGATATCATCCATAGAAACGGTAAAACAGTAGTTGCTACAACTATAAACAAAATTAATGTAAATATAACCTTAAAAACATTATTCTTAGATACTACTTTGCTTTTCATAATTTAACCCTCCTAACTATATGTTGTAAACTTTTTCTGTTGATTCCATTGATAAATTGTAATTGCAAATATAAATATGAACATTACCCATGCTGCAGCACTTGCCTTGCCCATTTCATAGTATTTAAAGGCAGCTCTGTATATATAATAAGCAATAACTGTAGTGGAAGTACCAGGACCTCCATCTGTCAAAGCGCTGACTACATCGAATACTTTGAATGAATTTATCATTTGCATGATTAGCAGAAAGAAAGTAGTTGGTGAGACCATCGGTATTGTAATAACAAAGAATTTTTTAATTTCGCCACAGCCATCAATTTCTGCTGCCTCATATAACTCTTGTGCTATACCTTTTAATCCCGACATATATACTAACACTATATATCCTATCTGTTGCCAGATTGAAAATGCAATAACCGCCGGAAAAGCATAATTTACATCAGCAAACCACTTAGGGGGATTCGCTACCCCAATACTTTGAAGGAACATATTTACTGGTCCATAAGAAGGGTGTAGTATAACGGACCAAACTACTGCAGAAGCAACCGCACTAGATATATATGGTAAAAATATTGTTACTTTGAATAAACCAGGGAAGAATACATATTTATTAATTAATACTGCTAATAATAGTCCTAACGCAATACCAACAGGTACGGTGATAATTGTATATACAAACGTATGCTTCATTGACTCTATGAACCAAGGATCCTTCATTATCTCCGTAAAATTCTTCATACCCGCGAATTCCATTGAATTTAAGGTTATGCCCTGCATGAAATCCCATTTAGTGAAACTTAATATAAAAGAGAATACAACTGGGAAAGCAGTAAAAACCGTAAAAACAATAAGTATTGGTGCTAAGAATGTATAACCAACAAGATTTTCATTTCCTTTGGTAGTAGATACTCTTTTTTCTTTCATATTTGTGCACTCCTTTCCATCAATCTACGGCTTCTTTTTTGTTCTGCCATATGATCGATCAACAAAAATTATCTTTCATTATAGTATCAGCTATTTCTATACTGCTTAGTAAACAATGGAATTTTACCCAATGAAAAAGATTTTATTCCAGTTACATATAAAAGGTAGTTAGACTTTCTTTCTTCTTTGGACTTACTGATATTCTCCTTCAAATTAATTCTTTAATTTATTGTTCTCTAATCATATTTGAAATATCAGTAACTTTATGAATTATTTGTATCCTCCTTATTATTATCCTCCTGATGGGTTTCTAAACTCATCAAATAATGTATTGATTTGATACACTTATTTTAATTTCCGGGCTAAACTTTTACAATGTTCTTTGATTACAAATAAATATGTTTTTATGACATTGTATAAAAATAGAAGAAGCTACATTGTAAATATACTCCATGTATCTATCTAAAAATGTTTGTTAAAATTGATTTAGAGGATAAATTTCAGCTTATTTATTATTTCTTACTTCGCCTGGAGTCTTACCTGTAACCTTTTTATAGAGTTTATAAAAATAGCTAGGTTGTTCAAGTCCAACAGCCTTTGTAATTTCTTCAATTGTCATCTCTGTTTTTTTAAGAAAATTTGTTGCTTTCTCAATCCTTTTTCCAATTAAATAATCCGAAAAATTGATACCCACTTCGCTCTTAAACAATCTACTGAAATAACTGCTATTCATGTTTACCAACGAAGCCATAGATTCACAGGTAATATTTTCATTTAAATTAGCTTTTATAAAAGACAGAACACTTTCTATTTCTTTTCTGATGGCTTGGTGTTTTGTGCCATTAAGATTCTCCAAATAGCTATCAACCACCTTATTGAAAATTTCCTTTAGTGCTTGATAAGTATCAATATTGGTTTGTATATCTTTATTCTCTTCTTTGTTTTCAGCCAGCTGTATGTCTAAAGCAATTTTCGATAACATCTTTTTAGTCGCAGCAGGGGTATAAGTTTTAGATTCCAAAATAGCATATAAGTTTTGCAATAATTTATTGATAGCGGATTTATCTCCAGTATTCAGAGCAGGTATAAAATCCTTTCTAAATTGGTCTAGGTACCCACATATATCGCTATAGGGAAAGAATTTCTTTTGTGTAATTATTACTCCATTACCTTCAAAAAAGTAGCTATCCCTCATTGTTGTTGCTTCTTTCACTGCTGTTCCAAAATCCGTAAAACTGTCATATACACTACTAACGCATGATGACATATTCATTTTCAAGGCACCCTTAACTAAATTAAGAAACTCCTTTATCCTAAGAAGTGTCCTTTGCTTCATGAAAACATCAGATGAGCCGTCTGAATAAATCATAATAATCTTGTCCCTTCCATAGGGAAAACATTTAACCTCTCTTTCGTTTTGCATTATTTCTTCAGCAATATTCATAATGCAGAACTTTAAAAGATTATTCTCAGTAAATGGACAATTTTCTATATCCTTATCATAGTTATCAATAAAAGAGCAGACAATTCTGAAGGGTTTTTCAGATAATTTAATTTTCAAAACATCAGATCTTCTTTGAATTTCCTCCCATTTCACAAGGTTTCCATCTATAATGTCTGTTATAAATTTCTCTTCAAGAACCGTTCTATTACTTGCAATTTCTTTATTAAGGAGATACATCTCTTCTTTTTTTGCACTTTCAGTATTTAGCTTGTTTTTTAGTCTTTTAAGAACTTCTATTAAGCTTTGGCTTGTAAGTGTATATTTTAAAAGATAATCATCCGCCTCTACCTTTAGGGCTCTCTGAGCATAACTAAAATCCTCGTGACATGTAATAATTACACTTTTTATATCCGGCTTTATATTTTTAATTTCATTTATCAAATCAAGTCCACTTATTGACGGCATAGTAATATCAGTTATAATCACGTCTGGCATCTCTGCCTTACATATCTCCAAAGCTTCTGAACCACTCTGCGCCCTTGCAACAATTTTAAAGCCATATTCCTCCCAGGGAATAATCTGTTCCAACCAATCTAGCATTTCAATATCATCATCCGCAATTACTGTACTAATCATTTTAACCCATCTCCTCATCAAGACCAGGGAGAGTTATCTCCGCTGTAGTCCCTTCATCCGGTGTACTCTTGTATTTAATTCCATATTCATCACCGTAATGTGCTTTAATCCTTTGATCAACATTATTAATCCCAATTCCAGAAAATTTGAACTGGCTCCCTGACTTCGGATTTTCAGCCATATCTTTATCCATTCCTTTTCCATTATCATAAATATATATTATTACATTATTTGCAGTAAGTTCTGCAGTTACCGAAATTAGCCCTTCATGAGTCAAGCCTTCAAAACCATGTATAATTGAGTTTTCAACCACTGGTTGAAGTAGCAACTTTGGAACCTTATAATCCTCTATTATTTCAGGAATATCAAAATAAGTGCTAAAAGGAATTCCATGTCTCATTTGAAGTATCTTAATATAGTTTTTTAAATTCTCAATCTCCTGTTTAAGGGGAATAAAAGAATCGCCTTTCACTAAAGTCATTTTCAAAAGTCCAATCAGGGCAACAATTATCTGAGACGCCTTATCCTTCTTGTCAGTTTCAATTGCACATCTTACAGAATTTAAAGTATTAAAGAGAAAATGCGGGCTTATCTGTGATTGCAAAGCTTTTAGTTCCGCTTCTCTTTTCTTTTTCTCTTTTTCAATATTATCCTGCATCAATGTCTGAATATTGCTTCGCATTTCATCAAAATTGTGTTCAAGAATGTATACCTCATCTCTATTCATTTTATCTGCAAATTTAGAGTTAACATTCAGGTCAGTTTTGCGCATGGTCTTAGATAGCTTTCTTAGAGGTACAGTAATGCCACGGGCAATTACTGCTGCAACCACAAGGAAAATCAAAATAGATCCTAAATTTAAAAGTAAAAGCCTTTTTGAAACTGCAACTAACTTATCTGAGAGATCTGATAAAGGCTTTATGTCTACAATCATCCACCCATCTTTATTAATGTCTTCATAGGTTAGAATGGATTGTACGTCGTCACCGCCTTTTGTGGTAATATACCCCTTCCCCATCAATTTTTCGTTGTAAATTGAATCAAAGGACAGCATCAGCCAATCCTTTTCTGTTGAAGCAATTACCTTTCCATTACCGTCTAAGAGTGCCCTTTTTGTCGGCACGCTCTCTGTTGCCATTAATTTCGCAATATCATCCACAGGTACACTGACTACTAAACACCCTACTGTTCCAGTACCCTTTTTACTTTCCACGGATTTAACCCACGTAACCACATAGGGAGATTTCCCTGATTTTTGGTGTAACGTATCTCTTTCAATCCCTACAAACTTTATTGTAGTACCTAAGGTCATTATATAATTGGAATCATACTTTTGAAGGTATTCTTTTACTTTATTTTCCTCAATTGAATAATTTGTATATCCAACCTTACCTGAATTAGAAAGCAAGGTCACATAAGTATCAACTCTAGATGTAAAAAAAACAGTGTTATTAATGTTTTCCAGCTTTCTCAGTAATTCCATCCATAAACCAAGGCTTTGTCCATCAAGAGCTTCGTTGCTCTTATTTAAAAGGGTAAGCAATTCTGTGGTGGAATCATCATTTACAATGTATAACGATGCAAGGAAAATCTCACTCAAGGCATTGGAAACACTTATAGATACAGTATCAACTGTACTCAGTGAATCTTTATAGGTTTGTGTGATAATCAGATTTTCCGTTGTTTTTACAGATATAATCAATGAAATAATTGATGGTATAATTGTAATTGCAATAAATGAGAAAAGTATCTTCTTAAATATGCTAAGTCTTCTGAAAGACAATGAAAATTCCTTAAACATGTTTACCTTCCTGTCTGTAGTTAAAGTTTAGCAGATAAGTACTTAAGATTACAAAATAATATATACTTTTATAAGTATATATTATTTAAGGAGCGACTTCAAATCCTTTATAAATATAAAAACACCCTCTATGTGGCTTCCTTTCCACATAAAGGGTGATAGTGATTCAAATCTATTGAGATACCATGATGTATTACTTTTCTAAATCCAAGAGTTCTGTCTCACAATAACATAAAAATTTTAACCGTTCTAGCTTAAAGTTAGAATTTGCAAGAATCTCTGCCCATGAATTAACACTTTGGATTAGCTTCTTTTTTTTATCTGGTGGTAACACATCCCAGGGAACCAATGAAGGGTGCGTCTTTTCAATATCATCCTTAATATCTCCATATTTCCAACCTGATTCCTTTTTTTGAAGGCTCCAACGTTTATGCTCATATGCAGCTAAAGTGTTTAATTCCCACTCAGTAAATTCCACAATATCTGGCTTTTCTTTAACTGAAATAGTATCATAATTAACTTTATATAAAGCATTAGGTAGATGCTTTGCCTGATCACAATAAGAGTTTTTCATCTCCTCGCTAAGATCCTTCCAAGACAACATACATTCACTATTAGTCTCAACATTTCTTTTGAGTGTTTTATCCACTTTATGAATATCTTGCGCTAGATGTTCAATCTTCTCACTAAAGAATGCATCATGCATCAAGTGACGCATAAATTGTTCTTCATCAACGTGAAGCCGTAGCTGATCCTTAGATGGCAAATGAGATTGTTCCCATTTCTTTGCATTAGTTAGTCTACTCATTTCCAAAATAGCTTCCATAGATCTTGATTCATGCTTATATTTGGGAACTTTAAGGAGCGCTCGTAAAACATCGTTATCAATTTGAGCTTCTCCTCTGTTATTTATTAGATGTGGCACTTTGCGTACTAGTAGTGAACGCAATAGCATTGCCCTACGTATTATAAATAATTGATCCCACTGTTCTTCTGTTTGATTCGGTCCCAATATATTTACATAACCTCTTAGACGGCTAATAAAGTCTGGACCTTTAGCACTTTGGAATTCACTAAAAAATCGTTTGTGCTCCCTTTCATCATCAATATTTTCTCCGCAAAATTCTGTAAAAGTGCTACTAGTGCCACCCGCAAATGCGAAAACAGCCTTTCCAATAGGGTGAATGGAGTCGCCTTCTCTAAATAGTCCATCCTGCATTGGTGATAAAAAGTATTTTAACCATCCTAGTTTATCACCAAAATGAGAGTCGAATTCATCAAAAAAAACAAGTGGAATTTTCCCTATTAATGAAATATCTCGTACCTTATGAAAAGCAGCTATTAAATCCTGGGGTGATTGAAATTGGGACAAATTGAAATCCAATTTTTCAATTAAATCAGGAGCTATACTTGAAGCCACTTCCGTTACACCAAAGGATTTTCCGGATCCAGGAGTTCCAAATACTGCAATAGAAAGGGGTCGTACTGCATTTTTAGCAGAAACGTACTCAGCCATAAGGTTTTTGATGCTTCTATACCCTTCAATTTCTGCTCTATCCACAGTTTTCAAACTTCCAAACTGTGCTATTGGTATGAATTTTAATGCACTCTTCTCACCATTTTTGACAATGTCATATGCAATTTCTGCTAGATTGGTAGAACTTTTATCCTTAATAATGTACCAACATCCTCGACAGTTTGGATTGTTCGTATTCCTTATTGAAACGTCCTGTATATGCTCTCTATATATAAAATCCCTTTCACTCTCTCTAAATATTTCAGGATTAGGGAAAGTACTTTCATCAACGTTTTCACCAAAACCATATATAAAATACTTTTGTGCAGCAACAATGCCTTCTCTGATTCCTTCACTTAATGAGTTGCCAAGGTCATTATTATTGCTTCCTAAAACTATACTACGTGCTAGTCCAGCAACAAAACAAGAGGTGAGACCATACATTTTACCTTGATTATCTTTAATAAAACCACCTTCAGATTCATATGTCAGGAAGAATAATTGAGAGTGAGGAGTCCCATTATTACTATAATAGATAGCACCTTCGAGCCCAAAAGGTATTACAAGGTGGCAACAATTTGCGAGGAAAGTAAGATTAGGATTATTCTTCATTTTCGTTAAATCCATTATCTTCATCATCAATTATAACCAAATCGGCTTGTTCGTCATCATCCACAATAGGCAACAACTTTGGGATACCCGAAGGTGAACCAGTAAACCCGAGATATTGCTTTATACGGTAGACTTTACTATCATCCTTTTCATCAATAGCCCTAGGAAAAATATCTAATTCTACAGTTGATAGTAGAAGTTCTTTAAGTAAATAGGCTTCAACACTCTGAATTTGTGGGGAAATTATAGTAGCATCTGTTGCTAATTTTACAAGCTTCGATAAAAGTAATGCCTCTCCAGCTTTTAAATTATTATGTAATTGCGGGAAGCTTTCCCAGCTAAAGCCCTTATCACACTGCTGATTCGTTTTCCATAATAAGAAATTTATACATATATCACCTGATACAGCTATTTTAAAATTTTTATTTTCCATTGTTATAACACCCTTCTTAAAAAAATTATTACCGTATCTATATATCCTCAACTTTATTTTACCAAAATACATTCTAAAGAATACTAAAACATATTAACAATAGGCTGATATTTATTAATAAATAATTGATGAATATATCTACCACAAAAATTATAGAAAAAATCATTCTAACCAAAAAAGATGGCCCTGTGTAAAACAGAGACCATCTTTTTAAATACTTATTTTAAGTTTGATACATTAATACCATTCTATCTCCAAGCCTGTGGATGCTTATCTGATACCATATCCATATCAGCCGCTCTAACTGCAGATTCCAGATGTTTAATACTCTTATATCCTGGAATACATGCGCTCACTGAATCATGCTGCAAGCACCATGCAATAGCCCATTGAGCCATATCCATATCCTTTGAAACTTCTTTATTCCTTATTTCTTCAACCTCTTTAAGTCTTAAATCCATTGCAATCCTATCTTGGACAGACCTTACATCACTTTCAGGAAATTGAGCTCCTGGTTTATACTTGCCACTCAAGAAACCACTTGCAAGGGGTACTCTTGCCAAGATTCCAAGATCATTCTTAGCACAAAATGGGAAAACCTCCTTCTCAGGACCTCTATCCAATCTGTTGTATACTATCTCGATAGCTTCTGCTCCCAATTTTGAAGCAGTTTCTGTCTGATATAGATTATCAGTTATAACTGGTTTTAATGATAATGCCAAGTGTCTAATTTTCCCGGCTTCAACTTGCTTATGAAGTGCAGTCCAAAGTTCATCGTTATTTAATTCATCATTTGTGCAGGAGTGAAACATATATAAATCTACATAATCCGTCTGCAAAGCTTTTAGAGAATCTTCAAGCTGTTTAATGACTCCCTTAGCATCCCATATTTGTTCACGTCCAAAACTTGGCTTGAATCTGTGTCCAAATTTGGTACCAATAACCCATTTTTCTCTGTTGCCTTTAAGGGCTTCTCCGATTAAGGCTTCTGATAGATGATCACCATAACATTCTGCTGTATCTATAAGATTTATTCCTAAGTCATTACCTCTTTCAAGAATCTCTTTAACTTCACCTGAAGTAAAGTCTTTACCCCATTCTCCGCCATACTGATATGTACCAATTCCAACTACTGAAACCTTTAAATTTGTTTTTCCCAGTCTACGGTATTTCATTAAGTATCACTCCAATCATATTTTTAACTAGTACGCTATATAATGCTGGTATTTTAAAGTTTAACTTAAATACTTGCTAAGGTTATGCTTCTGATGCAACCTTTCTTAGGCTTATAACATCAGTTTCATTAAGTGTAACAATTTCTGTATTTTCCAAACCTGTGTTTGGCTTTTCTACTAAAATTACCTTAGTATCAGGATTCATGATCGCATTATGCCATACACCTTGCTTTACATTGTATATCTTTCCATTTTCAAGCTTCTCAGCTTTAAAAGTGAATTTTCCATCTAATTCTTCTGCAATAACCAGAATACATTCTCCAACAGTTGGCACAAATAGCTCATCAGTTTGGCCATGTCTTTCAATACAGTCCATATTGTTGATTCCACTTTGCGGTTTATAATTTTTTACTGCAACTGCCCATTTTTCATTAATATAACATTTAAAAGCTCCTTCACCATCATAACTCAGTACATCTAAATTTTTTATCATTATAAAAGCCTCCTATTGATTATTGATTACTAATTTAATTATATTAAAGTTGTTCTTTCAATAACATCCACTTGTGTTAATATAAAGTATCTTAAATTGTCAATCTTTTTAAGTTATTACAGGTACAGTATCTTTAATTGGCATTTACCCATCGCAAATTAAGAAATGAGAACTATTAATTGATTGTACTGCCATGTTTAGTTAATCTTCCTTTTAATAACAGACTTTACTGCTTCCACTATATCCTTTGCGGTCATATTATACTTTTCTTTTAAGAATGGAATTTTTCCCACCTCACCAAAATGGTCTGTAACACCTATTCTTTTCATCGGTGCGAAAGACTTTTCAACAAGAACCTCACTTACAGCACTTCCTAATCCTCCAATAATGTTATGGTTTTCTGCTGTAACTATTGCCCCTGTTTCATTAGCTGCCAATATTATTGCCTCTTCATCAATTGGTTTTATGGTATGCATGTTTATTACCCTGACGCTTATCCCCTCTGCTTCAAGGATACTTGCAGCATCAAGAGACTCTTTTACCATAATCCCGCTAGCAATAATAGTTGCATCTCTACCTTCCCTTAAAGTAATAGCCTTGCCTAGTTCAAATTCACAATCGTCATCGTATACTTTTTCTGCTAACTTCCGATACATCCTAATATATACAGGTCCATTATGGCTTATTATCTGTGGTATTGACTTTTTTAGCTGTTCTGAATCAACAGGCTCAAATATAACCATACCTGGAATTGGCCTTAACACACCAACATCTTCAAAGCTCATATGGGTTCCACCATTTACTTCAGCGCATATTCCAGGATCAGTTCCTAACATTTTCACATTTAGGCCAGTATATGCAACAGAAATCGTTACTTGATCAAGTGCCCTACGAGAAGCAAATGGTGTAAATGTATTAGTAAATGATATCTTTCCAAGAGTCGCAAGGCCTGCAGCTACACAAATCATATTAGCCTCAGCTACTCCAACATTTATAGCCCTATCTGGGAATTTCTTATAAAACATTTCTGTTCCACCAGATCTACTCATATCAGCATCTACAAGAACTATTCTGTTATCTTTTTCAGCTATCTTACAAATTTCCTCAATATAGACTACTCTCATCTCTTTATTATCCAACATATTATTTCACCCTCTTTCTAATTAAGTTCTTCAATAGCCTTTTTACATTGTTCCTCAGTAATACTCATGTGGTGACTAGATACTTTTCCTTCGGCAAAGAACGCACCCTTTCCCTTTATTGTCTTTAATATAATCATTGATGGCTTCTCCCAGCACTTTTGAGCGTTCTCTATTGCATCATATATTTCCGCAACATTGTGGCCATCCACACAATATACATTCCAACCGAATGCTTCCCACTTTTTATCCATTGGGTCAACTTGTACTATTTGGTCAAGAGTACCGTCAATTTGCATATTATTATAATCTAAGAATGCAATAAGATTATTTAATTTTCTATGTGCCGCAAGCATTGCGGCCTCCCAAATTTGTCCCTCTTGGCTTTCTCCATCTCCAATCAGTGTGTATACTTTAAAATTATCACCGTCAATTTTAGCTCCAATTGCCATTCCTACAGCTGCTGAAAACCCCTGTGCCAATGAACCTGCAGTCATATCAATACCAATAGTTTTCTTCATGTCACAGTGACTTGGTAAATTTGTATTTGGTTTATTAAGTGTATCTAGTTCAGATACATCAAAGTATCCTTTGTCCGCTAAAACGGCATACAATGCGGGCCCTGCATGGCCTTTTGATAGAACAAATCTATCTCGATCATGCATTTTTGGCTGTTTTGGGTCAATATTCAATGTTTTGTAGTATAATACAACCAGTGCATCAACTATTGAAAGTGCACCCCCAATATGACCATTACCAGCTTTTGTTATCATCTTAATAATTAACTTTCTAATATGTTTACTTTTATCATTTAAAAGCACTATTTCACTTGCAGATAACATTTTAACCCCTCCTTTATCTTTTTATATTTGATTTTATGTAAATTTAATATCTTTCCATTATAAAATCAGGTTGGTTATTAACCTTTTAAGCCTGTCGTTGCAATACCTTCGACGAAATATTTTTGTGCCAAGAAAAATAGTAATATCAATGGTGCAATTGATGCTAAAGCCATAGCCATTATCTGATTCCAACTTATTTGTGACTGATTATCCAATGACATTTTTAATGCCAGTGAAAGCGGGAACTTACTGACGCTGTTAATGTAGACTAAAGTATTGAAAAAGTCATTCCATGTCCAAATAAATTGAAATATGCCAGCAGCAAAAATAGCTGGTTTGCATAGTGGTAACAATATTCTTATGAGAACAGTAAAGGAATTACATCCATCTAAATACGCAGATTCATCAAGTTCTCTAGGAAGTCCCCGGAAAAATTGCACCATCATAAATATGAAGAAGGGATAGCAAGCAAATAATGCAGGTACTATGAAGGGATAGTAGGTATTGATCCAATTAAAATTTTTAAACATAATATATCTCGGTATGATAATGATTGCATTAGGAAGCATTAATGTTGAAATCATAATTGAAAATAGAATCTTTTTAAATGGAAACTCAAATCTGGCAAATCCATATGCCACAACTATACTAGATAAAATCGTAAAAGCAACTGTTGGTACCACAAGTTGAATAGTATTAACATAAAAATTTGTAAAACTAAATTGTCCATTTCCTTTCCAGCCATTTACAAAGGCATTAAATGAAAAGGTTCTTGGTAGAAGTGCAATAGAGCCAAAAATTTCTTCATTTGTCTTAAAACAAGCAAAAAATAAAAATATAAGGGGATAAATCATAACTATTCCAAGAATAATCAGAAAAATGTAATTTAAGGAAATTTTAAATTTCTTTTTCATTAGTTTTTACCTCCATCCTCGTAGAAAACCCAGTTGTTGGCCGATCTGAAAATGACGAGGGTTACAATCAATATCACAACAAACAATACCCACGAAAGTGAACAGGCATATCCCATTTTAAAGTAATAAAATCCGTCCATATATAATTTCATTCCGTATAGGTATGTTGCCTTCATTGGTCCACCATTTGTGATAATAAAGGCTGATGTGAAATCTTGAAAGGAATTGATCATTTGCATAACTAAGTTAAATAATACCATTGGGGTAATCAAGGGGATTGTTATATTAAGAAACATCCTTGGTTTTGATGCTCCATCAACTCTACCTGCTTCGTATAATTCATTTGGTATTTGTTTCAAACCTGCTAGAAAAATAACCATTGAAGAACCAAACTGCCAAACTGTTAGCAGGCTAATAGTTACCATTGCACCAGATGGACTTCCTAACCAATCTGGTTGTGGAAGATGTAGATAAGAAAGGAATTCATTTATTACACCCTTCTTCATGAACATAAGCCTCCATATTAATGCCACAGCAACGCTACTTCCAAGTATTGAAGGTATGTAGTATATTGTCCTAAAGATATTTATAAACTTAAGCTTAGAATTCAAAACGACGGCTATGAACAATGCAAAAACAAGTTTTAGAGGAACTGCAAGAACTACATAGATAAGAGTTGCTTTCATTGATTGAATAAAATCAAAGTCTTTAGTAAATATATCAACATAATTTTTGATTCCAACAAATTTAGGTATATTTAACATTGTGAAATCAGTAAATGAATATATAAAGGATGCAATAAATGGATATAACTGAAATACTGAAAATCCTATAATCCACGGAAGAATATAAAGTAGTCCAACATATTCCTTTAATTTTTTACGTGTTAAGCTATTACTGAATTTATTGATAATTTCCATATTATTAGTTATCTGCTTCATGTTACCACCTATCTTTCATGATTTTATTAATAGGAGGTAGGTAAACAAAATGCTTCATTTGAAGCACTTTGTTTACACTCCATTTAATTTACTATTTACCTGCTGTAGCTTTTAACTCCTTAAGTTTAGTATTATATCTACTAATCATTTTGTCCGCAGCATCGCTTGTAGAAGCCTTCCCCAAGCCTACTTCTTCAACTGTATTAGTAAATATATCAATAAACTCTTGATTGTTACTTAGGCTGTTATATACCAAGCCTTGTTTCTTTTGAGCTATTTCTGCCGCCTTGGTTACAAGCGGATTAACCAGATTAGCATCTGTACAAATCTTTCTTGCGCCTTCAGTTGGCTGTATTGACCTGCTATCTTTCAATATTGTTATAGCATCCTTATCATTAAAGAAAAAGTTCAAGAACTTGGCACTTTCTAATTTATCAGCACTCTTAGGACTTATAGAAATTACATGAGCCGGTCTAACCATAATACCTGTATTCTTTGCATCAGGTGCCACTGGAACATTTGTAACCTCAGCAGAGTTTAAAAATGACCCTGACCACATAACTATTGTCGAATTCCAGGTTAAAATTGAACCTGCTTGTTTATTAACCCATATAGGGTTTTGTTCATATTTGTTATTATATTGGAAAGCTTCTGATGCAGGCTGCATTACCTTTTCAGCAAAGAGCCTGTTGAGATAATTCAGAGCATTTACAAGGTCAGCTTTTTCGAATCCAAGGGTAAAGTCATCCTTAATAAACTGTTGCCCAGTCTTTTGAATAATATAAGTTTTTAGTAAAACAGTAGCGATTGCAGTTTGATCTGTATTAAAGAAGTAATTATTTTTATCTGCCTGATTAACTTTTTTGCCTTCAGTTATAAAGCTCTCCCAATTCCATTCCTGATCTGCTTTTACGCCGGCCTTGTTAAGAACATCCTTATTAAAAGTTAATATAAGAGAATTTATACCAGTGGGCACAGATAGCAATTTTTTATCGTTTATACAAAAACTCTCCAAAAACTTCTTATCAAAACCTGATGTATCAAAAACATCTTTAAATTGATTTAAATCAGTTAAAACGTCACCCATTTTGTATATTTCTGGCAGCCATGGAGCATCAATTTGCATAATATCTGGTACAGAACCTCCTGCAAACTGTGTAAAGAGTTTTTGTCTATAGTCATTAACTGCTCCTACGTATTCTCCTTCAACTTTCACATTAGGGTTTCTCTCTTCATATAATTTGATAGCATCTAAGGTTGCTTTATGACGGGCATCTCCCCCCCACCATGAAAAGCGCAATGTAACAGGCTTTTTAGTTTCTGTCTTCTGTGTCTCTGTTTGCTTTGAAGATTCTGATTTACTAGATGATGATTTGTTACCACACCCTGTAATAGTGGCAGAAAGAATAGCAGATATACATACAAAACACAAAATTTTTGTAAAAGCTTTCATTCTACATCCTCCTCGATAATATTTTCATTTAGTTTTATTAAACTAACTGTCTTAATTTTAATAGAATTATCCTATCTAGAATATACATTTGGTTTAATATAAGAACATCATTAATTGCTACGTATTTTGTTCTTTTTTAAAAAAGTATCTTTAATTGGTATTTACCCCTTACAAGTTGGCTATAATGTCTCGTCTGTTGCTTTTATCGTTAAAAATATAGTAAAATATATATATCATTTCATAGAATTTCAATGATTTTTTATTTGACTACTTCTTTTATAATTTGTTAATAGACCGCCGGCACTGTAAGTTAATATTGCTTTAAAATATATATTTTAAACGCTTAATCTCTCTTAATAGGTTTTCATAAATGAATACTCTAACAAACCACTTTTTTTATTTGTTTTAAATATTTTAATTGCATTTTGGAAGGAGAGGTAATATGTACAAACTTTTTATTGCAGAGGACGAATATGAAATCAGAACTGGGATTTGTAAATACTTCCCTTGGAATGAAATTGGGTTTGATGTAATTGGGCAGGCTGAAAATGGTAAGCAGGCATTTGATTTCATACAAAAAAATAGTGTCGACGTATTGCTATGTGATATTAAGATGCCAATAATGACAGGAATAGAGCTTGCAGAGGAGCTCTTTAAACAAAAGACAAAAATAAAGATTATATTCTTCAGCGCATATAGAGACTTCGAGTTTGCACAAAAAGCAATATCATTTGGTGTAAAATACTATGTTGTAAAATCCACCAAATATAGTGAACTATTAAGTGTATTTAGAAAAATTAATGAAGAGTTAGATGAAGAGAACTTACCAAAAAAAGAGGAAACGAAAACACCATGTAATGATGATGTACATAGCTATAATGAAAGAATAGTAGCAACAATAAAAAATTATATAACGGAGCATTTCAAAGACGTAGAGCTAGAAGATATTGCAGACTTCGTACATATGAATCCTTTCTATATTAGTAAATTCTTCAAGCAAAAAACTGGCCAGAATTTTTCTGAATTTCTGCTAAAAATTAAAATGGAAAAAGCCCTGGAACTCTTAAAAGATATAAGATATAAGATATATGAAGTTAGTGTTATGGTAGGTTATAGCAATGTGAAGAACTTCACGAGAACCTTTAAAAGTTATTACGGCAAAAGCCCTCGTGAATTCAGAGACAATGAGGACATAGTTTGGGTAGATAAAAATAAAGACTTGCCTGTAAATAGTCAGAAAGGTTAATGTAGAAGAATGAAAAAAAAGTTTTTTTTAAAGAATCTGTCTCTCTTTATGATAACCTTACTTATACCTCTTATTATATTTGGTTCTTTATCTATTGTACTGACTCAGAGCTATTTAAAGGATAATATAAACAAAAATAATATTACCTTATTAAAACAGACAAAAGAGAATGTTGAACTAGTACTAAATGAGCTTGATCAGTTGAGCCTTTTTTTTGATGTGAATTCTAAACTTAGTGTATCTATGGATTCTATCTTAGATAATACTGTATTTACATATGAAAGTAATATAATTTCGAGTATTATTAATAGTTTTCTAAGCGCAGATCAAAATGCAAGACCTTATATTCATTCCATTTACATTTACTATGATAGTTTTGGAGATAATTTTTATTCCTCTGGCAATGGTAAAACAAGCTTAAAGGAATACTATGATAGCTCCTGGTATAAAAGCTACCAAAATCAAGATCCTAAAAAAATGGTGTGGACTGAAGAAAGGGAGTTCAAGGAATATAACTTTGAGCAAAAGCCAACAAAAATAATAACAATTTATCATAGAATGTTAACCAGGAAAGGCGTTATTGTACTAAATATTTTTCCTCAATATATTAATAATATATTAAAAAGCAATGTACCTTTTCCTGATCAGAATTTATTTATTATAAATGAAGCTAATCAAATCTTCTTTAGCAATACCGATAACAATTATCTTACAGATGCAGCTTTTGATAAAATAAGCAAATCTAATTCGGACTTTTTTACAATAAAAGAGGCAAACAGCAATTATATTGTTTCACAATTACAGTCACAACGTTATGGTTGGAAATTCATATCAATTACATCTCAACAATCGCTCTATAAGTTTCCAGCTGACCTTATGAAGTTAATGCTACTGCTACTTTTTGCAGCATTTATTATAGGTTTAGGTTTAACTTATTACGTTGCAAATAGGAATTACAGTCGTATTTCGAGTATTATTAATATAATTGATTCTGCAGAAAGCGGGAAGCCACTTCCACCACTTCCAGAACGAATAAAAGACGAATATAGCTATATTATCAATAATATTTTAAAGACCTTTATAGAGCAGAGCTACCTTAAGGTTACATTATCAGAGAAGAAATATAGAATGCAGGTTATGGAACTTATTGCATTGCAATCTCAAATTAATCATCACTTTCTTTTCAATACTATGAAAACAATATATTGGAAATCATTTGCCTTAACTGACGGTCCAAATGTGGTCTGTGAAATGATAGAAAATCTATCAGATATTCTTAGTTATTCTCTTGAAAGTATAACTCAAACAGTAACACTTGAATCTGAGCTTAAATCGACCAAAAGCTATATTGATATCCAAACGGTCAGATATAAAGATAAGTTTGATCTCATATGGGAATATGACAAAAACGTACTAGCTTGTAATGTAATAAAACTTTTGCTACAGCCGCTAATTGAAAACAGTATTTATCATGGAATAAATGAAAAGCCAGGTAAGGGTGGTATTAAGATTAAAATTCAATTAACTAATGCTCATATTATTATTGCAGTTATTGATAATGGTGTAGGCCTAAATAGCAACTCTTTATTGGAATTACGCAAAAGACTAAATACAGATGAAGACTATTCTCATCATGTTGGACTAGTTAATATTAATAAACGCCTAAAACTGACCTACGGAAATGAATATGGTATAAAAATCAGAAGCAAACCTAATCTTGGCACTGTAGTATATATAAATATTCCTACAGATATCAATTGATTAATATTGGATGACTTGAAGCGGCGGCCTTCACAACCTTTACATGACCTTATTTGTATTTTTATTTGCAAACATTTGTTAATTATTTAGAATAGCACTCTAATTACTCCTTAAGATTATAACTATACTATAATAAAAAACATGGGCTTCAGTTCTTTACTGAAACCCTTGTTTTTCTCAAATTTATAATAAAGATACCTTCGGATTCATATGTCAGGAGGATTACTGAAAGCGAGGCTCGCCTGAATACCCTCAATATCATCCAAAAGTTATAGAAATTTTCTTCTTCAACAGCTACACTGTGAGGCGCGGGCAAATATTTCCCCATACTTAAGTTTATCACCTCAGAAAAATGAAATTGATAAGCTTTATAATGATTTGGTTGAATTTGAAAAAAAGTGCAAGCCACTAAACAAATCTCTCCCACAGAAAATTTTCATGTGCGGAGCAGGATTTAACTTTTTTGCACTAAAGACCAATGGAGCTATCATCCCTTGCCCCCTGTGCTAAGATAGTTGTCGTAGGGAATAGTTTATGATATTCTCGAACAGAAGAGAGATGATTATTTTATGACAAGGAAAATTAAAAAGTATACTAAAGAAGAGAAGGAAATTTTAGT
>Ga0123336_10001646_pt1 | contig 20336 bp, 18 predicted proteins | sample SSSSmetaG_FD_96466 | JGI IMG/M metagenome (GOLD analysis project Ga0123336, IMG submission 96466) | Glacier valley bacterial and archeal communities from Borup Fiord, Nunavut, Canada, to study Microbial Dark Matter (Phase II) - ​SSSS metaG | ecosystem: Environmental > Aquatic > Freshwater > Ice... | reverse complement strand
GCAGCCGGGCCTGCTGCACGCCCGCCGACACGTTGTTGCCCACGATGCGCACGGAGCTGCCGTTGTCGAGGCCCGTGGCTTCGGGGTACCAGTGCACGTCGAGCACGTCGAGCAGGCGGCGGCCGGCGGCGGTGGAAGCGGCCTGCATCTTGGCCAGGTAATAGTCGACGAACCACGGGTAGCCCGCGCCTTCGCTGCCCCAGTCGGGCGCGTTCTGCTCGTTCAGGTATTCGGCAAAGCCGTAGAACACGCCCCCGTAAACCTGCGCCGATGGGTCCACGTCCTTCACCGCCGCCGCCAGGTCGCGCGACTTGGTCCACAGCTCGGCCGCGCCCACCGCCGCGGGGTGGATGCGCGGGTGGGTGCTGGTCCACAGCGCGGGCTCGTTGTCGAGAAAATAGCCCGGCACGCCCCCGCTGGCCGCCGTGCCGAAGGTAGAGGTGAGAAAATGCACCTCCTCGTCCATGTACACGGCGTTGTCGGCCAGGGTGGGCGGGTAAGCAAAACTGCCGCCGGGCTTGCGGGGCAGCACCGGCTTCCAGCGGGCCGAGGGCGCGGTTTCGGCCACGCTCACCGAGGTGTTGTTTTTGTCGGCGGCCACGTAGCCGGCCATTTGCAGGGTGGGCAGGGCGGCGGGGCGGCCCGGCCGGGCCTGCACGTCTTGCACAAAGCTGGCCACTACCTGCCCGGCCACGGCGCAGCTGGCGTTGGACAGGCCGGCGACGTAGCAGAGGTAGTCGTCGCTCTGGTGCTGGTAGTCCTGGCCGGCGTTGGAGGCGTTGTTTTCCCAGTTGTAGCCCGTGGTGCGGTTGCCGCCCTGCCGCACCGAGCCGTAGTTATCGGCCGCCTGCTGGGGCTGGTTGGTGCCGTAAATGAGCGGGCTGATGGCCAGCCGCCCGGCCGGCGCTGTGTCAATAGTGAACGTAACGGGCAGCTGCGCGGCGGCGGGCAGCGCGCACGCCAGCCAGGCCAGCGCGGCGGTAAAAGAAGTTTTCATGGCCGGAAAGGAAGTTGCGGTATTTGATGATTGAGCAGGCCGGTAGGAGAGCAGGATGCTATTTTATCGTCAGATAAAATAATATTAAGCAATTGACTCTCTACAAGTTAATGAAATAGAACACGAATTTGTTTTGGGTGGCAAGTCGCCTGGCTAGGTGCCTGGGGCAGGGGAGCGGGCGGGGGTGGCACGCCCGGCTTTATCTTCGCCGACCCATGCCTACCACTTCCGATTTTGACATCGCCATCGTTGGGGCGGGCCCGGCGGGCACGGCTTGCGCCCTGGCCCTGCGCCACAGCGGCCGGCGCGTGGTGCTGCTGGACAAAGCCCAATTCCCCCGCGACAAGGTGTGCGGCGACGCCATCCCCGGCCACGCCCTCAAGGCCCTGCGCCAGCTCGACCCCGCCCTGGCCGACGCTCTCTGGCAGTTGCAGCCGCTCGACGCCGTGCGCCAGTCGCGCCTCGTGGCCCCCAACGGCGACAGCCTCTGGATGCGCTGGAAGCTGCCCAGTTTCAATTGCCCCCGCGAGACGTTTGATGCGGCGCTGCTGGAGCTGGTGCGCGCCAATTCGGCCACCACTGTCCTGGAAAATACCGGCCTGAAAACCCTGCAAGTGGAAGCCGACCGGGTGCGCCTGACCACCGCGGCCGGCGCCGAAATCACCTGCCAGCTGGTGGTGGGCTGCGACGGGGCCAACTCGGTGGTGCGCCGCCAGCTGCTGCCCGCGCCCCTGGACCGTGCCCACCACTGCGCCGGCGTGCGGGCCTATTTTGAGGACATCGAAGGGGCCGCAGCCGGCCTCACCGAATACTTCTTCACCAAAGACTACCTGCAGGGCTACCTCTGGATTTTTCCGGTGGGGGCGGGCCGCTACAACGTGGGGCTGGGGATGCTGGCCGAAACCGTGGCCCGGCACCAAGTGGACCTGAAGCGGGTGCTGCCCGAGCTGCTGGCCACGCACCCCGCCCTGGCCGGCCGCTTTGCCCGGGCGCGGCAGCGGGGGGGCATTCAGGGCTTCGGCCTGCCGCTAGGCGGTGGGCGCACGGTGCCCGTGAGCGGCGGGCGCTTCCTGCTGTGCGGCGACGCGGCCTCCCTCGTCGACCCCATTCAGGGCCACGGCATCGACACGGCCATGCAGAGCGGCATCCTGGCTGCCGCCCAGGCCGCGGCTTGTTTCAAAAAACAAGATTTCAGCGCCGGGTTCGTGCGGCAGTACGATGCCCAGGTGGCCCAGCAAATCAGCCGCAAGCTGGCCAAAAGCTACCGCCTCATGCGTTTTCTCAGCAACAAGCCCTGGCTGGTGAACGCCGGCGTGCGCCTGGCCCGCGTGCCCGGCCTCAAGCCCTGGGTGCAAAAGGCAATAGGGTAAGCGCTTTTTCAGTTAACCGGGCACGGCGGCTTGCGCGTAACGGCGGCCGGCGCTTACTTGTTGAATAGAATTCCTTCTGGTTCTTCGGGCACCGAGCATGCAGAATTACTACCGCGTTTTGGGCATCAGCCCCACGGCCACGGCGCAGCAGGTGGCGCAGGCCTACCTGCGCCAGCGCGCCCGCTACCAGCGCCTGGCCGCGGCCGACCGCGCCATGCAAGCGCGGCTCGGCGACGTGGAAACGGCCTACGCCGTGCTCGGCAACCGGCGGCGGCGCCCGGTTTATGACCTGCTGCTGGCGCAGGAGCCGGCCGCCCCCGCCGCCCGGCCGGCCGCCCACGAGCGGCTGCGCCGCTACGTGCGCTGGGCGCGGCGCCTCAACGCCGCGCTGCTGGCCGGCTGCGGGCTGCTGGCCCTCGACTGGGCGCTGCCGCTGCGCGAATACGCCCACGAGCGGGTGCGCAGCCGCATTCCGGTGGCCGTCACGGCCTCGCTCTCCGACCCGCAACTGGCCTACCGGGTGCACACCGAGCACACCACCTTCCGGCTGCCCAGCGCGGTGGGCTACCGGGTGCGCGAGGAGGCGCGCGTCACGGTGTGGCAAACGCCGCTGCTGGGCGTGGTGCAGCGGGTGAGCGCGCCCGACTCGCCCGACGGCCCGGCCCCGTTCCGGCCCTACGGCGGCACCATCTACGGCTCCTTCGCGCTGCTGCCGCTGCTCATCGGGGGCTGCGCGGGGGTGGGCGTGGGCGCCCGCCGCCCACCCGAAACCGTGGTAAACACTGCGGCCGTCGGCGGGTTGTTGGCCCTATTGGCGCTGCTGGTGCTGCTGTGGTTTTGAAGAGCGTGGTGCATCAGGGCTGCGCTCAGCAGCACGGTTGCAGAAAATCAGGCTGCTGACGGCGTTCAAACTCATTCATTCTATTCCTTACGCAAGAAATGGATTTCTCCTCTGCCCGCCCCGAAGAGACGTTGTTTGACGCCGCCCGCCGCGGCGATGTGGCCGCCCTGCGCGAGGTGCTGCGCACGGGCCTCGACGTGAACACGCCCGACCCGCATGGCTTCACGGCCCTCATCCTGGCGGCGTACGACGACCACCGCGCCGCTGCCGAGTTCCTGCTCGGCGCCGGGGCCGACCTCAACGCGCGGGACGTCACCGGCAACACGGCCCTGATGGGCGTCAGCTTCAAGGGCTACCCCGAGCTGGCCCAGCTCCTCATCGCCCACGGCGCCGGCCTCGACCTGCAAAACGGCAACGGCAGCACCGCCCTCATGTTCGCCACCCTTTTTGGCCGCAATGCCTTGGTCAAGCTGCTGGTGGAAGCCGGGGCCGACACGTCCATCGCCGACGCCCGCGGCCTGACGGCCCTGCGCCTGGCCGCCCAGAAAGGCAATACCGATGCCCAGCAGTTGCTGGGCGGCCCGGCCCCGGAGCCGGCCTAAAGCCGGCCGTGGTAGCCCACCGTGAGCAGCAGCGCGTGGGCGTCGACGCGAAAATCGTAGGCGTGGCCGTCGAAGGCCAGGCGGCGCACCAGCGGCGTGAGGCCGTAAGCGTAGCGCGCCTCCACGCCCACGTGCCGGCCCCACCAGCCCAGGCCGCCGTGCAGTTGCAGCTGCGCGGCGCCGGGGGCCGCGTCCACGGCGTAGCGAACGTCGTCGCTGAGGCTGGTGGCGGCGCTGGGCGCGGCGTTGCCGTCGGTGCCCAGGCGCACCGCCACGGCGGGCCCCAGCAGCGCGTAAAATTGTTGGCCGGGGCCGAATGCATAGCCGCCCAGCGCCCCCAGGACCAGCTGCTGCACGTGAAACGCCGTGGTTGCCGTGCCGCCCCCCGACGGAATGCCGTAGCCGCCGGGGCCCCGGGCGTACGTGAAATCCGCGGAGTACAGGCTGTGGTAGCGCAGCTCAGGCTGCCCAAACCACCGGCCCCGCTGCACCCGCAGCAGCGCCGCCCCGGTGGCCGCCGTGCCCGTGCCACCCGCGGCGGCCAGGTAAGAGCCCGGCGGCAATTCAATGCGCGTCGGCGAGGACGGGGAGAAAACCAGGGATTCGCCGACTGACACGCCCACCCAAGTGGCGCGCGTTGGGGCTTGCTGGCCGTAGGCCGCCCGCCCGCTGGTGCCCAGGGCGAGCGCCAGACTGTAGAGAAAGAAACGCAGCATAGCCGGGAGAAATAATGAGCGGTTACCCGGCGTCAAACGCAGTCAAAGCATTCATGTTCGGCGAAAATACCGGGGATAGGGATTTTATGCGACGCACAAACCGGTTCAAAATCAGCCTGGAAATTGCTTTATTAGGGCCAGCAGCCACAAATTGGGCTGGGAATTAAAGGACCTTTCCGCCGGCTTCAGGCCAGCCACACGGCGGCCAGGGCCAGCAGGGCGGGCCCGGTTTGCACCAGCAGGATGCGCCGGCCCGCCGTGGCCGCCCCGTACAGCCCGGCCACGGCCACGCAGCCCAGGAAAAAGCTGGCCACGTAACGGTGCCAGGCGGGGTCCGCAATCAGCAGGGCCCACACCAGGCCGGCGGCCAGAAATCCGTTGTACAGGCCCTGGTTGGCCGCCAGCACCTTGGTGGGTTCGAACAGCTCGGGCCGCAGCGAGCGAAACGTTTTGGGCCCGCGGGTGGTCCAGGCGAACATCTCCAGCCACAGGATGTACAGGTGGATGAGGGCCACCAGGCCGACGAGAACTTGGGCGAGCAGGAACATGGCGACGGGAATTAGGGAGTTGACCCCGCCAACATACCGCTATTCCAGCCGAAACTTTTGCAGCACCCGCTGCTCCTGTTTCGGGGCCAGCGGCCGGAAGGCGTCGAGGCGGTCAATCTTGGCGAAAAGATTCATAAAAAAGGGGGGGAATTGGGCCACAAGCTCCAAAATTACAGCGAACAAAAAAGGTCCGCTGGAGGAAGCGGGCCTTTCAACCAAGCAGGATTGACGCTAGCCAACTTCGCTGGGAACATTCGCTGGAAACAACTACGCCTCCAGCTTCGCCAGAATCTCCAGTGCGGCCGTGGCGATGACCGTGCCCGGCCCGTACACGCCGGCCACGCCGGCATCGAAGAGAAACTGGTAGTCCTGGGCCGGAATCACGCCGCCGGCGATGACCAGAATGTCCTCGCGGCCGAGCTGCCGCAGCTCCGCGAGCAGCTGGGGGAGCAGGGTTTTGTGGCCGGCGGCGAGGCTGCTCACGCCCACCACGTGCACGTCGTTGTCGGCGGCCTGGCGGGCCACTTCGGCGGGCGTTTGGAAGAGGGGGGCAATGTCGACGTCGAAGCCCACGTCGGCGAAGCTGGTGGCGATGATTTTGGCGCCGCGGTCGTGGCCGTCCTGGCCCATTTTGGCGACGAGCATCCGGGGGCGGCGGCCTTCGCGGGCGGCGAAAGCTTCGGCCGCCGTGCGGGCGGCTTCGAAGGCTTCGTTGTGGTGCATTTCCTGGGAGTACACGCCCGATACGGTGCGCGTGGTAGCCTGGTGCCGGCCGTACTGGGCCTCAAGGGCGTCGGAGATTTCGCCGAGGGTGGCGCGGGCCCGGGCGGCGGTCACGGCCAGGGCGAGGAGGTTGTTCGTGGTTTGTGGTTCGTGGTTCGTGGTCAGTTTGGTGTCAGCTAGTTCCTCTACGCGCACCCCGGCCGCCTCCGTAATCGCGGCCAGGGCCACTTTCACGGCCACGTTGTCGCGCGTGGCGCGGTTGGTTTTGAGCCGCGCAATCTGGCTTTCGCGCACCGCGTCGTTGTCGATGTCCAGCACTTCGACCTCGGTTTTCTCATCGGTGCGAAACTGGTTCACGCCCACGATGATTTCCTTGCCCGAGTCGATGCGGGCCTGCTTGCGGGCGGCGGCTTCTTCGATGCGCAGCTTGGGCAGGCCGGTTTCAATGGCCTGGGCCATGCCGCCCAGTTCCTCCACTTCCTGAATCAGGGCCCAGGCCCGGTCGGCCAGCTCGTGGGTGAGGGTCTCGACGTAGTAGCTGCCGCCCCAGGGGTCCACGACTTTGGTGATGTCGGTTTCGTGCTGCAGGTAGAGTTGGGTGTTGCGGGCAATGCGGGCCGAAAAGTCGGTGGGCAGGGCAATGGCTTCGTCCAGCGCGTTGGTGTGCAGGCTCTGGGTGCCGCCGAGCACGGCGGCCAGCGCCTCGATGGCGGTGCGGGCCACGTTGTTGTAGGGGTCCTGCTCGGTGAGGGAGTAGCCCGAGGTTTGGCAGTGCGTGCGCAGGGCCAGGCTTTTGGGGTTGGCAGGTGCAAACTGCTGCATGAGCTTGGCCCACAGCAGGCGCCCGGCGCGCAGCTTGGCAATCTCCATGAAGTGGTTCATGCCGATGGCCCAGAAGAAGCTCAGGCGCGGGGCAAACTCGTCAATCTTCATGCCCGCCGCCAGGCCGGCGCGCACGTACTCCAGGCCGTCGGCCAGGGTGTAGGCCAGCTCCAAATCGGCCGTGGCGCCGGCTTCCTGCATGTGGTAGCCCGAGATGGAAATCGAATTGAACTTGGGCATGTGCGCCGCCGTGTAGCTGAAAATGTCGGCGATGATGCGCATACTCGGCGCGGGCGGGTAGATGTAGGTGTTGCGCACCATGAACTCCTTCAGAATGTCGTTCTGAATGGTACCGGCCAGCTTTTCGGGGCTCACGCCCTGTTCCTCAGCCGCCACGATGTAGAAGGCCAGCACCGGCAGCACGGCCCCGTTCATGGTCATGGACACCGACATTTGGTCGAGCGGAATCTGGTCGAAGAGGATTTTCATGTCCTCCACCGAGTCGATGGCCACGCCGGCCTTGCCCACGTCGCCCTGCACCCGCGGGTGGTCGGAGTCGTAGCCGCGGTGGGTGGCCAGGTCGAAGGCCACGCTCAGCCCTTTCTGCCCGCCGGCCAGGTTGCGGCGGTAAAAGGCGTTGCTGGCCTCGGCCGTGCTGAAGCCCGCGTACTGCCGGATGGTCCACGGGTTCTGCACGTACATGCTGGCGTAGGGCCCGCGCAAATACGGCGCCTGCCCCGCCCCAAACCCCAAATGGTCGAGATGGGCCACGTCGGCTGGCCCGTAGCTGGGCTTGATGGCAATGCCTTCGGGCGTGAGCGTGGCGGCCGTTTCGGCCGCCGGTGAAGCCGCGGGTGCCGGGGCCGCGTCGTAGGCAATGGTGGAAAAGTCGGGCTTCATTTGAAATCAATGAGGAATGAAGAATGAAGAATGAGGAATTGGCGGCGCCTCCTTCTTCTCACTGAAACTGTTTAGTAATTCAACTCCTACAAGCGTTTGTCATCCTGAGTAGAGCGAAGGACCTTATCACGATTGAATAATGACTGCTTAGTCGTGATAAGGTCCTTCGTCTCTGCTTGAAGCGCAGAATGCTCAGGATGACATAATTCTTGACTTTCTAAACAGCTTCACTGATTTTAAACACGGAGGAAAGAGAGCAAGGACGCAAAACCAATTTCTCATTCCGCATTCCTCATTCCTCATTCCTCATTCAGCGCAGCGTCAGCGTCCCTGAATCCGGGCCAGCACTTCCTCCGTGGTGTAGCCCTGCACCTTCATTTCCTGGAAGCCAAACACGCGCACGGCTTCCTGCAGCGTGGGCAGGTCGGAACTGAGCAGGGCGGGCGGGACGAACACCTGCTTGTCGGTCGGAATCTTGTAGATGAACCGGGCAAACTTGCCGAACTGCTCGGGCGTGGCGTACATCAGGATGGCCTCCTCGGGCGAGGAATACAGCAGCGACACCGTGCCGGGTGGGTGGCTGGCCGCGATTTCGGGGCGCTCGTGCGCCTGCAGCAGGTTCACGAAGGTTTCCAGAATCAACTGGTTGGTGTTGGCGCCGAGCAACACCACGGCGGCACGCTTGCTCTTTTTCTCGCGGCGCTCGAAGTGCAGGGCCGTGGCCAGGCGCAGCACCTCGGTGGGGTAGGCGGCGCGGGTCACGTCGAAATCGGCCGAGCGCAGCAGCTTTTTGGGGTTGAAGCTGAACGCCTCGCTCGGGTTCTGGAAGCGGTTGGTGCCCACCACCACCTGCTGGCCGCTGGCAATGCGCCGGAACGTCTCGGCCGCCACCGCCTTGATTTCTTCCAGCACCTGCCCGCGCACCTGGGGCAGGCCGCCGTCCGCCTCCGTGCGCTGAAACAGCGCCCAGGCCTCGCGGGCCAGCTGGTCGGTCAGGGTTTCGAGGAAGTAGGAGCCGGCGGCGGGGTCTTGCACGCGGGCCAGGCCGGCCTCTTCGCGCAGCAAAATGGACAGGTTGCGCGCCAGCCGGGCCGAAAACGCGTTGGCTTCGGCGAATACGCAGTCGAAGGCCGCCACCGACAGCGAATCGGCCCCGCCGAGCACGGCGCTCATGGCTTCGGTGGTGTGGCGCAGCAGGTTGGTGTGCGGGTCGAGGGTGGTCTGGGTCCACGACGACGTCATGGCGTGGATGCGCAGATCCGTGTTCAGCGCCGCGGGCAGGCCGAAGCCGTGCAGCAGGGTGGCCCACAGCCGGCGCAAGGCCCGCAGCTTGGCCAGTTCGGGGAAGTAGCTGGGCGCGATGGCCAGGTGCACGTGCAGGGCCGCGGCCACTTGGGCCAGCGGCAGGTCGTCGGCGGGCAGCTCGGCCAGCAACGCCGCGGCCGTGTTCAGGCTGAAGGCAATTTGCTGGGTGGCCGTGGCGCCGCGGTTCCCAAAGAAAGCCCCGTTCACGGCCAGGGCCCGAAAGTCGGGCATCCCCGCCGCCAGGCGCACGCACCGGCGCAGCGCCTCGCGGAAGCTGCTCAGCTCGGCCCCCTCGGGCACCGGTCCGGGCGCAAAGCGCAAAAACCCGCGCAGGGCCGCGCCGGGCGCGGCCGTCACGAGCCGGCCCAGCAGCTGGTCGGGGTCGGCGGCCACGGTGTAGCCCACCCAGGTGCGGTCCAGCGGCAACTCCTCGGCCAGGTAGGCCACGGCGAAGGGCGCCGGGTCGGTCAGCTGGAAATGAATGCCGTCGGCGCCGGCGGCCAGGGCCGCGGCGGCTTGGTCAATCTGGGCGCGGCCGTCGCCGCCGGCGGGCACCGCCAGGGCGGGCACGTTCCGCCACGGGGCTCCGGAATGGGGCAGGGGCGCCGGCGGGCCGCCCAGCGCCGCCAGCGCCTCGCGGTGGTAGAAGGGTTCGAGGGTGAAGCCGTCGGGCAGGGGCCAGCGCAGCGTGGCCGGGTCCTGGCCCTTGAGGTCGCGGGCCAGGCGGGCCTGCCACTCGGCCGTGGTCACGGCCGGAAACTCAGCGAAGGAAACGGGCGCGGCGGCCGGGGTGTCGGACATGGGTAGTAGCAGAAACAACAAGCGCGGGGCCAAGACCGATTTTCACAACCACACCCAGCCTAAACAGGCCGAAAGATACCGCCCCGCTGCGGAAACCGGCGGCCGCCATTCATCCTTATTGTAGCTTTACGGATTCATGACGAACCGCCGGTATTTATTCTACCCCATCTGGTTTCCTGTTTTTAAAATGAGCTACCGCTACTTATTTTTCGCCTTGTTCGGCCTGCTGGCAGCCGGCCGGGCGCAGGCCCAGACCAACTTTCGGCCGGGCTACGTCCTCCCCCTTGCCGGCGACACGCTGCGCGGGGAGGTGGACTTGCGCGACGGCCGGGCCAACGCCGAACGCTGCCGTTTCCGGGCCAATGCGCAAGCGGCCGTGACCACCTACTCCCCGGCCGAGCTGCGGGGCTACGGCTTTGCGGCCGGCCGCAAGCACTACCGGGCCGTCGCCGTGGCCTTGGCCCCGGCCGCGCCCCAGCCGTACTTCCTGGAAGTGCTGGCCGATGGCCCGGCCGCTCTGTATTTCCTGCGTGATGCCGAGCAGCACGAGCTGTTTTTTGTGGCTTCGCCGGCCCTGCCCCTGGCGCCTCTCGAACACAGCACTGCCCGGGTGGTGCGCGATGGCCAAATCTACACCGAGGAACAGAACCCGTACCGGACCACCCTGGCCACCGCGCTGGCCGGTTGCCCCGCCGCCCAAAGCTTGCTGCCGCACCTGCTGTTCCAAGAGAGTGCGTTGCGCCGGGTGGTGGAACTGTACAACGCTTGCTCGGGTGCCCAACCCGCGTCCGCATCGCCCGATGCCGCGGTTTCGCGCGCAGTCCTGGGCCTGATGGGGGGCGTGGCCCTGCATCACCTCTCCTACGACGGGGTTCCCTACGAGAAAGCGGGGGCGGTGAGCAACCACACCGGGTTCGCGTTTGGGCCCACGGTGCGCATCAACACCGGGCGCCTGAGTCAGAAAATTTCGGTGGTACTCGCGGTGCTTTACGAGGCCGAAAAATTCGATTTAGAATCTCAAAATCTTTACAACGGGGCACCCAATGGCGTGTTCACCCGCACCCATATCGACTTGGCGTACCTGCGGGTGCCCGTCATGTTCCGGTACACGTACCCGCGCGGAAAGGTGACGCCGCTGGCCGAGTTGGGGTTCACCGCCGCCTACGCGCTAAAAACGGACAATACCACCGAACAGGCAACGGCCACCGGTTATTTCATGAAGCCGCAGCCCTTGCTGGCGGGCGAGCAGTTCCGCAGTCTCCAGTTGGGCTTAGGTGCGGGCCTTGGGGCCAGCTTGCGCACGGCGGGTGGGCGAAATGTGGCCGTGCTGGCCCGTGCCGAAACCACCAACGGCTTCAGCAACGTTACCGGCATTAGCACCTCCGTCCTCCACGTGTACGGCTTGCTCAGCGTTGATTTAACTAAAAAGTAAGCAAAAAGCACGTGGTGGCCGCAGCTGCGGGCGGCGGGCTTGCTTGTTTCCTTTGTCGATTATGTTCAAACGAACCTCCATTCTTTTTCTGTTTTCGGCGCTGGGCCTGGCCTTGGTACCGTCCTGCCAGCGCGCTGCCTACGCGCCCACGGCCCATTTTGCCCCCGTCACCAGCCAGCCCGTGGGCAAATCCCAGCCCGAAGACCCCGCCATTGCGGCCCTCATTGCGCCGTACCACGACAAGGTGGCCGCCCAAATGAGCGAAGTGCTGGGCGCGGCCCCGGCGGCGTTGGTGAAAAGCCCGGGCGAGTCGCCGCTGGCCAATTTCGTGGCCGACCTGGAGCGCGAGCGGGCCAGCCAGGCCTTGGGCCAGCCCGTTCCGCTGGGCGTGATGACCGATGGCGGCCTGCGGGCCGGCTTCGCGGCCGGGCCCGTCACCCTCGGGGCGGTATTTGAGCTGATGCCGTTTGAGAACGAGCTGGTGGTGCTCGACGCGCCCGGCGCCGTGGTGCAGCAGCTCTTTGACTACGCCGCCCACGTCAAAATGGCCATTGCCGGCGCCACCTACACCGTCACCTTCGACGGCCTGCCCAAGGACATCCGCATCGGCGGCCAGCCCTTCGACGCGAACCAGCACAAAACCTGGCCCATTGCCCTGTCCGACTACCTGGCCACGGGCGGCGACAACATGGGGTTCTTCAAAGCCTGCCCGACCCGCCACACCAACATCCTGCTCCGCACCGCCATCGCTGACCACGTCCGCGCCCTCACCAAAGCCGGCCAGCCCGTCACCGCCAAGGTAGAAGGCCGCGTGAAGGCCAATTAGCAGAGCGCAAAAATTAAAAGTGGAGAATTAAAAATCGTAAAAATCGACCCGGTTTTGGCCGTGAATTCTTCTCCGAAACTTTAATTTTTAAATTCATACTTTTCCATTTATTCTCCATGCAACGCCGCGAATTTCTCCGCAATTCCTTGCTCGGCACCGCCGGCCTCACCGTGCTGGGCGGCCTGGCCGATTCGGCCGAGGCCGCGCCCCGCGGCAAGGGCCCGGTGAAGCTCACCATCTTGCACACCAACGACATGCACTCGCGCATCGAGCCTTTTCCCGACAACGGCGGGCAGTGGGCCGGGCTGGGCGGCATGGCGCGGCGCGCGGCCCTCATCCAGGCCATCCGCGGGCAGGAAGCCAACGTGCTGCTGCTCGACTCGGGCGACATCTTTCAGGGCACCCCGTACTTCAATTTCTTTGGTGGCGAGCTCGAGTACAAGCTCATGAGCCAGATGGCTTACGACGCCAGCACCCTCGGCAACCACGACTTCGACAATGGCCTCGAAGGCTTGCTGCGCCAGCTGCCGCACGCCACCTTCCCGTTCCTCATCGCCAACTACGATTTCTCGAAAACGCCGCTGGCGGGCCGGTTTGCGCCCTACAAGGTGTTCGAGAAGCAGGGCGTCCGCATCGGCGTGTTTGGCATTGGCATCGAGCTGAGCGGGCTGGTGACCGACAAAAACTTCGGCGCCACCGTGTACCTCGACCCCGTGGCCAAGGCCCGGGAAATGGCCCTCCAGCTGCGCGGCGCCGAGCGGTGCGACCTCGTCATCTGCCTCTCGCACCTCGGCTACCAGTACCCGGAGGCCAAGCTCGACGACCGCAAACTGGCCGCCGCAGTGGCCGGCATCGACCTGATACTGGGCGGCCACACCCACACGTTCATGGACGCACCCGAACCCATCGTCGGCCCCAATGGCCGCCAGACGCTGATAAACCAAGTGGGGTGGTCGGGCATAAATTTGGGTAGATTGGACTATGAATTTTCGCCGAAAACCAGGCGGGCCGGGCTGGTGGGCGCGGCGGTGGTGCCGGTTCGGGCGGCCTGTTAAAAGCACGACAAAAACAAGAGCATTTCGGCTTTTTTAAGTGCAGAGTTTTCCACAATTTTGTCCCCCTCTAAAAAATAGGTCCGTCGCAAGATGGTCGATTTTATCACCCTTTTGCTTCCGGCCCGGCCCCGGATGTTGCCCTAACCTGTCTCATGCTCAAAGATTTTCGCACGGTTTGGGCAGGCTGCTTACGCAGCATCTCGGCGGAAATCGGCGAACAGAGCTTCCGGACGTGGTTTCAGCCCATTGTGCCCGTTGAGCTCAAAGGCAACGTGCTCACCATTCAGGTGCCCAGCAACTACTTCTACGACTGGCTGGAGGAGCACTACGTGGACGAACTGCGCCGGGCGCTGTACCAGGAGCTGGGCCCGGAAGGCCGACTCGAGTACAGCGTGGTGGTGGACCAGGGCAATTCGCAGTCGCAGCCCAAAACCCTGCACCTGCCCCCGCCCCGCAAGCAGGCCGCGCCCGACCCGCGCGACGCCCCCCCGGGCCCGCCGCCCATGCACAACCCGCTGGCCGGCAGCGCCCGCGCCGCCTCCGCCCGCTACGTGGCCTCGGGGGGCATGCGCACCTCGCCGCGCGGCAACTTCGGCAGCAACAACCTGGCCGGTGCCGAAACCCTGGCCCCGCCCCGCAACCCCTTCGACACGGCCCGCCCGATGGACGGCAACCTCGTGCCCTCGCAGCTCAACGGCTCCTACACGTTCGACAACTACATCGAGGGCGACTGCAACCGCCTGGCCCGCTCGGCCGGCCTCGCCGTGGCCAACAAGCCCGGCACCACCAGCTTCAACCCCCTGATGGTGTACGGCGGGGTGGGCCTGGGCAAAACCCACCTGGTGCAGGCCATCGGCAACCACATCAAGGCCACGGCGCCCGAGCGGTTCGTGCTGTACGTGTCGGCCGAGAAGTTCACGAATCAGTTCATCGACAGCGTGCAGCGGGCGCAGGTGCAGGACTTCGCCAACTTCTACCTGCAGGTCGACACGCTGATTCTCGACGACGTGCAGTTTTTGGCCAACAAGGGCAAGACCCAGGAGATGTTCTTTCATATTTTCAACCACTTGCACCAGTCGGGCAAGCAAATTGTGATGACCTCCGACCGGCCGCCCAAGGACCTGCAAGGCCTGGAGGACCGGCTGCTGAACCGCTTCAAGTGGGGCCTGACGGCCGACGTGCAGAGCCCCGACTTTGAGACGCGGGTGGCCATCATCCGCAACAAGATGGAGCAGGACGGCATCGACATTCCGCCGGACCACGTGGTGGACTACCTCGCCAACTCGGTGCACACCAACGTGCGCGAGCTGGAGGGCGTCATCGCCTCGCTGGTGGCCCAGAGCAGCCTGAGTCGCCGCGACATCGACCTGGAAATGGTGAAGCAGGCCCTGCGCCACATCATCGAGGAGGTGGAAGCCGAGGTGAACCTGGACTTCATCCAGAAGACCGTGGCCGCCTATTTCAACATCTCGGTGGAGCTGCTGAAGGACAAAACCCGCAAAAAAGAAGTGGTGACGGCCCGGCAGGTGGCCATGTACTTTGCCAAGCACCACACCGCGCACACCCTGAAAACCATCGGGTTCCACTTTGGTGGGCGCGACCACACCACGGTGATGCACTCGGTGCAGACGGTGTCGGATTTGGTGGATTCGAACAAGAAATTCCGCGACCAGGTGGACGAGCTGCGCAAGAAGTTCGCGAAGAATTAGCGCAGGCACCTGTTTCCGGCCGGGTGGCGTTATCTTTGAAAAAGCCCCTGCCTTATGGAAACCCTTGCCCCGGAAATTTCCGACTACGAGCTCGAACGCGGAAAGCCCATACCCAGCCTGAAGCACGCCCGAATTCAGAAGCGTCTGGTTCGCCAACTGGAGGATTTTCTGCAAACCCAATACGAAGTGTTGGCCGAAATCAGTCTTTCCATCGCGGAGAATAAGGTGATTCCAGATGTTGCCGTCTTTGCAGCCGGTGATTTACCTGATTCACTGGGTCCTGATTACACTGCTGTAGCCGTGGTGCCGCGCACGGCCATCGAAATCCTCTCGCCGACGCAGGTGATTGCCGAATTGCTGGAAAAAGCGGCGCGGTACTTTGCCGCTGGAGTGCAGTCGTACTGGCTGGTGGTGCCGGAGTTGCGGGCTGTGGCCGTGTATTCGGCCCCAATGAAGTACAAGTATTTTTACAACGGCGACACGCTGCGCGACCCCGTGACGGGCGCTGAAATCGTGGTAAGTAAGCTGTTCGACTAAGCCGCTGGGGCGGGGCTGCTCTCGGCCAGTTGCACGCCGTGCGTGGCCGCAAACTGCCGCACTTGCTCGCGGAAGCGCTGCTTGCGCATCTTGCCTTTCACTTCGCGCAGGTTCAGGGCGTACGCTTCGCCGTCTTTCAGCTGCACGCGCAGCAGCATGGGCCGCAGCTGCAGGGTGGCAATGTTCTCAGCCGCAAACACCTGCTTGGCGCGGAACAGGCCGTTTTTGTGCACGATGTAGCCTGGCGTGAATTCCAGGTAGCTCTGGGTGCCAAAAATGGGCGCATTGTTGACCAGCACGTAGCCGATGTACACGAACGTGAACACCAGGAATACCCAGTGCAGGAAGTGGTAGTCTTGCGCCCCGGAGTTGTCCCACATCGAAAACAGCACGTAGGCCAGCCAAAACCCGCCGATGGCCAGCTGGCCCCAGAATGGAATGCGGGAGGTGTTGGCGGGGCGAAGACGGATGCGGGTGGTACCAGTGGGCATGGGGCAAATTTAGGGGGCGGCTGCGGGTTGTCGGCCGTCAGCAAAAAAAAGAACGCCATGCTGAGCGCAGCCGGAGCACCTCTCCCGCGCAAGTAAATGACTATTGCGGCGGTAGAGATGCTCCGGCTGCGCTCAGCATGACGTTTTTGAGGTTTGCCGGGATTACCCCACAAACCGCGCGTCCAGCGTCATTTCGGGCACGGCGCTCAGGGCTTTCGAGACGGGGCAGTTGGCCTTGGCGTCCTCGGCGTGCTGCTGAAAATCGTCGGCCGTGATGCCCGCGCCGCTCACGTGGCCCTCCACGTGGATGTGGATGCGCTCGATGACGGGGTGGCCGTTGTTGGGGTTCATCGTCACGGTGCTGGTCGTGTTGATGGTGCTCACCGTGTGGCCGTGCTTGGTGAGCACGCTGGTCAGGTACATGGTGTAGCAGCCGGCGTGGGCGGCGCCAATCAGCTCTTCAGGGTTGGTGCCGGGCTTGCCCTCGAAGCGGCTGCCGACCGAATAAGGGGCGTTGAGCTGGCCGCTTTCGGTGCTGAGGGTGCCGTGGCCCTTGATGTCGCCGGTCCAGGCGGCGGTGCCTTTGTGGTCTGCCATGATTGGTGGTTTGGGGTTGGGGTGAATAAGTGAATTGTCAACCCAAAACGCAGGGGTGGGGTTTAGGTTGTTCCGCAGGCGCCCCGGGTTTTCGGAATTGAAGGCTCCATCCGTCGCCGCCCGCAGCGCAGCGGTTTTATTTGGGGCATGGGAATAAAATCTGCGTTGAGCTGGCCCTTGGCGGCGTACGTCGTGCATCGTGACCACCAGTGGCAGCGCGACCCGGTGGGTACGCAACTGCAGTTGCTGCGGCGGCTCGCAGGGGCGGCGGCCGGCACCGCTTTCGGCCGCGCCCACGACCTGGGCGGCGTGCGCACCCCCGCCGACCTGGCCCGCCAAGTGCCCGTGCGCGACTACGAAGCCCTCCGGCCCTGGTTCGACCGCACCCAGGCCGGCGAGGCCGACGTGCTCTGGCCCGGCCGGCCGCTGTACCTGGCCAAAACCAGCGGCACCACCTCGGGCACCAAGTATATCCCGATTACGCGCGACAGCATCCCCAACCACATCAACGGCGCCAAAGATGCCCTGCTGCACTACATCCACCGCACCGGCCGCAGCCAGTTTCTGGATGGCAAGCTGATATTCCTGTCCGGCTCGCCGGCGCTGGAAATGCACCACGGCATCCGCACCGGCCGGCTTTCGGGCATCGCCAACCACCATGTGCCAGCATACTTACGCCGCAACCAGCTGCCGAGCTACGCCACCAACGTCATCAAGGACTGGGAAACCAAGCTCGAACGCATCGTGGACGAGACGCTGGGACAGCCCATGACCCTGATTTCGGGCATTCCGCCCTGGGTGCAGATGTATTTCGACCGCCTCAGGGCCCGCACCGGCCGGCCCGTCAAGGACCTGTTTCCCGACTTCAACCTGTTCGTGTACGGCGGCGTCAACTTCGAGCCCTACCGCGCCAAGCTCTTCGAAAGCATCGGCCGGCCCGTGGACAGCATCGAGCTGTTTCCCGCCTCCGAGGGCTTCCTGGCCTTCCAGGACGAGCCCGGCAACCCGGGCCTGCTGCTGCTGCTGAACAGCGGCATCTTCTTCGAATTCGTGCCCGCCGAGCGGTTCTTCGAGCCCGACGCGCCCCGCCTCACCATCGCCGACGTGGAGCTGGACCGGCAGTACGCCGTCGTCCTCACCTCCAATGCCGGCCTGTGGGCCTATTCTCTCGGCGACACCGTGCGCTTCGTGAGCCTCGCGCCGCACCGTGTGGTAGTCACCGGCCGCATCAAACACTTTCTCTCGGCCTTCGGCGAGCACGTCATCGGCGAGGAAGTGGAGCAGGCCCTGCGCGAAGTCATGGCCACGTTCCCGGAAGTGGAAGTCATCGAATTCACCGTGGCCCCGCTCGTGAGCGACGACCCCACCATGCCCTCGCGCCACGAGTGGCTGGTGGAGTTTGCCCGCCCCCCGCACGAGCCAGCCGCTTTCGCCGCCGCGCTGGATACCGCCCTACGCCGCCGCAACAGCTACTATGACGACCTGCGCCGGGGCAATATCCTGGTGCCGCTGCGCCTCACGCCGCTGCCCGCCGGCGCCTTCCAGCGCTACATGAAAAGCCAGGGAAAGCTGGGTGGGCAGAACAAGGTGCCGCGCCTGGGGAACGACCGGCAGGTAGCGGAGGGTCTTACCGCAGCGGGGTAGAAATCCGTAACTTTAGCCATGCTCCGCCTCGATAAAACCGTTGTTCGCAAAACCACTTTGCACGCCGACCAGGATGTGGAAGACGTCCTTTTCTGGCTAACCAAAACGCCCGATGAGCGCATGGCCGCCGTTGAAGCCATTCGGCAGCAAACCTTCTCTTTTCACCTGTCTAGTGCCCATGAAGGCCAACCAACTCAGCCCCGACTTCAAAGAATTTGTCGAATTATTAAACGCCCGCGAGGTTGAATATTTAGTCGTGGGGGCCTTTGCGGTGGCGCGCTACGGCGTGGTGCGCAACACCGGCGACATCGACGTGTGGATAAGGCAAACCCCCGCCAACGCGGCGCGACTGGTGCAGGTATTGGCCGATTTCGGCTTCGCCAGCTTGGGTTACACAGTTGCTGATTTTATGGAGACTGATGTCATCGTGCAGATTGGGGTTCAGCCTTTTCGCATTGACGTGCTCACCGCCATCGATGGCGTCAGCTTTGACGAGTGCTACCCCAACCGGCAAACTTCTGTGCTCGATGGGGTGCCCCTGGCCGTTATCAGCATCCACGACCTGCGCCGCAACAAAGCCAGCACCGGCCGCGCCAAGGACCAGGAGGATTTGCGGCTGCTTGGTATTCAAAATCCAAATGAATAAACTTCATTCGTTTCGCCCCATGCCCAAGCTTCTCCCGCTTCTCAGCTGCTGGCTCATTGCCTCGGGCGGCAGCAGCCATCACCTACCGCAGGGCTTTCTGAACACACTCGCTGCTACTTAACCTAAAATGGATAAAGGCGGAGGAATTCTGCTCTTGGTTGGCGCAACCTTGCTAGCTGGATTGTGGGAACATTCGCGTCGTAAGCGAAAGAAAGTGTTGCTTCTCGGCCGCGCGCTCTTCGCAACCGTGGCCGAATACCGCTCAGAATTTGGCCGGGTAGCTGGTACCTGGACGACTTTAGACTACCCGTACGTGACCTATCAGGACGAGGAAGGATTATGGAAAACGGAACGGTTGGGGTATGCCACCAGCGGTAATAGAGTTTTTTTCATCGGCCACTTGGTCGAAGTGGTACAGTTCGAAGGCGTTCTATATTATCGGCCGTATTTAGAAAGCCGGGACTTGCCCGTGATTGGTATGGCGGCCGGTGCATTTATCCTCGGCTTAACCTTTTTGAGTCCGGAATTGACGCGCTGGCTGGATTTCTAGCCGAACACCAAAAGCAGCCCTTGCAAGAGCATCCTAAATTCCAATGACCAAGCCCGCCCTCCACGCCGCCTGCCACGCCTTCATCGAGCAGCGCATCGATGCCGCGCGCAGGGCCATGCAGGCGGCGCAGGAATCCTCCAGCTCCGAAACCAAGAGCAGCGCCGGCGACAAGTATGAAACCGGCCGCGAAATGGCCAACGCCGAGCGCGACCGCCACGCCGCCCACCTGCGGCAGGCCCAGCAGCTGCAGGCCGAGCTGGCCCGCATCAGCCCCGACGCCCCCTGCGACACCGTGCGCCCCGGCGCCCTCGTCACCACCAGCCTGGGCCGGTTCTACATCAGCATCAGCGCGGGCAAGCTGGAGGGGGACGACGTATTCGCCGTGTCGGCGGCCGCCCCGGTGGCGGTGGCCCTCAAGGGACTGCGGGCAGGGCAACAGGCCCTGTTCAACGGCAAGACGGTGCGAATCGAAGCGGTAGAATAGCCGCCCCACCCAGGCAAACACGGCAAGAACACCCTGCATTGGCCTAGGAGCGCGGACGAGTGCCGTAGGAAAGAGCAAAAGTGTCCTAGGTATGCTCGAAAGTGCCCTAGGTATGCCCGAAAGTGCCCTAGGTATGCCCGAAAGTGCCCTAGGTATGCCCGAAAGTGCCCTAGGTATGCCCGAAAGTGTCCTAGGTATGCCCGAAAGTGGCATAGGTAAGGGCAAAAGGGACGGAGGTATGCCCGAGAGTGGCCCACGTATGCCCGAAAGTGCCATACGTATGCCCAGAAGTGCCCCTTGAGATACCAAAAGTGACTCTTGAGCAGGCAAAAGTGTCCTTTGAGATACCAAAAGTGCCTTATGAGGTCGCACAAGTATCCATTGAGCAAGCGAAAGTGTCCCTTGAGGTCATCAAAGTGCCTTATGAGCAAGCAAAAGTGCCCTTTGAGCCCCCGCTGCTACTTCCAGGCCCCGCCGCCGTCGGCGGGCTTGTTGGCATCGGGCCGGAGGAGGCGGAACTCGACGCGCCGATTCACCTGGGCGTCGGCGTCGGTCAGCTCGTCTTTCAGGGGCTTGGTGGAGCCGTAGCCGAAGCTTTCGATGCGGTTGGGCCGGAGCTTGCCCTTGCGCTCGATGTAGCGGCGGATTTCCTCGGCCCGGTCCTGCGAGAGCTTCTCGTTCACGTCGGGGTCGCCGCTGGTATCGGTGTGGCCCGAAATGTTGAGCCGGAACGTGGGGTG
>Ga0123336_10001645_pt1 | contig 20339 bp, 18 predicted proteins | sample SSSSmetaG_FD_96466 | JGI IMG/M metagenome (GOLD analysis project Ga0123336, IMG submission 96466) | Glacier valley bacterial and archeal communities from Borup Fiord, Nunavut, Canada, to study Microbial Dark Matter (Phase II) - ​SSSS metaG | ecosystem: Environmental > Aquatic > Freshwater > Ice... | reverse complement strand
GTGGCCGCGTGCCGTATGACGAAGCGAAGAAGACCTTCGAGAAAGACATGGCGGAGCTGAATAACTTCTTCGAAGAGGCCCACCGGTATGCCCAGGCTAAAGCCGCGAAGTTGCCCAACTTTCAAACCAACCTGAAGCTGGAAGCGATGCTACCGGTGATTGAGGGCAGGACTCCTCTGCTGATCACCGCCGTGCGTGAGCGCGCCATTCGGGATGCCATCGCGTTTGCCGATAAGCAAAAAATCAAAGTGATTCTTTGTCAGGCGATTGACGCGGACAAAGTCTCCGCTGAACTGAAGAGCCGCGACATCCCAGTGATTCTTGCTCCCACGCTTGCCCTGCCCGTGGAAGATGACGATCCGTATGACCGCCCCTTTACCACTCCCGCCAACTTATACAAAGCGGGCGTCAAGTTTTCCTTCGGAACGTTCAGCAATGAATTTTCCCGTAACCTTCCATATCAGGCGGCTGCCGCCGTTGGCTTCGGCTTACCGAAAGAAGAAGCCATGAAGGCGCTAACGATAAACGCAGCGCAAATCTGGGGCGTTGCGAATCAGTTGGGCACCATTGAAGAAGGTAAGTCCGCGGACTTTATGGTGACCAACGGCGATCCACTTGAAGAGCCCACGCAAGTGAAGCAGCTCTTTATTCGAGGCAAAGCCGTGGACCTGGAGAACAAGCACCACCAACTCTACGAACGCTACAAGGCGCGCCCCTAGGTTGACTTACCCGGTCTTGTTCTGGTCCGCGGTGGGCGCCAGCTTAGCGAAGGCTGGCGGAACTTACTGGTGTTGCGGGGGATTGCGATAACAGTTGTTCAATGGTGGAGGTAAACTCCGCCTGCAACTGTTTGTTATATTCACCGCTGGCAGCGGAAGCGAACCCGGCGTGAATCTTCGCCACCTTGCCGTCACGGCCGACGAACAGTGTGGCAGGCCATGTATTCAAGTTCACCACCTGTGGCACCTTTTCCCACATTTCGGCCGGAGCGCCCGCGATCAAATACGTGTATTCGACGCCATACTGTTTCACAAAATCATGAACGCGAGATAGCCCTTCCTGCTGTTCCGGCTCTTCAAAGTCAAGCGCCACGATTTCCAGGCCCCGGTCTTTGTACTTCTTGTAAAGCTGGACCAGATATTGAGCTTCGTCGTGGCAATTGGGGCACCAGGTGCCGGTAACTATCGCGAGCACAACCTTGCCCTTGAACTTCGGATCGTCGTTCGACAGCACTTTGCCGTTTACATCGGGAAACTTGTAAGTAAATACTTCATTCGGATCGCGCATGGTGCTGTGGGCCACATAATCGGCCGGTTGCGGGAAGCCCTTTGCACGCGCAACTTCAGGCCGGTAAGCAGTGAGAGTTCCGGGGCGATTGCTTGCGCTTTCCACTAACTGTAAGTTGCCATCGGCCAGCGGAGTAACCTCCAGCAGACCGGGCCGCGATCCATCGAAATGACTCAACGCAAATTTGCCGTTATGCCATGCGCCTGTGAGCGCCCCGGTATCGCCATCTACTCGCAGGGTGCTGGCGAAAGCTTCTGCGCCGTTCTGTCTTACGATGAAGCGCCAGGCCTGTTCACCCTTGGGAGTGGGTTTCTCGAGGGGAATTTCCCACGAGCCCGCGATGTTGGGCACGCCGGCGGCGTCCAGCTTCACATTCTTATGCCGGATGGCGGAAAAACCGCTGCCTTCCGGATTCTTGTCCCCTCTCATTTCTACCTTACCGAGCAATTGGCCATCGCGATAAGTAGCTGAGATCTTGGTCAAGTAATGGCCAAGATCCAGCACGAGAAGGTTGTTGCTGAAAGATGCTTTCGTAGTGGATTCCGTGTCGTCGCCATTATAAAGAATACCCTTCAGGCTGGGCCCTTCACCGGTGATGTCCAAGCGAAAAGGGATAGCGGCGTTTGCGGTTTGTAAGACGGCGTCCCATCGCCCTTCGAGGGGGTTACCCGCGAACGCGGTGACTGTATTGATACTGAACACCGCTATTGCAAGACGTTGATTCATATTCTTCCTTTTTGGACCGACTCATAGCCGGTTATTTGTGAGTGTTTGAGGATTGCAGCCGGTAAGAGCTCCATTCCCCGGGAAGGCCTTGCTTGGTGGCCAACAAAATTTCAAGAACGTTGGTGCGGTCGGCTGCACTAAGACGCGCGTACGCAGGCGTTTGGTCGCGGCCGGTTAAGACTTCGAAGAGACGGTGGTAGATATAGCCCCTGGCCGGCTCTGGAATGGCGTCGAACGCTTCGGAATAGATCAGGTAGCTACAGGGATACTTGAAGATTCGTTTGGTGAGATCGAAATCGCGGAGGGAACGACCTTTCGAATCGCGTGGCCCACGGGCAGCGAACTGGCTCGCATAATCGGTGTCGCCAATTACCTTGTCGGTAAGTGGCGCTTCCTCGGCGAATAACAGATAGCGGACCAGTTCTTCCGTGGGCTTCTTGTATGCGTCCGGCGGCAACTGCTTAAACTGCGCAATACGCGTCTGATAGTTCGTGAGCGTAATCAGGTTATGCATTTGCGTCTGGTGCGCAAGAACCAGGTGCGCCACGATATCGCTCTTCAAAGAGAGATAGTTCGCGCCTTCAAATCGGCCGGTCAGATCGGTAACATTGGCGTTCTTCACCCGGTTGATCTGTTCAGGCGAATCCTTGTTTTCCACCACGGCATTGCCCATATGCAGCTGCGACCCGTGCTTGCCTGTGACATACCAGCCGCCCCAACGTTCCGCCAGCGGACTTTGGTGGCCCGTAATGTAGCCGGGGGTGCGGCCTGCCTGGGTTCCTGAAGGATTCGTAAAGACCGAACGAAGCAATACACCCGGAACGTTTCGCGTCCCCGCGGCTACATGGCACTGGGTGCAATCGAGCTCGGCGCGCTCCAGCTTTGGGTGGTCCGCCTCATGCTCGTCAAGGATGTAGAACATGGCACCCTGGGCCGGGTCGAACGAAACCAACTCCAGTACTTTGCCATCGTGTACCTGCCCCACGTAAACATCGTCATTGAAGTACAGCGCACGGGGAGCCTGAGGATTAATCTTCTTGTACTGAAAACTGGTTTTCGAGAAGACCAGAGTCTGTGAGCTTATGGGGATGGCAAGCTGCTCAAGAACGGACCTCAGATATCCGCGCCCGGCCTGAAATTGGAGCTTGGCTTCACCAGCATCCAACCGCTTTTGCAACTTGGCGACAGGATCGTTCACGGGAGTGGTCCGGTACAGGATGGGCGCTTCGCTGAATGGAACATAGCCCTGGTTGGTGACGGCGATCTGGGCCGACAAGGGCCGTGTCAGCATGGCGCTTGTAAGAACAAGAATAAGGGCGGCTTTCATTGTTCGCAATCTCTATAGGAATTAGTATGATTGACGGCGTACTTTGGATTCAGCAAATTACTCAGGTAAGACGAAGGGGTCAGAAACAACAGCGATCGCGTGAGCGGTCAAGAAGGGAACCGATGATGCCCGACAAACTAGACATAGTAGATCGACAATAGTACGATTGTGCGGATGCTGTCAAGAGTGGCGGTTTTCGCCCAATTTCTTGCGGTTAGCGTTGCACGCGCACAGAAGAAATATTTGCCTGCGGGCGAATTCGGCAATTCGGGAATAACATCCAAACCCGTTCAGTAGAGTACCCGGAGGGCAGTTCCGACGCCGAGAAGGCCGATGGCCCGCAGGATTGATCCCGATAGCGCTATGAAGTATGATGCAGTGCGACGACCAGTCGCGATCCCCATCCGGCCGCAACCAGAGGGCCGTCGAGCGCTAAATATGCGTGGCACTGCGTCAAAGGCAGCAGAGCCTAACGCTACGAGAGTGATGACGACACGCGATGAGCAGCGGCATTTGGCTAGTTTCGAAGCCGCGATGCTGCCGCACCTGGATGCCGCATACAATCTTGCGCGCTGGATCGCGAGAAGTGAGATGGACGCACAGGATATTGTCCAGGAAGCTTATTTGCGCGCGTTCCGCTTTTTCAGCGGCTTCAAATGGGGGCGATGGACGGGGATGGCTGATGGCGATCGTTCGCAATACTTCGTATACCTGGATGCAGCGGAATCGCGGAGCGGAACCGACCGTCCTTTTCGACGAGAACGCGCATTCAGCGGACTGCGCGTACGCCAACCCTGAGGCTGAGTTACTGCTGCACTTCAAACGGGAGGCGGTGCAGATTTGCATTCAGGAATTACCGGTGGAGTTCCGGGAAATGATTGTTTTGCGGGAGTTGGAAGGCATGTCTTACCGGGAGATTGCCGAGGCGGCGGCAGTGCCGGTGGGAACGGTCGTGTCGCGGCTTGCCAGGGCACGAAAGCGCCTGGAACAATGCCTTATCCACAGGAGCATAGGGCACGCCGGATGACCTGCGAATTCACCAGACCACTACTTGGCGCCTATCTCGATGGAGAGTTGGACGACATCGATACGCTGAGTGCGATACAAGCGCACCTGAGAAATTGTGATGCCTGTTCCAGGTCGCAAGCGCGGTTGGTTGCGCTACGCGATGTTATTCAAAAAGAAGCGCCTCGTTATCGAGCCAGTGAAGCGCTTCGGAAAAGAGTCGGAAGCGAGTTGCGCCGCTATTCACAACCGGCGCCGAAGACCTGGAACCATCTGTTCCATTGCAGATGGACCGCTTTGGCGGCTGCGTGACTCCTGTCGGCAATTGGTATTTGGCAGATTGAATTGTACCGGCGCATAGATACCGGCAACCTTCTGGCAAGAGAGATTGTCTCGAGCCATGTGCGTTCCATGATGGCGGAACACCTTGTCGATGAACCTTCGTCCGATCGGCCCACGGTGAAACCTTGGTTTACGGGAAAGCTCGATTTCTCACCAGTCGTGAAAGATCTTGACGCCCAGGGGTTCGTTCTGGCGGGCGGTTAGATTATCTCGATAGCAGGCCGGTTGCGGCAATCGTCTACCAGCGCAGACAACACGTTATCAATCTGTTTGTCTGGCCTTCGCCCGGAAGCGGTGGAGCGCAAGCGATTGCCGCTAGTGGCTTCAACGCAATCTCCTGGAAAGCGGAAGGAATGCAATATTGGGCGATCTCCGATCTCAGCAAGCAGGAGCTTCAGTTGTTCTCACGCCTGGTGGCGGGAACGGCCAAATAGTCTGCCTGACGGCGGGAATAAGCCGGACGCATAGCCGGTATCTTTTCACGTAGCCATATGAAAGCTGCTCTGGAGTGCCCAGCGGTTCTGCCGTTGACGTTCGGAAGGGGAATCCATCGTCTGCACCCGCGCAATCCGCCGAATCCGCAACCGATTCTCAAAGGAACCGTCGCGCCCGCAGAAGCGGCGCGAAGTTATCCGGCAATGCCATTGATGTACTTTCCGGCTGGGCCGCCAGGAAGCGTCAACAACTTCGGCTTCAACAGGGGCTTACCCTAACTGACGACTCTCGCTTGACTGGTAATTGACGGTTTTCTCTCTTTCTCAGCCGCGCCATAATTTCTTCCGGAATAAAACAACCCGAGTTTTGGTCTTGCAGATGGAGACCTATGACTAACTTACTAACAGACGTACTGGACGCCGACGGAATTGACCGGAGAGGATTTTGCGCTGCATGGCGTAGGCGGGTTCAGGCGTGGTGTGGACCATTGCGGGAGGGGTACCGACGTCAAAGCTGCTGGGCCAAACGGGCAGCCATGACGGATTTCAATTTGTGCAAATCAGCGACAGCCACATTGGATTCAACAAGCCGGCGAATACGGATGTGAACGCCACTTTTGCAGGCCGCAATCCAGGAGATCAATACATTACCTACTACACCGGACTTCCTGATCCACACCGGAGATTTGACCCATTTGGCCAAGCCCGCCGAGTTCGACACACTGGGCCAACTTCTGCAGGGCGCGAAGCGAAACAAGTGTTCTACGTTCCAGGAGAACACGACAATGCAACGGATGACGGAAAGGAGTATCTGACGCGACACGGCAAGAGGACAAAGGGAAGCGGCTGGTATAGCTTTGACCATCATGGAGTGCATTTCGTGGGCCTGGTGAATTCGGTCGCGCTGGAGGGAATGGGAAAATTGGGCGCCGGTCAGCTAGCTTGGCTGAAAGACGACTTGAGCGCCCGCTCCGCTAGCACGCCGATTGTTCTGTTCGCGCACCTTCCGTTGCGGGCGGTATAGCCCGAATGGGGCTGGGGCACTTCCGACAGCAAACAGGCGCTGAGTTACGTGAAGCGCTTCGGCTCCGTCACCGCGCTGAATGGGCACATTCATCAGACGATACAGAAGGGGGAGGGCAACGTCAGCTTCCACACGGCGATGTCGACAGCGTTCCCTTAGCCTGCTCCTGGGAGCGCACCGTCGCCGGGCCTATGAAAGTGCCGGCTGAAAAGTTGCGAGGGCCTCTTGGGATTTGTCAAGTGGAGTTCGTGGCTCACCCGGAGCAGTTGGCAATTGTGGATTCCGACGCTGGAGTCGTCGGATGCTCCTTAAGCTCTTGTGCGTGGTAGGGCCGCGGGTACGCTCCTGTTGGGATTCGGCTCTCCGGAAGGGCGTGGCAAGGAAGTGCTCGGCCGCCGTTGCAGTGGATGTCATGCAACCGAACACGCCGGTGGCGCGTGCTCCGCGTCGCATGCCCGATCATGATCGATTGCCGACTCGTTCAGGTCACGCCAAGAACGAGAGGGGCATACTTGTGACGAGTTTCGTTCAGCCAGTAAGGCGGCTTCCCGTAGTGAACGAACAATTCGTTCTCATAATCCCGTGTAATTGCCATTTGCTCCATGTAAGGCGGCGCAGCCTTGATTGCATCGCGGGTAAGTTCGGTGTAAACACGAAAGTCTTCCCAGCTTACCCGCTCAACCCAATTCGGAGACATTAGCACTTTCTTGCTGGGCAACCAGTTTTTAGTAGCCACTTCGATGTATCGGATTGCCCATGCTTTGTCGTCAATTACAAATCCGGCAACATGGCCGATCTCGCCATCAAGAGCGTCGATATCGTAACCCGTTACGGCTTCCGTGCTCCGCAAATGCGTGTCCCCCGATTCCACGCCGATCTTCCCCGCTTGCGCATCCTCATACGAATGCGCCGGCACCGCAAGACCTTCGGGGTAAAACGCCGACCCCCACAGATACGGACCACCCCAGTAATAGGGGTACCCGTAATATGAGTTGTAGACGGCTTCGTGTTGCCGGGAAACGGGCTGATGCTTGTTGATATCCGGGCTCTCTTCAACCTGCTTCATCGTCAGGCTGACATTCAATTGCCGACCTTGCCAATCAGCGTATTTCACGGATATCGGTGAAATTAAGACCTGACGCCCGCTCAGCCAGCCGCCTGTCTTAACGGTCAGATAGCGAACGGTCCAGGTTTCATCATCAAAATAAATATCGTCCACCGTGCCCAGGGATCCATCTGTTGCCTTGATCGCGAATCCCTTGAGATGTGCTGTAGTCTGTAGCATCTCGTTTCTCCTTGACTCCGCTTACTTCGCTGCCGCAACGGACAAACGTGTCTTGTGAAAGGTCAGGTCTGAAGGCTGAGTGGTCTCAATGATGCGTCTGGCTTTTTCCACCTGCTGCGTCGTGCCGTGCACCATCACAAGAAACTTGTCGATCTTAAGCGCAGTCTCGTATTGAATCACGGAATCTTTCGGGATTCCCATGCCATAAAGTGCAGCCCCCACCACGCTGACGCCGCCAAGCAGTGCCGCACCTTCCAGCGCGCCGACAATCCAGGCAACCAGTGGACCCGCGACAAGCACCGGGCCAATACCCGGAATTGCGAAGAACGCAGATCCCACCAGTAGGCCCCAAAATCCTCCCCAGTAAGCGCCCGTGGTTCCCCAGAACTTCATTCGGTCGCCGGTATTGTAATAGCCGACGACTTGCTCGTCTGTGTGAGTGCCCTTGCTGACAATCGAAAGAGTGCTCATGTCGATTCCGCCCTGTTGAAGTTCTTTTACCGCGCCTTCGGCTCCCACATGCGTTTCGTAAACTGCTACAACCGTATTCTGGTCTGACATTATTTTTCTCCCTAAATCGCCAAGATGACGGGTTCTGTGAATGCACGAGAGGCACCGGGCCGCAAACCTTCGAAAGACTGAAAGAACGCAATCGAAAGTCTTTTTCCGGTAACGACCCGCCGTCACATGACCGCCCATGGTTAGCGCCATGCAGACTTTTTTCGTGATCTCAGTCGCGGGCGACGATTCCCACGTGGAATCCAATCTGCATGCTTGCAAGGCTTCCAATGACTCCAGAGAGCAAGGCTTTTCTCATCGGCGGTGGCATCGGGTCGCTTGCCGCGGCGGCGTTTCTGATTCGGGACGGAAAGGTGTCCGGCGAAAGTATCTCGATCCTTGAAGCTGGGCCACTTATGGGTGGCAGTTTGGACGGAGCCGGAGATGCGTCAAACGGCTACTCGATGCGCGGCGGCCGGATGCTCACCACCGACAACTATGAATGCACTTGGGACCTATTCCGTTCGATTCCCTCGTTGACGGACCAGGGCAAAACGGTCTACGACGAAACGATCGAGTTCAATGAGCGGCATAAATCGAATGCCATGGCAAGACTCGTCGACCGCCGCCGCGCAAAGGTGCCGGTGGGCTCCATGGGATTTTCCATGCGGGACCGTTTAGAACTGGTGAAGCTGAGCCAGACTGACGAAGTTACCCTTGCCGCAAGCCGCATCACCGATTGGCTGTCGCCTGGCTTCTTTGAAAGCGAGTTCTGGTTCATGTGGTCCACAACCTTCGCTTTTCAGCCGTGGCATAGCGCCGTGGAATTCAAGCGCTACCTGCTTCGGTTTGTGCTGGAGTTCTCCCGTATCGAAACGCTTGCGGGCGTGAAGCGCACGGTCTACAACCAATACGATTCGCTTGTTCGTCCGTTGCAGAAATGGCTGGTCGGCCAGGGAGTGACTACGACAAACGATTGCACTGTAACAGCCCTGGACCATAAGTCGGAAGACGGCAGGTTCCGTGTAACGGGAATACACTGTGTCAAGCACAACAAGAGCTACGTTCTCCCTGTGGAAGAGGACGATCTTGTATTTCTGCAAAACGGTTCCATGACCGATGCGTCGAGTTTAGGCTCGATGACAAGCGCACCCGCGAAGCTCACCAAACGCGATAGCGAAGGTTGGGTAATCTGGGAGAAGTTAGCCGAGACTCTGCCAAACTTCGGCAGACCCGCGGTTTTCAACAGTTGCGTCGCGCAATCGAATTGGGAATCGTTTACGGTCACCCTAAAAGATTCAACGTTCTTCGAGCAAATCGAAAAGTTCAGCGGAAATGAGGCGGGCACTGGCGGCTTAATCACTTTCAAAGACTCGAACTGGTTGATGTCCATCGTACTGGCCTTTCAACCCCACTTTCTGAACCAGCCGGTCAACGTACAAGTGTTCTGGGGCTATTCGCTGTTTCCCGATAGAATCGGCAACTTCGTGCCGAAAGCAATGGAGGACTGCACCGGCGCGGAGATCCTTAAAGAACTTTGCGGCCATTTGCGCTTTGATCGAGAGTCACTCGATTCGGCAAACTGCATCCCCTGTGCAATGCCTTACATCACCAGTATGTTCATGCCGCGCGCAGTCGGCGACCGGCCTCTGCCGGTTCCGAGCGGCTCAAAAAACTTCGCTTTCGTCAGCCAGTTTGTCGAAATCCCCGATGATGTGGTTTTTACCGTCGAGTATTCGGTGCGTGCCGCCCAGATGGCGGTGTACCAACTGCTCGGCGTTAACCGGCAAGTCCCACCCGTAACACCTCATGCAAAATCTTTGCATGCGCAGTTTGAGGCCGTGATTAAGGCATTTCAGTAATAGCCGACTAAGCCGGCCGCCACGGCCTGGCAGTCGTTCGGCGACCGCAGACTAAGACCACTCGAAAGAGGATTGCTGTTCTAATCCGTTTCGGTCCTACCTCAACGATAAACAGCACTGTCGAGCGTGGCGCGGAAGAACTCTCCCTCCTGCTCAAAACGCGGCGTGCCGAAGTACCAGCCGACTCGGACTCTTGAGGGGATTGTATATCCCCCAAAAGTTTTCTCCTCTTCGACATAAGCTCCGAAACTTTCGTATCGATATTCGGGTGAACCGGGGTTACCCCAACGAGGCATCATCACAGATTTCAAAGCTCCAGAATCGGCGAACGCGCACTGCATCTCGGCGGCCTCGTTATAGGCGGTGAAACGCAAAACCTGGTATGAGCCTTCCGAAGTCCACGTCACTTCATCGCTGCAAAGCGCGGAGGGCAGCCAGATCGATTCGATGTTTGCCCGCCCGGCTGCCGACCGGGTTACATCCGGACCCGATACGTTAGCTACTGGGATCAACCCGAGCACTTTCCAGACTGATGCGCCTTGTTCATTTACATAGCTATCGCTGCCCGAGATCGAAATGCCAAAACAACGAACCGAGGCCTGCCAGATCATCCCGCGATTCCAGCAAATCACCTGCTCGGCGGTAAAGGGGTACCAGCCTTTGAGTTTTATCTCGCCGTGCATCTTCAGGCGAACCGTATAAGCAGGAATCGCAGGCGCAGCCAAGGAATGCCGGCAATAGCGGAGAGCGGCACCTGGCGACACGTTCGAAGCGCGGCTGGGCGTGGGCGTTGTTAGTTGTGACAAATTCCAAAGCTCGTCCAGATTCATGTTAGTGCTAAATTCCTTTTATCTCACCGTTGCCGGGCTTAGCGACTCAAGGTAACCGACTAGTGCCGTTAAATCCACCGCGGAGAGATCGGAAGGCGACATCCCCCCTTGGATCATCTTGGCCGACGGAGTCTTTAGGATTGCGGTTAGTTGTTCCGCCGGTAGACGACCCCGTATCCCGGAAAGTGCCGGGCCAGCCGCGGTACCGGAACCGTTATCGCCGTGGCAGGCGTTGCACGATTGCGCCAGGTATAACTTTTCACCTTGAGCCGTGACCGGATCGGCGTGCGAAGCATTCGCGGAATTAAGCGAAGCCGGAGATAACTCCGGTTCGAATGGTTGCTTCATAAACTCACCCGTAGCTTTGTCCTGCGCAATAAGCTGTGCCGCGTATCCCGGATTGTTATGATCGCCACGATAGCTTACCGCGCCCAACCCGAATAGCGCGAGTAATACGAACACGTAAGTGCCGACCGCGACCGGGCGCTTCCAAGGCCGGCGCTCCATTCGGCGATCGAGGAACGGAAGACTTGCGAACAGGAAAGCCACGATGCTCGGCAGCACCACCACACCGAGGAATGAGAGCGAACCGGGCCAGTATTTCAGCCATTGAAAGATGGGGATGTAATACCATTCCGGACGCGGCAGGTACGCGGTGTCCGCGGGGTTCGCTTTCGGCCCAAGCTCGAAAGGCAGGAAGTGGGCGAGCAGCGCCATTACCGCGATGATGGCCAGCGCGAAGATTCCATCGATCACCACTTGGCGGGGATAGAACGGTTCAGCCGGCTGTGTGGGTGTCAGCGGATTCTCACTGATTGGCCCAGCCGCGCCGGATTTGCGAAACAGGACTACATGGAGGGCGACAAACGCAAAGATCGCCGCGGGAACGATCAGCACATGCGCCACAAAAAATCGGGACAGCGTCAAGGAGCCCATGTCGACGCCGCCGCGCATCAAGCTTTTGATCCACGCACCAATGAAGGGAACTTCGCCGGCGATGTTAGTCCCGACAGCCGTAGCGAAGTAAGCTTTCTGGTCCCACGGCAATAGATAGCCCGTGAATGCCATGCAGAGTATCAGTGCGAACAGAACACATCCGGAAAGCCACAACAGTTCGCGGCGGCCCTTGTAAGATCCATAGAGAAAGGTTTGTGTCACGTGAAGCAACAACAGAATGACCATCGCGCTGGACCCATATGCGTGGATGCTACGCACAAAGGAGCCGGAGGTTACTTCTTTGGTGATGTACGCAACCGTTGTGTGCGCGTGGTCGGCGGACGGTACGTAATAAAGCGCCAGGAAAACGCCGGTAACCACTTGAGAGATGAAGATGAAGAGCAACGCGGACCCGAATACATAAGCGAAGCGCGCTCCGCCCGGAATGGGCTCATCGAGGGTTTCGCGCAGAATTCCATCGAGCCCGGTACGTTTATCGAACCACCCGAAAATACCGCTTGCTTTGCGTCGCGTTTCTTCCATGACCCTGTCCTTTCGTTCAGCCGATAATCTGTTTGTCGGTAACCAGCTGGCGGAAGTACCGATAGCGGACCATTAAGCGATCGCTTTGTATCGCGCTCTCCAGTGAATCCATCGCCCGGGGAGAAGGGCCACCCGTGCAAGCCCCGTCGGTCGAGAACGTTGCGCCGTGACAAGGACATCCGAATGCTTTGTCCGCGTTCTTCCACTGAACCGAACAGCCTAAATGAGGACAAATCGCGGATAGGACGCGAAGCTGGCCGGAACCATCCTTGGTCACGTAAACAATTTTTTCCGAGATGGTTTTACGCCAGCCGTCCAGCTGTTCGACAACCACGGGACGCTGTAGGGGAGCGGTGAGCGAGTGGAAATCCGCCGCGGCACCCACGTCCGACCACTTCGTCTCCGTTGTTTTCGCAGTCAGCGGGTAGATGAGAAAGCGAACCAGCGGAACAGCCAGAACCGCGCTCACGCCAGCCGTGCAGAGACCGATCAGCCAGCCGACATAGGAGCGGCGGCTGGGTGCGTCCGGTGAGATTTGCATGGCTTACTTGGCCGCAATGCTGCGCGTATACGCGACCAATTCCTGGACCTTGGCATCGTCCAAAGTCTTTCCGAAAGCCGGCATCGGCGGTTTCCCTTTTGCGATGATGCCCTGCAGGTCGGCGTCGGATTGCTTCTGCACATCGGCGGAGCGAAGATCGCGCAGTTTGAACTTCTTACCCATGGCGGTGGCACCGGCCCCATCGGCGCCATGGCAACCCGCGCACTTTGCTTTGTAGGTCTCCTCGCCGGCTGCCATCGCGCAATTCGAAAATGCGGCAGCCGCAAACACTACGACTGTTATCGAAAGCGTTCTAATGTTTTTGCTCGTATAGTAAGTGCTCATTGTTATTCCTTGTGTTTAAATACGCGATCAGATCGGACATCTCTTTGGTGTTGAAACGCGGCCACGGAATTTTTCGTTCATTCATCAAGGTGAGCATGATGGGCCCGTGCCGCCAGAGAGCGGAGACCATGGTGATTTCGGAAAAGCGCCGTGCTCCAACCGTCAACGGAGGTGCGCCGTCAGTGGCTTGGTCATGGCACGCGCCGCACCGCTTGTTCGTGAAAACTCTTTTTCCGTGGACTGCGTCCCCGGAGCTCTCGAAAAACTGCTCGGCCCACACATAACTGAGAACTTCCCGCATCTCGCCCGGCTCAAAATGCGTGGTGGCCTGCGGCATACGGCTACCGTGATTCCACATGCGCGCAGCCACATCGGTAAGTGTCTTGCCCCTTAGCCGCCAAGTGATGGCGGAGTCACCCGCGGCGTGGCAGTGCGGGCAGCCCTTCTGCTCAAACAATCGCTTGCCGTCCGCACCCGTTGTTGTTTGAAATGAGGGAACAATCGTCTTGGCCGCGGTCAAGTTCCGCAGATAAACTAGCAGATCCGTCAGGTCTTGCGCGTTCAACGCAGGCCTTAACGAGCCCTTGTTCATCATTTCCGCCCCCATACTGGCCGAATGGTTCCACATGGCCGCCGCGAGTGCGATGGGGTCGCCGATCGATTGCCACTTGCCGACTGGAAGGGCAGCCGGATTGATTGTTTCGGTAATCCCGTGGCACTTGGCGCAGGAGAGTTCGGTGAAGAGGTTCTTGCCCCGGCCGGAATCGCCTGGTTTCTCGAAGAATCGCACCGAATAGAAGTAAGCGAACAGATCGGCGGCCCCCTGATCGTCCACGTTCACCGCTTGCACCTTGCCGGCGCGTATGGCGCTCCACATGGTAGGTGCGTGGTTCCACATGGTGCCGGCCAGCGCGGCGGGTGTGAAATCGCGATCAATCCGGCGGCCAAGGTCGGGCGCGGTACGCCCGCCGCGGCCATTGATGCTGTGGCATTCAATGCAATGCTCCGATTCAAATAGCCGTTCGCCGCGTGTGGAATCCGCGGGCAAAGGCTGCGCGACGAGGGCGGCTGTTGGGAGAAGAGCGAACAGGAGGGAGCGGATCATCGCGTGAACCGTACCCCGGTGGTAATCAGATGGGTCCGGAAATTCTCGAAGACCGAGAAGCTTTCACCAAAACCGTAGTAACGCCATTCGGAAACCCATGCTAACTGGCTGTTCACAGGGACAGCCAACTTAAAGAATGGTTGATAGTAACTGGTGGGCCTGCTGCCGGACGAAAGAAAAAAAGAACCGCCCGCAGACAGTTTCGTAACCTTTCCGAGTGCCGTTACATTACCGTCCAAAAGAAAAGTGACCGTATGATTGTTGTCGCGGTATCTGTCTAACTCAGGAGTGAGAGTCTGCGGAATCAAATAACCGATATCGGACCGGATGGAGGAACGTGTGTAGTTACCCAGGAAACTCCAGCCTTTGACCGCCGTGGGAGACCAGGTTAGGGAAAGAGATTCATGATGCCCGAAGTAATCGTAGCGGTTCCCCGGAGTGGGATTCTGGTTCGTTAAGAGACCTCCGTCTACGGCAAACTGCAGTGAAGGCCCGACCTTGTAGCTGGCCCGCACACGCAGTTTCTGATAGTTGTAAAGGCTAGTGCGAAAGTAAGTGCCGCTGCTTCGAGAACTCTCCAACTCGCCGTTGAAGGACAGCTTCCGCATCGGGCGATAATTCACCGCGGCGATCCCTGTGTTCTGCCGCAGAGTACCCCGTTCAAAACCGGTCAGTTCCGCAATCGGAAGAATCACGTTGGCGGCATCGCCCCAAACAGCTCGATAGCCGCCCCGCAGGGTTATCTTCTGTGTCAGGTCCCACAAAACGTCTACCTGCTCCAGGTTGTAATGCGTTGTGAGCGAGTCACCCAGAACTGTTCCGGATGTATTACTGCTCAGGCGGTCGGTAAGCCACGATTGCAGGATGCGCACTCCGCGCACGGGCCGAATTTCCGCGCCCACGCTCCCCGAAGTATGGGGAAGTTTGGCTTCCGCGGACAGAAGATATTGTTGACTTGTATAGAACAGCAGTTGGCTCAGGTCCGCCAGATTGCCGTCGGCATACTCCTGGTAGTGGACGTTATTGTTCGCCCGGCTGTACAAGATCTGTCCATAGAGATCGAGCCATGAAGTGGGACTCGCGGTCAGAAGACCCTTCGTGAAAAGACCGGCGCCGCGAATTCCATACGCTTGCGAAAGCCGGGTCAGGTCGAGCGTCTGTCCCAGCAGGGGTTCGGTATTATTGCCGTAGTTAATACCGTTGGCGGCGTAGACATTCTGATCGTCCTTGAAAACTGTCCCACCCTGTTCCACCGTGGCGTGAAACCCGCGAAGTTCCAGGCGCATGCCGCCTCGATAAGTGTCGGCGGAGTTGCGAACCGTGGTGGGAACGGGATACTCGTTGTCTCCCGTGACATACGCGTTTACGCCGGTACCTGTTTCCGAATCCCGCTCGAAAGCAAGGTAAGGCACGAACCAATGGCCGGGAAGAAGATCGAGTTGGATGCTGGTGAAGCGCCGGTGGGTATCGAACGATTGTTCGTTGAGCGTAATTCCACGGGAGAGCAGGGGATCGGCGTAGGACGGGAGATTGTTGAAGTAAGCGATGTTGCGGTAGTCCGCGCGGAAGTCGTAGAGCTTTGCTTTCGCCGCGTTTACGTGGAGGGTGGAGTAGGGGTCATCGCCCCAATCTTCGGCGCGTATATCCAGCCGATCAAAGAGGCGCTTTTTTGGATCGATGATGGTGAAATCGGTTCCAAGTAGTTTTGGTCCAGACCCAAGGTTCACGATACTGCGATAAGTTTCGAAACTCCCGCCGACACCCTTGCGCCATCGGTAGCCGAGGTCTACGGATCCCGTCAGCCATTGCTCCGCGTCCGGAACAGGAGTCGCGGCGGAACCCTGGGCAAAAAGAGGCGCGATGCAAAGTAAGGCCGCCAGCATTTTCATCGCAATAGATTCCTGTCCGCATAGCTGCCGTGGATCTTCTGGTGGCAGACAGAGCAGTTGCGGAAGCGCGGGGAGCGCAGATCGTGAAACGCGGGCGGCACCACACCCAACACTTTTGCCGAAGCATTGATCCCCCGGCCTTGCACTGGTAGGTTCGCGTGGCAGTCCAGACAAACCTGGCGCACATCCTGCCGCGTTAGCATACGTGGGTTCGCGGAGCCGTGGGCTTCGTGACAAGTACCACAACCTTCGAACCGCACGGGAGCATGCTCGAATGTGAAGGGGCCGCGCACTTCCGCATGGCACTTGAAACAACCGGGCTCGTTCGCTGAAGTAAACTGCATCATGCCCGGACGAAAGCTTCCATGGGGATTGTGGCAATCCACGCAGCTCATTGCGTTCTGCGCCAGCCGATGCGTATAGGGCTTCTGAAATTGCGCCCAGACAGCGGGATGGCATCCGGCACACAGTTCGTTCACAGCGGCAGGCTTGCGGGCGACCAATCCAAGAGGCCCATTCGCGTGAATGGCATGGCACGCGGTGCAGGCCACCTGGTTCTTCATGTGACTGCTGGAGATGCGGCCGACATGGGTCGGCTGGTTCAGGTGACAAGTCAGGCAGATGCGGTCCGTCTCCGCCGGAGCAAGCTTCGCGGGGTTGAGGATGTCGGCGGCTGCGGCGGACCCCGCATGATTGCTCCCTGGACCATGACAGGATTCGCATGCTTTTCCAGCGCCCTTGTGGGGACTTTTCGCAAATGCTTTCGCAATGTCTTCGTGGCAGGTCTGGCAAGTCTCCATGCCGACGTAGGTTGCCTTCGCCACTTCTTGAGCCGGAATAACAACGCAAAAGAGAAGGGTCAGCAGGCATACGCGAATCATGGGTCCACTTGGCAAGCTAGTACTGCGCGTGGACTTGTCCCACGGAGAAAGCGGCACCGGTGGCATGACATGTCTGACAGCTTTCCCCAAGGCTGGTGGTGTTGGCCAGCGCGTGCGATGCCGAGGCGATAGAGGTATGACATCCTGTGCAAGCGGCTGTTACCGCCGGCTCCGGATTGATTGGGCCTTGCGGGTCTGTGACGGGATTCAATCCAACTGGCAGGTTCTTTTCGCTACCCCCGACATGGCACAGCGAACAGTTGCGACGGTCGCCTGGATCGCCCTGCGGACTGAGTGCCGGAAAGCGGACGTCGGAAAAATCGTTATGACTTCCGCCGAATCCGACGACCACATACGGTTTGCCCCCTTCGGCCACCACATTCGGGCCGGAGTGGATACGATGCACCAGCAAATTGAAATTGACGCCTTGTGGCGGCAACGCTTTGTCCGCTGGATTTAATGCAACTGCCCGTCTGGAAAAGTCCGAGGTCGAAGGGTTATGGCAAAGCACGCAGTATTCGGTTTGGTTGCGAAGCGTACCATGCACTGATAGTGCGACATGGCATTGGTTACAGTTGGCTGTCGCCACCACGGCGCGGCGTGGCTGAATGGCTGAGCTATCCACCGCAAAGTGAATTACTTTGTTCGGGGCACCGTAGGTAACGACGATCTGCTTCGTGGTGTTAGGCAGCAGTGTCTCCGTACGGCGTGCTTCAATTCCTATGGAGTAAGTGCCTGTAGCACCGGGTGGAACTGGATGCAGGAATGTATAGACGCAGGTTCCGTCCGGTCCGCACGGCGCTTTTTGAGCGCTCTCCGTAACGTAGCCTCTCGTGGTGACATCGCTTCCGAAGCTTGTATAGCCGTAATCGGTGGTTGGCCCCGCCATCGTCAGCGACAAGAAGCCGAGCAGACTTGTGGGCACGCCGGAGCCGTTCTTCGCCTTGACGGTAAAAGTAACTACCGGGAAGCTGCCCGCGCTATTGTTGGTCACGCCGATCAAGCTTACAATCAGGCCGGAAAGCATGGACGATTCAGTGGGAACAACGTGCGCGCCTTTTATGGACGCATCAAATTCCAGCTCTCCCTGTGGGGTGTGACAGGTGGAGCATTGGTTGTTATTGATCTGGGGTCCGCCGGCGTGGTTCACTCCGGAAGCGAAATTCACGTCGTCGTGACAGGCGCCGCAGGCCGCCATGGTTGGCTTTGTCAGGTGGGCCGTAGCTTGAGCAGCTCCGCTCTTGAAGTTATGGCAGGTTTCGCAACGCCGAGGGTCAGCTGGGAACACGACGTTGGACCAATCGCTCAAGCCATCGCCCGCGCCCATTTGATAAGGCTTTCCGGCAATCACGCTTGGCAACTGCGAGCCCATATGGATCTTGTGGATCATCACCGTGAAATCCACCGTGTTGCCGGTATCGGCGTCCACGCTCTGTGGCGTATGGCAAAGCACACACATCTCAACGCCGCGCCGGGAACCGCCATGGTGGGACAGCTGATCGTGACAGCTGTTGCAACTGGCGGTCTTCACGACATCGCGCGTGGCGACCACCGCGGTGCCGTTCGGGACGAAGTTGAAAGTGGAGCTGGCGTAATTCAGGCCCAAATTGAAGACGCTGAGATCGCGGGAAGCATAGATCCCGATAGTGTGGGTGGCCGAGGGGTCGAAGCCGGCTGGGGCTTTGGTGGCGAACACATACTGATACTGGCCATTTGCCAAAGGCGTCGTCACACCGCCGGAATCCGCGCCTGCCACGATCGCCGCGGGAACAGCCGAGCCGCTCGATACCTTGGTCGTGTAAGCAACGTATTGTTCCTGTCCTTTCGGAATGAAGGCGGCTATCAGGTGTACCGTAAGCGGTCCGGGCGTGGAAACGCCGGAAGCGTCAAGCGGCAGTCCTTGCGGATCGGCCACGCTATAGGTTGCGGAGATTGTTCCATCAGCGCCCACTTGCGCGGATGATATAGAGACGATAAGGCCGGGACGCACAAATTCAACCGTCGATGCCGGTAGATAATACGCCTTATCGGTAGGTTTGTAATGGCTCTTCGACGCTCCTGTTAAGGCCAGGACCGTCGTAACGAAGATTAAGACACCGCGTAGATGCCGGCCCACCAACTGTGCTGCTCTTTTCTGTAGGGCCACGCGCTTTGTGAAGCAACGCGATGCCCCAAGCGGCCATTAGGCTCAAAACCTTTGAGGAGGGCGTTTTTCTCAAACGGTCAAGTTGGGAGAACTGAACTCCAGCGACCATTTGCGGTCAATTGACGAACGGCGGTCGGCATGTTTGTGTACGGACCGCTACCTATTGAAGGTGGATGGCGCACCGCAAGCTCACGGCAGCATGCCGCGAAAGTACAGGTGCCTGGGCCACTCACGCTTCCACCACACAGCTCTGCAAACTCAAACGTTAGGTTTGACTTTGCTCCCGTAGTGTCAGGCTTTGAGGGACGTATCCAATTGGTGCCGGGAATGCTTTTACGCAGGACAAAATGCGACATTCCAGGTTTTACACATTGTCATGTCTGGTTTTGATTTTGGGCTACGCCGGATCGGCTCAGAAACCCGAAGTTGTTCATCCGGCTGTTAACGGAGAAATGAATGCGCCGCTAATCCAATCGACGGATGGGGCTGTTCTTTTCAAGGCATATTGCGCCACCTGTCACGGCACCGATGCGAAGGGGAGTGGGCCGATGACCGAATGGCTCAAAATGAAACCACCAGATCTTACCCAGCTCAGCACGCGGGCGGGAGGCAAGTTCCCGTTAGTTCGGGTCCAACGAATCATTTCAGGGGAAGAAAACCTGAAGTCAGGCCATGGAACTGGCGAAATGCCAATCTGGGGACCGATTTTCTCTCAGGTGTCAGGTGATCGGGACTGGGGACGAATGCGAGTCTACAATTTGGCGGAGTTCATCCAAGGCCTGCAGCAGAAGAATTAGGCAAGCGTGATTGAGGCGAGTTCGGCGTCAACTACTTTTCCCGGTCGTGCTGCCTCACGAAGGAATGTTACCGAAGTTTAGATGACGCTTTTGGACCCGGCTCTCCTAAAATGAAAGTGCTTGGGGCGGAGGATAGGGCTCTCCAGGGATGGAACCTGAGCGCTGACTTCTGGGCCAAGACCGGGCCGAGGGCGCTCAGCCATCGGCAATTTTGCCTTTTGTCCAGGATCGGCATGGGGCGGTCAATGACGGGGGCTTGGGGCAGCGCCTCCATTAAGAAAACGGTCTCCTCCTTCGCCTTTTTATCTTCGGGCCGCCGTTTACTTGGCTTAATCGATTCGGTAAATGGTGACATTGAGTTCGAGAATGACGCTATGTTGGACCAGTCTGTAGATAGCGGCGCAGGTTGTCATCGGGCCTTAGAAGATCGCCTCCCACTTGGACAAAGCAGATTGCTACTGATCAGCACGCTGCCTTGCTCTGTCGTCCCACCAGAATATCTTGTAAACTATTCATTCTATTATGGCGGAGAGGGT
>Ga0123336_10001644_pt1 | contig 20343 bp, 15 predicted proteins | sample SSSSmetaG_FD_96466 | JGI IMG/M metagenome (GOLD analysis project Ga0123336, IMG submission 96466) | Glacier valley bacterial and archeal communities from Borup Fiord, Nunavut, Canada, to study Microbial Dark Matter (Phase II) - ​SSSS metaG | ecosystem: Environmental > Aquatic > Freshwater > Ice... | reverse complement strand
GCTTTAGCTCAAGCGAAAGTCCTAATTATAAGAAAAAACATTTGGTAAGCTTATTATCAGTAGCAAAATACTGGTGATCTACCCCCAGACCAATGATTATCAGCAGCCAATGGTTAAGCTAGTGGTAACCTTTTAACCGGGCGATAACTGCGGCGACGATCAACCCTCCAATAATTACTAACCAGAGCCAGGTGGGGCTGATAGTGAGGTGCTCAGATAGAATAGCCAGACCAGTACCCGCCAGTAGGGGAGCAACTAGAGCTGGCCAACGGCGCACCTCATATTCCAGGCCTTTAATCGCGTTTTCTACTAGCTTTTCGGCTTCGAGTTCAAAAGATTTTAATCCGCCAGGATGTTTAGGGTCGTTTACACTCATCTTAAATTGTATTGAATCGCTTTCCTTTCTAAATTATTCCCCAAAAAAGGTGACCGTAAAAGGTCATTGCAACTTTATTGTAGTTTGACTTGTCAGCTATTAACAAGCTCCAAAAGGCTCGCAATATTACCTACTAAAGTGGGGAAAGAGGGTAAATGAGACAACAAAGAAAAATAATGGGGTTCTCACAAAAGATTTAATATTCCTGGTCCTGGAGCCAAACGAAGGGAATGGTCGTGGGAGTACTAAAGTATGAGGCATTTTCAGCCATTAGTCAGAAAAAGTTCCTACTCTCATAGCTTTAATTTGGCTATTAAGGCGGCTATAGTTAAACCAGAGCCGTAACTCCTTATTCCTGTCAGGGATAAGGCTAGAATTAGGAGGCAGTTTGACCTAATCTCAAAATTCAAGTAGCAGTTTGACTCGTACCTCCCCTTTATTTATAAGCTCGCTTAATCCCGGAAGCCCACTGCCATTGAATTCTACCTTCAGCCAATATTTCGGAATATGACTTTAGAAACTCTTTCAGAGGCACTATGATAACTAATTCGGAAATGATAACCTCCTACGCTCAACCTGAGCCACCAATCAAGATTGTAATTGCTGATGACCACCGGATTGTAAGGGAAGGGTTGAGCTATTTACTTAACATTGAACCTGATTTTGAAGTGGTCGGTGGGGCCAGTGATGGGCTTGAGGCCCTTGATCTGGTTAGAGAATGCCACCCCGATGTAATATTGATGGATTTACAAATGCCCAACCTGGATGGAGTTGAGGCCATCAGACAACTAAAAAAGGAAGATGCTACCGTCAAAATCTTAATCTTAACCACCTATGATACCGATGAATATATTGTGGAAGGGTTAAGAGCCGGAGCCAGGGGCTATTTCCTCAAAGATGTGCCAAGAGAAGAGCTATACCAGGCTATTCGTCTGGTGCATATGGGACAACCGCTGATCCAACCAACCATTTCCGCCCGGTTGTCTAAAATTATGATTAAAGATAAGGCCGCGCCTTCCCTGACCATTCGTGAGTTGGAGATTTTGAAACTTATGGCAAGGGGTGACCGGAATAGAGAAATTGCCAATAAACTAAGTATCGGTGAAACTAGCGTTAAGGGTTATATAACCTCGATTTTCCAAAAGTTAGGCGTTGCCGACCGCACCGAAGCAGCCATGTACGCTTTACAAATAGGCTGGGTTTAAGGAGATAGGCTACCAGGTAACTTGGATTTAGTTAAGGAAAACTTGGAGACAAAGTTCCACTCACTCCAATAAGGGAACAAGTAAAATAAAGATAACGACAGGTGTACTAGAATCAATATAAGAATCAGGAAAACGGGCCTAACCAATCAAGCCTGGTTAAATCCAATAATGAGGTCAAGTTAAATGTTAAAAGCAGCTTTCAAAGATTTGCTTGAAAAAAGGACAGTAGGGAAAAAGCGGAGAGTGGGACTGGTTCACGATTGCACGATTTATGGCGGACTGGAAATAAGTCTGGAATTATTGGCTCGTTATTTGGATAGTTCACGTTATGATCCGATAATAATCATATCGGGCTATACCGATCCCTATAAATCAAGCCCTGCCCGGTTTATTCAGGAAGTTGAGAGTTTAGGCTTACCCTTGTTACGACCAGTTGACCCAGGAAATAGTCGGATAGTCAGTCCAATAAAAGAAATTATTAACCTTGCTAGCCTCTTAAGAAAAGCCCAAATCGAGTTGGTGCATATCCATACTGTCAAACCCAATGGTGGTAGAAAGGCTACCATCAGTGCCAGATTAGCGGGTGTCCCAGTGGTATTACGGACCGAACATCTCCCACCAGCTGCTGTCCAGCCCAATCTCTCTCGAACCCTCTTAAAATCCTTTGACCTTTTGACTGACCAGATTATTACCGTTTCCAAAGCTAATCTTGATGAACAAATCAACCAACTACACCGCAACCCTAAAAAACTAAGCTTTGTTCATAACGGAATTGAGCTAGAACGTTTTAAGTCCGAGTTAAATGTGTTTGAAGCCAAGCGTGCTTTGGGACTAGACCCCCAAATTCCCCTGGTAGGGGCGGTTGGCCGACTGGCTGAACAAAAAGGGTTTTACTATTTGATTGAGGCCGCTGCTAGAGTTATCAAGGAGTTTGGCCCGGTTAATTTTATGCTAGCTGGGGAAGGCCCAGAGGAAAGTAAGCTAAAGGAACAGGTTTCCAGACTTAATTTAGAGGAGTATTTTCATTTCACTGGTTTTGCCTCCAATATCGTGCCTTTAGTGGCAGCGATGGATGTTACAACTATGCCTTCGTTATACGAGGGCTTTGGGCTGTCCCTGGTTGAATTCATGGCAATGGCTAAACCCAGTGTTATTAGCGATTTAGCCTGTTTTCGAGAATTACTTCAGGATAAAGTAGAGGGTTTGGTAGTTGAAGCTGGGGACCGTGAGTCACTGGCGCAGAGTATCCTTAAATTATTACGAGACCAGAAATTATCCGAACGAATGGGCCAAGCCGCCCGTCTGAGAGCGATAAACAGCTTCAGTATTCAACAATCGGCTGAAACTATGATGCAACTCTATGACTCGTTTTTCCAATTAGGCTAACCTAAATTAAGTTTACCTCAGTCAACCGACTGAGTGGTTGCCCCCAAAAGGAGGGGTAAAGAGTGTACTTTCTGCGCTACTCCTACCCCACTTCTTAACTCATAATTCGGTATAGCCTGGCGCAATTCTGATCTAGGAATTTAACTACAGAAAAACCAGCGACAGTTTCTAGTAGTGCTTTTGTTTAAGGATACAAGCAGCTAAGAAAAGAGTGCGACCAAACTGAACCTAGTAGTGGAGTTTTGGCACAGGGAGCTTGATGAAAAAAAGGAAGTTGGATAAAATATTTGCGCCGGGTGATATTGACATTGAGGATTATCTGATGCGGCTGTCTCAGAGAGGTCAACTGGGTTACAGTCAATCAGTTTTTTTAACTATATTAAAGCTCCAAAATAACCCGTCAGACCCTCTTTGTGAAGTAGGCTTAGCTGGACTTTTAGCAGAGTCGGCAGGAATATACCCGAACCGAGTTAGACAAAGCCTGGGTTGGCTGGTGGAAAACTATTATTTGAAGCCAGGAAAGTCGCCTTTCACTTTTACCCTTATCGATATTTTTTGCTGTTATCGTTGGGTCGGAGCCTTTCCTATCCCTAAAACTTCGGGTTCCAAAAGCCTTTGATTGGGCGGCTTATTTCTCCTGATGGGATTTAAGCGGAGCAGGGTTTAAACCTGATAGTAGGCGCAATACAAATAAGAGACCAACTTTATGAGAACCTGATCAAGGTTACAGAAAGGATAAAGAGCAGTAGGGCCTTACTACTTAGTTCATTGGGAAATCAGAAATCAGCAATTTATTAATAACTGGTAGCCAGAAACGAAGCTGAATGCGGTAGTCGAAAAAAATAAATAGAAAATGTCGCTACTAGGGTTTGAGGGTATTGTCAACTTAATACAAAACGGGCCAAATTATAAGGTGAAAGTGGGGAACCCTTAAGGATTGGCCGAGCATTTTGAGGTTGGAAGCACTCTTATAGCGGTCAAAAGGTCCTCTGAGTGGGGAAATATTTAGCCTCTAAAGTTAAGTTGACAATACCCATCCAACCTGTGTGCTCTGCTACAATTTATACGGTTAACCAACGGCGGTTAACCGCGAGGAGAACAGGCTGGAAGCATAGCACCAGTCCAACATTTAACATTATGCATATGGCTAAATAAAGGTGAGGGCTATGACAAATGGCACGCGAACTCAAAATAACAGTAACCAATAAGAGTGGAGATAAGTATTCTGGTACGTACACTATATCCTATGACATAATTACAGTGACATCTGAATTTGGTCAAAAATCAGCCAAATTAATGGGTGGTATGGAGCGATACCCCGAAATATTAGCCAGAGGACTTCTTTTGGAACTAATTCCCCAAAAGAAGCCAGTAAAATGGTTTAATCTGTTCAAACGAAGTGGCAAATAATATCCTCTGACCTTTTAATTTAACTTTGAGCTTTTGATTATTTAGGGCTAAATAAAGTAAAAAGGGGCTAATAGAATGCAACCACCCTACAACCAGCCACAACTCAAACCAAAACAGCGGGTTCCCTGGTGGCTTGCAATGGTACTAACCATCGTTGTAGGCGGGGCAATTCTAATCCCGCTGACATTGGTATTAGTAGCCAACTTTGATAAGTGGTCAGTTAATCAGGTTGCTAGTGCTTTCAAGGCAGCTGGGCTAGAAGTGGAAAATCCAACTAACATTGACCCTTCTAGTATAGCCCCTCATACTGAGAAGGAATTTTTAGGTTTTGCTATCCCTTCTCAATCTACCCAGTTTATTAAATCAGGTGGTTCAATATTCAGTTTTTCAACTAAAGCCGATATGGATACTTTGAAAAGATTCTTTGATTCCTTTTCAAGCGCAACAGCTATCGGATCAGCCTATGTCTATATCAAAGATAATATTATGGTAGTAATCCCTAGCAATATCGCTAAACCTATTGCGGAAAAGTACAGGGCCGCGCTTGAAAACTTATAATGAAGCCAGTATTTACCGAGGTAGCAACCAACATCAATTTGATGAGGCCAAACGGAGAAACTAAGTGGAACCTATAACCAAATACCTTAACTACGTCCTTTATATTGATAAAACCGACGAAATAACGGTAGCGGGTATAATTCCATTCGATTATACTGGTGAATGGAGCTTAAGACTTGAAAACCTCCTCCAGATAATCGCGCAGTCAGACCCGAATTATACCCTGGCGCATCGGGGTGTATATTACGTCAGCCCGAAATATGCTCCTAGCTTTGGTGATCTTGAACCCAATGAATTTCAGGTTAATAACTAAATAAAATAGGTGGCGGCCTTAAGCGCATCTAAAGTTTAGCAATTCAAAGTGGGTATATGCCAGAAACTTCCTACACGCTCGAATATTTTTTAGATTTTGAAGATGGTACTCGGATCCACGAATATATAGAAAACTTTCCAAATTCCCAAGCTGGGGATCCTTCAGTCGGGAAGGCCGTTCGAGACCGAGTGCCCAGGTTTGATGAAGCTATTCACGCTGTATTTACTATATGGCAAGCACCAAACCCTGGGTCTTCGCCGCAATCTTCAATTGAGGTATCGAAATTTTCGATGGCATTGTATCGGGCACAATTGGATAAATAGGGTATTGTCAACTTAACATTAGAGACTAAATATTTCCCACTCAGAGGACCTTTTGACCACTATATGAGCGCTTCCAACCTCAAAATGCTCGGCCAATCCTTAAGGGTTCCCCACTTTCACCTTATAATTTGGCCTGTTTTGTATTAAGTTGACAATATCCTCAGCACCTATACTGACGTTAAGATGAGAATGAGCAACGTTTAGTGGAAGGAGAAAGTTATGACCGAAGCGTTGAAAGACAAAGTGGCTTTGATTACGGGAGCAAGCAGCGGAATCGGGCGGACAATAGCTTGCCTTTTTGCCCTGGAAGGGGCCAGCATCCTTGTAGCCGACTACAACGAAGCTGAAGGTCAAAAAACGGTGGGTATCATCGGGCAAACAGGCGGGAGGGCCGATTTCTATCTGACCGACGTCACAAAGGGCGAAGCGGTGCGAGGCCTGTTTGATTACGTCGAGAACCGTTTTGGCGGTTTGGATATACTCGTCAACAACGCGGGCGTTACAAGCGCAGGCAACACACTTGAGGCAACTGAGGAAAATGATTTTGAGCGGGTTATAGCTGTTAATTTGTGGGGTGTTTTCTTGGGTATCAAGTATGGCGTTCCGCTTTTGCGTAAGCGCGGGGGAGGACGTATCATTAACACCGCTTCGGTAGCTGGATTGATTGGTTTAGCTAATAGCGGTCCTTATGCCGCTTCCAAAGCGGGTGTTATTAGCATGACCAAAACCGCCGCCCTTGAATATGTCAAAGATAATATTCGGGTCAATTGCATATGTCCTGGTTATATAGATACTCCTATCCTGGATGGTATCAGGGCCAGACCTAATGGCATCGCCATCCTTACAGAAAGAATTAGTCAGCGTCAGGTAATCGGACGGCTAGGGCGAGCAGAGGAGGTCGCTCAAGTAGCTCTATATCTTGCCAGTGGTCCCGACTTTATGACCGGCACGGTTCAGGTCATTGATGGTGGCATTATGGCGGGTAGCTAAAGTTGAAGAAGAAGGTCTGGTTATTTGGGAGCAATGGAAGCTAAGAAAGATATTGGCTAGAAAAAGGTCGAAGCATTGATTGGACTGGAATATCTACAAAACCTGTAAAACTCTTCCGATTTTTATAAAGCTTATGGAAATCCATAAGTAGAGGAGGCTAAGTTATATGGTTACTTGTTTGGTTACAATTCACGGAATAGGATTTCAACAGTTACCTGAGCCTGAGAAAAATATAACAGGTTATGCCGATGCGCTTCACCAACATTTACTTGAGTATTTGGGTGAGAATTTAGGTGGAGATACCGACCCACAGGGTGGTCGTATGTCAGATGCTGGGCCAATTTATGTAAGCAGCCATTGGCCCCCTGATGCGCAGTCAAGTGAACCAGGGGTAGCGCGATTAGGCAAATGGAAATTGAACGAGAAAAAACATAGAGAAATCAATATTGAAGGGGCGTCTATTATAGACCGGGGTAGACCGATCTCCCACATTGCGCTTGTTTATTCACGTTTGCAAGACCAAGGGCCCCATTTTGGGGCTTCGGTTGAAACTATTGCAAAAGCACTTTTCTCATCTGGTAGCTATTTAACCTTTGGCGGCGCGACACATGCTATATTCCAATCGGGAATAGACGCTGTAGGAGGATGGCTTAAACCAGCTCCACAAAATGACAATCTGACGGAAGAGCCAAGCCTCAAAGTCCGAGATAACCCCGGCAAAATCAAGCCCCAGGATCGCGATAATTTTTTGACCGTGATCAGACAACTAGAGCAGGACGTTGCTACTTATATCTGCCGTAATGACCTGCGTGAGCGAGTGCGAAGCTTCGTTTATGAAGCTCTGGTGCGGTTGTGTTACCGTCCTGATGTGGATAAAGTAATAATCAATGCCCATAGCCAGGGTACTGTTCTAGCCTTTGATATTTTACGCCAACTTCCTCCGATGGCAATGGACAAAGTGGCGGTGTTTGTAACAGCAGGAAGCCCACTACGTAAATATGCTGATTTATTTTATTGGGGAGAGAATGCCAGTTGTATTTCGAGCACGCAGTGGATTAATTTCTGGGATCAGAAGGATCCAGTGGCCGATCCTTTGGTCCCTGACAAGAGCTGGCGTTACGGTGATCCTGTCCCAGAACCAACCTCTGAATACTCAGATTTATTTCAGGCCTTTGACCCGGAAAATAGTAGTCCAATAAAAGTGCCACTTAGAGATATAGCAGTAGACAACGCCAATCATGGGGCAGGAGGAGGATTAGCCGCTCATAACTATTGGGACAATAAACCAGAATTTATTGACAAGCTAAATGGTTTTATGAGAAAGGCAGCTAATTTACCTAATCCCTAATTTATGGCATTCTCAGAGTGGGTAGAATTGCTTCACCGTAAGCAACACTCCTGATGGTATTGTCAACTTAATTCAAAACGGGCCAATTTTTAAGGTGAAGGTGGGGAACCCTTAAGGATTGGCCGAGCATTTTGAGGTTGGAAGCAGTCCTATAGCGGTCAAAATGTCCTCTCAGTGGGGAATTATTTAGCCTCTAATGTTAAGTTGACGATACCCTGGCATAATTCGCAAAGAGGTCATACTACAACTCAGCCGACACAAAACTCTTTTAGAGAAACTACTTTAGAGTACGGCTAAAGTAGTAGGGTTCTTTTTGAGAAGGTCACGATCCGCTTGAGTTGTTCGGCTCGTGATAAACCCGAAAAATCAGGGGCAACGTTGGCTTCAGGATGATATTCAAACCGGGCAAATTGGAATTGTTGCACCAGGAAGCCTTTTTCCCGTTTTAGCCCACTTACCGGATTACCAAATTTTTCTAACCCACCAAAACGATTCCAATATTCCTTAAAGGGAGTAGAAACCGCAAAGCCAGTAGCTGGAAAAAATTGCGGGTATAGGTTAGGGTCAACTTGGCGAACTGTCAGAGCTGGAAGTGCCACACTTTTAGCTAAACTCAGCTCAGTGGCTTTGTAGCTATTTTGCCAGATAGTGGCGGCTGGTTTCAAAGAACCATCCAGTCGGACAAAGCCAAAAAATTGTTGGGGTAAATCTGGCATTAAATTCAAAAGGCTAGAGGGGGTAAAATCCCATAAAGTCCAGGCTAGTCCTCCAGCTAAATTGTGCCTGACAATACTGTCCAGACTAAGCTGAATATGGTGGCTCTGCTCACTTTCGCTATAATCGGCGGTTAGCTCCTCCGAAGCACTGGGCCAACCAAACTCTTCCAGTAATACTGGCAGTTTAGCGGCCCCACTCGCCTGAACAGTGTTAATCATATAATCCAGATCATCCGGGTTATAAGAATGCAGGGCCACCACATCCACTAGAGATAAGGCATTAAGCCCGTTTGGGCCTGTCAGGAGCAAATTTTGCCAGTTACCAAACCCAATAGTTAGAAAATGGTTGGGGTCAGTTTGCCGCAACCTTTGGGCCGCCCGGCTTAACCAATCCAGCACTTTTGCCTGGTTATTTTGCTTCCAGGGTAAATAATTATCTGGTTCATTGTGTAAATCCCAACCCAAGACCCCTGGATTATCCCGGTAATGCAGTGCTAATTGATCAAGATAACGCCAGTTTGCGGCCTCCTCGTTAGAACCTGCGGGCGGGAACTCTGCATAAAAATCAAACAGGGTTATTAACACCCGCATTCCCTTTTGATTTGCCAGGGCAATTACCTGATCCAACTCTGCCAGCATTTCTGGCTCAGGGGTGCCATCGTTCTTAGTCCAATTATAATTCTGACCATAAGGAACAAGTATCCTGAGACTGTTGGCCCCCAGTTCGCTGGCTTTCTCCAGATCAGCCGCGACCTGGTTACCATCCCAATGCTGCCACATGGGACTCCAGGGAGCCTGACGGGGATAGAAATTAAACCCTTTGAGACACACTGGCTGTCCCACTAATTCAAGTTGCTGGTCGTGAACTTTAACAAAATCCTCGTTGCCAGAGCTTGTTGCTGCAAGTGGATTGGGCAATGAATTCTGGCTGGGTTGACCCAGGGCTATTTGCCAGATTTGGAGTGCCCCATCCTGTCGAGTAACCGCCAGTTTTTGACTATCTGGCGAAATAGCCAGACCCAGCGCCTGAAGTCCGGCCCCTTTCAATTCAAAATATAGTTTACGGCTGGTAGGTTGCCAAACTTGAATATTGCCTTCCAATGTAGAAGTAGCAACCGCTTCACCCTCTGGGCTAATGGTTAATGCTTCTAATGGGCCACTTAATTGAACCGTGCTTACCACGAGGTGCTTCTTAAAATCCCAGGTTCGCACCACCCCATCCTGCCCACCACTAACCAGATACTGCCCACTTCGGCTGAAGGCAACGGTTTTGATATAACCAGAATGTCCAATCAATTTTTCGGCTGGTTGCCAGTTTTGGGTATCCCAGACTAATAGTTGACCGCCCTCATCGCCCGTGACCAAATTTTTACCATCCGGCGAAAATATCAGGGTTCGTACCAGGCGGGAAGGTAGCGGAATATCCTTAAAAAAATGTAACTCATTACCATTCCACTGCCCGAGGTGTAGATAGCCATCCTGTCCGGCTCCCGCCAGTAACTTCCCGTCGGGCGAAAAAGCCAGACCCAAAAGTTTGGCGGTTCTGACTTGCAAAAGTTTTTCAGGTTTGGCGAGGTTGGTCTGCCAGATATTTAGCCAGTCACCTTCGGTTGCCCCAGCCAACCAGTTGCCATCTGCTGAAACAACTAAAAGCTGTGTAGCTCCTCCACCTGGGGTACTATTCAGGCTATTTACTGGCCTGTCAATTCCTGGTTCCCATAATCTTATTTGCCCATCACTGCCGCTAGTGGCTATTTTTTGGCTGGCCGAAAGCCAGACTGGATTCGTCTGATAAGACAGCGTGCCGTCTAATTTTAAGAGTGACTGACCATTTGTAATGTCCCAGATTTGAATAGTATGGTCATCGGAAACGCTAAACAATTGGTTCCCACCGGGGTTATAAAGGGCTTCGCGCACCGGGCCAGTATGCCCAACCAAATTATAGGCAGGAATTAAATCAATAGAATTCTGATTTCCTTTAGTGATTTTCCAGATTTTCAGGCTGGCATCCCCAGCTCCTTCTACCAGAAAAGCATTATCCGGGGAAAACATCAGCGTATGTATCGCCACGTTAGCGCCTGCTACTACAAAACGCCGGGCTGTAGCTGGTTGCAAGTTAGTCCAAACTGTAATCCCGCCCTGGCTATCGCCCGCCGCCAGTTGCTGACTATCGGGTGACCAGCCTACTGAACGCAACGCCCCACCCGAACCCTCTAATACTAATTCTTTTTGGAATACTTTCGCTTGATGGTTAATCAGCACTACCTGACCATTAGTTGAGACAAATGCGAGATGGTTGCCAGCAGCAGACCATTTTATATCATTAATCCCAAATCGCCCATTATCCAAAGAAAAAAGCAACTGGTGAGAGGGAACATCCCAAAGGCGTAATGTATTATCACTACCGCCACTGGCTAGAATTTGCCCATCCGGGGAAAAAGCCACTGCCCGGACGCTTCCCTCATGTCCCAGCAAAGTTAAAGGCTCGGTCTGACAGGGTAATTGCCATAGGCGTAGATTGCCATCAGCATCTCCAGTAGCAAGTTCGTGTCCAGACGGTGACCAGGCCAGTGAAATCAGTACCGCAGGGTGATTGAAAAAGGTACAGGCCAGTTTTAGCTGAGGTGCTGCTGCCGAGTCGGTTATGGTCCAAATCCTTAGCAAAGTATCAGCAGAAGCCGTCGCCAGACTTTTACCGTCTGGAGAAATCACTACGGCGTTCACGGGGGCGGTATGACCTATAGCGATAGACTGGTTGAAAACCAATTTGTTTGAGGTTTGAATTAGAGATAGAGGGGGGGTCGGTCTGGAGAGGGCAGACACAAAAATCAAGATAGCCGAAACCACCCAAAGGCTTAAACCAAAGAGTAAGCCAAGTCTGAGTTGATGCCACCGATTATTTTTTCGGATCAGTTCAAAATCTATTTTCAAAACTAATTTCTCTTATCTGTTTATGTAACCAATCTGTTGTGATTACCAAGAGCCCATAGCTCAGACGAGCTTTGTTTTATCCAAATTTTATTCAGTATTCGGTTATGTTCCTTTTAGCTTAAACACCACCACCGAATGGGCGGGTAGTTCAAAGGTGAAATGAGCCGGATCACTTACTTTAAAAAGTGCGTCTACAAGACCAATATTATTCCGACTCACCCAGCTAGATAAGCTATCGAGGCTCAAGCCATTTAACATTGTAGCTTCAATTGGTTGCTGATTATCCCCTACAAAACCTGAAATATTAATCTTAACTCGCTGATTTTGTTCAGGATTGCGATTGATTGCAATTAAATAAAGGCTTTTGCCGTCACTACTTAGTGAGGCGGTTGTTACCAACGACGAAAAATCAAAACCTGGTACCAGGGTTCCGCCGGGACTATGCAAAGTGGAACTTCCCTCAGCTACACTGGCAATAATTTTTGTACCAAGATGAGTGGCGAAAAGTTGTAAAGCCTGATAACTTGGTCTAGGAGTGTCCAGTGAACCGTCCTGATTATAATAAAACAGGCCATAGGAAGCTGTATCCAGGCTATAATGGTTGGCCTCACTAACTCCCCGATTGGCAAAGCTGGCGAGCATTATAGCGGTAGAAAGGCCGCCTGCCAGATTATCCAGTTGGGCGATAGAATGAATGGAGATATTATACTCAGAGACAATCAATTCGTAATGCTTGCCGGGAGGGGCAAAACTCTGGAGGTCAGCCTGGGCTTCGGTCAGCCAGCTATCCGAACGGTCAGGTGCCGCCAAAATATCCAGGTCGGTCAACCCCGTGCGCGGCCCCTCTCCCACCGGGTAAAGATGAATGTTAAAACCATCAATATCCTGGCCAGCTATACTTATCAAGGTAGAAATTTGGTTACGCAAACTACCCCAGGCTGAACCAGGCACCGCAATGGTCAGATATAATTTGATAGGAACCGGGCTGGCGGCCCGCATGGCACTGGCAAATACTACCGCCCGGGCGGCATAATTAGCGGGGTCGCTGGTGGGCTTGTTATACCAGTCCGGGTCGCCACCGTTTTTGGCATTTGGGTTGGCATAGCTATAATCCCCGCTAGCACTAAAGCCGGTAGTCCCAGCATCATAAAGTTCCCCGCCTATTTCCCAGCGCGTAATGTTGTAAGGGTCGCTAAAACCATGCTGGTGACGTAAGGCTACTTCGGCTATGGTGGGGTCAGTGCCGTTGGCATAGGCTACTTCGGCAGCGGCTTCAGCGGCAGTGCCAGAACCAAAATTAGCCTCGACAGTTAAATCGCCTCCGACCTTATGAGCCATGCCCGCCACCTGGTCGAGATTAATCAACCCGGAGCCCAAAGCAAAGGCTTGTCGCCAGTGATAACCATCAGCCCCTCCTGCTCGCACCCCTTTCATTCGACCACCATCAAAACTACTACCATACCTAAGCGAGAAAACCGACTCACTGCTGGTTGGATTGAGCTGTTTAGTAAAATCCAGAATCTGGTTGGGGATTTGTTGATTCCAGTCGGGATGCTGGGTGTCTCCGGGCAAAGTATAGTGCAGGGTTTCAGTACTTGCTCCCACTAATTCCCCGGCAACCCCGGTTACCGTTCTGGCATCAACGGTGATAGTAGCGTTAGCGGGTAGCTGAGTTCTGGTTTTGAGGGATTCACTCCCCAATAATCCAAGTTCAACCTCGTAGGGTGTACCCTTGAATTCAGGGTGGTACTCAAAGCGATTGCGCTCAAAATATTGAACAGTATAGGGCTTTCCATCGGTCGGTGAAATTTCGCTAATCTCTTCACTGAGCGGATAGCCAAAAATTACCAGACCGCCATGTTGTTCCCAATAAGTCTTAAACCCAAAACCAAGATTATGTTCTGTCTGAGGGAAATATTGAAACTGACTATTCTGAACAGGAGGAGCGGGTGGGAAAGTTTTGCTAACTAGGTTTAGGGCTTGCACACCAAGTAAAGCAAGTTCAACCTGATAAGGAGTGCCACTAAATTCTGGATGATACTCCAGGCGGGCACGTTCAAAATATTGAATTCGCTGGTAGCCTTCAAAAAACTCTGCACTGATAGGGTAGCCAAACTGAGCTAAGCCACCATTGGATTGCCAGTATTCAAGGAAATATCCCCGGACACTATGCCCAGTTTCACCGAAAAATAACTGGTTTGCTGACTCCTCACTGGTAGCCCAAGCCGGGTAGCTCGTGCTTAAAAACGATAAAATTGAAAAAAGCAACCCTAAAAGCAGTGCCAATTTGGCCGACCTTAGATTTTTAATACCCATAGTTAATTTATCCAGGCTCTTTGTAATTTTTTACCTGCCGGTAAGATATCGCCAGGTGTAATAGTGGCGACCAACATTGCCCATCTCAACCTGAAACGTCGGTGGGTTTGAGGGAGTATAGGTCAGGACTCGTCGTTCAAAGGCTTGCACCAACACATCCTGTTTTACCCCGGCGATTTTGGCTTTGACCCAGTAGGCTTCGGTGATCGGTAGACCCACGCTAAACTGCCAATCTACGGTATCGCCTTCAACTAACGACTTTCCATCCTCGCCAAGCACCAACCCACGACTATTAGTAAGGAAATTCCAGAAAACATCGGGCATATTATGCCCGGTATCGCCAATATAATTAGCGGTATGGGCTAACCCGGCGCGGGGGTCGGTAGCGGCAAGTTGCCCTACTTGCCCATTTTTAGTGAGAGAGTTGATCAGAGGTTGTCCGGTCCGGTCAACCGCCACATTCTGACCGGGGTTCAGGGTCGTAATATTTTGAAAACTGGCGTAGGTCGGAGCGTCCGGGTTAATCTCGGTAGGGTCTCCGGCAATCGCCACCTGGGCGGGTTCTAGCTGGCGGAACTTATTATCACCAGTTTGGAGATAGCCACTGATTAGCTCTTTAACCAGCAACCCGTTGGTGACAAACCATTTAGAGGTTGGGTCGCCTTCGGGATGGGTCAACTCCATTCGGCTTTTATCAAAATATTGCACCAGGCGTTGCCCACCAGTCCCTTCGGTGTAATCCTCCAAGGCCACCGCAAAACCATTTGGCCCCCAGAGCCAGCTACGGCTGACGGCAGCAGTGGCCAGGGGTTGATCTACTCGCGCCCAGTTTTTCTGGAAGGTGGCTTCAGCGAATGTGCCAGTCGCCAAATCACCAGGGCGGTTGTTAAGCCAGCCTTTTGCGCGAGCTGATTCAGTTCCCAACTTGGAAACCTGTACCTCACTGCTTTGCCCAGGATGATATTCAAGCCGCGCCCGCTCGAAATATTGCACTGTCAGGCCGTTTTCCGTAATAACCTGAGTTATTGGTGCGCCAAAAAGTTTATTGCCGTAGTGTTGGTTCCAGAAAGTCAGAAATGCACCGCTTAAATCGTGGCCGGTGGTGGGGAAAAACTGGTAGTCCGGCCCATCCGATCCGCGACGAGTAACCTGGGAACTGTTTTGTACAGCCTCTCCGCCAATTTCCCGACTCAATTGTCCGAAGTCTATAATATAGAAATATTTGTCTATATGACTGTACTTCCTGAAATCTGGCTCGTGGATTTTATCTGGATAATATTCAAAACGAGCACGTTCAAAATATTGGACAATTTTGGCATTATGGCCAGTAGCAGTCCCGTCATCCCCCTTTTGTACTACGATAGCATCGGTGAGTGGTAATCCAAAAATCGCCTCACCTCCGGCTCTCCGCCACAATTCTTTGAGCGGGGTTGAAACATAATGGTCAGTCTGGGGGAAATAAAGAGTGCGAGGTGCTTCGTCCACTGGTTGGCTGGTCAGAGGTAGGTTGGAAGTAACAGTAGAAGGCATGGAGATACTTAACACAACTCCTCCTAAGAATATTTTAGAGATCTTAACTGAAAATAGATCTTCCGAATTTACTGAGATTGTTTTAAATACATATAAAAAAGCTCACAGTTTTAATTTTGCAGAATTGTTCGGACAAAATGTAATTCTTCCATACGCAACATATTTCACTTCTGAACAAATCCTTCAAGTGCTAAACACTTACACAACTAATGCCCAAATTTTTCAAGCTAATGAATCCCCTAGTATAATGGAACAATTCTACGAACTAACTAAAGATAAAATAAGTGACCCCAGGTTAAGAAAAGGTTGGGAGGATTGGGTTGAATATGTAACTGTGAAAGATAGGTTTTCTGAAGATTATTTATCAAAGAGTTTTCGGCAAAAATTGATTACTGACGGGTTTCGACTCAGCAATCCATAAGTTATAACAGGCCAATACAATGAGTAACAACGCACCAGAATACACCTCTGTTGAACAGCCTTTTATAGAACAACTGCAAGGCTTGGGCTGGCAATATTTAGGGGGAGATATAGATGTACCATATTTAACCGGGCGGCAAAGCTTTCGCGAGGTATTGCTAACTGAAAGGCTCAAAAAAGTCATTCGGGCGCTTAATCTCGATGATAACGGCCAACCATGGTTGGACGATACTCGAGTCAATCAAGCAGTTGGCACCTTGGAGCGGCTTGGTGCGCCAAAATTGATGGAAGCTAACCAAAAAGCTACACAGCTATTGTTGTTGGGCACGACGGTAGAGGGCGATCCAGTACTTCATAAAGGTCGCGGCCAAACGGTTCGCTTTATTGATTATGAACATCCTGAGCGCAACGAATTTCTGGTTATCAACCAGTTTCGGGTAGATATAATTGGCACCACCAACTACATAGTGCCTGATATTGTTTTATTCGTAAATGGTATTCCGCTAGTAGTAGTGGAATGTAAAAGCCCTACCAGTACAGACCCAATTGAGGAAGGTATTACTCAGCTTTTGCGTTACTCCAACCAGCGGGATTGGGTTGAGGGCGATGAAGGGGTAGAAAAACTATTCTATTATAACCAGCTTCTTATTTCTACTTTCAACTACAAAGCCTGTTTTGGCACAGTGGGTGCTTCCTATGAACATTATTTGGAATGGAAGGATACCAGCCCGGTACCACTGGCCCAAGTGGCTGCTCAGTTAGGGGTCGACAAACTGAACAGCCAGCAAATGCTAATTGCTGGTATGTTGCGTCCTGCTCATTTGCTGGATTTGGTGCAAAATTTCAGCCTATTCCAGCAATCCAGCGGCAAGACTATCAAAGTAATGGCGCGTTACCAGCAGTTCAGAGCTGTACACGAAGCCATTCGGCGCTTGCAAAAGGGGCAAACTAAGGCTCAACACGGTCTTACCGACCAACGTGGCGGTATTATTTGGCACACGCAAGGTTCCGGTAAAAGCCTCACAATGGTATTTCTAGTTCGTAAAATGCGCACTAATCCAACCTTGCGTTCCTTTAAGGTAGTGGTCGTAACAGACCGGAAAGACCTGGAGAAACAGCTCAGGGAAACTGCCGCCCTCACGGGAGAAACTGTTAGTCGGGCCATTAACACCAACCAAGTAAAAAAATTGCTGAAACAACCGGGTGCTGACCTTGTTTTTGCCATGATTCAGAAATACCAAAGCAATGATGAGAATGAGGCTGTCAAAGAACCTGAACAGTTTTCAATTCTAAATGAATCTGCGGCTATTTTAGTATTAGTCGATGAAGCGCATCGTTCTCAAACCAACACCTTTCATGCTAATCTCATGCAATCCCTGCCTAATTGTGCCAAAATCGGCTTTACTGGCACTCCAATAATCGTGGGAGACCGTAAACGAACACAGGATATTTTCGGGGAGTTCATTGATCGCTATACTATTCTCCAATCTCAGGAAGATGGTGCTACCGTCCCAATACTGTATGAAAGCTTTACTGCTGACGCGGAGGTAGCCGATGAACGCACCCTGGACCAACTCTTTGAGGATATGTTCAAAGAAAGAACGCCAAAAGAGTTGGAGGCCATCAAACGAAAATATGCCACAGAAGAAGACGTTTTAGAAGCGGAAAAAATGATCGCGGCCAAGGCCGAAAGCATGTTGCACCATTATGTTGACAGCGTACTGCCCGGCGGATTTAAGGCACAGGTAGTGGCTGTGAGCAGACGCGCCGCTATTCGGTATAGGGAAGCCCTGGTTAAGGCACATCTCGCGCTGGTGGCAAAATTGGAGTCACTTGACCTTGCATTATTAAGTTGGCCCCTCGAAGTGGTTGATACACTTGATGTCGAAACTCGTTTTTTAATCCGAGCCTACCCATACCTAAATACTATTCGTCGGTTAGAATTTGCCGCCGCCATTTCGGGTAGCACTAACGATGTTCAGTCCTGGAAAGAATGGAGTGAACCATCCAAGACTGATGCTCACATAACGCGCTTCAAGAAACCACTTAATAATACTGACCCTACTAAACAGGATGGCCTTGCCTTTCTGTGCGTGAAAAGCATGCTACTGACTGGTTTTGATGCTCCAGTGGAACAGGTACTTTATCTTGACCGTAAAATGAAGGACCATGAGCTTTTACAGGCTATTGCTCGCGTAAATCGAACCTATCTCGGCAAGCAAAATGGCTTAGTAGTAGATTATTTCGGAGTAGCCCGACATTTAAAGGAAGCACTAGCAGTTTATAATTCTGCTGATATCAAGGGGGTAATAACAAATCTTAAAGATGAATTGCCACTCCTTACAGAGCGTCATAAGCGGATTCTAGCAGTTTTCCACGATCGGGGAGTCCTGGATATTTCAAATAAAGACGTTTGTGTGAATTTATTGCGAGACGTTAAAATACGAGCAGAGTTTGTGGCTAAATTCAAACAATTCCTCGATAGTCTTGATACAGTAATGCCGCGCCCGGAAGCCTTGCCCTATCTAAAAGATGCAAAGTTGCTTGGCTTTATCAACAAGGCTGCTGCAAACCTATACCGTGACTCTGAACTTAATCTGGTTGGAGCAGGGCATAAAGTTCGACAACTAATTGATCAGTATATTGAAACCAGAGGTGTAAACCCCAAAACTGCACCTATATCAATCCTGGCTGCCGATTTTGAAAAGGCGGTAAGTGCACATGCTTCAGATCGGACGAAAGCTTCAGAAATGGAACACGCTGCCAGGTATTACATTAACCAACATTATCAAGAAGATCCAACCTATTATAAAAAGTTAAGTGAACGGCTGGAAGAAATCATAAAACGGCTTCAAGATAACCAGCAACAAAGTTTTGAAGAATTATGGAATATTGTCCAGGATATTCGCCAGGGTCGCCCTAAAGATGAGAGTGGGCTTGACCCTAAAACTCAGGCACCCTTCCTGGGGCTTCTAGTAGAAGAACTAAAAACCACCAATCCTATGTTAAAAGAACAATTAGTCAAGTTAGCGGGTTATACAGTAGAAATGATAACTCATGTTAGCCAGGAATTAAGGGTAGTAGATTTCTGGCGTAATAAGCATGCGCAAGACGTTTTACGCGGTTGGATTATCCAATTTTTAGATGATAATGATATAGTATCCTTTAACCGGCAAGAAGCTTTAGCGGATAAAATTGTCGAGTTGGCAAAGATACGGCATACGGATCTGGTGTTATGAGTGAAACGCTAATAATTGACAATTTATCATTTGAGCTTCGTAGAAGCCCCAAACGTAAAACAATTGGGGTTATTGTCGAGCGTAATGGGGATTTAACATTATCTGCGCCCAAAGATTGCTCAATAGAGAAAATTGAAGATGTAACCAAAAAGAAATTGCTCTGGATATACACGAAACTGGCCCAGAAAGAATTGCTTTTCCAACCTCCAAAAAAGAAAGAGTATTTAACCGGGGAAAACCATTTTTATCTTGGTCGTACATATAGACTGCTACTTTATGATCCGCCAACTACTAAGAAAACTTTTGAACCCCTTAGCCTAAATCATGGCCGTTTTATGCTAGTACGTTCTGAACGCCAGGAGGCACAGAAACATTTTAATAACTGGTATGCTACTCGTGGGAAAACCTGGCTAGAAAAGAAAGTGAGCCAATTTGCAGATAGAATTGGAGTCGCTCCAAAAGGTGTAGAAATTCGTGACCTGGGTTATCGATGGGGTTCCTGTGGGCAAAATGGCATTTTGAATTTTCATTGGAAAACAATTACTCTTCCCACAAAAATCATCGAGTATATAGTAGTACACGAAATGGTTCACTTAATTGAACCCCACCATCAATCAGAGTTCTGGCGTAAATTAGAACGCAGTATGCCAGACTTCGGCGAACGTAAAAACTGGTTGGCACTAAATGGTAACAATTTTTCTTGATCGTTAAGATTATAATCTTTACGCTTTTCTGGCCTCATTTATCTGGTTATTCATCTCAACGATAGCAAGGAATCCTTTTCTATTCCTTCCCGTATTCTACATGGACTACTTGTGCTGTACAGAAGATGCCGTTGAACTTGCGCCGGTTTGGTGGAGTGTAGGAATAATCAGACCTTTAGCTGTTCAAACTCCAGTTGTCCTATTCTGAGTTATTCGAGACCCTGGTGTATTCTTAGACACCTCGTAGACCCCTTTTCCCCGGCTTGAAACTGTTATTACACTGAAATCAAATATTTTCACTAACTCACTTTCGCTCGTAATTCAACTTTAGCAAAAGGAGTAGCCAAATATGTTTGACGAAATGCAGTGGCAAGCTGATCGTATCCAGTTGCAGTCGCTCCTCCTGGAACATCCTGATTGGAGCCGCACCCTCCTGGCCCAAACTCTCCACCGTTGGTAGTTATGCAAATCGTGTGTAAAAAAGGACCAGAGAGCGGCAGCTGGTAGCTGCCGCCGCTACGTTCGCTTCGAGGCTAGCTTGGCTATCCTCTCGCTCACTCGCGCTCTAATTTTTATTT
>Ga0123336_10001643_pt1 | contig 20352 bp, 17 predicted proteins | sample SSSSmetaG_FD_96466 | JGI IMG/M metagenome (GOLD analysis project Ga0123336, IMG submission 96466) | Glacier valley bacterial and archeal communities from Borup Fiord, Nunavut, Canada, to study Microbial Dark Matter (Phase II) - ​SSSS metaG | ecosystem: Environmental > Aquatic > Freshwater > Ice... | reverse complement strand
TAATCTGGTAGCCCTTGGGCAGGTCGGGGTAAAAGTAGTTTTTGCGCGCAAACAGGTTGTCGCGCCGAATCTGGCAGTTGGTGGCCAGGCCCATTTTCATGGCAAACTCCACTGCCGTGCGGTTCACCTTGGGCAGCGTGCCGGGGTGGCCCAGGGTGATAACCGACAGGTTGGTGTTGGGCGCCACGCCGTACTCGTTTTCGTCGGACGAATACATTTTGCTGCGCGTGAGCAGTTGGGCGTGAACTTCGAGGCCGATGACGGGCTGGTATTTGGCGAGGATGGCTTCGTCCATGTAACAAGCAGGGAGGGTTAGAGCCCCAAAGGTAACGGCTGCGGCACGCCAGCGGCCCGCCGCGGCTAACCTGTTTACTGTATGATGTAAGTGATGGGCACGGTAAACGACACGGACACGGGCTCCCCGTCGAGGCGGCCGGGCGTAAAGCGCTTGAGCTTGTGCACTGCCGCCACGGTTTCCTCATCCAGCGCCAGCGAGACGCCTTTCACCACAAGCACTTTTTCCACGTCACCGCTGGCATTTACGGTAAACGAAACAAAGCCCCGGCCTTGTTCCTGGTTGCGCAAGGCCGCGGCCGGGTAGCGGGTGTTCATCTGCACCGCGGCCACAATCCTATCAGTGCCGCCGCCCTGGTAGGTGGGCATCACCTCGTATTCGTAAAACGGCACTGGGCTGCCATCTTTGGCAAAGCAGGCTTTGCTTTGGCGCTCATTCGCCACGTAGGTTTCGCGGCGCTTAAGTTAGCCCTCCGGGTAATACACCAAGAACTCCCCGTTGCGATTGGCCCCTACATAGTCGTCTTTGGTACGCAGTTGGCCGGTTTCATAAAAAGTGGTGCGCGGCCCTATCTTAATCAAATGCGCCATGTCGGCGTAAGGGGTTATTTCCAGCAGTTTGCCCGCAGCATTGTATACCCGCTCAGTGCCCGATAAGCTGTCGCGAAACGTGCGCTCGATGCGGTGGTGGGCGCCTTCTGCGCCGGGCAGCTTCTGCCCGTATTCGCCAAGGTACTCGGTGGTTTTATACGGATAAGCAGGCCGGTTTTGGGCACCGGCGGCTCCGGCTAACACTAGTAATTGAAAGACCCCCAGAAAAACGGAGAAGCGCATATAAATCGGAGCAACTGAAATCGGGGTGACGCGGCTGGGGGTTACTTCACCGGCTTGTTCAGCTGCTGCATGGCCATCATCTGCTCCAGGTTTTTGCTCATGCCCTCGTTCGAGCCGTCCAGGAAAATGACGTTGCCCTGCCCCTGTTCGGCAAAGTGCTTGATGGCCTCGGTCCACATCGAAAAGTACACCAGCGACGGGTCGAGGTGGTTGTCGGTGACCTGCTGCACGGCCAGGGCCAGGCCCTTGGTCACTTCCTCGCGGAACAGCGCCACGCCCTGCCCGCGCAGCTGGGCCGCGATTTTCTCGGCTTCGGCCGCAATTTTAATGGCGTTGCCTTCGGCTTCGGCGGCCTTGGTTTTGGTGATGAGCAGGGCCTGGCCTTCGTTTTCGGCGGCGGCTTTCAGGTTGTTCGAAGCCACCACTTTCGCCATCGAGCGCATGATTTCCTCGTCAAAGGCAATGTCGTTGAGCTGCAAATCAATCAGGTGGTAGCCCCAACCTTCGAGGGTGGCGTCGAGCTGGTCCTTCACGTGGAGCACAATCTCGCCCCGCAGGCTGAGCACCGCCGCCTGGCGCTGGGTGGCCACAAACGCCCGGATGCTGCCCTCCACGGTGCGCACCAGCGCCTGCATCAGGCTGGCTTCGTCCACAAACTTGAAGGCCACGTTCTTGATGGCCTCTTCGCTCTGGTCGAACGCCGCGTACACCAGCATGGCCTTGAAATTGACGTTGGCCTGGTCCACGGTGATGGCCTGGAAATTCAGCTCCAGCGAGCGGTTCTGAATGGAAATCCGCTTGTACACCGCCTCAATAAACGGCAGCTTAAAATTGAGCCCGGGCCCCATGATGCGCCGGTACTTGCCAAATACCGTGACCACGGCCACCGTGCCCTGCGGCACCACCACGTAGCACAGGAATAGCGTGAGCACGACGATGCCAACGAGGATGAGGGTGAAAGTGGGCATACAAGAGCGGGGTGAAAGGGCGATAAAGGCGTTATTTGCTGTCAAGGTACGCGCCTATTTGGCGGCGCAGCTGACGGGCTTGCTGCGCGGCCCCGTGGTACAGCCCCACAATGGTGGGAATGCCTTCGCCGTGGGCCAGGTAATTTTGCATGGGCGGCTGCTGCAACACGGCCACCAGGTTGCGGCGGTCCGGGGCGAGGCGCAGGTCGAGGTAAGGGCCGATGGTTTGCCGCTTGTACTCGGCAAATACCTTCGCGTTGTTCGTCACGTTGGCCGTGGTGCGCTCGTAGTAAGTGAGCAATTGGTGCAGCAATTCTTCGTCTTCCACAATGCCGAGCGCGCCCGACGATTTCAGGCCCTGAAACCGTGAATCGTTGGGGATGAGCCAGGTAAGGCTGGTGAGTGCCGTGCCGTAGTAACGCACGCTGTCCGTGGGCAGGTCGCTGGTCTTTAATTGCCGAAAAAACCGCAACCCCCTTGCCTGGAATCCCAGCTAAGCCGAGTCAACGGCCATTTCCCGCAAGCCCTCGGCCAGGCCCTGCCGCAGCCCCACTATAAATTGCCGCTCGCGGGCCCGGTCGTGGCGGTGCTCCTGCCAGCTGTGCAACCAAATCGACAGCGAGATGACAAACACGATGATGCCGATTTCCAGCAAAATCTCGTTCAGGCGGGTCCGCCAGGAATGGGGTTGGGGGACGTGCTCGGACATACCCAGGGCTTTTTTGCCGTGTTTGGTGATGAGGTCAACTTCAATCATGGCGCGGGCTGGTCAGCTAAATCTCGGTGCGACGTTCGATGCTCTGAATTTTTACCCCCTCTCGTAACTCCCGGCGCCAGTCCCAGCGCCTCTCCCTCAATCGTTCATCACCGGCACGTACGTGTCCATGAACGCGGTGGAAGTGCGGTTGTAGGCGTCGTTGAATTTTTGATTTTGCGTATTGAGCGTGTTGATGTGCGCGTTGATGGTTTGGGCGTCGGCCTTGGTCAGGTGGTCTTTTTGCTTTAGCAATTCGCCAACTTGCAGCAGTTGGTTGGCCGCCATCACCACGTACAGGTTGGCAAAATCGCGAGCCGCGTTGCGGTACGCCACGTCCTTGCCCCGGAACGCCGGCACGACGACCAGTTCGGCCGCCGATTTCTCCGCTTCGGTGGCCAGCGTGGCGCGGGCGGTTTCAAACGCGGCCGCATCCTGCGCGTTCAGCGCGTCGGTTAGCTTGGCGGTGGCCTTTTGCACCCGGAAGTAGGGCAAGAAAACCTGGTGCTGGTAGCGGTTCACCGCCGACACCTGCCGGGTGTATTCGGCCAGCCGAGCCGATTCCTTGCTGGTTTCGATGCTCATGCCAAACTGCCGGGCAAAACGTTTCTGGGCCGCGTTCACGCTGTCGTCCACCACGGCCAGCTTCTGCTCGGCCACTTCTTGGGCCGCAAAGTAACGCTCCATGGCTTCGAAGCTTTGGGTGCGGGTAGCGGCCAGCGCGTTTACCTGCTTGTAGTCGGCCGAGTACACTTCGAGCATGGTTTTGAAGGCCTTGAGGGCCGCGGCGCGCAGTTCGGCGTTGCCTTTGTAGCCGGGCATGTGCTGCAGCGTGGCCACGGCCGCCTTGTTTTGCTCCACCACTTCGAGGCGGCGGTTTTCAATTTTGCGGTCGTTTTCGCTGTGGGCCGCTTTGCTGATATAGCGCAGGTTTTTCTTGAGCAGTTCCACCTGCTCGTTCACGATGGCGTTGTTGTAAGCGGCCGGGTCAGCGTACGTTTGAGCTGCGGCCGGCCGGGCAATGGCGGCAACCAGGCAAGCGGCAGCAAGATGGGTAAAAAAACGCATAAGCGAACAAAAAAATGGACTGTGAATCGGGCAATAAAGCTTGCCAAACCTGCGGGATATTTTTTAACCGGCCGCCTGCACATACAATTTCATTCGCTGGCTATTGAATACTGAAGGTGATGGGAATCGTGTAAAACACGTCTGCCGTGTCTCCGTCCACCTCGCCAGGGGTGAATCGTGCCAGCGAGGCTACGGCTTTCAGTGCCGCGGCATTAAGTAGCGGGGAAGGCGAGCGCAGAATGTGCGCATCGCGCACAAAGCCGGTATCGTCTACCATAAAGGAAACGAAAACCCGGCCGGTCACCTGCGCCCGCAATGCCTCCGCCGGGTACCGCAATTGGCGCATCACGGCCTCGACAATGGCGCTGTTATCGCTGCCAAGCCTTCCTGCGCCTCTCAGCGCGGGCATTTTCTCAGTTGCCCGACGGCCTTCCGGCACGGGCTTGCCATCGGAAGCGAACGCAGCTCCGGGCAACGCATGGCCGTCCGGCGCCACCCCAAAGGACTGGCGAAACCGCAATTGTCCATTGCGGAAAAACTGCTCATATGGCCCCGTCTGCTCCACCTTGTAGGGGCAGCGGCTTTTCACCTCGCCGGTTTCATAGAAACTGGTTTCGGTGCCGTATTTAAGGCCTCGGCCAAAGTGCAGGTAGGACACCAGCCGCCGCAGGTTGCCGGAGGGGTAGTAGATGCGCAGGTTGCCGCCGATGCTGTCGCGGTACACCATTTCCTCGCGGTGCTCGGCTTTTTCAGCCGTGGCCACCGGGCGTCCTTGCGCGTCGTAGTAGAATACGCTCTTGGGCGGCAGTTCGGACGAAACAGGCACGGCTCCCGGAACCGCACCGGTCCTAATAGCCGGTGCGTCTTGGCCAAGAACCGAGCCGGCCGCCAACAGCCCAAGCAGGATTGAAATTATCAAAACCAGGCGAAACATCATGAATAAAGCAAAAAAAGGCTACTGAACCTTGCGCACCGCTTCTTCCGCTCTGGCAATGGCCGCCGCCAACCCGGCCACGTTCTTGCCGCCGGCCGTGGCGAAGAATGGCTGCCCGCCGCCGCCGCCCTGGATTTCTTTGGCCAGCTCGCGTACCAGTGCGGTGGCATTGAGCTTGCCGGCTTTGGCGATTTCGTCGTCCAGCATCACGGCCAGCTGCGGCTTGCCGTCAATTTCGGCCCCGAGGATGGCTACCAGGTTAGGCACCGCCTGGCGCAGGTCGTAGGCCAGCTTTTTGAGGCCGTCGGCGCTGCCGGCCTGCACCACGGCGGCTAGGAAATTCACGCCCTGCAGGTCTTTCACCTGGGCGGCCAGTTGGTTTTTTTGCTGATTGAGGCTCAGCAGTTCGAACTGCTCCAACTGCTTGCGCAAGGCGGCCATTTCTTCGCCCTGCTTCTCGATGCTGGACACAAGGTGCTGGGGGTTGCCCAAGGTTTCGCGCACCTGCGCCAGCAGGTCGAGCTGCTGGTCCACGTAGGCTTCGGCCCCGGCGCCGGTCACGGCTTCGATGCGGCGTACGCCGGCGCCCACGGCGCTTTCGGCCGTGATTTTGAGGTAACCGATGCTGCCCGTATTGGGCACGTGCAGGCCGCCGCACAGCTCCACGGAATACTGTTTATCGAAGGTGATGACGCGCACAAATTCGCCGTACTTCTCCCCAAAAAGCGCCATGGCACCCAAGGTTTTGGCCTCGGCAATGGGTACGTTGCGGCGCTCGTCGAGGGGGATTTGCTGGCGAATCTTCTCATTCACGAGGCGCTCAATCTGGCGCAGCTGGTCATCCGTCACCTTGGTGAAGTGCGAGAAGTCGAAGCGCAGCAGCTTCTCGTTTACCAGCGAGCCTTTCTGCTGCACGTGCGCGCCCAATACTTCCCACAAGGCCGCCTGCAGCAGGTGCGTGGCCGAGTGATTCTGCCGAATCTGGGTGCGGCGGGCGGCGTCGGGCCGCGCCATGAACGCGCCGGTCAGGTTCTCCGGCAAGTCGAGCACGGTGTGCACGATGAGGTCGTTCTCGCGCTTGGTGTCCAGCACGCGCACCTTCGCAAAGTCCCCTTCCAAGTAGCCGGTGTCCCCCACCTGGCCGCCGCTTTCGGCATAAAAAGCCGTTTGGTCGAGCACCATCTGGTATTCGGTTTTGCCCTTGGCGGTGGTTTTGCGGTAGCGCAGAATACGGGCGGGCGCAACGTCGAGGTCATAGCCCACAAAGGCGGGCTGCTCCACGGAGTCGGCCACAATGGTCCAGTCCGATTGCTCGGTTTCCTGCGCGTTGCGGCTGCGATTTTTCTGCTGCGCCAACTCCTTCCGGAAGCCTTCTTCGTCCACGGACAGGCCTTTTTCCCGGGCGATGAGGGCAGTGAGGTCCAGCGGGAAGCCGAAGGTGTCGGACAACTCAAAGGCGGTTTTGCCGTCGATGCGGTGGCCGTTGGCACGGGCACTTTCCTCCAGGGCATCGAGCCGGCGCAGGCCGGTTTCCAGCGTTTTCAGGAAGGCAATTTCCTCTTCCTCAATCACGCGCTGCACGAAAGCCGTCTGGGCTTTCAGTTCCGGGAAAATACCGGCCATCTGGTCGGCCAGCACGGGCACCAGCCGGAACAGGAAGGGCTGCTTTTGATTGAGCGACGAAAAGGCGTAGCGCACGGCCCGGCGCAAAATGCGCCGGATAACGTAGCCGGCCTTCACGTTGCTGGGCAGCTGGCCGTCGGCAATGGTGAAGGCGATGGTGCGGATGTGGTCGGCAATGACCCGAATGGCAATGTCCGTTTTTTCGTTCTCCGTGGCGGGCTGGTCGGTTACTTTGGCCGGGGCGGTGCCGTGGTACTCCACTCCCACTTCCTTGGCGATGAACCGAATGAGCGGCTGGAACACGTCGGTGTCGTAGTTGGATTTCACGCCCGACACGGCCATCATCAGGCGCTCAAAGCCCATGCCGGTATCCACGTGCTGGGCCGGCAGTTTCACCAGGCTCTTATCGGCCAGGCGCTGGAATTCCATGAACACGTTGTTCCATATTTCGACCACCTGCGGGTGGTCGGCGTTTACTAGCTCGCGGCCCGATTTCTGGGCCCGCTCCTCGTCGGAGCGCAGGTCGATGTGGATTTCGGTGCAGGGTCCGCAGGGGCCGGTGTCGCCCATCTCCCAGAAGTTGTCCTTCTTGTTGCCGGGCAAAATCCGTTCGTCGGTGGTGTATTGCCGCCACAGGCCCTGGGTTTCGGTATCAGCCCCCAAACCGTCGCCGGCGTCGCCCTCGAAATACGTGACGTAGAGCCGGTCTTTTTCCAGCTTGAATACCTCCGTGAGCAGCTCCCAGGCCCAGGCAATGGCGTCTTTCTTGAAATAATCGCCAAACGACCAGTTGCCGAGCATCTCAAACATGGTGTGGTGGTAGGTGTCGTAGCCCACCTCTTCCAAATCGTTGTGCTTGCCGCTCACGCGCAGGCACTTCTGGGTGTCGGCAATGCGCTTGTAGGGCGCGGGCTTGTTGCCCAGGAAGTAGTCTTTGAACGGCGCCATCCCGCTGTTGATGAACAGCAGTGTGGGGTCGTCTTTCACCACAATGGGGGCCGAGGGCACGATGTGGTGGCCTTTGGAAGCGAAGAAATCGAGGAACTGCTGGCGAACAACGGAAGCGGTGGGGAGGGACATAGTGCGCAAGGACAATCTGGCCGGAATAGCGAGAAATGCCGTTTTTGTAGGTACTTTTCGGCTTAATTGCAAAGGTAGCCCTTTCACATGCCCTACAAAGAGCGCAGCATCGAGAAACAGTACTTCACCATCGGCGAAGTGGCCGCCCAGTTCAAGGTGGCCGAGTCGCTGGTGCGTTTCTGGGAGACAGAGTTTGACGAACTGCGCCCCCGCCGCAGCAAGAAAGGTAACCGCCTCTACACGCCCCAGGACATCGAAATTTTTCGCACCATTTACCACTTGGTGAAGGAGCGCGGCTACACCATCCCCGGCGCCCGCTACATACTCAAGCAAAAAGGCCCGCAGCTGAAGGAAAAGATTGACGTAGTGCAAAGCCTGGAGAAAGTGCGCGCGTTTCTGATGAGTCTGAAAAAGGAAGTAGAAGCCGCCGGCAAAGCCGACCCCGACCCCACTTTCGAGGCCTGATGCCCAATTTTACCCCCGACGACACCCTTTTCCACGAGCTGGCCCTCACGCTGCTGCCCGGCATCGGCCCGCAGCTCACGCGGCAACTGATGAGTTACGGCGGGTCGGCCAAAGCCGTGCTCACCCTGCCGCCTGGTAAGCTGCGCCGCATCCCCGGCGTGGGCAACGCCACTGTCAACATCCTGACCGGCAAGGACCGCGAAACTGCCTTTCGCAAGGCCGAGGCCGACTTAAAACGAGCGGAAAAAGAAGGCATCGAAATTCTTTTTTACACCAGCAAACGCTTTCCCAGCCGGCTCAAGCTCATTCCCGATGCGCCGGCCATCCTGTATTACCACGGCACGGCCGACCTGAACGCCCCGAAAACGGTGGCCCTCGTGGGCACCCGCCAAGCCACCGACTACGGCCGCGAGCAAACCGAGCGCATCGTTAAGGGCCTGGTGCCGCACCGGCCTTTGGTGGTGAGCGGCTTGGCCTATGGCATCGACATTGCGGCGCACCGCGCCGCGTTGCAGGAAGGCCTCGAAACCGTGGGCGTAATGGCCACCGGCCTGGACATCATTTACCCCGCCGCGCACCGCAAAACCGCCGAAAAAATGCGCGAGCAGGGCGGCTTGCTCACCGAGTTTGCTTTCGGCACGCCGCCCGACCGCTACAACTTTCCGGCCCGCAACCGCATCATCGCCGGCCTTTCGGATGGGACCGTGGTGGTGGAAGCCGCCATCAAAGGCGGCGCCCTCATCACCGCTGAGCTGGCCCTGAGCTACGACCGCGACGTGTTGGCCGTGCCCGGCAACCTGGGCTCGGCGGCCTCGGCCGGTTGCAATGCCCTCATCAAAAGCAACAAGGCGGCACTGTACCAAGACCCGGAGGACCTGGTGCAGCTCCTGAACTGGGACGAGGCCCTGTACCAATCGGGCAAATTCAAGCCCGCGCCTTCCTACTCGGCCGATGATTTTACCTCCGAGGAGTTTGCGCTGATAACCGTGCTGGCGGGCGCTGCCGGCCGCGAAATGCAGATGGACGAGCTGGCCTGGAAAGCCCAGCTGCCCATTCACGCCGTGGCTTCGCTGCTGCTGACGCTGGAGTTTGGGGGCGTGGTGCGGGCGCTGCCGGGCAAAAAGTTTGCGTTGATATGAGCCGTTGGGGCCGGGCTGTGGATTGGCGGGACGTATATTTAAGTGCCTTTGGCTGTTTAATTTTCCATTTTTTTAGTATTACCATGAAACAATATCTACCCTTGCTGTTGGTGGCGCTACTAAGCGGCGCATTTGGGTCGCCGGGGGCCGCTCAAACGCTTGATGCCAGCTTTATAGCTTCGACATTCTACGCACCGGGCACTGTGTACTCGGTCTTGGAGCAGCCCGATGGCAAGGTGCTGGTAGGCGGCACCTTCTCTGCGTATGGCGGTACGACCCGTGCCAACATTGCCCGCCTCAACCCCGACGGTTCCCTCGACGCTGGCTTTGTGCCGCCCGCTTCTGCCACCGGTAGTGTAAATTGCATACTGCTCCAACCTAATGGCCGGATGCTGCTGAGCGGCACTTACGCCGCCGCTGGCCTGCCTACCAACCTGACCCGTTTACTACTCAATGGCCAGGCCGATGCCAGCTTCGCGGCCACTGCCGTGCCCAACAGCACCGTACGTGCTTTATTGATTCAGCCCGATGGTAAAATTGTACTCGGCGGGTCGTTTACTTCGGTAGACGGCCAGCCCAGCCAGGACCTAGCCCGTATCACGGCTCCCAGCGTGCTGAGCGTAGCGGCCCCACAAGCCGTGGCCAACCGCACCAAAGTCTGGCCCGTGCCCGCCCATACCAACCTTATGGTGGCCCCCGACGCCAGTGCCCACCCGCAGGCCCTTGACCTGCTCGACTTGCTGGGCCGCACGGTGCACCATCAGTTGTTGAATGGCGCAGCTCCGGTTTCATTGCCGGTAGCCAATTTGCCGGCCGGCATGTATTTGCTGCGGGTAAGCTACGCAGAGGGGGCTGTGGTACGCCGTGTTCAGGTGCAATAGCATGCAGCTTAACCTACCCGCTGAAAAAGGATGAGCCCTTGGGTTCGTCCTTTTTTTGTGTGCCGGTCATTCGCTCACCCTACCTTGAAACTCATGTTGCTTTTCAATAATGACCTGCTCCCAATCGCCGCCCTGCCCCTGCCCAACCGCGGCTTGGCTTTCGGCGACGGGTTCTTCGAAACCCTGATTTTTTCCGAAGGCCGCCTGCGCTTGGTCTCCGACCACCACGCCCGCATGGCGCAAGCCGCCGCCGCGCTCTATCTCACGCTGCCCGCACCGCTGGCCACCCCCGAAACGTTGGAAACCACGTTGGCCCAGCTAGCAATGGCCAATGCCTTGCCAGCCGCCCGCCTGCGCCTGCAGCTGTGGCGCGCCGGCGGCGGCCGCTACACCCCGCCCACCGATGCGGTGGAGTGGCTGGCCACTGCCGAGCCGTTCGCAGCTGATGATACGCCCATTCGCCAAGCTGATTTCGCGCTGGACACCTATTCCATTCCCTCACCCTTGAGCTTTTGCAAAGGCCCGCAGGGGTGGCTCTACGTGCGCGCCGCCCACGAGCGCCAGCGGCGCGGCCTCGATGAAATCATCCTCTGCGACGCCGCCGGGCACGTGGCCGAAGCCGGCGCGGCGGCTATTTTCTGGGCTAAGCAAGGGGTGCTGTTCACGCCCGCGCTGGCGAGCGGCTGCGTGGCCGGCGTGCGCCGGGCGCAGGTGCTGCGGGCAGCGCGGGAAGCAGGTGTGGAGTGCCAGGAAGGGCTGTTTCAGCGGGCAGAGCTGTTGGCAGCCGACGCCGTTTTTACGGCTAATGCCGCGGCCGTGCGCGTGGTGCAACGCCTCGGCAGCACCGTGTTTGCTACACCGCCACCGGCGCTTTTATCGCTGGCCAGGGTTGGTAATTCTCCAACGTAAAATCCTCGTATTGAAACGTGAAAATGTCGGTCACTTCGGGATTGAGGCGCATTTGCGGCAACGCGTGGGGTTTCCGTTGCAACTGCAGGCGGGCCTGGTCCAGATGATTGGAATAGAGGTGCGTATCGCCGCCGGTCCAGATGAATTCGCCGGGCTGCAGGCCAGTTACCTGGGCCACCATCAGGGTGAGCAGGGCGTAGCTGGCCACGTTGAACGGCACGCCCAGAAACACGTCGGCCGAGCGCTGGTAGAGCTGGCACGAAAGCTTGCCGTCGGCCACGTAAAACTGGAACAAGGCGTGGCAGGGCTGCAATTTCATTTCGGGCAGCTCGGCCACGTTCCAGGCCGAAACGAGCATGCGGCGCGAGTCGGGCTGGGTTCGGAGCTGCTGGATAATCTGGCTGATTTGGTCGATGTGGCCGCCGTGGCCGTCGGGCCAGGAGCGCCACTGATGGCCGTACACGGGCCCGAGGTCGCCGCGGGCGTCCGCCCACTCGTCCCATATTTTCACGCCGTGCTGCTTCAGGTACGCAATGTTGGTGTCGCCCTTCAGGAACCACAGCAACTCGTGGATGATGCTTTTCACGTGCACCTTTTTGGTCGTGACCAGCGGGAAACCCTCCGCCAGGTTAAACCGCATTTGGGGGCCGAAAATGGAGAGCGTGCCCGTGCCCGTGCGGTCGGTTTTTACGGTGCCGTGGTCGAGGATTTGACGAAGGAGGTCGAGGTATTGGCGCATGGTGCGCCAAAGGTAAAACCGCCGCGTTCGCAGCGCGCCCCCCGCCGGACCGCGCTACTCATTCCAGGCATCGAGCTTCGCTAAAAACGCTTCGGCGTGCGCCAAATGGGCATCGCGCTTGGCCTCGCTCATTTTATCGAAGGTGGAAACCAACATGCCCAGGCGCGGATTGCGGGTGAAAAAGTCGCGGTTGACGTGCATGAAGCGCCAGAACAGGCCGTCCCAGGTGGCCTGCCAGTCGCCCTTGGGCCAGTCGCCCATTTTCAGCAAATAGTTGCTGCCGCTGATGTAGGGCTTGGTCGTCATCAGGCCGCCGTCGGCGAATTGGGTCATGCCGTACACGTTGGGCACCATCACCCAATCGTAGGCATCAATGTACATCTCCATGAACCAGCGGTGCACCTCGTCGGGGTCGAACTCGCAGAGCAGCATGAAGTTGCCCATCACCATGAGCCGCTCGATGTGGTGGTTGTAAGCCCCGGCCAGGGCTTTTTTTATCACGATGTCGACCGGGGCTATGCCGGTGGTGCCGGTCCAGAACGCCTGGGGAATCTTGCGTTCGAAGCCCCAGAAATTCTGGGTGCGCTGCTTGCGGCCCTCCCGCTCGTACACGATGCGAATGAACTCGCGCCAGCCCACTATCTGCCGCAAAAAGCCTTCCAGCGAGTTCAACGGCACCTCGTGGCGGGCGGCATGGGCCAGGGTGGCGTCAACAATTTGCTGCGGACTCAGCAAGCCGATGTTGAGCATTGGCGTGAGCACCGAGTGGTAGAGCACCGGCTCGTGGGCCACCTGGGCGTCCTCGTACACCCCAAACTTAGCCAGGCGCTGCGCCAAAAAATCAGACAACCAAGCCTCGGCCGCCGCGTGGGTGATGGGATAACGGAAGTCACGGGCCCGGCCGTAATGGTCCGGAAAATGGGTTTCGACGTAGGCCACGGCTTCCGTCACCTCGGCCGGGGGCGCGGGCCAGGGCAGCGCGGGCACGGTTTCGCCCCTGGCGAATTTCTCGCGGTTCTCGGCGTCGAACGTCCACTTGCCGCCGGTGGGCTGGCCGTCGGGCTCCAGCAGCAGCCGGCGCTGCTTGCGCTGGGCCACGTAGAAATCGGTTTGGAAGTATTTTTTGCGGCCGTCGAAAAAGGCATTTGCCGCCGCCATGTCATTCAGGAAATTCGGGCTGGGATGCACGGTCAGGCCCAATCCGGCTTTTGCCGCGGCGGCCTCGATGCGCCGCCGCAGCCAGTAGTCCACCGGGTCGATGACGTGGAGCTGGCTTACGCCGTGGGCCGCCGCCTGGGCAATCCATAGGCGCACATCGGCCGTGGGCTGCCGGGCTTCCACGTAGTCGCAGGCAAAGCCCTGTTCCTGCAGCTGGCACTGGTAGGCCTTCATGCTGGCCCGGTGCAGCACCAGCTTTTGCTGATGGAAGTGAAACTGGGTGAAATACAACGACTCTTCCAGCAGCACCACCGGCCGGCCGGGGCGCAGGGCCAAGTGCTCGCGGTAGAGCTGGTGGGGGAACAACAGGAGGATTTCGGCAGGGTCGGAAGTCATGGCAGGCTGGCGCGATGGGCGCTTGTGCTACAATCGACGATGGCGAAGGTTCAGGCAAGCCAAACGCCAGCGCGCACCGTTGTAGTTATTGCCAGGCTCGGATTAGTGTTCAATTGGTGGTCCATGCAGAAAATTAACGTTTTGCGTCTCTGCAGCTGTTGTAAAACGGAAAGTCCTGGACCAAGCTTTACCGCATCTGTGAATAAATAAATTGACTACTACTCAAGCCGACGCCGTAACAGGCACAACCAAAAAAGCCGCCTCGTTTCCGAAGCGGCTCTTTGTTTCTCAGGAGTGGCCGCAGCCGTTGGCAATGCTATTTTACGGCAACAGCCAGGGCTTTGGCGGCCGGCTTGGTGCTGGCGGTTTTGCCTTCTTTCTTCATGCAGCACGAGCCACCGGCCATGCTCTTCATGGCGCAGGCTTCTTTTTTTCCGGTTTTAGCTACTTTGTTCGGGCCGTCCTGGGCGAGGGCAGCGGAGCCGGCGAAGGCAAACAGGGCGAGGGCAAGCAGGGACTTTTTCATGGGAAATGAACTAAAATGAGGGGAAACAAAAGGTGAAAAACCGGGGTTTTCGAACCCTAAGTTACGCACCGGCCCGGCAACGCAACCCGGCCCGGCTGCGTTACCGAAAACGCTTTTTTGTTCACCTTTAGCTGCTCGTCCGGCGCCTGCTCAGCCCGGCGCTTGCCGCGGGCGGCCCGCAGATGTCGCTACGCCGCTATTCCCACCTTACCCTGCTCGTGCTGGGCTTGTTCACGGCCCTGAGCGGCTATTTTGTCGCCCAGCTGCGCTTCAACTACAATTTCAACGACTTCTACCCGGCCGGCGACCCCGACCTGGAGTACTACCAAGGCTACACCCAGCGCTTCGGCAACGACAACGACTACGTGCTGCTGGGCCTGGAAGCCCCCGCCGGCCGCACCGTGTTCGACCCCGGCTTTCTGGCGCGGGTCGACCGCCTCACGCGGCTGGTGCGGCGGCAGCCCCACGTGGTGCAAGTCACCTCTCCCACCACGCTGGCCCGCACGGTGGTTGAGGGCGTGGGCGTGTTCAGCCTGCCCTACCTCGCCCCCGAAACGTATGCCGCCGACCCCGCCCGGCGGGCGGCCGACTCGACCCTGATTTACCGCTCGGCCGGCCTGGTGGGCAACGTGTTCAGCCCCACGGCCCGGGCCGTGACGCTGGTGCTGCAAACCGAGCCCGACCTAAAGAAGCCGCCCGGCGACTCGCTGCTCACGGCCCTGCGCGGTGGGCTGGCCCGGCTGGGCTTTCCAGCGGCGCGCTACCATTTTGCGGGCAAGCTGGTGGCTCAATCGGTGTTTGTGGATAGGCTGAAGCGGGAGCTGGTAGTGTTTATGTCGCTGTCGGTGCTGCTCGTGACGGGTTTGCTCTGGCTCACGTTTCGGACGTGGTGGGGCGTGGTGCTGCCGCTGGTGGTGGTGCTGGGCGCCATTTTGTGGGGCCTGGGCGTAATGGCGGCCTGCGGGGTGAGCATCGACCTGATGACGGCCCTGCTCCCGCTTATGCTCTTCGTGGTGGGCATGAGCGACACCATCCACCTGATGACGCGCTACGTGACCGAGCTGGGCTACGGTGCCAGCAAAAAACAAGCCTTGCGCGTCACCATCAAAGAATCGGGGTTTGGGTCGGGCCTGTCGGCCATCACCACCAGCCTGGGGTTTTTCACGCTGATGACCAGCACCATCCGGCCCATTCACAACTTCGGGCTTTTCACGGGCATCGCCGTGCTGCTGGCGTTTGTGCTCAGCTTCACGCTGCTGCCGGCCATGCTGGTGCTGCTGGGCCGGCCGCAGCTGCGGGTGCCGCGGGCTCAGGGCCACAGCTGGGACGGCGTACTGGGGCGCCTGTTCCGGCAGGTGCTGGTGCGGCGGCGGCTGATTTTTGCGGTCAGCGGCTTGCTCATCGCCGGGGCCATTGGGGCGGCCACCCGGGTGCGCATCAATTCCTCGCTGCTCGATGACTTGTCGAAAAACGACCCCGTGCGGCAGGATTTTGGCTTTTTTGAAAAGAATTTTGCCGGCGTGCGGCCCTTTGAGCTGGAGCTGCGCCCGGCGCCCGGCCGCGACATCTACGACCTGGCCGTGCTGCGCCAAACCGAGCGGGTGGAAGGGTACCTGCGCGGCACCTACGGCCTGCGCTTTGCCGCTTCGCCCGTTACGCTGGTCAAAACCGTGCGCCAGGCCCTGCGCGGCGGTGGGTTGGCCGAGTACCGCCTGCCCACCGATGTTGAAGAGCTGCGCCGCATAACCGCCAAGCTCAAGCTGTTTCGCAAGCGGGCCGAATTTCGGGCCCTGGCCACGCCCGACGGCCGCGCCGGCCGCCTCACCGGCCGCATGACCGACGTGGGCAGCATCCGGGCCGATGCGCTGAACGACGGGTTGCGGCGCTACCTGCGCGCCACCGTCGACAGCACGGTGCTACGCACCCGTCTCACGGGCTCGTCGAACCTCATCGACAAAAACAACGAAAACCTGACCCTGAACATGATTCAGGGCATGGCCATCGACGTGGCCATGGTCACGCTGATTGTGCTGGCGCTGTTCAAATCCGTCCGCATGACGGTGGTGGTGCTCATTCCCAACCTCGTGCCCATCCTGATTGTGGCCGGCGTGATGGGCCTGGCCGGCGTGAACATGAAGGTGAGCACAAGCATCATTTTCACCATTGCCTTCGGCATTGCCGTCGACGACACCATCCACTTCATCAGCAAGCTGCGGCTGGTGCTGGTCAAGGAGCCGGACATTTTCAAGGCCGTGCGGCACACCTACCTGCTGGCTGGCAAGGCTGTGATTGTGACGTCCCTGATTTTGGTGGGCGGGTTCTCGACGTTGCTGTTCTCGTCGTTCGACGGCACGTTTTACGTGGGCTTTCTCATCGGCCTCACGCTGCTGTTCGGCGTGGTGGCCGAGCTCACCCTGCTGCCCCTGCTGATTCTGTATTTTTACAAGCGCAAGCCGGCTGCCGCGCAAGAAACCGTGCTGGTCAGTTCGCCTAATTAAAACGCGTGGGCGCTGGAATCTCCGCGACAACCGCACGGTTGACCAGCCGGGCGCGCCGTACCTTTGCGTGGGCCATTCTCACAGGCCGTTGTCCGCTAATTTAAAACGCATGCAAACCTCTGTCTCCAACCTCGCATTCCGGGCCCTCCTACTGATGGGGCTGGGGTCTGCCGGAATTTTCGCTGCGGGCTGCAGTGCCGACGCGCCGACGCCGGTGGTGGCCCCCGCGCAGGATTTTTCGGCTATCGACGAGGCCATCATCAAAAAGTACATCACCGACAATGCCATCACCACGGCGCAAAAACAGCCTTCGGGCCTGTACTACGTGCCGGTGACCAGTGTTCCGGGCGCGGTGCCGGCCACGGCCGGGCGCACGGTTTCGGTGCTGTACACCGGCCGGTTCATGGACGGGCGGGTGTTTGACGCCTCTTCGCAACACGGCAACACGCCCATCAGCTTCGTGCTGGGCACCGGCCGGGTCATCAAAGGTTGGGACGAAGGCATCGCCCTCATGCGCAAGGGCGAAAAAGGCCAGTTGCTGATACCATCAGCGCTGGCCTACGGTGCGGCGGGCGCCGGCTCGTCCATCCCCCCAAATACCGTCCTCCGCTTCGAAGTCGAACTGACGGACGTGCAATAAGCCTTTCCGCGCCGTTGGCTGCGTTAGCCGTTGATGCGGGCCAGCAGCGCGGCATGGTGCGGCGCCCGGTTTAGTATTTCCTCGTTGCCGAGCAGCACCAACTGCTGGCGCGCCCGGGTGAGGGCCACGTTCAGCTTGCGGTCGACCTGCCCCGACTCGTCGGGCGACACTAGGAGGTCGAGCTGGTGCTCGTGGTGGCAGCAGAAGCTCACGATGATGACCTCGCGCTGGCTGCCCTGGTAGCGCTCCACGGTGTCGACGCTGACGAGGGACAGGGCGGGCAAATCCAGCTCGACGGCCAGCGTGGCCAGCCGGGCGCGGATGCGCGCCGCCTGGTTGCGGTAGCTGGCAATGATGCCCAGCGTGGCGTCGGGATTAAAGGCGGCGCCGTAGCCCTGGGCGACGTAGGCGGCGGCGCGGGCGGCCAGCTCGGCCTCCTGGGCCGACTCCTTCATCGACAAATCCTCGGCCACCCGCCGCGTGGGCACAAACACCACCCGCCGGCTCCGCAGCGCGGCCAGGAAGGCATCGTCGGCCGCGGGCCGGGGCCAGGTGGTCCGGTCCAACGCTTCGGCCTGCCAGGGCTGGGGGCACCGCAGCTGCCCGTCGTAGAAGTCCTGGTTAACCAGCGCGGCCAGTTCCTGGTGCATCCGGTACTGGTCGGCCAGGGTGCCGTGGGCGTGGGGCCAGCGGGCCTGGGCCCGGCGAAACAGGCGCTCGAAGTAGGAATTGCGCAGGTTGGTAAGGCCCAGCTCATCGCGCAGCAGGTCGGCGCACTCGGCCGCGATGGCGCTGGTTTCGGGCGCCTGGGCCACCACGGCGGGCAGCTGGCGGTGGTCGCCGATGAGGATGAACTTGGGCACTTTGGCCAGCAGGGCCAGCATGGGCGCCTCCAGCACCTGGCTGGCCTCGTCCACCACCGCCAGGTCGAACTGCTTCAGCATGAACAGCTCAGGCTTGCCGAGCAGGCTGGCCACCGTGCCCACGTAGAACGGGCAGGTGCCGAGCCGGTCGCGCACGGCCTGCCGGCTAAGGCAGTCGCGCAACATGCTGTCGAGCAAATACGGCCGGTACGGCACCGAAGTGCCCAAGCGCGACCCCACCCGAATGAACGGCAAGCCGGCCTGCACCAACTGTTCGCAGATTTCGTCAACCGCCCGGTTGGTGTAGGCCGCCAGCAGCACCTGCTTGTCTTCCTTGTATAGGTTGACGGCCAGCTCGCGCAGCACGGCCCGGGTCTTGCCGGTGCCGGGCGGGCCGCACAGCACAAACCAGTCGGGTGCGGCCAGGGCGCGGGCCACCACCTCGGCGGCCGTAGTGGCGGGCGCGGCGGCGGGCTGCCAGCCCGCCGGCTCGCGCGGGCTGGTGCGGGCCAACAGGCGGGCCCGGCGCCCGGGCGCCAAGTCCAAAAAACTCGACAGGCCCGCCCATTCCCGCCGAAAGGTGTCGTATGTGTCGGGCTCCAGGGCCCAGTGTGAGTGGCCTTGCAGGTAGCGCGGAGCCAGCCGGCGGTTGCGCACGCTCAGTACCACCAATCCGTCGGCAGCCAAGTCTTCGGCCAGCACCACCTTCACCACCTGCGCGTCGAGCACGGTGAGGGGTGCCGCCGGTGCCGACGACGCGCCGCCCGTGTCCGGGTCCTTGCCGTTGCGGCGCCGCGGGTAAAGTATGAGCGTGTCGCCGGCGCGGAAGTTGACCTCCCGGCCGCCCGCGGGGCGCTGGAAAATGAGGTGCGCCCCCAGGCCCTGGCGGCTGGTGTCGTCGTCGTTGCTATGGTCTTCGGCCAGCACCAGGTCGTCGAGCAGGCTGAAATTTTGGTGCTTGCGGGCCTGCGGCAGCAGCCACAGGCCCGCTTGCCCGCCGGCATCGCCGGGGCGGGCCTCGTCGCCGAGCAGGGTCAGGCGCATTTCGCGGGCCGCAAACCGGGTTAGCTCCAGGCAGTAGGCCCGCTCGGTGGGGTCGGCGGCGGCCCAGGCGTTGGCCACCCGCTCGGCCTTGGCCCGGCCGAAGCTGGGCATTGCGTTCAGGTTGGGGTGCAGCACGGGGGCCAGCAAATGGGCCGTGTGGCGCGGGCCGGAACTGCGGGCCAGCAGCAGCTCGGTGCCCACCAGCTGGTTGCGGGCGGCCAGCAGCCGGTCAATCATTTCCGGGTCGTGGTCGACGCGGCGCACGGCGGGCTGGCCCGCGGCGGCGTTGGAGTACAGGATGCTGGTGCGGCCCCGGCCCGCGGTTTCCCCGTCGGCCCCAAACACCGATTCGAGCAGCAGCCGGTAGAGCTGGGCCTGGGCCGCGTGGTTGCTCCAGGGCTGCGCCGGCGGCACGCGGGTGGAGCTTTTCAACTCCACCAAATCGTAGCCCGTGGGGCTTTCGTGCAGCAAATCGAGCCGGCCCTGCAAGCCGTAGGTGGCCGATAAAAACGTGGGCTCCAGAAAGCAGTCGGCCATCCGCAGCGGGGTTTGCTGGTAGCCGCTGCGCGAGTGGGCCACGAAGCCCTCGGCGCGGGTTTCGCGCAGGGTGCGGTGGTGGCGGCGCAGGTCGTTCAGCAGCTCCGGCACGCCGGTGCGGGTTTGGAATTCGGGCAGGGTGCTGAGCGCAAGGGGCGAAAGCCGGAACAACCGGCGCCGCAGAAAATCTTCGAGGTTGAATTCAAGGCCTGCTTCCTTCGGAAGCTCCAAAACATCCTCTTTAGCTGTCTCGAACGAGTCGGCAACGGCCACGGCGGCCAGTAAAGCGGGTACTGCCGCCGGGCGCTCCAGCTGACGGGCCGCAAAGCTGACTTCCTCGTCCAGCAGCAGGTTCACCAGGTTGCCGAGCACCAGCGGGCGCGAGGGCTCGTCGGGCAAAAAGGCGTTCAGCAGCGCCCACTCCGGCACCGTGGCATTCGGCTGGGCGCATTCGGCCACCGTGGTCACGCTCACCAGGTAGTCGGGCTCCAGCACAATGCGGCGCGGCCGCACCCGGCCCCCGGCACCCGGCACCGGGCCAATGAGGTGCAACGTGGGGTGTAGCCCGGCCGCCAGGGGCAGCAGGTTGCCATATGCCTCAGGAATTTCCAACTCGAACGGCCCGGCCGGCCGGCCGTCGGCCGGGGCGCTGAGCTCTACCGTCAGGGCACCCGTGGCCAAGTCGGCGTGGAGCACCTGCACGCGCCACACCGGGCTGACCGGGCCGGCTTCGGGCGCGGCGGCGGCCAGGGGCTTCGCAGGGGCTGTTTCCGGAGCAGCTGCCACGGGCCACGGCCCGTCGTAGGCCGTGCCGGTGAGGTGCAGCAGCAACGCCACCACGGCCCGAAACCCGCCGGCCACCTCGGCCGCGGTGCCGGCGTAGCTTTCGTGCAGCACCAGGTTGGCCGCGAGGCGCAGGGCCTGCAGGTGCTCGCGCAGGGCCGCGGGCAGGCCGCTGCCGTACGCCACCAACCCAATGGCCTGGCTAAGGTTGGTGAACTC